>Ga0224558_1003729_pt1 | contig 12439 bp, 8 predicted proteins | sample 714S32024metaG_FD_180682 | JGI IMG/M metagenome (GOLD analysis project Ga0224558, IMG submission 180682) | Peat soil microbial communities from Stordalen Mire, Sweden - 717 S3 20-24 | ecosystem: Environmental > Terrestrial > Soil > Wetlands > Peat | place: Sweden: Norrbotten County, Stordalen... | reverse complement strand
GCCTGTTCCTGTTCCAGTTCGCTGCGGCGGGCGTGAATCTGCTGGAGCAGAGCGGTAGCAAAGTTGCCGCTCTCGGCCTGCAGGCGCGGGTCGGAGGCTATCACCAGCTCCGGATCGCCTTGCGAGGCCGCGCGGTACTGCGCCTCGCGCAAAATACGGTCCGTGGAAACCGTCACCAACTGGCGGCCCAGCTCATCGATCTCCAACACAGCTGAGGTGTGCTGAGTCTCACCCGGCTGGCCGTTAGCCAGCGTCTCAGGCGTGTTCAGCAGGCCGTGTTCCCGCTGGAAAGCCGCCAGCCGCTGTTCGTCCTGGTCCACCCGAGCCTTCAACTCCTTGAGTTGGCCTTCCAACCAGTTCGATGCCTGAGCGGTAGCCTGCACGCGCGCATCAGCATCTTGCTGGCCGTAGGCGGCAATCAGGACGTTCACCACGTTGGCCGACAAGGCCGCATCGCGCGACCGGAAGCGAATCTGAACCAGCAGCGTGCGCGGCAGGGTTTGCACGCGAAGCCGCTGTTCAAATCTCTCCAGCAACCAGGCCTGCGCATCGGGAGACGGCGCATCAGGGTGAAAATCTGGAAACTTGCTGGCAAATCTGCCCATGAATCCAGGCGCCTGGTAGAGCTTGAGGCCGGTAATCACCTTCCAGGCCAGTTGGTCGCTGCGCAACACGTTGGCCAGGGTCTCCTGCTGCACCGGCGCGGAAAGAATCGACGCCGAACCAAACGACTCCGGCGCTTCAAGGCTCAGCGCTGAAGCCGGCGAGGTGCGCAACGCCACACTGGCGCTGGCCTCATATTGATTAGGAGCAATCAGGCAATACAGCAGACAGGCCAGCAGCAATCCGCCCACTACCGAGCCAACCAAACGCCGGCGGCGTACCAGTACCTCCCAAAGTTCAGGTAGCGATTTGGAGGAGTTGTGAATAGCGGCGATGGGCTGCGGCAGATCGGCCTGGCTAAGTGCGTCATAGGGAACGGCGTTCGCTTCCTGCACCGGTAAAGGACCTCCGTTCAGAATCCTCCCGGCAGGCCCATCCTGCGATTCAAAGCGAAAAGCCACTGAAGAGGAAATCTTCGCCAGTGTGCGTCATTGGAATCAATTCGTCAATAGATGCCATTGCTTAAAAAAACCGGCAGGGGACAATTTGCCGCATGGTCCGGCTTTCAGTCAACTCCGCCGCCACTTCTGTACCACTCCACGGTGCGGCGCAGCCCTTCGCGAAAATCTACAATGGGCGCGTAGCCAAGCAGCTCCCCGGCCAGGCGAATATCTGCGAGCGAGTCGCGGATGTCGCCGGAGCGCACAGGTTCATAGGCCGGTTTACCGCTATAGCCGGTCAACTCACGCAGAATTGCGACCGTCTCATTCAGCGTGATGCGGCTACCGGTGGCCAGGTTCATCATCCGGCCCGAGACCTTTTCCGCCGGGGCTGCGGCAGCCAGCAGGTTAGCGTGGACCACGTTATCGATGTAGGTAAAATCGCGGCTCTGTTCGCCGTCGCCGTATATTGTGGGCTGCTCCCCGGCCAGCATCCGGCGGCAGAAGATGGCCAGCACACCGGAGTAATGCGAGGTTGGGTCCTGATAGGGTCCGAAGACGTTGAAGTAGCGCAAAGCCACCGTCTCCAGCCCGTAAACCCGCGTGAAACAGGCCAAGTAGTGCTCGCCTGCGAGTTTGGCTACGGCGTAGGGTGAGATGGGGCTGGGCAGCATCTGCTCGTGCTTGGGCAAAACCGGCGCGTCGCCGTAAACCGAAGACGACGCTGCGTACACCACCCGCCGCACCCCGGTGGCGCGGGCAGCTACCAGCAAATTCAAGGTAGCGTCCACGCAGTTCACATTGGTGGCTACCGGGTCAGCCACTGAGCGCGGCACCGAAGCCAGCGCCGCTTCGTGGAAGACAACCTCGATCCCGGCGCAGGCTTTCGCGCAGGCGGCCGGGTCGGCCAGATCGCCCTCCATGAACTCCATCGCTTCCAGTCCAACCAGATTGGAGCGCTTGCCGGAAATGAGGCTGTCGATGCCGCGCACGGTCTCGCCACGCGCCAGCAAGGCCGCGGCAATTGAGCGTCCAATAAAGCCCGCCGCTCCTGTCACAAGATATTTTGCCAAGATGATCTCCCTGAAAATAGCCTGTTTGCGGCGAAGACAATCTCCGCTGCCCACACTGGAGAGAATACTACTTCAGGGCAAATGGCTTGTTGCCCTTGTTATAGCTTCGCCGGAACTCGATTTTGGTCTTACAATCAGAACCATGATTACTGCAACCGAGAGCCGGCTGGCCGGCCTCAAACAAGCAATCGAGTCCCGGCAAGCTCGGATCGGTATTGTCGGGATGGGATACGTAGGCCTCCCGCTGGCGCTGCTCTTCAGTGGCGAACGCTTCCACGTGACGGGCTTCGATGTCGAGCCGGTCAAGGTGAGCACTCTCAATGCCGGCGGCTCCTACATCGTGCGCATTCTCCCTAGTGAAATCAAAGAGGCGCAACGGGCAGGCTTCCTCGCCACGGCGGACTATGCTCAGATCGCCCAGATGGACGCGGTCATCATCTGCGTTCCCACTCCGCTCAACGAACACCACGAGCCCGACCTAAGCTATGTGACTGGGACGGTCGCCTCAATTGCTCCCTGGCTTCACGAGGGCCAACTCATTGTGCTGGAAAGCACCACCTATCCCGGCACCACCGAGGAGATTGTCGTGCCTCTTCTGGAAGCCGGCAACCCCAACGGCGTGAAAGTTTCGCGCTCGCTCGACCAGCCCGGTGTGCATGTCGCCTTCTCGCCCGAACGCGAGGATCCCGGCAATACGGACGTGGCGCGCCACGATATCCCAAAGGTGGTGGGCGGCTGCGGCCCTGCGGCCACGGAGCTGGCTACGGCGATGTACGCCACAATCTTCCGCCGCGTCGTGCCCGTCAGCAGCCCCTCGGCTGCGGAGATGACCAAGCTGCTGGAAAATATCTACCGCTGCGTCAACATCGCGCTGGTGAACGAGCTCAAGCAGCTTTGCATGAGGATGGGCATTGACATCCATGAGGTGATCGACGCGGCCAAGACCAAGCCCTTTGGCTTTCAGGCGTTTTACCCCGGCCCTGGATTGGGCGGCCATTGCATTCCCATCGATCCGTTCTATCTCTCATGGAAGGCCAAGCAGTTCGACTTCCGCACCCGCTTCATCGAGCTGGCCGGCGAAATCAATACGGCCATGCCCTACTTTGTGATCGAGCAGATCGCCGCCGGCCTGAACGATCACTCGAAGTCCATCAAGGGCTCGAAGATTCTCGTGCTGGGCGTCGCCTACAAGCGCGACATCGACGACCTGCGCGAGTCGCCCTCGCTCACCATCCTCGAGTTGCTGCGCGAAAAGGGCGCAATTGTCGCGTACAACGACCCCTACTTTCCCACCGTGGGCCGCGGCCGCCACTACGACCTGAACATGGCCAACACCCCGCTCGACAACCTGGCGCAGTACGACGCCGTGGTTATCGTCACCGACCACTCCGACTACGACTACAAGGCCATCGTCGAGCAGTCGCAGTTGATAGTGGACACGCGCAATGCCACCAAAGGCATCGATTCGGCGAAAATTGTGCGCTGTTGAGGACAAACGAAAAAGGTTAGGTTTGGGTGCCCCAGGTCTCGATTTTGAGACCTGAGATTACGGCAGACATTCCTCGATGATAGGGAACGCCATCCGGTAGTTGGCGCGACAGCCTCCCAGCCAATCATGTATCGTTATCTGTTCCGCTTATGCTAGCTTTCACCGCAATCCTGGCTGAACCTCAGCACTTCTCCCTCGCCGAGAAATTGCTCCTCGTCGTGCTGGTCGCCGCATCGGCAGCTGCTTTCTGGCGTCGCTTCGGCGTCGTCCTCGACAAAATCCTCAAATCAAAGAAGGACCCGAGCTTCCACCTCTTCCCCATCGGCAAGCGTGTCTGGGATTTTGTCTGCGAGGTGCTCTTTCAGACCAAGGTTATCCGCCAGCGTCCGCTGCCGGGCCTCGCCCACGCCTTCGTCTTCTGGGGTTTCTGCGCCTTTGTCCTGGTCACGCTGAACCACTTCGCCGTCGGGCTGGGGCTGGGCTTTCTGAACCCCGCAAGCTTCTTTGGACGCTTCTACACGTATTTTGCCGCCGTCTTCGCCCTGGCCTGCGCAGCGGGCATTTTCGGCCTCTTCGTCCGCCGTTTTCTCGTCCGGCCAAAATGGCTCGGCAAGAAGCTCTCGTGGGAGTCAGGCTTCATTGCCTTCCTGATCTTCCTGCTGATGGTCACCTACCTGGCCTCGTTTTTTGTCGCGGACGCCGACCCGGCCACACGGGTTCTCTGGTGGGTTCACACCCTCACCCTTCTAACCTTTCTGCCCATCATCCCCCACACCAAGCACCTGCACTTGATTCTTAGCCCTGCCACCGTTTTTCTCTCGCGCGGCGGCTTCAGCCAGATTCCTCCGCTGGTGGGCGACGAAGACTTCGGCCTCATCGCCGGCACGGACCTGACTTGGGTGACGAGCCTGCAAGCTTACTCCTGCGTGGAGTGTGGCCGCTGCACGGAGCACTGTCCCGCCGCCAACACCGGCAAGCTGCTGAATCCAAAAGAGATCATCCTCGGCCTGCGCGGCTACCTGAACGACCTCGGCCCGGCGTCGGAAGAGCCGCTGCTGGGCAAATACAACGCCCAGGAAGCCGCTTTTCAATGCACCACTTGCGGCGCCTGCGAGTTCCAGTGCCCGGTGGGCATCGAGCATCTGCCCATCCTCGTCGGCCTGCGCCGCGGCGCGGTCAACACCGGCGCATGGGAGGACGAATACGGCTCGAAGCTCTTCCTGGCCCTCGAACGTGGGGCGAATGCTCACGGCCTGCCCGCCTCCGAGCGCGACAAATTTATCGAGAAGATTGGCTTGCCCATCTTCGACGGGACGCAGGAGTATTGCTTGTGGCTGGGCTGCATGGGCGGCTACGACCCCAAGGGCCGCGAGATCATCGCCGACTTCGCCCGCGTGATGAACTTCCTGGGCACAAGCTTCGGCGTCCTGCGCAAGGAAAAATGCTGCGGCGACCCGGTGCGCCGCCTGGGCAACGATCTGGTCTTCCAGCAGCTTGCCGAGGCTAACCTGGAGACCTTCGAGCAGAACAAGGCGAAGAAGATCGTCTCCATCTGTCCCCACTGCGTCCGCACCATCCAGGAAGACTGGAAGGAGTTCGGCACGCCGCCCCAGGTCGAGCACCACAGCGAGTTCCTGGCCCGCCACACCGATAAGCTGCCAAAACAGGCGAACGGAGAAACAATCGTATTCCACGACCCCTGTTACCTGGGCCGCTATCGCAACGTCTACGAGCAGCCGCGTAGCGTCGTGGCGCTGGCGGGAGAGTTGGTCGAGGCTCCGCGCAACCACGAACGCAGCTTCTGCTGCGGCGCGGGCGGCGGATTGGTCTTTCTCGGCGAGGAGACCGGCGAGCGAGTCAGCCATGTGCGCGCAGCCGAACTCGTCGCCACCGGAGCCAAAACCGTTGGAACGGCCTGCCCCTTCTGCAACAGCATGTTCCGCGATGCGTTGGCCGAAAAGGGCGAAGGCGCGCCGCAACTGCTCGACATTGCCCAGTTAACCGCGCGCGGATTGCCCGAGCGCAGCGCAAGTTAAGATATACGGGAGTCATTTCTTATGAAAATCATCGTTGCCATCAAACAAGTACCCGAACGCGATGCGCAGGTGCGCATCGACGCTGCCGGGAAGTGGATTGAAGAATCCGGCCTTCAGTACACGCTGAACGAGTCCGACGCCTACGCCCTGGAAGAAGCCTTGCAGCTCAAGGAGAAGCACGGCGGCGAGGTGGTCGTGCTTACCGCCGGCCCGGAGCGCGTCGGCCCCACCATCCGTGAGGCGCTGGCCAAGGGCGCGGATCGCGCCATCCACATCGATTGCGCCGATCTGGGCGCTCGTGACGCGCTCGGCGTTGCCCGCCTGCTGGCTGCGGCCGTGAAGCCGGAAGCCCCCGACCTCGTCCTCACTGGCCTCCAGTCCGACGACCTCGGCCAGGGACAAACCGGCGTGATTCTGGCCGAGTTGCTCGGCCTGCCGCACTCCTCGCTCATCCTCCACGTCGAAAAGACCGACACTGGCATGACGGTGAAGCGTGAGCTGGAAGAAGGCTGGTTCCGGACCGTCGAGCTGCCCACTCCCGCCGTGCTCACCATTCAATCCGGCGGCAACAAGCTGCGCTATGCCACGCTGATGGGCATCAAGCGCGCCAAGACCAAGGAGGTGCGCACGGTGACCGCGGCTGAACTGGCCGTGGACTCTGCTCCGGTTGCGGTTCTCGAACGGGTTGCCCTGCCGCAGAAGCAAAAATCCACCCAGATTCTCCCCGGCAACCCCAAGGAGGCCGCGGCGGCTCTGGTGGAAAAACTGAAGTTTGAAGCGAGGGTGCTATGAGCGGCATTTGGGTTGTAGTCGAAGAACGGGACGGGCGCGCCAGCCGCATCAGTTGGGAAGCCGTAGCCGCTGGACAGAAGCTGGCCGCGCTCACCGGCCTGGCCGTGAGCGCCGTAGTAATCGGCGCGCAGACTGAGGCTTTGGCCACCGAAGTTGCCGCCAAGGCGCTAGGTAAAGTGGTCCGCGTGGAGCACCCGCTGCTCGCGGCTTACACGGCGGACGGGTTCACTCTCGCCCTGCAGCAGTTTATTGAGGCCGAGAAGCCCGATTACGTGCTCTTTCCGCACACCTACCAAGTGCGCGATTACGCTCCAAAGCTGGCCGCGCGGCTGGGTCAAGTACTCATTGGCGACGTGACCGGCTTCGCTGAAGGCCCCGTCTTCGTGCGGCAGCTCATGCAGGGCCGCCTCAATGGCTCCTACCGGCACTCCGGCAACGGGCCGTGCTTTGTCTCGGTGCAGGCTGGAGCTTTTCGTGCTGACGAGGCTCAAGTGGGCGAGGCTGCCGCAATCACCGTCTTTTCGCCCACCATCGATCCGGCGCAGATTCGCACCAAACCCAGTGAGCGTTTCCGGGGCGCGGCGCAGACTGTGGACCTGGGCTCGGCGCAGATGATCGTGGGCGTGGGCCGCGGTATTAAAGACCCCGCTAACATCCCCATAGCTCAGGAACTTGCAACGGCGCTGGGCGCGGAGCTGGGCGCATCCCGGCCCATCTGCGACAATGGCTGGCTGCCCATGGAGCGTCAAATCGGCAGCTCGGGTCAGACCATCTCGCCCAAGCTCTACCTGGCCGTGGGCATCTCCGGCGCCATCCAGCACCTGGTCGGCATCAAGGGCTCGCAGTGCGTGGTGGCCATCAACAAAGACCCCGACGCGCCCATCTTCGAAGTCGCCGACTACGGCATTGTCGGCGATCTGATGGAAGTTGTCCCGGCGCTCACCGAGGCGGTAAAGGCGGCAAAGCAGTAAAACCTTCCGGGCTGGCCGAGCCAGACTTCGTCAGCCCACCTCAACTTCTCTTCCCGCAATAAAAACCCTCGGCCTCATCGGCGCGGCGATGAAGTACGCGAGTTCGCGGTAATCGCTGAACTCGTGAATCAAAAAATCGGCTTGTTTTCCGGTTTCGAGAGAGCCCACGCGGTTTCCAAGCCCCAGGCTCCAGGCCGCGTTGATGGTTGCAGCCGTAAGCGCTTCTGCCGGCGTGAGGCCCATTTGAAGGCAAGCTAGCGACATCACAAACGGCATGGACGCAATCGGCGAAGAGCCGGGATTGAAGTCCGTGGCCACCACAATCGCCAACCCCAGCTCGACCATCAAGCGTGCTGGCGAATAACTTGTCCGCCCCAGAGCGAAGACTGACCCCGGCAACAGAACTGGCTGCACGCCGGCCGTCCGCAGCTGGCGCAATGCCTCTTCGGTCGCCGTCTCCAAATGATCAGCCGTCGCCGCGCCTAGTTCCGCGGCCAGCGCCGCGCCCGTCCCCGGACGAAACTGCTCTGCATGAACGCGAAGTCGCATCCCATGCTGCCGTGCCGCAGTGAGCATAGTGCGCGTCTCTTCCACCGTGAAGGCGTGGTCGTCACAAAAGGCGTCGCAAAATTGCGCCAGCCCCGCAGTGGCAACCTCAGGAATCAACTCTTCGGCAATCCAGCGCACATACTCCGCACGGCGTCCGGCAAACTCCGGCGGAACAGTGTGCGCGGCCAGCAGCGTAGGCACAATCGTAGCCGGGCCCTCCTCGCCGAGCCGCTTGAGCACGCGCAGAATCTTCAGCTCCGTTGCGTGGTCCAATCCATAACCAGACTTGGCTTCAATAGTGGTTGTGCCTGAGCGGAGCATCCAGTCCCGATGCTTACGCCCGACCGCCAGCAGTTCGCCTTCACTAGCCGCGCGGGTCAGCTCGACCGTGCGCAAAATTCCTCCACCCAAGGCGGCAATTTGCTGATAGGTCGCTCCACTGATGCGCTGCTCGAATTCCGCCGCGCGATTGCCGGCAAAAATAAGATGCGTGTGCGCATCCACAAAACCCGGCGTAACCGCACAGCCCCCGGCGTCAATCACCACAGCATCCGCCGAAATGCTCGCGCGCACTTTAGCGTACGGCCCAACTGCGACAACACGCCCATCTTCCGCCACCAGCGCCGCATTCTCCATCAGCCCCAGTTCGTGCAACTCCGCGCCCACTCGCGCCCGCTCGGAGCCGGCCAGTGTCACAAGCTGACCGATATTGACGATGGCTACAGAGCCGGTCACGGCTATTTCCCCGCCATGGGAATGTGAATGCCCCGTTCTTGCGCGGTTTGTTGCGCCAGCTCATAGCCCGCATCGGCGTGCCGCACCACTCCCAGTCCCGGATCGTTGTTCAGCACGCGAGCAATCTTGCGCGCCGCCATCTCCGTGCCGTCGGCCACCGTCACCTGTCCCGCGTGCAGCGAGTAGCCCATTCCCACGCCGCCACCATGGTGGAAGCTCACCCATGTCGCGCCCGATGCCGTATTGAGCAGCGCATTCAAAATCGGCCAGTCGGCCACAGCGTCCGTCCCGTCCAGCATCTTCTCTGTCTCGCGGTAAGGGCTTGCCACCGATCCAGTATCCAGATGGTCGCGCCCGATGGCAATTGGCGCCGAAATCTCGCCCTTGCGCACCAATTCGTTGATCGCGAGTCCCATCTTGGCCCGCTCTCCATAACCCAGCCAGCAGATGCGCGCCGGCAGCCCTTGAAACGCAAACCGCCCGCGCGCCAGCCGCAGCCAGCGCGTGAGAATCTCGTTCTCGGGAAACAGCTCCAGCGCCAGCTCATCGGTGCGGTCAATGTCCTTGGGGTCGCCTGAGAGCGCAACCCAGCGGAACGGCCCCGTCCCAGTGCAGAACAGCGGCCGAATGTACTCCGGCACAAAGCCGGGAATCAAAAAAGCGTCCGCGCAGCCAGCATCAAACGCAAACCGCCGGATGTTGTTCCCATAGTCGAATGTCACCGCGCCGGCCCGCTGAAGGGCCAGCATCGCATTCACATGAACCACCATCGTCGCCGTTGATCGGCGCACATATTCCTCCGGATCACGCCGCCGTAAATCGGCAGCCTCGGCCAGCGTCAGCCCCTGCGGAATGTACCCGTTCAGCGGGTCGTGCGCGCTAGTCTGGTCCGTCACCACGTCCACCTTGACTCCGCGCCGCACAATCTCCGGCAGTACGTCGCCGCAGTTGCCCACCAGGCCCACTGACAGCGCGCGGCCTTCACGCACCGCCGCTTCGCACAGCCGCAGCGCTTCGTCCAGGTCTTCGGTCACCATGTCGCAGTAGCGCGTCTCCACTCTGCGCTCAATGCGGCTGCGGTCCACGTCGATCGCCAGAACCACTCCTTCGTTCAGCGTCACGCTCAACGGCTGAGCCCCGCCCATGCCGCCCACCCCGCCCGTTACCACCAGCTTGCCCTTCAGCGACCCTCCATAATGCCGTTCGGCCAGCGCGGCAAAAGTCTGGAACGTCCCTTGCAAAATCCCTTGCGTGCCTATATAAATCCAGCTCCCCGCCGTCATCTGCCCGTACATCATCAGGCCCTTGCGGTCCAGCTCGTTGAAGTGTTCCCAGTTGGCCCACTTGCCCACAAGATTCGAGTTGGCAATAATCACCCGCGGTGCCATCTCATGCGTCGGAAACACAGCCACCGGCTTGCCCGACTGCACCAGTAGTGTCTCCTCGCCGCCCAGTTGCTCCAACTCGTGCACAATCGCGTGGAAGCACTCCCAGTTCCGCGCCGCCTTGCCAATGCCTCCATAAACCACCAGGTCGGCAGGCCGTTCAGCCACCTCCGGGTCGAGGTTGTTCATCAGGCAGCGCAGCGCCGCCTCCTGCTGCCAACCCTTGCAGCGCAACTGGTTGCCGCGTGGCGCCCGAATCTCAGCAGCTGTCGTGATCATGATTTCTCCTCTTCTTTAAATGATTCTAGAGAGGATACTACCCCCGAAAACCAATTTTCTACAGCCACAAACGCAGGCTAAAAGCCTTTGCGAGCATGAAATCCTTTCTGAAACAAGGAAATGCACGCTGATTCGATGATAGAAGTCCAAATCCGCCCTTTATTTCACCGGCGTTCGTTCGCCCGCTCAACGAACGGTTGCCGAGTCGAGCCGTGGGTCGTTATCCTTCTTGGCATGTCCAGCACTCTTGTCGAATGTGTTCCCAATTTTTCTGAAGGCCGCGACCCAGTCAAGGTCGATGCCATTGTCGAAGCCATGAAGATTCCCGGCGTTTATCTTCTCGACCGGGAGATGGATTCCGACCACAACCGTTGCGTCATTACGCTGGTGGGCGAGCGGGAAGCCATTCAGGAGGCCGTCCTGCGCGGCGTTGGCAAAGCCGCCGAGTTGATTGACCTTACGCGGCATCAGGGCGCTCACCCGCGCATGGGCGCAACCGATGTAATTCCCTTCATCCCTATCGACGGCGTGACAATTGAAGATTGCGTTGCCATGGCCCGCCACGTAGGCGCAGAGATCTGGAAGCGCTTCCAGATCCCCGTCTACCTCTACGAAGCTGCCGCCGCAACTCCCGAACGCCAGAATCTTGAGAATATTCGCCGCGGCCAGTTTGAGGGAATTCGCGACGAGATTGCCACCAACCAAGCGCGCAAGCCCGACTTCGGCGAGCCGCGCGTGCATCCCACGGCCGGAGCCACCGTGGTGGGCGCGCGCAAGTTCCTCGTGGCCTACAACGTCTTTCTGAATACACCCGACGTCGCCATCGCAAAAAAGATCGCCAAAGCCGTGCGCTTCTCCTCCGGCGGCCTGCGCTACGTCAAGGCAGCAGGATTCCTGGTGCGCGGCATGGCCCAGGTCTCCATGAACCTGACCGACTTCGAGCAGACTCCAGTGCACCGCGCCTTCGAGTGCGTGAAACGCGAAGCCGAGCGCTACGGCTGCGTTCCGGTCTCCAGCGAGATCGTCGGACTGATTCCCAAACTGGCTTTGGAACAGGCTGCGGAGTGGTTCCTGCAAGTGGAGAACTTCGACTCCTCGCTCATCTTGGAAAACCGCCTTGCATCGGTGATAAGCGGCAGAGTGGCAGTTGGCGGGCTGCGCGCCGGCGTCGAGCCTTTCATCGAACAACTGGCCGCTCCCACGGCAACTCCCGGAGGAGGCAGCGCTGCGGCAGCCAGCGGCGCCATGGCCTCCGGCCTTGCATGCATGGTAGCGACAATGTGCCGCGGCAAGAAAGCGTATTTGCAGTACGAAAACCAATACAGCGAAGCCATCGCCCGGCTCACACCGTTGCGCGAGGAACTGAAGGCCGCTATCGATGCCGACTCCGACTCCTACAACGTCGTCATGAAGGCGTACAAGGCAGCCAAGGAATCTGCCGACGGCGGCGGCAAGGCAATCAACGTCGCGCTGCGACAGGCGGCCAGTGTGCCGCTGGGCGTGGCTGAAAAGGTTATTGAAGTGGCGCGCATCGCCACTACCCTGCAACCCATTACCAACCCCAATATGGCTTCTGACCTGATCACCGCCATAGCCCTCTCAAGAGCCGCTCTCGAAGGCGCGCTGGCGAATGTAGCCATCAATCTGGATTCAATCAAGCCGGACTCGCCCGAGGACGAAGCCTTCGTGAGCGAAGCGCGAAAACGCGCGGCGGCGCTGAAAGCATAGGCTGAACTAAGTCGGGCCGATCATTGCCGCCACCAGATGGTCAAATGGAAACAGGGTTTATCCCCTGATGGAATGTATCCTCTGCTCAAGTGGTCAAGGGAACACATGGGGGACGGGCGAAAGAATGGCCGCAATCCAGAACGAACGACACCGCATTGGGCGCATTGGCTGGCTGCGTCCGGCGGTATTGGGCGCCAACGACGGCATCCTTTCAACCGCCAGTCTGGTGCTGGGCGTGGCCACTGCGCATGCCACCCACACTAGCGTTTTGGCCGCCGGGGTTGCAGGTCTGGTGGCTGGGGCCATGTCGATGGCCGCCGGGGAGTACGTGTCTGTTCACTCCCAGGCAGACACCGAAC
>Ga0224558_1003728_pt1 | contig 12440 bp, 9 predicted proteins | sample 714S32024metaG_FD_180682 | JGI IMG/M metagenome (GOLD analysis project Ga0224558, IMG submission 180682) | Peat soil microbial communities from Stordalen Mire, Sweden - 717 S3 20-24 | ecosystem: Environmental > Terrestrial > Soil > Wetlands > Peat | place: Sweden: Norrbotten County, Stordalen... | reverse complement strand
TCATCCGCAAAGAACGACAAGACATTCGTCCGGTAAAGTCTGGCGAGCTTCTGCAGGGTGGCGATCGATGCGCTTGAATACCCGCGCTCGAGAGAACTGAGAAAGCTGACCGATACTCCTGTCTCACGGGCAACTCCGGCCAAGGTCAAGCCTAGTTTATGGCGCAGCTGCGCCAGCCTGGGCGCGATGTCCAGGCGTTTGGTTCTTCGTGCAGACAACCGCGCCGGTGCATCGGCCCCAACCTCGTTTTGCAGTATGGCGGCGATTCCCGCCGGGTTCACCCCCTTTACCGTCCGCAGATACTGGATCTTGCGCAGTTTGGCGAGAGCCTCGCGGGAATACAGCCGGTAACGCGCGTGGCTGCGAGTAGGGATCAGCAACCCCATTCGCTCCCAGTTTCGCAGGGAAGAGGCGCTCACTCCCAGCATTCGCGCTGCTTCGCCGATCCGGAAATAAACCGTAGCCTTTTTCAAAGTCGCCGTTCCGATGCGGGCGTATTTTGCTCAACTGGAAACGTATCGTCAAGCAAAAGCTGCAGAAAACCTTACAACCTTGCTAAAAACAGCGGCGCCCGGGATAGGCGATTCCGGGCGCTCAATCCTGGTCTGGAGGCATGCCAGAAATTTCTTTGCAAACTTTGCAGGAATCTTGATAGAGTATGCGTAAATTTCTCTGGACAACGACGCAGCAATGTAAAGATCGCAGTCAAATTCTGTGCCCATCAGTGGCTCGAGATTCATCCCGGAGGGTACTATGAGGCATTCAGGCAGGATGGCAAAGTGGTCGGCGTTGGTTCTTCTTCTGTTTGCACTTTCAACCACGCTGCAAGCGCAATTGACCGAAGGCAGCATTGTTGGGACTGTGACCGATGTCAGCGGCGCAGCGGTATCGGGCGCCAACGTCAAGATCACCAATCTTCAGACCGGCGCGGTCGACCAAACCAAAACTGACAATATCGGCTACTACCGCGTACTGCATCTTCAGGTTGGAGCCTACCAGATCCGGGTCGAAGCCCAGGGTTTCAAGGCTAGCCTTCTCGAGAACATTCCGGTCAACGTCAACACCACGACGCGCGCGGACGCCAAATTGCAGGTAGGCGGAGCCCAGGAGACAGTCGAGGTTTCAGGCGGCGCCGCTCTGATTCAAACCGAGGAAGCGCGGCTCTCCAACACGATCACGCACCAGGAGGTCGACAACTTGCCGCTGAACGGGAGGCAGATCTATCAATTGGTGACGCTCGAACCCGGCGTAACCCAGACCAACGCGCCCGTCATATCGAACGTGCCGTCGCCCACTTCGTCGGTAACTTTTTTATACGGCTACACCGCCAATGGTTCTACGCCGCGCGGCAACAACTTCATCCTGGACGGCAATTCGAACAATAATGAATGGCTGGGCGGTACTCCGCTCATCTTTCCCTCGTTGGAAGAAATTCAGGAGGTACAGGTTCAGACGCTGAACTTCTCAGCGGAATACGGTCGCAACAATGGTACGGTCGTTAATATCGTCACCAAGTCCGGCAGCAACCAGCTCCACGGGTCGGTGTTCTACTCAGGAAGAAACACGGCTTTGGATGCTCGGGACTTCTTTGACCAGATCGCGAAGACACCGCTCCATCAGAATCAGTTCGGTGGTTCGGTGGGCGGCCCGATCGTCAAGGACAAGACTTTCTTTTTTATGGACTACGAAGGATCGCGTCTCACTGCTGGGCAACCGGAGACGTTCGTCAGTGAAACACCCGCGTTCCGGCAAGCAGTGATTGCCGGCCCCCCTACCTTAGCAGCGATGTTCTACCACGATTTTCCTGGTCCTCCCTGCGTCCAGAACCTAAGCGCCGATTACTGCTACGCTAACTCGTCCCAGGTCGAGCCCAACCAGGCTGACCAATACCTTGTCCGCGTGGATCAACATCTCGGCACGCATGACCAGTTTTACGGACGTTGGGTGAATACACTGGCGTCCGGGGATGTGGCCGCCCAGGAATTGGAAGGTGCAGGTACGCGCGGCTTTATGGCGCCTTTTAACGGGTTTTTTGCCGACCTCAGTTTGGGAGAAACCCACGTGTTCACCTCCCACACCCTGAACGATCTTCGCTTTGCCTACTCACGGAACAATAGCAAGATCGCCTTCCAACTGCCCCCCAACACCTTAACCGGCGCCGCGCTGCAGAGTGCCGGCGCCCCGCCCGATGCGTTTGGAGATCTGGTTTTCGACGACGGCGTGGTCCCCATGGGCGGAGAGGTTTATGTTCCACGCAAGTTCATCTTTAATACCTATGCGCTCACCGATACCCTCACTCACATCATCGGGCGGCATGCTCTGAAGTTTGGCTTTCAGGTGCGGCGCGTCCAGGAAAACAGCGACTATCAACTTACCTCGAAGCCCTACTTCGAATTCGGTAGCATCTTGACATTTGCTACGGATTCACCCTACCTGGAGTCGGCCCTCGTCAACCGCTACAACTGCACGGGTTCGCCAATGCCAAGCTGTGGCCAATTCACGGACACACCGCGGCATTTCCGCTGGACCCAATTCGCCGGGTTCGCCCAGGATGACTGGAAAGTCAATCCCCGGTTGACATTGAATCTTGGCCTCCGTTACGAGCTCTTCGAGTCGCCAACCGAAACTGCTGGGGTTCTCTCTAACATTATTCTTGGTCCCGGCAGCAACATATTTCAGCAGATTGCCAGCGCCAGCGTCGGCCGAGTAGGCAGGCTTTGGAACACCGACAAGAAAAACTTTGCGCCCCGAATCGGAGTCTCATGGGATCCGCAGGGAAAAGGCGAAATGGTCGTGCGCAGCGGCTTCAGCATCGCCTACAACGAGCCTTACTCCAATCTCTACACCAATGCCTCCCGGCTAGATCCTCCCGACGCCATCACAACCCTCGTGGATCCAAGCGCATTCATAGGACCTCCGGGCTCGGTTGTTTATGGACTTAATGATTTTCCGTTTGTGCCGAGTCCCGCCTTTTCCGGGCCAAACACTCCGAACGGAGGGATTGGACCTGCCGTGAATAATGTCTCCATCACTCCCAGCGGCGTTTATCCCAATCTCCGCACGAACTATTCGTTGCAATGGTTCTTTGGAATCCAGCGGGAGTTCCTCCACGACTATGCTCTGACCGTCAATTATGTGGGCACCAGCGATGTGGGAGGTTACACTCGCGAGGACTACAACCGCTTTGACGGAGATATATGTAACCAGACCTATTGCAACTATTTCGCGTCACAGCTCGCCCCGGGCTGGGGCGAGCTCACCTATATCAGCAATGAGGGCCATGCGAGCTACAACGGTCTGAACGCCCAGCTTAAACGGAACTACCGGCACGGGTTCATGTTCGCAGCCAACTACACCTTGGGCAAGGTCCTTGACAACGTCACCGAGGGCGGACTGGGCGATTACCTTAACACTAACGGATATGGCGGACTTTACAGCGGGGTGCAAGACATTGAAAATCAGGCCGGCGACCGAGGGCCTTCAGAGTTCGATGTTCGCCAACGCTTTGCCCTGAGCGCGGTGTGGGAATTGCCCTCTCCGAAGTCCAATGCCGCCCTCAAGGATGTTCTGGGCGGCTGGAAGTTGAATTCGGTCATCAGCCTGCAATCCGGACGTCCTTTTGATGTCTATTGCGGCCTGGCCTGGTACAGCGGCTGTGACTTCAACATGGACGGCTTGCCTTACGACCGTCCAAACCGACCGGTGGGGATCAAGACCACAGGGTTCAGCAATTCACAGTTCGAGAGCGGCCTCTTCGGCAATCCGGCCTTTAACACCCTTTACTCGTTCCTATACCCCGATAGCAGGACATCACAGGCAAGCCAGGTTTTCTGTCCCAATGGCCTCAACTCGATTCTCGACTTCTTACCGGTCAACTCCGGGCCCGGCTCGCAGTGCATCCCCGTTGGTGAGAATGGCAACCTCTCGCGCAATGCTTTCCGCGGACCTGCATACAAGAGTGTGGACCTGTCACTATTCAAGAACGTCAAGGCGGGTGATCGGTTGACTGCCCAGTTCGAGGCCGACGCCTTCAACCTCTTTAACCGCGTCAATCTGTACAACCCGATTGGCGACATGGGAAGCCCACAGTTTGGGCGGTCCCCTACTGCGTTCCCGGCCCGGCAGATTCAGTTGGGGCTCAAGGTGCTCTTCTAGCCTCGTCGAATGCGGGGCCACTTACAGCCCCGCATTTCTCGATGCTTGGTTCGTGAGTGAAGGATTTCTGGGGGGGCCGTGCCAAGGAACATTCTCGTCCGCTTACTGAGCCGAAGGGCGTGGATTCAGCGCAGTGGTATAGGTATTGCCGCTCTGCTGTTTGCCCCACCGCTCCGGGCCGAGGAGCAAGCGCTGGACGCGACACTTCGCTCCATGGCGACGGTGACCGGCGTGGACCTGAGCGACTCGTGGCTCCAGCCAACCGCTGAACTCGTCGGAATCATTGTGTCTGACTCTCAATCGCTGCGCGCTCTGGATTTGGGCTCGATCGAGCCTGCCACTTACTTCAAAGCCGACTGAGCGTCCCATGCCTGAAGCTCTGATCTTCCGCCCCATTCATCAACTTGCCCCGCTGCTCGAGAGAAAGGAAATCTCTCCGGTCGAGTTGTTCAATGAGGCGATCGAGAGAATCCATCAATTGCAACCCAAGCTGAACAGCTTCATCACCATCACCGAAGAGGAAGGGCGAAAGGCTGCGACGGAAGCGGAAAGCGAAATACGCAAAGGTCAATACCGTGGCCCTCTGCATGGAATCCCGATTTCCATCAAAGACCTCTTCGCCACACGCGGCGTGCGAACCACCGCGGGCTCCAAAGTCCTCGCCAAGTGGATCCCTGACTTCGACGCCACCGCCGTTGCTCGTCTGCACCAGGCGGGCATGGTTCTGGTCGGCAAAACCAACATGCATGAGTTTGCTTATGGGGTGACCAACGACAACCCCCATTACGGTCCGGCACGCAATCCGTGGGACCCGACCCGAGTAGCGGGCGGCTCAAGCGGAGGTTCGGCTGCCGCCGTGGCGAGTTCCGAATGCACGGCATCGCTGGGATCTGACACTGGAGGTTCCATCCGAACGCCCGCGGCGGTATGCGGGGTGGTCGGTCTGAAACCTACTTATGGTCGCGTGAGTCGTTATGGAGCGATCCCTCTAGCTTGGTCACTTGATCACGTAGGCCCCCTCACGAAGAGCGTGGAAGATGCAGCGATCATGCTGGCCGCGATTGCTGGCCCAGACCCCAAGGATCCGTCTGCGAGCTTGCGGCCGTTACCGGACTACCGCAAAGAGATGCAGGGGAGCATTAGTGGTGTGCGGCTGGGCGTCCCTCGTCAGTATTTTTTCGAGCACGTCGATCCGGAGATTCAGAAGCTCGTCACCGCGGCCATCCGACAACTGGCAAGTATGGGAACCACGAGTGTAGAGGTTGACATCCCAGACTTGGAAAGCTGTTCAGCGATGGAAGCACACATCACGCTGGCGGAAGCTACCTCTTATCATGAGCCGTATTTGAAAAGACAGGCGGATGCCTACAGTCCGGGAGTGCGAACCAACCTCGAAGCGGGACGGTACCTGCTGGCCACCGACTACGTGAAAAGCCAGCGAGCGCGAACCTTGTTGCAGCGCAACTTCAACGAAGCTTTCAATCGAGCCGACGTGATTGTTTCCCCTACCCTGCCTGCCTTTTCGCCCCCGGTTGGTGAAGTATGGGTTCAATCAGGGGACCTGCGCGAGAATGTGATTGACGCGTTTCTCCGCTTCAACATTCCGTATGACCTGACCGGCTTTCCAGCGATCTCGATACCTTGCGGGCTCAGCTCGACTGGGTTGCCGATCGGGCTTCAGATCGCAGGGAGAGCATTTGACGAAACTACAGTCTTGCGAGTTGCGAATGCCTATGAGCGGTCTACCGAGTGGCATCTTGCTCGATACGCGTTGCCATCGTGAACGAGGCAATTTTGCATGAAAACTTCCCATTGCCACGCGTGTAGAGGACTCTTACCTACAAGTCAGTACGCCCCTGCCGGCCCGGCAATCCCGCGTCGCTTGAAAATGCCCGGAGAGAAACCCTTCCTCCGCTCGCGTACGGCGCTTGGGCGCTATCAACTTCTTTTCTGCGGCATCCAGCTACTTCAACACAGACGCGACTCCGCGAACATGTGTGTTGGTCAAACGCCTACTCTTGATGTTGAACCGTACCCGCGTCCAAAGGTCGCTGGCCAGTGCAATCGCGCTTCTCGTACATGGTCGTCGAAAGCCGTGGCTGCCAGTTTGTACCATGATCCCGCGGCAGAAGCCGGCGCTGAGAAGAAATAGAACAGGGCCGAGCCAACCGGCCTACTTTTCTGCATAGACCATTCCGGAAGCATGATACGGGGGATCGGACACAAGGCGGATGTACGAAATCAGCGCCTCGATCTCTGTCTTGCTCAGGGTGTACCCGTACGGCGGCATCAGTGCGGACTTGTTGAGCGCGGGTCCGCCGTGCCTGATGATGGCTGTCAGATCGGCATCACTCATTTTGTTGAGTGTGTCACCCTCGGTGAACGGGTGCGGCTTGACTTCAAGATTGTCGTAATTGGAAACGCGCTCGGGTGTGGACTCCGGATCGTGGCAACGAGCGCAATACTTGTTGTCGAGCTGAAACCCAAGCTCCTGCTGGTATCCCAAGGCAATTTCTTCGATCTTCAGTTCGACTGGTTTCTGCGTCTTCGCAAGTGTATGCGCGATGAGTTGATATCGGCCTGCCATGCCGCCCAGAGCGACGTTCGTGCTGAGCTGTCCGCTGGAATCGGTGAGGCCGCTGGGAGGGTCGAAGCTGACGCCCGCGGGCCCGCTGAAATCGACCAGTGCTCCGGTAACGGCGTTCCCTTGTGCGTCGTTGACCTGAACGACCAGGGGCTGAGCGAGAACCGTGCCGGTCGCGCCGATCTGCTTGCCTCCACTCGACTCTACCAGCGCGGCACCAAATCCTGTGGGTTTTAGAGCAGAGGCTGGCCCTGGCTTGCGTGTGCACCCTGCACTCATGAGAATGAGGAGGACGACGAAAAGTGTCCGCGAATGTCGGCTCATTATTTCTTCGCCTCCTGCTTGCTGGAGCCCTTTTGCGTCATCAGGAATGCGGTCAGAGCGCGGGCATCTTCTTCGTTCATGTTACGGTTCGGTTCGATGGTACCGGGCCGCATGGTCTGCGGGTCCTTCAGCCAATGGTAAATCCATGCGGCATTCAGGCGGGAGCCTACTTGCGTTAGCGTTGGTCCGACATAGCCTTTGTCGACCTTGGTATCGATGATGTGGCAACCCTGGCAGGCATACTTGGAATAGAAAAGCTGTTTCCCTTGCTCCACCTGAGCTGGCGGATACCCGCTCGACAGCATCGAGTCGCGATCGAATGCCGGGGTCTGATAAACGGTCATGATGAAGTCCGTCAGTTCCTTGGCGTCGTCGTCGGAAAGATTGAACCTCGGCATGCGGCGGATCAGGGCCGGACGCAGTGTGCCAGGGTTCTTCAGGAATGCCTGCAGCCACTGCCGCTGCACCGAACTGCCTTCCCAGGTCAGGTCGGGAGCCATGTCGCCGCCACGACCGTTGATGGCGTGGCAGGTGAAGCAGGCCATGTCCGACATGAGTTGTCCGGCCTTGCCCGCGGGCTCGTAATTCGAAGGCGGTTTCGCCGGCACCGTCAATGCCAGCGGCAAGTCATGGGCCCGATCGGTGAGCGCGAGCAGTGCGGTGGTCAAGGCATCAATTTGCGCGGGTGCCAAGCTGAACTGCGGCATCTTCAGTGCGGATCCAAACGAACGCGGCTGCCGGATCTTGGCCGCAATGTAATCCGGTATAGCGTGCGCCATTCCAGGCAGAAAAATAATCTGCGTCAGCGGCTTGCTGCCGATGCGGGTCAATTCCGGAGCAAAGTTATCCGGCTTCTTGATGCCGCTGATCTCGTGGCATGAGGCGCAGCCGTATTCGGTGACCAGAAGCTTGCCGTGCGCAATCTGCTCCGGCGTGGGCGCGTCGAGATGCACATTGGCCAGCAGATCGGAATCCGTCTTGTTGCCGAGGAAGGCAGTAAGCAGGGAAAGTTGCGGATCGGTGAAACGGTAGTGCGGCATGGCCGTTCCCGAATCGTAGACACGCGGATTCCGCAACCATGCCCGCAACCATTCCGGCTTTACCTTGTTGCCGACGCGGGTCAGTTCCGGACCAACATCACCACCAACCACATTCCCGGCAGCATTCTGCACGGCGTGGCAGGAGGCGCAGAATGACTCTCCATACAAGCTGGCTCCAGCCGCCGGATCTGGTGCCTTCTCGTCTTTACCGGCTGGGCTGACCGGCACCGTGTCTCCAACGATCGGTGTGCTGTTGGCGATCATGAATGCCGAAATATCGCGCGCGTCCGGATCGCTCAATTTGAAATTCGGCATGGTCGCAGTGACGGCGTAGGCCAGAGGGTCCTTCAGCCACGCATAAATCCACTCCCGTGTGGTTTTGTCGGCGACGTGCTCAAGCGAAGGCGGATCGTCGGTCGGCTTGATCGCGCTGCCGTCGGGCAGCTTGATGGTGTGACAATGCACGCAGCCATATCGCGCCAGCAGATTGCGTCCCAAGTTTAGTTGCGGTGTGCCGCTTAGAGGCGCGCGATGGCATTGCCCGCAGGAAGACTGGACGTATCGTGCCGGCAAGATCGGCTGCTCCCATGCCTCCGTACTGCTGTGAGCTTGTTCGACGGTGGTCGCAGGGCCCTGCCCACGGTGACACATTACGCAGCCGAACTGGTCAAGCGTGTGCGGGATTACCGGATGCCGACGAAACGGCTGGGGAAGGTTGGCATCGGCCAGGCTCGCTTCTTTCAACCCGGCGTGGCAGGTGGTGCAGCGATCTACGACCCCAAGTTGCGGATGCCAGATCTGCTGGATGCCGTCGTGGAAGTGGCGCTGCAGTGTTACCGCTTCTCCCCGGCTCCGAACCAGCGCCAGATACTGATTCTGGTAATGACGCCATTCACTGAAGTGGTTCTTAGCCGGCGCAATGGCCAACGAAATCAACAACAAGAGGCTGACCACGCCAAAAGCGCGAACCGGATGGCCGAACAACGTCTGCCACATGGAAGATAACGCGTTCTTCAATTAGCTCCTCCAAGGCAACACCCAGGACCAACCCGGGCCGCGAAAGAAAGTGCCAACCGCCGTGAGCACGACCAGTTCGAACAGAAACCAGGTCATGATCCAGTATGAAAGTGGTTTGCCGGCCAGATAACGCCGGAAAGCCGAAGTCGACTGTGGAGAACTTTGCGCCGCCAGCACCATCAACCCGGCGACGATCAGGGTCGGCACCAACGCCACGTACACATCAAACAGCAACAAGAACAAACAAAGCGCAGCCGCAGCCAGATAAAAAATGAGCAAGCGACGCTTGCGATCCTTCAGGAACAAACCTTCGGCCTCAACGTTGATGTTGAAATACGGAATCACAATCAGCGCGATCACCACCAGAGTCGGAACCAGCACACCCGCAACCACCGGGGGAAAGTAGTGCAGCATTTCCTGCAAGCCAAGGAAGTACCACGGCGCCTTGGCGGGGTTGGGCGTATGCGAAGGATCGGCAATGCCCTCCAGGGGAGCATTGAACAGTAGAGACACGCAGGCCAACGCGATCGCAAGCACCTCGATGGCAACGATGGCGCGGAAGAGGACTTCCGGATACGTCTGCACCTGATCTTCGTCGGTAACCTTGACCTGCGCCGAAGTGCGCCGGGTGACGAAGACAACACGCGTCGGCGACTTGCGGGCATTCGAGTCCATACCGGCGATGAAATCTTTCGGGTTGGTCGTCTTATCGCGAATCGGATCGGTCATTGGCTATTGCGCCCCCTTCGCGGCGGCTGGGATCGGTTCAGCCGCGACCCTTCTTGGTTCGCTTTGGTGAGCGTAGAGGCCGCCATCTTTGCGAATGCGCCAGAAGTGGACTGCGACAAAAAGGATCGCCACCAGGGGCAGAATCATGCAGTGCAGCACGTAAAAGCGCAGCAGAGCGTTGGCGTTCACCACATTGCCGCCGAGCATGAGGAAGTGAACCTTGTTGCCCATCACGGGGACGGCAGATGCGATATTGGAACCCACCGTGATCGCCCAAAAAGCCAACTGATCCCAAGGCAGCAGATAGCCCGTATAGCTAAGCAGCAGCGTAATCAGCAGCAGGATGACTCCAATGACCCAATTGAACTCGCGCGGCGGCCGGTAGGCGCCGCGGTAAAACACCTTGAACAGATGCGCGAACACCAGGAAGACCATGGCATGCGCGGACCAGCGGTGCAGGTTGCGCAGAAATAAGCCGGAGGAAACTACAAACTGCAGATCCTTCGTGTCGGCGTAGGCCTGCGGCACCGAGGGATGGTAATAGAACATCAGGGGTATGCCAGTGGCAACCAATATGAGAAACGTTCCGAAAGTCAGGGTGCCCAGATACCACGTCGTGCTGAAGCTGAGCATTCGGGTCCGCACCTTGGTGGAGAAGAGGTGTAGGAATACGTTTTGCTGCACCGCCAGCGCCCGGTGCAGAGTACTCGATCCGGTCCCGCTGCGGAACACCGAACGCCAAACCCGCGTGCCGCGTAGTTCCTCGAAATAGTTCGTGATTGTTTTCGCCACGCTCACACCCTCACAAACTGCATGGGACGAATAGTGATGGAACGGTCGACCATCAGATCACCCTCGTCGCTGATCGAGGTCTGCAGCCAGGGCAGCGGCCTGGGGGCCGGGCCTTCAATCTTGACCCCGTAGCGCGTGAACTTGCTCCCATGGCAAGGGCAAGCGATGATGCCCAACTCAGGTTTCCATGCGGTCAGGCAGCCGAGGTGGGTACAGACGGCACTCAGCGCAAAAAAACCTTCTTGCGCATGGATGAGATAAATTCCTGCGTTCACGTCCATCGTCACCGAATCCACCGCATAATTTTCCGGCTTGCCGGCGTTGACGATGGGAGAAGGCTCGTACAAGACATTCGGCGAGAGAAACTGGTAGGAGAATGCCGCCGTGCCGGCAGCGGCGATGCTCAGCGATCCCAATCCCAGTTTCACGAAAAAAGCGCGTCGGTCGAAATCGCTGCCTGGTTCCGCCGGCGTATTCTTTTTTTCTTCGGACATTATTTACCTCGAACGCTAACTTCGAACGTTTACCTCGGGCCTCCAGCCGTGACTGGCGATTTTGGTCTGAGTGGTCCATCAATGGCTTCCACCGAAATCAATCCCGTCGGCTCGGCGGAAACCAGATTGTATGACTCCATGGTGATGGTGCTGACGGGACAGCGCGCGGCGCAGAGCCCGCAGCGAATACAGCGAGTTTCGTCTTTCAGCATGGCTGACCCGGTCACGATGCCGAGTTCGTCGGCCGCGACTTCGTCGAGTTCTACGCCAAACAATTCCTGATGTTCTTGGATCTGCTGCACTGCCTCCGGCTCGAACTGGATGCGATCGAGGGATACGAGCTGCAGGCAATTTTCCGGACACACATCCACGCAACCGCCGCACAGGATGCACATACTCCCGTCTTCGGGAGTGCCCTCGAAGACCGTGTTTACCCAGCAGTGCAGGCAGCGCTGGGCTTCCTCCATCGCCGACGCAGCGTCGTAGCCGACCTCGACTTCGGTCACTCCGGTACGGCGCTCCAGCGGCAGCATGGGTATGGGGGGGCGAACCAGATCCAACAACTCCAGCGGCATGCTGTGGCGCTTCAAGACCTCGACTTCGACAATGGGATCCGGGTGTCTCTGGCCACGCAGGAACTCATCAATACCGACCGCAGCGCGCTTGCCGTCAGCCACGCTATCGATGATCAGACGCGGGCCGAAAACGCAGTCCCCACCGCCAAAGATTCCGTTCGCCGAGGTCATCAGGGTTCGCGGGTTCACGGCGATCAGCCCACGGGGAGACAGTTCCACACCGTCTTCAGGTTTGAGAAAGTCCAGATTCGGCGCCTGGCCGACCGCCATGATGATGGTGTCGCACTCCAATTGCGTTTCACTACCCTCGTAGAACGCTGGATTGAAGCGTTTGTTCTGATCGAAGACCCATTTCGTTTTCAGCGTCTCCAACGCCACAACTTTGCCATCTTTGCCAATCATGCGCTTGGGGCCCAAGCCGGGATGCATAACGATGCCTTCCGTTTCAGCCTCTTCAATCTCCTCCAGCGCCGCCGGCATTTCTTCGCGTTTTTCCAGGCAGACGAGATGCACTTCCTGCGCGCCCAAGCGCAGGGCGGAGAGTGATACGTCCACCATCTCTTTCGTGGCCACCGCACTTACACTCTCCAGCGAAGGCTCCAGGTCTTCCACTCCGGCAACATGCTGCCGGACCACTTCGCGAGCCGCCGAACGCGCCACGTCCATGGCCACGTTGCCGCCGCCGATCACAATCACCTTTTTGCCGATGGTGAACTTGTAGCCGAGATTC
>Ga0224558_1003724_pt1 | contig 12456 bp, 15 predicted proteins | sample 714S32024metaG_FD_180682 | JGI IMG/M metagenome (GOLD analysis project Ga0224558, IMG submission 180682) | Peat soil microbial communities from Stordalen Mire, Sweden - 717 S3 20-24 | ecosystem: Environmental > Terrestrial > Soil > Wetlands > Peat | place: Sweden: Norrbotten County, Stordalen... | reverse complement strand
CAGGTGCCTCAAAATAGGCTCGGTTTTGACATGCATACTAGGAGAAATCCACCCGGCGTACTCCACAGTAAGGCGCCGGCACAGCTCCGCAAAAGGCCCTGTAATTTGAGGCCTTCCACCATCGCCTTTGCGCAGAGAGCTGCGGTATGAGAGCCGCTGCGGGACAACTTAGCTGCGTCGCACTCTTCGTGCTATTTGCCTGTGTCAAGCAGGTAGACGCGCTTGAAAGCGATCCCGAGGCCATCGCCAGGGCCGTCGCCGCCAATAAAGTGAAGGACTATGGGACTTCGATTGCCATTTTCCGCAAGCTCGTGGATCAGGGAAGCGCCGCGGCGCCGGCCATGCTTGGCCTGATGTATTGGGCGGGGGCTGGGGTGCAACTGGACCACAGTTATGCCTGCGATCTTTACGCCTTGGCTGAACAGAGAGGGGATCCGAATGGAACGGAGCTTCTCGCGGACTGCTTCTTTAGCGGCGACGGCCGCGCACAGGACTATACCCAGTCAGCACTGTTGTACGAGCGCGCTTCCACTCGCGGAGTAGCCATCGCCGATTGCGCTCTGGGCAACCAGTATCTCCGAGGTCTCGGCGTGGTGAAGAATCAAGCCAAGGCCGCATTGCTTTGCCGACACAGCGCCGATCGCGGCGTAGCGGACGCGGAAACCGATTTGGGTCAAATGTACCTACTGGGAGAAGGGCTCGAGCGTGACCTGCCGGAAGCAGCCCGTTGGTTTCAGAAAGCGGTGGAGCAAGGCCACGCCAACGCGGCTCTTATAATGGGTAAGATGTTCTGGAACGGCGATGGAGTGGAACGCAGTCACGAGCAGGCCGCAAGGATGTGGCGGATATCGGCCGTGCGCGGCAACGCTTCGGCTCCGGCCCTGTTGGCCAAGTACTATTTTGCGGCTGCAATTATCCCTGCGGACAAGCGACCGTTAGAGGAGCCCGGCTCGAAGGCAGCCTATTGGGGCATCGTGGCTACGCGCGTAGACCCTGATTCTGCTGTTCGGATAGCAAGTCAGAAACTAGTCGATATACTGCTGAGTGCTGCGCCGGACCTGAAGCCAAAGGTCGAGGGAATGCTCGCGACGCCTACCCCTCCGGGTTTTTGAGCATTACGTTTTGCGCCATGCTCATTCCTCGTCAGGATCCCTGTATTCCTTGGGCAAGTGATGCGCGATGCCCTTGTGGCAGTCGATGCATATCTGCCCTGACGCCTGCGCCTTCATGTGTTTCTGGTAGACAGTTTGCTTCTGAATGTCACCGCTCATGGCGTCAAAGCTGTGGCAATTGCGGCATTCGCGCGAACCACTGGCCACCATCCGCGCCCACTCGTCGGTCGCCAGGCGCATCCGGTTGGCTTCGAACTTCTCCTTGGTGTCGATTCTGCCCGTAAGCTTGGCCCATATTTCGAGCGAAGCTTTGCTCTTGCGGATCAGCTTGTATGTCCACTCATGGGGCACATGACAATCCGAGCAGATGGCACGCACACCGGTGCGGTTGCTGTAGTGGATGGTCTTTTTATACTCCTGGTAGACGTTATCGCGCATCTCATGGCAAGAGATGCAGAACTCCAGCTTATTGGTGGCCTCCAAGCCCGTATTAAATCCGCCCCAGAAGATGATGCCGAGCACAAAGAATAGCGATGCAATGCCGAGAAAGGAATACTTCGCGCTTGGTTTTCGCAAGGCGCGCCAACAACGCTTGAAAAGGCCCGGGGCGGTGGCTGAGCTGGCGTTAGGGGTTTCTTCGCTCATATGCTATCGGTCCGTTGATCTGCTCGATCTGTGCAATTCCCGCAACGCCTATCGATAGCTGTAGCGATAGGCGACGAAAATGGCGCTCATCTGGTAGCTCGGCGATTGCTGATTGGTCGGCAGGAGCGTTGCGGGTGTGTAGCCGTACTGATACGCATTATATAGGAAGTCATCCGACGCAAGCCGCTCGAAGGTGTAACCCATGAGGATCTTGCCGCCAGTGCCTGACTTGCCGAGGTCGTAGCTACCATTCACTCGCAAGCGCAGTGTGCTGTTTTTGATCGTCGGCGGCGAGCCGCACGTCTCGTAGTATATGGAGTTGCAGGTATTGCCTTCCAGATCGGAACCCGCGAACGGCGATGTATTGTACGTTGTGTTCCCCAAGGAATAGCTCAGGTCAACGGCGAGGTTCAGCCTGCTGGCGAAGAGCCCATCCTGTCTGGCACCGGCGCCAATGGTGGTATCGGATTCCTTGAGGTTGTTGGTCCAGGTCTCGCCTGCGACTCCACTCAGCCCGGTAGCGGTGGCGGCGCTGTTGGTGACCTTATAAAGATTAGTGAGATTCCGGGATGAATCTTGATAGGTCACGTAGAGCGACACAGATCGCCGTTCGTTAAAGATGTAAGTCGAGTCGAAGTTCGCGCTCGCCGAATGACTGTCCTGCACCCCGTACGTCAGGTCGGTGTACTGGTCCTCCGTGTAGCGACCATTGAGGCCGAGAGACAGCTTATCGCCGGGCTGCCAATTCGCGCCCGCCTTGACGACCTGTTCGTGACGGGACGCCTCGAAGAACGACATGAAGCCAAGAACCTCATAGCCCTCTGCGCCGGCTCCGGAACCGGCCGGGTTATCGACGGCCTGCATCGGATTGTAGAACGTCGAGCTCGCATTGGCCTTGCGCCACGAGTAGAGGTAGCTGGCGTTGAAGTTCAAGCTGTCGCTCGCTCTGAGTCGATAGGCGACAGTCATTTTGTCCTCTTTGGTGTCAGGCACTTCGGCGCAGGTCGCCGCCGTGTAAGCCGCCCAGCTTCCCGTCGCCGCCGCATCCAAGCTGCCTTGGGCGTAGTTTGCCGCGGCGTTATTACACCAGCGCTTGGTGTCATCGAATTCATAACTCACGCTCAGGTGTTGTTGGCTGGAAATTCGGTAATCCGCGCTGACATCCGCTTGGGTCTTCTTGTTGCTCATCGGCGCATTAATCGAAGTCTCGGTCTGGGCGGCGGACTCATTGATGGTATTGAAGGTGTAGGCGTTGGACGGGGTCTTGTTGTCACGCTCATTGAATTTCAAGCCCGCCGAGAGTACCAAGGGCCTCCAGGACTGATTGGTCAGCTTCAGATCCACGTGCTCGATATCGACCAGACCTTGGAGCGAGTCGACAGGCACGCCCAATGGATTCAGACCAATGTTGCCGCTGCCAGCATAGAGCACGTTCTGCTGACTACGTCCATAGGAAAGCCCTCCGGTCAACTTGGTGCTCGACGAGAACTCATAGCCGCCAGTCAGGTTCAGCTGGTTGAACAGATTGCTTGGAAAGGTACTGATCGAGTCGGTCGGAAAGGCGGATAAGGTCCCTGTCGCCACCGTCGCGGGCGCCTTGATGAACGGATTATTCCACGACACGCTGTTATAGTTGTCGTGAAAAATAGATCCGTAATAGCCCAAAGTCGCGTTCGACTTGGTGCCCACCCAATTCGCCGCGAGTTTAATGGTGTCGGTTCCATATTCGATGGGGTTGGCCAACACCAGCGGCGTCTGGCCGGCCCAGGTGTAAGTGGAACCAGCCGGGCTGTTGACTTGATCGCCACCGACCCCGAACAGCTTTGCTCCGTCCTGCGTCAGGTGATTGAAGTCAACCTTCACATCCCAGTTGGCATCGAAGCGATAGCCGGCCGTAAGCGACGAGTTCTTCCGGTCCGTGTGAATGTCTTCCGAATGAAAATCACTCAATTGCTGCGCGGTCAGATTATTGGTGCCGGGTGCGGTCTTGAATCCTGGTGGCTTGTAGCCGGTATTGATGACACCAAAGTCGCTGGGCAAAGTAAAATTGTTGCCACCGACGGCACCCTGGAACGGCGTTTGGTAGCTGTCGGTCAGTTCGTGCCGCAACTCGTCATAACCCAAACCCAAATTCCACCTGCCCTGGTTGCTGGCCGAGGCGTTGAGCGATGCGGCCGTCGTTCCGAGATCCGTGCCGCTCAAGCCATAGCGCATGGTTCCCGTGCCGGGTCCGTAGGCATCACCGCCGGCAAGGCTGAGATCACCCACAAACGTTGTGCCCTGCTTGTTCAGTCCGTTGTACTCGCCGAATTTGTCTGAGGCGTTCGAATTATAGTTGCCTCCGGCCTGAAGAAAATTCGTCGGCAAAGTCAGCGCTTTGATGTCGTCGGTGTCGGCGTCCTGTGCCAACGTGTTTGGCGGCGCAGCAATCGCAGCCGCCAAGGCGCAGGGCACAGCCAGCGACATAAGTTTCCTGGAAAACTGACGGTCCCGAGCTTTCATTTTTTGTCTCCTCGCTCAGCGGTGCAGGAACGCACCAGCAGGGTCGTTCGAACCATGAACCATGCTATGACAGTTCATGCACCCGCGCGCCGTTGCTTGCGTACTCGGGAAAATCAGCCCCGATTTGGCGGCGTTCGTCGGTGACAGGCCGTCCTGAAATCCTCCCGCATTTGGACCGACCGCACTTTTGGAATTGTGCGGACCATTGTGACATTCCTGGCATAGGAATGGCGGGCGCGACTTCAGCAGCGGCGTGATGTTAGAACCGTGTGGCGTATGGCAGTTGGTGCAGTCTTCCACTGCCGGCTGATGCTCCCACAGGAACGGGCCGCGCTTATCGGCATGGCACTGCCAGCAGGTTTCATTGACGGTGTTCATCTTGAGCAACTTCGGCCCCGCCGCACCGTGCGGATTGTGGCAGTCTGTGCACACCATCTTTCCGGCATCGATCGGGTGCGTCGAAATCTTCAGCGTGTCAGCCCGCTGCTCCTTATGGCATGTGAAGCACTTTTCCTGCTGCGTGCCCTTGGATAGCAATGGGTCGGCCGGCGCGTGAACAGTGTGGCAGTTATTGCAAGCCATGCCATTAGCTTGATGCTGGCCGCCATCCCAACGTGTGCGGTCGGTGCCCTTGTGGCACGTCAGGCATTGGGTCGCGCGCACCTTCTCATCTGTCACCGCATAGGCGCCCTTATTAAAGACGACATCAGGCGGTGCACGGCCGTGGACGTTCGGATCGCCGTGTAGATGCTTCTCGCTTTCACCGTGGCATGACTGGCACGTCGGCGTGCGTGCGTCGCCCAGAACGCCGTGCTTTGTCTGATAAATCGAGAGAATCGGCTTGGTTTCGCTTTCGTCGTGGCAGCGCGTACAGACCTGGTCCCGCTTACGCCCCTCATCCTGCGCGGCTTCCGCAGAAGGCGCCGGTGCAGCCGACGGAGCCGCAGCAGGCGCATCGGCGGGGGATGCCCGACAGGTTCCCGCCGCGCCGAGACCGATCATCAGAACACCTGCGACCAACCATCTACCCATTGTTCTCATGACGCTTATTCTCCCGCTCAAAGTTCGCTCAAGCAGACCTCGCGCATCGCCTTCGCATTCCACCTGGCGCGCTCATTCAGAAATTTCTTGGTTCGATTATTGCGCCAAAATCCAATCAACAAGGTTCTTGATCTGCGCCATGTCATTCGGCGGATCCGTCTTGACAATCTTGTGATCCTCCTCATGCCCATCCGGAAATTTGGCCTTTTCTCCGGACGTAATGTGATGGATCAGCTTTGCTTCGGCGTCGGGCTTGCCCCTGAGTTCCTCGGCAACCTTGTGATACGCAGGACCATCTTTATCTTTGGATATCGCGTGGCACTTGAAGCAGTTGTTGGCGCGGGCCAGCTCCCGGGCGGCGGTCTCATCGGCTGCGCTGGCGGCCGAAGAGAACAGTAGGGCGGCGACGCCAATCACCGGAGCGATCAACGCGATGCGAGCGCTAAGAGGCATTTTTTCTTCTCCTTGAAATAGCAGGACAGGCCGCACGAATCTCTAAAACGTGAACCTAACATTTGCGAGCTTAACATGTGCGGCGGATGCCGAATATTGAGGGAGATACGTAGTCATCTCGGCAAAAATACGGAGAGCTCATCTCATAGGGGATTATTGGTATCTCGAAGAGACCATCACGGACGCCAAGATGACGCGATGGTTGATTCTGCACGACGATGCTAAGCATTGTGATCTTCGCGCTGCATGCAGCTTCGGTAATTATCTATTTTCCCGCCTGGCTAACGGCGCAAATTCAGCGCTGAAGTGTTGGATATTTGGTCGCTTCGGTCGCTGCGCTTTTATGTGATGGTATCTGCGTAGCCCTTTCGTTGCAAGCTACAACTTGATGAAGGTGCTTTCCATTGTGCGTATGAATACGCTGATGTCGCTCGCGGGGTCGTTGAGATCGCCGAAAATTCTGGCGTTCACCGGGCATACATCAACGCAGGCCGGCTTCAGTCCTTTGGTTATCCGGTGATAGCACCACGTACATTTGTCGGTAGTTTGCGTCTCCTCATTGAAATACCGCGCACCATAGGGACACGCTTGGACACAGTACCGGCAGCCGACGCAGTATTTCTCATCGGCGAGGTGACGTGATGTACGCTTCCATGCAAGTCGCCGCCTTAGTTGTGACTCCCTTTAGCGGTTACGTTTACCCGAATGAAACCGTAGTTCCGTGGGGTGTCTTGATTGTCGTTTACCCCTACATTACCGGCCTGGTCGCCGGCGCTTTTATCGTATCGAGCCTCTACCATACGTTCCGAATGGAGAAGCACTTGAATACGTGGAGATGATGTACAGACGTATTGAGGGCATCGCGATGATCGAACAACTGATCGCCGGCCCGATCAGGACGGGCCTTGCCATTCAGGTTCTGTGTTCATTGGTTCCGTTTCTCATAGTGACAGTGCTTCTCGCTCGAAATGTTGCGGGGTAGGGCTCTTATCGGCTGGATGAGTTTCACTTCGGTCCTGCTGATGAGCGCGGTGTAAAATCGAATTGCGTGCAGCATTGGGTGATCCTCCTCACATCGCCGCCACGAATGCGGATAGCGCCTGTAATGGTAATTGTGCGCCGTAACGTGCAAGCATGTGAATCGTTCCTCGCTGGCGTACACAGGCGGGGTTGAGCGGTTAGGGTTGAGTTGATCCGGAAATTGCAACGCTGAGTCTGGGTGGATGGCGAAGCGTCGCGAGGATTACGCAATAACGTTCTGTCAATTGCAAAAGACGCTGACGGGTCGTCTCATCGAGATCACCTTCGAGTTCAAAGGTAAGCGCAATGTTTTGGATCCCGACTGGCGTTATCTTGTCGACGCCGAGCGTACCCCGCGCATCCCATAGGCCTTCGGCGACGATCCTCCCGCCGGTCAATCTACAAGCCATCGAGGTCGCGACGGCCATGAGCGTAACGCCGGCGCACGCTGCGAGAGCTGCGAGCAGCATGTCCGCGGAACAGGCATGGGTCCCCGTACCCCCGGTCGCCTGGTGAAGTCCGGCGATACGAGGGGCATCACCGGGCAACAATACTTCGAGCTGCGAAGGATTGAGAGCAACCTCCGCGCGCGCGACGATGCGCGCGGTACCCGGGTCGTCGCGGTATTTCTGCTTCAAGGGCGCCTGTGCCGCCCGCAGTGTAGTAGCGTCCATTTCGTGTCCTCCTCAATTTGAATGATTGAATCCCGGTCTCGTCAGCGGCAACGATCGGGAATCCGAAAAGCTGCAGTGCGACACCGCGCACTTCCTTATGCTCTCACGGAGCAGGTCTCTAACGGTTCGCGCAAGTGCGAGTGATTCACATTTCCCACTTCGGCCGCCGCCACTTGCGAGTGCGTATCAAGGAGTGTACGTTCGAACAGCGGGCTGTGCCGAAGTGAGGTGCGCGTCTGCATCAACCGGCCAACCCGGCACTGTGGGGGGTTGTATGCGTGCATTACATGTTTCCAGGCACACCTTCAAGTCTGCCGAACAAATCGCCGAGGTTGGGCTAATCTTGGCGGTTGTGCTGGTTTCCGGGATCACGGCGGCCATTCTCATTTTCTCGTGGTTCTACGCCTGATGCTCGGCGGCGGCTACCTGCCCGTCCGATTAGCATAAGGCGACGGCCGCTTACGAACGGACCACTCCGGCGGAAGGGGTGGGTGGATGAGTTTGTAGTCTGTGTGTGTGTGGGGTAGACAGTACAGGCTACTCCAGAACGAGAGTGGTCCAATCCGGGTGCTACGCGGCCAGGCAAACGGGATCGGCAGCGGCTCGTAGCTGCGGATGCCAGCGTTCGAAGGCATTACGTAGCTGCTGATTGAGCACGCGGGTTCGCACCTGGAGCAGCCGATGTGCGCCGGCCACCGTCCATCGCATTTGTTGCTTCTTGACGAGTCGCTTGCTGACGACCTGGTTGACGGCAGACTCGACAAAGCTGGTCGCAATGGGCTCGCCGTGCCGATGATGATCAGCGTAATTCGGGATCGCCGTCATGTTGGCCGTCATGTTGGCCGTTATGTAGTTCATGAATTCGTCGAGCTTATCCTGAAGTGCTTCGGCACGTGGCGACTCGGTTCCGATATCCCAGGTCAAGTCCTCGAGCGTGCGGAGGGCCCGATGTGGACTACCATGCCATAGGCATGCCTTCGCTCGGTTTAACTCTCTAAGAAGCTCTTCTATACGATTCGGTGAGTCGCCCTCGATCGGTGGATCGGCCGCTAAACCCTTGATGGATTGCGTCAGCTGGCTCGTTCGCATGGCCACATGGAACCAGTCGAGAATCGGTTCAGCAAATTCCCGGAATTCACCTTGTGCTTGGCGGACTGTCTCACCACCATCGGAGAGAAACGTCGTGGGCTGCTCAGGTCCAAGCGGCCGAATGGCGTCCGATAACTCATACGGTGCGAGCCGTTTCGTCGGCTAAGGCCCCGTCAGATCGATCTTCGATTCCAGAATGACGCCAAGGGTTCCCCAAAAGCGACCGCAGGCAGGCGGGAGTCGAAGACCACACAATGTGATTTACGTGCATGCCCATGCAGTCCAGCAACTGCCATCTTGCTTTGCGTGGTCGGTAACTGCTGCAAACAGCGACTCTATTTGCGCGCTCTCATCCCCGCTTAGGGTGACGTTCCAGGGTGCCTTATGTGCGCTCTCGTACAGACCGCGCACCTGTGGTCAGTGATACTCTTGCGCGACGTTGTAGGCTCTAGATAAACGAAGGAATACTCATGAAAGTCCTAATGCTTGCCGCCATGCTTGCTGGAACCGGAACGCTTGCGTCGATCGCTATCGCAGATCCGCCGGCGGGCCCCGACACTTCTCACCCGGGCCATTTTGTGAAGGATTCGGTCATCACCACAAAGGTCAAAGCGAAGCTGGCCGAAAAACATATGTCAACCCTGACCAACATCCAGGTTGACACTGACAATAATGGTATCGTATGGCTGAGTGGGAAGGCACCGACCAAGGATGCCAGCGATCTTGCCGAAATGATTGCGAAGGCTACCGACGGCGTTAGAGGCGTTCATAACAGCATCGTTGTGGGGCAATAGGCGAGTAGAGCGAGGGATTCGCACCCTCGCACCGGACGTGAACGTCGCCATACCTGTTATCGTCGGATTCTCTTACTAGGAATAGAAAATAATCAAGTACTTTGATGAGGTGCATTCGACGATACAAGTAAGGAAGCCGGATCGGCCGACAGACAGCACCTCGAATTCGAATCGGGTGTTTGAACTTTTTTACGCCCTCGATCGACAGGCGAACGAGGGAGAGAGAGAGAGAGAGAGCAGCAGGAACAATACAATGGCACGCGCGCCCATGAAACTGGATCTGAAGAAGAATCAAATGCACAAGGACCTCGAAAAGGCACCTGGGGCCAAGGTCACCGAAGCTGACATCGCGAAGGAGAAATCGAAGGGCGGCGTCTTCGCCAAGCGCGCACAGTTTGCCGAGAACGCCAAGAAGTGGAATCACCCCGCAAAGGGGAAACGGTAGCGAAAGGCTTGCTGCGTCCACAATCTGCGCCTGTCCGGATAGCAATCAATCGCAAATCCGGACGACGATGAAGCCGTCAACGATTTGGTATCGGCCTCACCGTACATTTGATGCAGAAACTGTACACGGTCTCCTTAGCTCAATCGATGCCGTGCTTGGTTTCGAGCTCTCTCGGTAGCCAAAGTCGGTCCAAAATCCGCGTACGTTGACCTTAGGATCTTGATTATCCGGTCCGCCAAGGCCTCATTCAGGCGGTTAGGCTCTGGTGCAACGCGGGATATTTCGGTCGTGCTGATGTCTTTTGTGTTTCGAGCCTCTCTCTTATGCGAGTGCCATCGCCCATTCCGCTTTGCGCGACCAGCCACGGCGCCGACGGCCACGACCGAAAGAGAATTGCCCCTAGCGAATACGATGGGCGAGCTCGATGCCGGCAATCGTGATGGCCGCGTTCTTGAACGACTTGAAGCCAGCCATCGACGCACAGCGTCGCTTGATCGCCCGATGATCTTGCTCAATCAAGTTGTTGAGAGGTCACGGGCAATCGGCTTCGTCATTCAGCACCTCAGAAAACGAACCGCGCATTTTACCGAATGTCCCGTGATGCACCAGAGCCCCCGGACATCAACTGGGGGCAAAATGACAGCAATTGAGGTAATCCACAGCCGCCGCAGGGCCATCGGTCCACTTGCGTCTGATGACATCTTTAAGGAAAAGTAGGGACACCTTTAAGGAAAATCTACAGACGCGCCCAGAACGAACCAACGATGATGAAAGGGCGCATGCAGAATGAACCCGAACAACACGGCGACAATATCACGGCGCAGTACGCGAAGTAGGCGAAGCACACCATGGTGGCGACAGACCGACGTTGCATCTACTTGCGCAGGCTGAGGATATAGCTCACGACATCGGCGATCTGGGAATCGGTCAAGGACGGATTGGGCATCGTCAGAGGCAGAGATTTCTCGTCCCAATGGGTCGTCGTGACGAAGTGCCGCAGCGATGCGCGCGTCGAATCCGCGCGGTTGGCGATGTCGTCGAACGGCGTCGCGGGAGGATTGAGCAGCGGCGAGAACTCCTGGGCCTGCGCGACGACGTGACAGGCGGAGCATATTTTTACGGCGATCTGACGGCCGCGCTCGACCTGAGAATCCGCGGGTTTTTCGGAAGCCGATGCGGCGGCGCCGAGGACGCCGAGGCCCAATAGCAACACGAGATGGCATTTCCGCTCGAGCATCTGGCAGCACTCCTCTTTCTAATCCGAACCTATGGAAGACTATAATTAATCCACGGCCACGGATCGCGACTTCGGCATTCTACAGTGGATGGAAAGGGGTCTTATGATTACTATCCGCGGCGGGCGCGTTATGCTGGCACACCTGCAATTTCCACACAGGCCCGTCATGCGTCGCCTCGACACTGAAGCATCAACCGCGTGCGCCGCGCCTGCGCCGCACCTGTCCGCAAGTCCTGCAGCGCCATGGCGGCGCACGGCCTCGCGAGTTACGGTGCTGGCCCTGGCCGCCGTGGCCGCTGCCTGTGGGGGCAAGGCGGCCGGGCCGCCGACACTGCAGCAGGTTGCGACGCTGACGATGCGAGCGCAGCCGACGTCGCTGACTCAGGAATATCCCGCGCAGCTCGAGGCCTCGAATACCGTCGAGATTCGCCCTCAGGTCGCGGGAATCCTCTACCGGCAGGCGGCGCTCGAAGGCACGCCGGTCAAACGCGGCCAGACGCTGTTCGAGATCGATCCGCAACCTTACATCGTCGCGCTCGCCCAGGCGCAGGCCGGGCTCGCCCAAGCGCATGCGGCCGAGGCACAGGCGGACCGTGATTTGGCGCGTGTGCGTCCGCTGACGGCCATCGACGCATTGAGCGAGAAGGAGCTTGATGCGGCAGTCGCCACCAATGCCTCGGCGAAGGGCCAGGTCCAGGCTGCCGAGGCGGCCGTGAAGACCGCGGAGCTCAACCTCGGCTACACCAATGTCCGTTCGCCGATCGACGGTGTCATGAGTCGCGCGCAGATCCGCATCGGTGGCGTCGTCACCGCATACACGACGCTGCTGACCACGGTCTACCAGACAGACCCGATGTACGCGAACTTCAGCGTCGGCGAGCAGCGCCTGCTGCAAGTGCAGCGCGAGCTTGGCCGCCCGCTCGACCAGCAAAATCCCAGTCAGCGCCAATTCCGCATCCTGCTTGCAGACGGCAGCGAGTACGAACTTCCAGGGAAGATGAACTTCGTCGATGCCGCCGTCGACCTGCGGACTGATACGCTTGCACTGCGGCTCACCGTGCCGAATCCGAAGCAGTTCCTACACTCCGGACAGTATGTCCGGGTCGTCGTCGCAACACGCGAGCGTCCCAACGCGCTGCTCGTTCCACAGCGCGCGGTACAGCTGCTGCAGGACAAGAACTACGTCTGGATCGTCGATAGCGCGGGCAAGGCGCAACAGCGCGACGTCACGATGGGCCTGCAACAAGGCAGCGACTGGGTCGTCGAGAAAGGCCTCGCGCCGGGCGACGTCGTGGTCGTCGACGGCACGCAGAAGCTCAAGTCCGGCACGCCCGTCCACGCACAACCGCTGGTAGCGGCCGCCGCCGGGCCACGCGCTTCGTGAGCAATTTTTTCATCGACCGCCCGATCTTCGCGACGGTGCTCGCGATCGTCATCACGCTCG
>Ga0224558_1003722_pt1 | contig 12456 bp, 10 predicted proteins | sample 714S32024metaG_FD_180682 | JGI IMG/M metagenome (GOLD analysis project Ga0224558, IMG submission 180682) | Peat soil microbial communities from Stordalen Mire, Sweden - 717 S3 20-24 | ecosystem: Environmental > Terrestrial > Soil > Wetlands > Peat | place: Sweden: Norrbotten County, Stordalen... | reverse complement strand
GAGCGAAGCACCTTTATCGCTACCTTTGGCGGTTGGGCGCTCGACGGCATGGACGTGATGGTGTACAGCTTTGTCATCCCAAGCTTGATCGCGGCATGGCACATCACCAAAGGCGAAGCAGGCATGCTGGGAACGGCGGCGTTGCTGATCTCCGCCGTGGGCGGCTGGCTTGCGGGATTACTGGCGGATCGCTTCGGACGTACTCGAGTCTTGCAGTGGACCATCCTCTGGTTCGCGGCGTTCACCTTCCTGAGCGGATTCACCAACAACTTTTGGCAATTGCTCATTACTCGCGGATGTCAGGGCCTGGGCTTCGGCGGGGAGTGGGCGGTCGGCTCGGTGCTGATGGGCGAGACGATTCGCGCCGAGCACCGTGGCAAAGCCGTGGGCACCGTGCAGGGTGGCTGGGCCATCGGCTGGGGAATTGCCGCGATATGCTCGGTCGCGTTGTTCTCATGGCTTCCCGCCGGTCTCGCCTGGCGGGCCATGTTCTGGATTGGCATTCTGCCCGCGCTGTTGGTCTTCTACATTCGGCGCCACGTTCCCGAGCCCGAGGTTTACACCCGGACGCGCCAAAAGCTCGCCGCCGGCGGCGACAAGCCTCATTTCCTCGAGATCTTTTCTCCCACGATTTTGAAGATCACTCTGTTGACATCGCTACTGGGGGTGGGCGTCCAGGGCGGCTACTACGCGATCACAACCTGGCTGCCAACGTATTTGAAGACCGTGCGGCATCTTTCGGTCCTGAATACGGGTGCGTATATGATCGTCATTATTGCCGGATCCTTCTGCGGCTACCTGACCGGGGCATATCTTGCCGACGGCATCGGACGCAAGAAGGCCCTGATTCTGTTCGCTGCTTGCTGTGCCCTGACGGTCACGGCCTATACCTATTTGCCCATCAGCAACGGAATCGTGATGCTGCTGCTCGGCTTTCCTCTCGGGTTCTTCACCTCTGGTTCCTTCAGCCCAGTCGGCGCGTTCTTCACCGAGCTGTTTCCCAGCCGCCTGCGTGGCTCGGGTCAGGGTTTTTCGTATAACCTGGGCCGGGGCGTTGGCGCCCTTTTCCCGACGCTAGTCGGCTTTCTCAGCGCGCGCCTCTCGCTGGGCAAAGCGATTGCCATCTTCGCGGGGTCAGCTTATGTCGTCATGATCCTGGCGGTACTGCTGCTCCCCGAAACCAAGGGCAAAGAACTGCGCGTCTATGAATAGCGGAAAAAAGAATAGCAGCGAAGGCGAGGCGGCAATCCCGGTTTGCGCGGCTCCGAACCCCGACCCCGGCAGGCCGAAGGTTGCCGTCCCGCCCAACGCATGGGATTGCCACGCGCACATCTTCGGTCCGGTGGAGCAGTACCCTTTTATTCCGGGACGCAGCTACACCCCGCCACCAGCGAGTATTCAGGCATACCAGCGGATGTTGAGCGCCCTCGGACTGGCGCGAGCCGTAATCGTCCAGCCGAGCGTTTATGGCACAGACAACCGCTGCACCGACGACGCAGTGGCCGCCTCTGGCGGTCGGTGGCGCGGCATTGCGGTCGTGGGCGCCAGCACGAATATGCATGAACTGCGGCGGTTGCACGACGCGGGATTTCGTGGCGTACGAATCAACCTCCTGTTCAAAGGAGGCTTGGCGATGGAGATTCTTGAGCAGGTCGCCAGGCTGATCGCGCCACTCGGCTGGCACGTGCAGTTGCTGGTTGATGGCCGCGACCTGGCGGAATTGGCGCCGCGACTTCGACGTCAGCCGGTCCGCTTCGTTATTGATCACATGGGACACATGCCCGCGCAACTGGGGCTGGCGCATCCGGGCTTTACTGCCCTGCTCGCGCTTGCCCGTGAAGGCAACTGCTGGGTGAAGCTCTCCGGCGCGTATCGTATCTCCGCCCAGCCTTACCCATACGAGGATGCCGCTCCGATTGCGAAGGCGCTGGTCCAGGCTGCGCCGGAGCGCATGGTATGGGGAAGCGACTGGCCGCATCCCTCGTTCCAAGGCGCGATGCCGGTCGATGCCACTCTCCTCGATTTGCTGGCGAGCTGGGTTCCGGAACCGCGGACACGGCAGCGCATTCTCACAACGAATCCCGCGGAGCTGTATGATTTTGCGGGCTGACGCCGAAGAGCAAGAGAATAAGAACGAACCACCGTTCGAATTCCGAAGCTGCCCAGTGCATCCACTTTGGAACTAGACACTAGCGTGCAAGCAAGTAACCTGTGAGGAACAGGGCCTTGCGCAGCCCGTTGGTGGTTTATGCAGTTATCAGCAGAAGACGAAGTGTCTCGGTTAAGGGCGCTAGCTGAGTGCCGAATCGTTGACAGCCCGGCAGAGGAATTCTTCGACGACATTGCCAACCAGGCAGCCTACCTTTGTGGCACTCCCATCGGGTTCATCAGTTTCATCGATGAGCACCGCGAATGGCTGAAAGCCAAGGTGGGATGGGAGCTCACGGAGATCCCACGCGACCAATCGTTCAATGCGCTGGTACTCGGCAATCCTCACGTTCTCATCGTGGAAGACACTGCCGCCGACAGAAGATTTCGCTTTCATCCCTGGGTGACGCAATCGGGAATTCGCTTCTATGCCGCTGTCCCTGTGGTTACAAAAGAGGGCTATGCGCTGGGCGCTATTAGCGTACTGGATCGTTTGCCCCGATCACTACCCATCGGTCATCGGAGGATTTTACAGACACTTGCCAACGCGGTAGCGGCTCAGCTGGCTTTGAGGCGCGCATCTTTCAACCCGACAACCTCCAGTCCCGATAGCCGCTACCAACTGCTATTTGACCACAATGTGGCAGGTTTTTACCGCACCACTCCCGACGGTCGAGTACTTGGCTGCAACACTACATTCGCGCGGATGCTGGGATATGCCTCCCGGGAGGAGGTGCTCGGCTGCCCGTCAGAGCAGTTCTATTTCTCGGCTGAGGAGCGCGGCCAGTTCCTCAAGAATCTGCAACGGGAAGGGAGTCTGGTCAACTCGGAGCTGCGCCTTCGACGGAAGGATGGAAGCTCGATCTGGGTGGTCGAGAACGTGGCCGCAACCTGCGATGAACAGGGCGGCGTGACGCTCATCGAGGGCACGATGGTGGACATCTCGGCCCATAAGCGCGCCGAAGATGCCCTTCGCGATAGCCAGGAACGGTTGTTCGACATTATCACATCGGCGATGGATGCCATCATTACCATCGACGAGAAGCAGCAGATCATCGTGTTCAACAAAGCGGCCGAGGATATTTTTCGTTGCACCGCCGCGGAAGTGATCGGCAAATCCATCGATCGCTTCGTGCCCGAGAGTCTTCGTGAGATTCATCAACAGCATATCCGCAGTTTTGGACAAACCGGCGTGAGCACCCGTTCCATATACTCGCCGAGAACACTTGCCGCCGTACGGTCGAATGGTGAGGAATTTCCGGTCGAAGCCTCGATCTCCCAGGTAAACACCTCTTCCGGGAGACTGTACACGGTGATCCTGCGTGACATCAGTGCGCGCAAGCGCACCGAGGAACAACTGCGTCAGACCCAGAAGATGGAAGCGGTCGGGCACTTGGCCGGGGGCATCGCCCATGAATTCAACAACTACCTCGCCATCATCATGGGATACACCGAACTGCTGGAACGCGAGACAGTTGGAAACGACTCCCTGCGAATGAGCCTGGCGGAGATTAAGAGCGCGAGCCAAAAAGTAGCCTCGCTGACCCGCCAACTGCTGGCCTTCAGCCGGAAGCAGGTGATCGAACTCAGGGAAGTCGATCTCAACGCCACGGTGTGGGAAACCCACAAGCTGCTGCGCCGATTGATTCCGGTGTCGATTGACCTGATCCCGAAACTGCAGGGTGACTTGGGCAAAGTGAAAGCCGATCCGGCCCAGGTTCAGCAGATTCTCATCAATCTGGTAATCAATGCTCGAGACTCATTGCCCGAGGGCGGCCAGATTGTGATCGAGACGGCAGAGGTAGAGTTGGACGAGGAGTACGCCAGTCGCCAGCTTGAAGTCCAACCGGGCCCATACGTGATGCTCTCGGTGGCGGACACAGGCATCGGGATGAATAAGGAAACTCTCTCCCACATCTTCGAACCCTTTTTCACCACCAAGGAGGAAGGCAGGGGAACGGGGTTGGGGTTGTCAACCACTTACGGAATTGTGAAGCAAAGTGGCGGGCACCTGACAGTGGCCAGTGTTCCGGGAAGAGGTTCTACGTTCCGCATCTATCTGCCCAAGCTGTCGGATTCCGGCGATCTGCCGAAGGTCTCGAAGGCGCAGTCCAATCGACCACGAAGACAAACTGTATTGGTCGTTGAGGATGAGAGCGCCCTGCGCAAGCTCATGACGAAAGTGTTGGAGGGGGCGGGCTTCCAGGTCGTGGAAGCGAAGGATGGTGAGCAGGCGGTAGAGACCTGCAAGAGCTGGGCAGAACCGATCGACATGGTGGTAAGCGACTTGGCAATGCCCAAACTGAACGGTCTTCAACTGAAGGAGATCGTCGTAGGTCTGCGCCCCACGGTGAAATTCTTGCTCATCTCCGGCTATGCCGAAGACGTAGTCGAAGATCCCACTATTCTGCGGACAAATACGGACTTTCTCGAAAAACCGTTCTTGCCCGACGAATTGGTTCTCAAGGTTCGACAGCTTCTTCGAGCCGGAAACGGTGAGCAACCCGGCTTTGCATCTGCCTCTCCCGCGGAAGTCGGAACTTGATTCGGGTGACGAAGCCACGCTTTTCCGTCTGGCCGCGCAACTCGAGGCGGTGCGGCCCTGGACTGCTCGCCATCCGGCAAATTTCTCGTCACAGTAATTTTGTTCCTGTCGCGCTTGTGGCTCCGGGGCGATCCAGGGAACCAGCAAACCGCGCGAGCTAGGCTTCTGGATGGACGCGGCGGCCTGCTCTCCCGCGGTATCCCGCAGCGGAGGACGCCCTCACCAGTCGAGGGCATCATTATGGACGTATGGTCGCTAGCCTTGATCGGGGCCAATCTTCGCGAACGGCGTTGGGAAGGCTCTTGATCTCGATTCACTCTATCGTCGCGAGATGAAGGAGTGGCTCAGCATTGCGGGGATTGACTGGGAAGGGTGGCACGGTTCCCGGCATGGCCTGGCAACCAACCTGGAATCGGTGTGAGGGATTCACTCGGAAGCACTATATCAAGCCCGCTTCGATCGCGGCGATGCGGCAACTTTCCGAAACGCTCTCGGCACTCCCAAAGCCGAAATTGCTCGCCGACTGCTCCCCCAAAGAGCCAAAAGAGAGCCTGGGGCATGGCTAAAAACTGGTCGGATTCAGTGAGGCTCGGAGCGACTTAAATGCTTAGGATTGAAGCGGTAAATTCTCTCATGCCGACCGTGGTAAACTGATATTCCGCACGCCGGAGAGGTGGCCGAGAGGCTGAAGGCGGCGGTTTGCTAAACCGTTATACGGGCTAACACCTGTATCGAGGGTTCGAATCCCTCCCTCTCCGCCATTACCTGTAAACGATAGTAACCACACCTCCATTCAGTCCGTGTCTCAACCTGCTCTCAACAGCAATAATTACAGGTAGGGATGTACTGGAGGAGACCATGAACCACTCTGTTTGGCCGATCCGCTTATTCAAGACCACCAACGGTTGGAGAGCCTGCGCTCCAGTCTGGGGCGAGACGTTCAAGGGCAAGCCCACACTCACCACTCGCGTGAACTACAAAGGCAGCGTGCTCGAAACTCCTGGCGGCTCGTGGCAGATCGAATGGTGCGAGGCCGGGCGGAGAAAGCGAGAGAAAGTTCCCAGCGGCCATACCAGCGATGTCATGAAGGCCATCGAACGCCAGACACTGAAACTCCAGGCTCAAGACGCTGGCTTGATCGTGGCTGGCCCCGTTCCCGGCAAGCGGCTGGTCAGCGAAGCCGTCACCGAATTCTTGCTCGAAGCGAAGCGCAGGAAGGCGCACAAGACGTGGCAAGCGCACAAGGCCAATCTCGATTTGTTCATGCAAGTGGCACCGCGCTACGTGCAGGACATCAAGCGCAGCGACGTGACTGACAAGTTCATCGGCAAGCTGCAAGAGCAAGGGCTGGCTCTCAGAACGCAGAACCATCGCGTCTGCTGCTTGCTGGCATTCCTGAAGTTCACCGGGGTGGTAACGCAACCGCCGTTGACGCAGAAGGATGCTCCCAAGTACACAGACGAAGGTATCCGCTGTTACACGCAGGCCGATCTCGATGCTCTCTGGGCAGCGTGCGATCCACAAGAAGAACTGCTGTTCCGTTTCTTCCTGAACTCGGGAGCGCGGGAACAGGAAGTGATGTACGCTGAGTCCACCGATCTGTTGCGTGACTGCACGACATTCCTGGTTCAAGCGAAACAGCAGTATGGATTCCAACCCAAAGGCCGGAAGAAGCGCGAAGTGCCGCTGCCCGATGATCTGGCGAAGAAGCTACGAGCGCATGTCCAGACTCTGAAGGGCACGCTGCTGTTCCCGCACGCTAACGGGCGTCCGAACGGCCATATGCTCCGGATACTGAAAGCTGTAGTGGAGCGAGCGGGCTTGAAAGCAACGTATGGCAAGTGGACGCTGCATCTATTCAGACACAGTTTCTGCACCACACACCTGCAAAAAGGCGTGGATGTCTACACGGTGATGCGCTGGGCCGGGCATGAGGACATGGCCACCACGCAGAAATATCTGGATTTCCTATCGGCACACTCCGCTGAAGCGCGGACGGCGGTCAATCGGTCGTTCGCTCCGACGAAGACTGATTAGTACGAAACGGGTACGTCGAAGTCAGGGTCAGCCTGTTCGTCAAGCATGGTCCGTGCGAAGATTTCGATCTCGTCGAGCCCCATTGGGAATTGCTCACGCGCTGCAAGCTCCATCCCGAAATTGAGACACTTCTGGCGTAGGACTTCATCGACCATAAACCCTCCCGAATGTCTCTACCAGCCCATTTAGCTATACGGTCAATCTGCCACTTCCCGCGTCCAGTGCGGTGTTTCACGTGGCCCTGCATATGGGCCAGGATATTTGGGGCTTCCGATTTGACCTTCCAAAAGTGCGTCTGAGGTGTTCCAATAAAAGTATGGCCACTCGGACGATCACGGTTACTTGCGGGCGATGTGGCAAGCGGCATGAGCTCCCGGCGAATTGGCTCGACGATTACCCACAGCTCAACGAGAAATTTCTGATCCGGCTGAAAGCAAGGATGCCGCTATGCCCAGCCTGTCGAAAGAAGGCCAATCATTGATCCACGATTACGATCCACCAGCCAGCTACGCGGCACAGCCGACCTGCCCGAACCCGGACTGCGGTGGCGAGCTCACGATGTTCGAAGACGGCTACGCATGGTGTGCAAATTGCGAAGGCTGGGTCCTTGACCGCTCGGTGACCGAGTGCGCGTAGTAAAAATGATTTTTGACGACTGGCGAAGAGGCGACGATGACCCTCTGGACGATCCACGCGAATACGATCCATCAGTGGTGTTCTGCCGTAATTGTGGCAAAAGGCCGGTGGACCGGGAAGCCGTCCGCTGCGATGACTGCGCCAGAAAGCGGAAACCGCTCGCCTTCGAGGACGATGATACCGTGATTGGGCCTGAGCTGGAAGACGTTGACCGTCCGAAGAAGGCTGGTCGGTGATGGCCGACGATCCGCTGGATGATCCACGCGAATATGACGAACCGATCAGCCTCGCGATCTGCCCGGAGTGTGGTGGTCCGCTGGAGTGGGACACCACCATGGTGGGCGAAGACCCCGAGCGACTCGGCTACAAGTGGTGGTGTGACGGCTGTGAGGGATACGTGAAGGAAGCCGCGCCTACACAGTATTGACCAATCCCTATCGGGGTACTCAACAATGACAAATGCTGAAATTATTCGCTGGTCTCGTATCGCGAGTCTCGGGCCGCGTCGTGTAGACGATGACGAATGGGTCTGGTGCCAGGAGCACGCGCTGGAATTCAACAACCGCACCGGTCTGAAAAAAGAATTGGACCTTGAACGCAAATTGCTGGTTTCAAAATTCTGTGAGGACGATTGCACCGACGTCAACGCACCACTGTCGGAGCTGCATATTCTGCTTCTGTTGGATGCAGAGAAAAAGCAGTAATAAAAGGTCAAGTCTGTCGAGGCATCAACCGACATTTAAAGTTTCACTGGGCCGGACGCCTCTATTGCCTCGACAGCATACGCTCCGGTCCGGTGGATTCAATTTCGGCAAAGCAAGACCGACCGGCGTCTCAAGGGTTCAGTAGATGACCGGTCGGAGCCGGATTAACCTTGAAAGGACCTGCAAATGAAAGACCGCTCTTACGACGAAATCACTCAATCACACGATGCTGAAGTCCAGACAACCCAGAAGGCTGAAAAGAAAACTGAAACGTACACCTTCGGTGGGAAAGAATACCTGCGCGATGTGACCCCACCACATCAGTTTAAAACCCCACTTGAACTTCTGCACTATCTGTGGCGAGAGTACGACTGCCCTGCTGCATGGGGTGTATGGAAAGAAATATGGTCCCCGGCTGGCAGTGGTCGGCCTAAGGGACTCTGGCGTGAGTGGAAAGGTCTGCGCGTAGAAATCCACGAAACCGACGCAGGTCACCACGAATATCAAATCACAAATGGCGAAGATATCTTCGCCCAGTCCTCGAGGGTATTCAACCGTCTGCCCGAAGCAGTCGCCGCATCGTTTTACAAATGGATAACGGTGTCGGAGACCGTCCCGCAGGAAGTGGCAGACAAGTGGTGGACAGAAGAGAGATTTCCCAATCTGCAGGTCCACGCCCAGAAAATGAAGGAAGAAGAAGCCAGAGACAAACCTGAGTTAGATGCTGCCAGGGCATCAGACGCGGCCAGGAAATCGGAACGGGTCAAGTAATGCCAGAGATTCAAAAATCCGCGATACAAATCATGTTTGAGAAGTTGAATGTGAAGTGGGGCAAGATTATGGAGTGCCCTGCCTGCCACCACATGAAAGTCACCGCCAGTGTGACGCGGAACGTTGCCACATGCTGGGCCTGTAAGAAGAAGTGGTGGCCGGGAATGAAGCATGCCTACAAGGTATCCTGGGCCACGACCGTCTGCCGATACATCGCTGCGAAAAGCCAGGATCATCTAGAAACTGATACTGAAACCCTTGAATACCTTACGGTGACCCGAAAGCTGGGTAAGAATTACGACTGGTATCTCGCCCACCATCTGGGAAGTTTCCAGTCCTTCGACCCGACCCGAATTGCTGAGAAGGCCAGGGACGTGCTAGCGAAGGACCGCGAGAATGCCATGGCAGCATGCCTGGACGACGCTGACCGTAAGATAACAACGGAGAAATTCGAAGTCGAAACAGAAATGCTTGATGCCTTCATCAACGGCAAGTTGAAGGAGTTCGCAGCGAACACTTCCCTGAACGGGTCCCTAGTTTTCATCTACACAAACGCACACGGTGATGCACTGTCCCTGAACGTACGCAACTGGAAGAAGGAAGAAGCGGGTGACAAGAAGAAGTACATCAACCGCCTGCGGCCTATCGAAGGACGCCGTGGCGTGTTCAATCCGTCCACTCACTCTGGGCCGTGGTGGGATGACAAGTTGCCGCCCATCATAGTGGAAGGCGAATTCAACTGGCTGTCTCTGCAGGCACAGTCGGAAAGCTGGCAAGAAACTGCAACGCGACAGACTCATCCCACCGGTTTCGACTGGATGAATGAGCTAGATGCAGCGCCACGCTTCGCTCTGGCAGGCATGGCAATCGGTAGCAAGGAAGGTGCCGACCTACAGACCGTCCGCGGTGTCTTGAATCATGAAACACCACTGGTCCTGTACGACAACGATGAGATGGACGACGCTACGGGCATCGCCCGTGGTTACACATTGGTTGATGCCATAAACTTAGCGACGTCCATATGGGTGAACACGACGCCCTGCAAGGACACGGACGACTGGGTGAAGCAGTACAAACCGAAACCGTCCGACCTGTTGTCCCTGGCCGAAGAAGCAGTGTACAAAGCGCGGCCTTACTCTGCTCTAGCAGACGACATCGCAAAGGCAGCAAAAGTAAGCGTGAAAGCGGTTTCCGAATGCCTGTGGGAAGACCTACTCACGCGGTGCACCATCTATAACGCCGGTGGTGAGGGGACGCTGGTGACACGTGAGCCAGTGGACAACGAAGTATTTCTGGTGCGTCCAGATTCGCCGACATGGTCGGACCTGATGTTACGTTGCGGGCTAGAAACGTCTGACAAGTTGTGTGGTGCCTTAGGCGTGAACATCACGACACGTGTTCAAACTTCAGATGCTGCTATCAAGATTGACCACCTCCCGGTGCTGTCGCACTACAATAAGGACACGCGGACGATGTACGTGGACGAACTAGACCGCGTGCTTCGTATCAACCCTGACGGCAATGTTGACGTCATCCGTAACGGTGACGACGGTGTCATCTTCGCACCCGCTGGCGATAAGCGCCACGCAGACCTGGACTTTAAACCTGGTGGCAAGAACACTGGGTCGCTGAAAGTATACGACGGGTACTTCAAGAAGCACATCCTGGACTGCGTCATCTGGGAAGAAAACAAGGGCATCGATAAGGCAACCGCGATGCAGTTGTATAAAACCCACGTGCTGAGCATCTTCTTCGACACATTGATGCACGACAAGGCAGTCCCCATCTTTGAAGGTCCGGCTGGTGGGGGCAAGAATACACTGACGCAGATGACCGGGATGCTCTTCGAAGGTGCAGGATTCGGCATCAGTGCGATGCCTGTCTCTGGGAAAGAGCTGGATGAACTGACAGTCGATAAAATCTACGCCGGTTTCGATGAATACGATAGCACAGACCCAGCGATTGAGAAGGCGTTTCGATCGTGGTGCACGCGGCAGTGGGCCGAGCGTCGTGAGTTGTATACGACCTTTGGTAAGGCGCGACGCGCACTGGCTCGCGGCATGGGTCTGTCTACGAACTTCAATCCGACGTTGAATGCTGCGACCGGGTCCCGCCAGTTGATGTTTCAGGTATCACCGCGCCAGACAACGTACGGTGACAAGGCATATCTGGGCCAGGGTACCGTGCTCATCCCAGGGTTCATGAAGGTGCGCGACCTTATCTGGTCTGAGCTGATTGCCGACTTAGGCAGGGTGGTCGAAGCGTACGGCGAAACTAAAGACTGGTCAAAGGTCGTTACTGGATTCCGCATGGCAGACTTCGCTCAACTCATGCTCATCTGTGCTGAGAGTGAGGGGTGGGTGGATGAAGCAGACGACATGTTAAGACAGATGTCTGATACACAGACCCATCAGATGGGTGAGCGCAACTTGTTCATCCGGCTGCTGACCGAGTACCTGCTAGAGCGCCCCGAAATGGAAGGGCAGTACAGCACGATGTCTGAGTGGACGGCAATCCTATCGGACAGAATCCTGCAGACGGATAGGCAGGCGAAGCAAATTCTGACCATCAACTATGTGAGGCGTATGCTGACCGGCAGTGAGAAACCGACGCTGGCGACGCGCTTCGATGTGCACGAGGGGACAAAGGCGAATGGGAAGTGGAATCCAAACAAGAAGATAAACACCTTTGCGTTCACCATGCTGGACCGTACCGCTATCGATTCAAGACCGGGAGCAGCAGCGACACCGAAGTTTGTAGTAGAAGACGACAAAGATTAAATGGGTGGCGACCTACGCCATGTACGCTTGAAGGAATACTGACGTTCGGTAAACACAAAGGAAAAAAGTTGAGGGATGTGCCGCCAGACTATCTGGCGGAGTCGAAGGCTGAAGTGGTTCGCTTGCAAGCGAAGTGCGACCTGCTCGAAGCTCGTCTGTCGGACCTGCTGCATGGAAAAGAATAATGTCGTATAGCCTTGCGGGTATTGCGCGGGTATGTTGCGGGTTTACTCGGTTTTCCGTAGGACGTGTAACAAGCTGTTCTCTGGAAAAACCCGTCTTAAGCAACTAAAGGATTAGTTACAAAGTCATTCCCCGCGTAAGACCCGCAACATACCCGCAAGGTCAGAGCACAGACGGTAGTGGTGGGATGGACACACTTGCGGGTTTGCGGGGTTTTTTTCTATCTCTCTCTAGAAACACTTAAAAACAACATTTATTAGAGTAAGAAGAGTAAGAAGGAAGATAAGAGTAAGAGGTTGTAGGAATGGACCCGCAAACCCGCAATAGGCAAATATGGGGGTACTAGATCCATCGTCTCGCACCCTGCACGTGAAGCGACCGGCCAACCTCCAACGAGCAAGTTCGTTGATTGCGAACCGGCGTGAGCCGATGGACCTCGCGCGGGGGCAGTACCGACGCCAGGAGTGCCAAATGGGCCCGGCGCGGCGTGCATTCTCTACGGCTCAGGCCAGCGCACGCCCAGCCTAGGGAGACTCTGATTAAGCTCTCCATTTTCCACGGTGTTGAGGATAAATTGAGGAGAGCATCGGAGGGCTTGCGAGGGATGAAACAGCGGACACTAGCAGCGCAGAGCGGGTTTGAACGGTACACG
>Ga0224558_1003720_pt1 | contig 12457 bp, 10 predicted proteins | sample 714S32024metaG_FD_180682 | JGI IMG/M metagenome (GOLD analysis project Ga0224558, IMG submission 180682) | Peat soil microbial communities from Stordalen Mire, Sweden - 717 S3 20-24 | ecosystem: Environmental > Terrestrial > Soil > Wetlands > Peat | place: Sweden: Norrbotten County, Stordalen... | reverse complement strand
CCCGTCTGGGATTGCATGGCGCGACCACCGACACCGAGCGCCGCGAAGAGCAACGAGGACCAGAGGATGCCCATCGGCCGGTTGCGGCCGAGCAGCGCGATGGTGATGGCGGTGAAGCCAATGCCCGCGTTGCCGATAAGGAAGCCACCGTCGATCTGGTGGGTGGTGCTCGCCGCCTGGACGAATCCCGCGAGACCCGCGAGGCCGCCCGAGATCAAGAAGACCATCACGACGACCGACCGGGCCGAGATGCCGGACGCCTTCGCGGCGGAGGGGTTGGCGCCGGTGACCCGGAAATCGAAGCCGAGCGATGAACGGTCGAGGAACCACCAGGCGAAGACCACGACCACGGCGGCCACCAGGACGCCGTAGCTCACGCGTAGTCCCGACGCCGTGCCGAAGAGCGGGGGGAGCTGGGCCGAACCGTCAAAGGTCCGCGAGATGTCGTTCTGCTGGCCCGGCTGCTGGAAGGGTGTGGAGAGCACTGCGAAGAGCAGGAAGGCGTAGACCACGTAGTTCAACATGATCGTGACGATGACCTCGTGGGCTCCGGTAAACGCCTTCAGGATTCCTGGTACCGATCCGGCCAGCATGCCGCCCGCCAGGCCGGCGAGCAGGGCGAGGGGCAGGTGGATGACCATCGGCAGGTGCACCATGGTGGCGACGACTCCGCCCGCGATGCCGCCCAGGACGGCCTGGCCGTTGGCGCCGATGTTGAAGATGCCGGTCTGGAAGGCGATGCCCACGCCGGTGCTCACGATGACGAGGGGCGTGGCGTAGGTCAGGGTCTCAGAGATCGGCGTGAGCGTCACGGACCAGTTCTTGCCCGTGGTCAGCGAATCCCAGAAGCTGTTGGGATCGACGACCGAGCCGGTGAACATCGTCCGGTAGGCGGCACCCACGTTGTCGAAGGTCAACCTGATGGCGTGGCCCGGGGCGCCCCAACTGTGGAAGATCCCGCGCCAGGCATCGAGGACACTGGCGGTTGTGGTGATGATGATGATCGCCCCGACGATGAAGCCGAGGATGAGGGCGAAGATCGTGACAACGATCGGATGCTGGGAGGTGAGTTGAGCTCCCAGCCGGCGATGGAGCCGCACGGGGGTTGCGTCAGTCATGGGGCTGTTCCACCTTCGTACCGGTCATCAGCAGGCCTATCGTCTCACGGCTGGTCGAGGGGTCGACGACACCGCTGATCTTCCCGGCGTACATCACCGCGATTCGATCGCCGAGAGCGAGAACCTCGTCGAGCTCGGAGGAAACGACGAGCGCCGCGTTGCCGTGGTTGCGGTGTTCGACCATCTGGCGGTGGACGTACTCGATGGAGCCGACGTCCAGACCTCGTGTGGGCTGGGAGGCTACGAGGAATTCGAGTGCCCGCGAGAGTTCGCGCGCCACGATCACCTTCTGCTGGTTGCCACCCGAGAGGGAGCTCACGAGTTCCTGTGGTGATTCGGTGCGAATATCGAAGTCCTTGATGAGTTGAACCGCGTGGGCCTGGACGGCTGCGAGATCTCGCGTACCGCGCCGGGCGAAAGGGACCCTTCGGGGCGTGTTCAGCACCAAGTTGTCGGCCACCGACATCGACATCACCAGTCCGTCGCGCTGGCGGTCCTCGGGGATGTGGCCAAGTCCGGCGTCGAGCACCTCGCGAGGTGAGTGGTTGGTGATGTCGCGGCCGTTCAGGGTTATCGAACCCGACTCCACGGTTCGCATCCCGGCGATGGCTTCGACGAGCTCGGTCTGGCCGTTGCCCTGCACGCCCGCGAGGGCGAGGATTTCACCGGCCCGGACGCTGAGCGAGACACCGTTGACTGCGGCCAGCCCCCTCTCGTCACGGACGACCAGGTCGCGGATTTCGAAGACGTCACCGCCGGGAGAGAAGGGTTCCTTGTGGACCGTCAACTCGACGTCTCGACCGACCATCATCGAGGCGAGCTCCGACTCCGACGCCGTTGGTTCGGCGGTGCCCACGACCCGGCCTTGACGGATGATCGTTATCACGTCGGCGACGGCTTTGACCTCCTTCAACTTGTGGGTGATGAAGAGGATCGACTTGCCCGCGGCGGCGAGTGAGCGCATGATCTCCATCAATGCGTCGATTTCCTGGGGAGTCAGTACGGCGGTCGGCTCGTCGAGGATCAGCAGCTCGGCGTCGTGGCTGAGGGCCTTCAGGATCTCGACCCGCTGCTGGAGCCCAATGGGCAGGCGTTCGACCACCGCGTCCGGGTCGACGTCGAGATTGAACTGCCGCGACAACCGTAGGATGTCCTCGGTGGCCTTGCGGTAGTCGACGCGGTTGAGCGACTTCGTGGGCTCGAAGCCCAGCACCACGTTCTCGGTCACGGTGAACACCGGCACGAGCATGAAGTGCTGGTGGACCATGCCGAGGCCCCGCCGCACGGCATCACCGGAGTTGGTGATTTGCACGGGCTCGCCATTGATCAGGATCTCGCCTTCGTCGGGCGTCAGCAGCCCGAAGAGAACGTTCATCAGGGTGGACTTGCCCGCACCGTTCTCACCGAGCAGTGAGTGAATCTGTCCAGGCTCGACAGTGATGCTGATCTGGTCATTGGCGGTCAACGAGCCGAATCGCTTCGTTATTCCGCGCAGTTCCAGTCGCATCACGTCAATCGTAGTCATGACAAGGACCCGGGTTGCTTGACCCGGGTCCTTGTCATGACTGGCCGCTCGGCGGTTCGGCCGTTACTTGATGGCTGGGTAGTTGTTCGGGTTCACCGAGATGGTGCCAGCGATGATGCCCGCCTTCGCCGTGGCGATCTTCGCCTTCAGCGCGGAGGGAATCATCACGCCGCCGTACTCCAGCGCAGTCCCGTTGTTGGCCAGAGTCCCGACGTACGAACCGGCCTTGAAGGTGCCCTTCGCGGCGGAGAGTACGGCGGCCTCGACCGACGGCTCAACGCCCTTGGCGACGGTGCCGACGAAGAGGCTGCAGTCCGAGGGGTCCTTGGTGCAGCCGTTGCTGTCAACCCACATGACGTAGTGGCCCTTGCCGGCCTGCTTGGCAGCGGCGACGGAACCAAGTCCCACCGATCCGGCGACCGGGAAGACGATGTCGGCGCCCTCCGAGAAGAAGGTCGACGTGTCGGTCTTGCCGGCGGTCTGGTCGGTGAAGTTGCCGGTGAACGTGCCCTTGCCTTTGCAGGTCGACAGGCTGCACGCGCCCTTGGCCGGCGTCCAACCGAGGACCTTCACCTTGGCATGGAACGTCTTGTCGTAGTAAAGAACACCAGCAACGAAGCCGTTCATGTACAGGGTTACCGAGGGGAACGGCTCACCACCGTAGGTAGCGACAGCCCCGGTCTTGGACATGCCGGCCGCGAGAATGCCACCGAGGAATCCGGCCTGGTCGGTCTCGTACTGCAGGGCGAGGACGCTGGTCCCCTTCTTCACCACTGGCGCGTCATCGACGATCGCGAACTTCTGTGTCGGGTGTGCATTGGCCGCGGCGGTGGTCGCGGCGTCCATCAGGAAGCCGACCGTCACGATGATGCCGCAGCTCTCATGGAGGAACGTGTTGATGTTTGGCACGTAGTCGGCCGATGACGTCGACGACAGGTACGCAATCGAAATGCCCGGGTCGGACTTCTTGGCGTCTCCCAAGCCAGCCCACGCCGAGGCATTGAACGATTTGTCGTTGATACCACCGGTGTCGGTTACCACGCAGGCCTTGAACTTCGATGCGGCTGATGCCGACACCGTCGTCGCGGCCACGCTTACCGTCAGAGTGCCTAGAAGCAGCGACGCTGTTCCAAGCACCGTGCCGAGGCGGCGAATGCTTCCCATGATTTCTCCCTTTTGTAGTCAGTCCGTGAATAAGAGACTGTCTAATCGTGCGGAGTTTCCCCGACATGGTCGCGTCACACGGTCAGATGTTTATCAACGCGAGACTAGCCCTGAAAGCGGGAGTTTGCAGGTTGGCTTCTGTGAATCTTGGGCGACTTCTCCCTGTTCGGGGCCCTAATGCTTGGCCGCGATCCCCGTGCGCCGGGGGATGGCGAGGGTGGCGAGCAGCGCGACGAACGTGATGAGCGCCGAAATCTCAAAGGCGCGCTGGTAACCGCTCACTTGGGCGACTCCCGAAAGTGGGTTCATGAACGTGTCGCTGCGGTCGGTGGCGACCGTGCCCAAGACCGCGAGCGCCAGCGAACCACCCACCTGGCGGGCCGTGTTGAGCACCCCCGAGGCCAGGCCCGCCTCCGCACGGTCCACGCCCGCGGTCGCGGTATTGGCGAGCGGCGCGAAGAGCAGCCCCATGGCGAAAGCGCAGAGCACCGAGGGGATCAGGATCGCGCCCGCGTAGGAGCTGTGGACCCTGATGAGCGAGATCCAGAGGAACCCCAACGTGCCGATGCCCGCTCCTACGAGGAGGATCGGACGAGCGCCGGTCTTGGCGAGCAACCTTGAACTGATCTGGGCCCCGGCGATGATGCCGAGTGCCATGGGTAGGAAGGCGAAGCCAGCCTTCACCGGTCCGTAGTGCAGGATGTACTGGAAATAGAACGTCAAGAAGTACCACATGGCGAAGAATGCGCCCCCAACGAGGAACATGACGAAGTTCGCCGTGGAGAGGGCCCGTGACCTGAAGATGTGAAACGGCACGAGCGGGTGCGAGGCCACGCTGGACTCCCAGAAGAGGAATGCCACGAGGGCAATGGCCCCACCGATGATCCACGACAGCGTCGAGGTGGAACCCCAGCCCTCGGTAGTGGTATTCACCACGCCGTAGATGATCGACGCGAGCGACGCCGTGACGAGCACCGCACCGGTGACGTCGAGCTTGACGGCCGCGTTTCGGTTTCGCATCTCGCGCAGGTACATCAGCGCGACGACGGTCGCGAAGATTCCTATTGGCACGTTGATGAAGAAGACCCAGCGCCACGAGAACCAGCCGGTGAGGATGCCACCCAGTAGTCCACCCACCGCGCCGCCAGCGCCGGCGACCGCACTCCAGGTGCCGATGGCCTTGGGCAGGCGCGGGCCGTGGAACGTGGTGACGATGATGGTGAGCGTCGCCGGGGAAAGAATCGCACCGCCGATGCCCTGCAGCGCTCGCACGGCGATCATCTGCGGACCCGTGGCGGCGAAGCCCGCCCCGATGCTCGCGAGGGTGAAGATGAAGAGACCCGCCAGGTACACCCGGCGCCGCCCGAAGATGTCAGCCGCACGGCCTCCGAGAAGGAGGAAGCCCGCGAAGGTGAGCACGTAGGCGTTCACCACCCACTGCGCGCTCGACGACGTGAAATGAAGGTCGTGACCCATGCGCGGCAGCGCCACGTTGACTATGGAGACGTCGAGCACCACCATGAACTGTGCCAAGCACGCGATCGTGAGGATGATCCAGTCCGGGGCGTGACGATGACCGGAACTCGTCTTCGGCGGAGCTGGCTTGGTTTTCTCAGTCATGGAGCGAGTGTAATGGTGGCGGTTTCTTTCGACCGCCGGCTGCGCGCTGAACCGTGTGGGTGATTTGGGCCACACTGGAAGGCATGGCTGCCCAGTTCATCTTCACCATGCGAGACCTTCGCCGCTTCTATCCGCCCGACCGCGAGGTGCTGAAAGGGATCAATCTCTCCTTCTACCCCGGGGCCAAGATCGGCGTCATCGGTGCCAACGGATCGGGCAAGTCGTCGCTGCTGCGTATCATGGCCGGCCTTGACGACGGCTTCACCGGCGAGGCGCGGCTGACGCCGGGTTTCACCGTTGGCCACCTCTCCCAGGAGCCCCAGCTCGATCCGACGAAGGACGTCGTGGGCAACGTCGCCGACGGCGTCGCCGAGCAGCGCGATCTTCTTCTTCGTTTCAACGAAGTGTGCGCCCGCTTCGCCGACCCCGACGCGGACTTCGACGCCCTTCTCGCCGAGCAGTCCACTCTGCAGACCAAGATTGACGCGCTGAACGCGTGGGACCTCGAGCGCACACTCGACATCGCGATGGACGCGCTGCGTCTTCCACCGCCCGACGCTGACGTGACCAAGCTGTCGGGGGGTGAGCGGCGCCGCGTGGCGCTCTGCCGGCTCCTGCTCTCCAAGCCCGACCTGCTCCTGCTCGACGAGCCCACGAACCACCTCGACGCCGAATCGGTCGCGTGGCTCGAGCGCACGCTGCAGGACTACAGCGGCACGGTCGTCGCTATCACCCACGACCGCTACTTCCTGGACAACGCGGCATCGTGGATCCTCGAGCTCGATCGCGGCCGCGGGATTCCCTGGGAGGGCAACTACTCGTCCTGGCTCGAACAGAAGCAGGCCCGGCTGGCGTCGGAGGAGAAGGCCGACAAGGTTCGCCAAGCCGCCCTCGAGCGCGAGCTCGAATGGATCCGCATGTCTCCCAGGGCCCGCCAGAGCAAGGGCAAGGCCCGCCTCAGCGCGTTCAATGAACTCGTCGCCGAATCCGAGGCGTCCGAGCGTAGAGGCGACACGCTCGAGATCGCGATTCCGCCGGGTCCGAGGCTCGGCGACATCGTGGTCAGCGCGAACAACATCACCAAGGGCTTCGACGACCATCTGCTCATAGAGAACTTGACGTTCCTCCTGCCTCCGGGCGGCATCGTCGGGGTCATCGGGCCCAACGGCGCGGGCAAGACCACGTTGTTCAAGATGATGATCGGCCAGGAGAAGCCGGACGCGGGGACCATTGAAGTTGGCAGCACCGTCTCGTTCGCCTACGTCGACCAGAGCCGTGACAGCCTCGACGCGAGTGCGACGGTCTTCGACGAGATCAGCGGGGGCCAGGAGCAGATGGTCGTAGGCAATCGCGAGATTCACGCACGGGCCTACGTCGCGAGTTTCGGTTTCAAGGGCAGCGACCAGCAGAAGAAGGTCGGCGAGATATCCGGGGGGGAGCGCAACCGCGTGCAACTCGCCAAGGTCCTGAGGAGCGGCGGCAACGTCCTGCTGCTCGACGAGCCCACCAACGACCTCGACGTCGACACGCTTCGCGCGCTCGAGGACGGACTCCTGACGTTCCCTGGTTGCGCCGTGGTGATCAGCCACGACCGCTGGTTCCTCGACCGGATCGCGACCCACGTGCTCGCGTTCGAGGGCGACGCGGTGGTGCGGTGGTTCGAAGGCAACTTCTCGGACTACGAGGTCGAGCGCCACAAGCGTCTCGGCACCGACGCCGATCAGCCGCACCGGCTTCGTTACAAGCCCATCACGCGCTCCTGAGCGGGCAAGGACCTCGGGGTTGGGGCAAAACGTAAGTAATCACGCCGCCTAGAGTTCTTGGCGTGAGCAACGGCACCGACTATTCGACGTATCTGAAGATCACCGACCTGCTGGAACTGCAGGTTCCGCTCAGCGACGACGCGCCCGACGAGCTGCTCTTCATCGTCGTCCACCAGTCCTACGAGCTCTGGTTCAAGGTCATCATCGACGAGTTGGAGCGCGCCAACTCGGCGCTGCACGTCAATGAGCCCTGGAACGCCGTGTCGCATCTTCGTCGCATGGTGGTGATCGAGGACCTGCTCCTCGCGCACCTCCAGGTGCTCGAGTCGATGTCGCCCGAGGGATTCCTCGAATTCCGTGACCCGCTCAATCCGGCGTCGGGATTCCAGTCGTTCCAGTTCCGGGCCATCGAGTTCCTGAGCGGCGCGGGTAAGCAGGCGATGCTGAGCTTCGAACTGTTCGATGACGACCAGCGCGCGTGGCTTCAGCGGATGAGCGAGGCGCCTTCCTTGTGGTCGGGCTTCGAGCACTCGCTACGCCTCACGCTCGGCGCGTCCAGCCAGGAGGACCTGCTCGACGTCGTTCGCGCGCTGTACCTTTCGCACACGACGCCCCAAACCTCCGCGCTGCATGCGGTCGCGGAGTTGATGATGGACCACGACGAGCGCCTCGCGATGTGGCGCCATCAGCACATGCTCATGGCGGGCCGTCAGATTGGACGGCGCCCCGGGACGGGCGGCAGCGAGGGAATGGCGTATCTGGATACGACGCTGCTGCAGCGGTTGTATCCCCTGCTATGGGAAGTGAGGTCAGTGCTGTGATTCTCCGTGATGACTGTTCGGCCCTCGACGAAAGCGACGCGCTCGGCCCGCTTCGAGCCGAGTTCCGATTGAACCAGGGCGAGATCTACCTCGACGGGAACTCACTCGGTCCCGTCACGGAGTCGGCCAGTCGGCGCGTCAATGAAGTGATCGACACCGAGTGGGCCCACGGGCTTGTTCGAAGTTGGAACAGCGCCGGATGGATGGCCGAACCCACCCGGTTGGGCGACCGCCTGGCCCCGCTGATCGGCGCCCAACCCGGCGAGGTGCTGGTGGCGGACACGCTGACGTTCCTGCTCGCCAAACTGATCGGCGGTTCGCTCGACCTGCGTCCGGATCGACACATCGTGCTCACCGACGTGGCCAACTTCCATTCGGACATCTACATCGTCGAGGCCATGGCCGCGCGCGCCGGACGGGCCATGACGGTAAAGGCCATCGACCGCAGCACCCTCGATCAGGAGCTGAACGACGACGTCGCCCTCGTCATGCTGACCCACGTCGATTATCGGACCGGTGAGATGCTCGACATGAAGGCGATCACCGAGAAGGTTCACGCCGTGGGTTCGCTGATGTTATGGGACTTCGCCCATTCCGCCGGCGCCGTGCCGCTTGACGTCACGGGTGGTGACGCCGACTTCGCGGCGGGCTGCGGCTACAAGTACCTGAACGGGGGTCCGGGATCGCCGGCGTTCATCTACGTGCGCGAACGATGGCAGGGGATACTTCAGAACCCGCTACCGGGCTGGCTCGGCCACGCCCGGCCCTTCGACTTCGAACTGAAGTACGAGGCCGCGAAGGGCATGCAGGCGTTCGTCACGTCCTCGCCCTCGATGATCGCACTCGCCGCGCTCGACGGCGCGCTCGACGTGTGGGACTTTGTCACGATGGACCAGGTCCGCGCGAAGAGTCTGGCACTCACCGATCTCTTCATCGACCTCATCGAGGATCGCCTGCCCGGCGTCTTCGAGGTCGTGACGCCGCGCGAGCACGCCAAGCGAGGTAGTCAGGTCGCGCTGCGCCATGGTGAGGGTTACGGGATCGTCCAGGCCCTGATCGAACGCGGGGTCATCGGCGACTTCCGCGCCCCTGACATCTGCCGCTTCGGCTTCACGCCGCTCTACCTGCGCTACGTCGATGTCTTTGACGCCGTCGAGCGCATCGTCGAGGTCATGAACTCCGAGATGTACCGGGATCCGCGTTTCGCGGTTCGCAACGCCGTTACCTGAGCTACTGGGAGAAGACCACGGTCCGGTTGCCGACGAGCGCGACCCGGTCTTCGGCGATGAGTTTCACGGCCCGGGCGAGGACGTTGCGCTCGATGTCGCGTCCCAGCGACACGAGGTCCCCGGGGCGGCGTGAATGGGTGACGCGAACGACGTCCTGTTCGATGATCGGTCCTTCGTCGAGCTCGGGCGTGACGAAATGCGCGGTCGCGCCAATGATCTTGACGCCTCGCTCGTAGGCCTGGTGGTAGGGCCGGGCGCCCTTGAAGCCCGGCAGGAACGAGTGGTGGATGTTGATGACGCGCCCGCTCAGGTCGGCGCAGAGCCGCGGTGAGAGCACCTGCATGTAGCGCGCCAGCACGACGAAGTCCACGTCGTGGCGCTCGAGGAGCTTGCGCAACTCGTCCTCCGCCTCCTCCTTCGTGTCGCTCGTCACCGGGATCTCGAAGTACGGCACCTGGTAGCGCAGGGCGAGCGCCGCGCAGTCGGAGTGGTTGCTCGCGACGGCGACGATGTCGAGGGGAAGGTCTCCCTGCTCGCGGCGGTAGAGCAGGTCCGCGAGGCAGTGGTCGAATTTGGAGACCATGATGATGGCTCGCCGCTCGGTCAACTCGTCGCGGATGCTGAGACGGGGTTCGAAGGTGGCGAGTTCGTTCAGGAGCAGCCCGCGCACGAAGTCGAGGTCGTCGTTCGCGGTCTCGAAACGGGTGCGCATGCAGAACTGACGGGTCACGGGGTCGGTGAACTGGTCGTTCTCGAGGATGTTCCCGCCGACCTCGACGATGGCGGTGCTCGTGGCGAGCACGATGCCCGGCTGGTCCCGGCACTGCAGGGTGACGACGTAGGTGACCACGGGCTCCTCTTTCTGCTTCAAGCGTAGAAGGTGCGGCGCGCGCCGGTCCCGCGGTGGTGTCGGTGCGGCTGGACGATGCGAAGCGACTACTTCTTGTACGAGTAGAAGCCCTGACCCGACTTTCGACCCAAAAGGCCCGCCTGGGTCATGCGCGACAGCAGCGGCGGCGGCGCGAGATGGGGCTCCTTGAACTCGGCGTACAGCGAGTCCGCGACGGCGAGCGTCGTGTCGAGCCCGATGAGGTCCGCGAGCGCCAACGGCCCGAGGGGGTGGGCGCAGCCCACCACCATGCCGGTGTCGATGTCCTCGGCGCTGGCGAAACCCGACTCGAGCATGCGCACGGCCGAGAGCAGGTAGGGAATGAGCAGCGCGTTGACGACGAAGCCCGCGCGGTCCGGCGAGGTGATGACCTTCTTCTTCAGCGGGCCCGTCGCGAAGTCGTGCACCCGCTGGGCCGTGTCGGCGCTCGTCAGGAGCGAGGAGATCAGTTCGACGAGCTTGAGGACCGGCACCGGGTTGAAGAAGTGCATGCCGATCACCTGTTCGGGACGCTTGGTCGCCATCGCGAGCTTGATGATCGGGATCGAGGAGGTGTTCGTCGCCAGGATCGCCTCGGGGTCCAGGACGACTTCGTCGAGTCGCTTGAAGACGTCGATCTTGGTCGCCTCATCCTCGGCGACCGCTTCGATCACCAACTGGCTGTGCGCGAGATCCTTGAAATCCTGCGTGAACACGAGGTTCGCGCGAGCGAGTTCGCCCTCCTCCTCGGGGACCTTGCCGGCGGCGACCGCCCTCGACAGCGACTTCTCAATCCGATCCTGTCCGGCGGCGAGCGCAGCCGCGTCGCGCTCGATGACCGTGACCTGTGAGCCGGCCCGAGCCGCGATCTCAGCGATTCCTGATCCCATGAGGCCGCAACCGACCACACCAATCCGCTCCATAGGACCTCCTTGTCCAATGCCGACGCAATGTCGTACGGTCAAAAGTCTAGGTCTCGCGTCGGGGCTCTCCGTGAGCGCGCCGGTCATTCGACGAGGCTGTAGGTGTTCTCCAACTCGTCCTGCAACACAGTCGCCGCGTGCTGGGTGGTGTCGATGACGAGTTCCTCGTCGAGCACGCGCGTCCGATACGTCCAGCCCTCGGGCAGTCTCAGGCGGCTGCCGAGATCACCGAGCGACCCCTCGGTGAGTGACGCGTCGACCCCCACGCAGTACGCCTGCATGACGTAGGTTTTTCCGTCGGGCGCTTCCAGCCCGTGCACTGAGGAGCCGGCGTTGAAGAACCACTGGGCGCCCCGGTTGACGCATCGCTCGGTGTAGAAGGCCCGGCCGATTCCTCCGTCGAGTTCGATGGTCGCCAGGCGCCGCATCTCGATGCCGCCGAAGTCACGCACGACCGGTTCGACGACATCGACCTTCCCGATGCCGTCCATCAGCCAGTAGCGGGGCCCGTTGAGTATCGCCGCCGTGGCGCCGCTCTGCGCGGCGAGTTCGTCGGGATCGAGGCCCCGCCACAGTTCGTCGGGGCAGTCGTTGAGGGGGAAGGAGTTGAAGACCTCGACACGCGGCGCGGCGTCGAGGAAGGCGAGCAGCACCTCGCCGTAACGCATGCCTCGCATGTCGGAAAGGAGCCGTGGAGATTCGGGCACAGGTACTCCTCGTTTGATGTCCGCCGGTGCTATCCACCTTGTTTTACCACCGTTTTGTCCGGGGAGATGCCCCGCCAACGGTGCCGACGAAGCCCCGTCGTGCTGCTCGCTACGATTGGCTTGCGCTGCGCACGTGCGCACACGCTCGCAACGAGGAGTAGACCAGCATGGACACGATCAACGTCATCATCGAGATCCCGAGGGACAGCAAGAACAAGTACGAGTACGACCACGAGAACCACACGATCAAGCTCGACCGCCACCTGATCGTCTCGATGGGCTATCCCGCCGAGTACGGCTTCATCCCCGACACGCTCGGCGGCGACGGCGACCCGCTCGACGCGCTCGTGCTCACCGAGTACCCCACGTTCCCGGGGTGTCTCATAGAGTCCAAGATCCTCGGCATGTGCATCATGACCGACGAGAACGGCGAGGACGCCAAGTTGATCTGCGTGCCGGCCTATGACCCGAAGTGGAAGTCCGCGACGGACATCGACGATGTGCCCAAGGCCACGCTCGACCGCATCAGCCACTTCTTCACCGTGTACAAGGACCTCGACGAGGGCAAGTGGGTCAAGGTCGAGCACTACGTTGGTCGCGCCGAGGCGCTGGCGGAGCTCGAGGCGTCGAGAGCTCGCTTTCCCGGTTAGCCACCACGCTTAACTTGGGGACATGGGCTCCGGGGGCGAGAAGATCGAAGACAAGGCTCGCCAGGTGCT
>Ga0224558_1003718_pt1 | contig 12458 bp, 10 predicted proteins | sample 714S32024metaG_FD_180682 | JGI IMG/M metagenome (GOLD analysis project Ga0224558, IMG submission 180682) | Peat soil microbial communities from Stordalen Mire, Sweden - 717 S3 20-24 | ecosystem: Environmental > Terrestrial > Soil > Wetlands > Peat | place: Sweden: Norrbotten County, Stordalen... | reverse complement strand
TCCCCGCGTCGCCCCTCACAAAACGGCGGACATCGTCGCGATAACGCGCGTTCCATTGCAGCCAGGTCGTGCCCGGAAATCCACGTCCGAGCTGATAGCCGCCGACGTCCCAAGGCTCCGCGATCAAAGCCAACCGGCCCAACTCGGGGTCCGCGAAGATTTCACTGAAAATCGGAGCATCTCCCCAATTGAGTGATCCGTCGGCATTGCGGCTGAAGATTGAGGCCAGGTCGAAACGAAATCCATCGATGTGCATTTCGTTCTTCCAATAACGCAGGCTGTCCATGACCATTTTCCGCACGTGCGCCTGACTGAAATTCAAGGTATTGCCGGTGCCAGAGTGATTGGCATATGGGTTGGTCGGGTCGGAGGACTGCATGTAATAGCCCGAGGGGTCGAAACCCTTGAAGCTATAGGTGGGGCCGAGGTAGTCGCCCTCGCACGTGTGGTTGTAAACAACGTCGAGCACGATGGCGATCCCGGCTTTGTGAAAAGCCTTGACCATATTCTTGAACTCAAGATGTTGCCCATCATCATCAACACTCGATGCATACTGCGCATGAGGTGCGAAGAAGTTCAGAGGCATGTATCCCCAATAGTCACCCTCGTGAGGATCGCGCTGAAATATGGGCATGAGTTCGACGACGGTGATCCCAAGCTCTTTCAGATACGGGATCTTTTCGATCAATCCGGCATAGGTGCCGGCTCGGGATGGATGCACGCCGGAATTGGGATCGCTCGTGAATCCCTTCACGTGAAGTTCGTAGATGATCGCGTCTGATTCGGGCCGAGGCGGAACATCTCCTGACCAATCGAAGGCAACAGTCTGTCTAGGTAATACTCCCAGAGGCGCCTTTTCATGATTGGGGCCTGGCTTCATAGCCCGCTTGCGATCAAATCCCGGCGGGAAGAAAACTCCTTTCGCATAGGGATCGAGAAGAACCTTTTCGTGATCGAAGCCGCGGAGACCAGCAACGGCCTGCCCTGAAACCGAGTAACCGTAATAACGGGCATCGGACATTTGATCTAGCGCGATCCTGCAGTGCCAGATCCGCCCTGACTTATTGCGGATAGGATCGAACTGAAATGTCAAAACTGGCTTTGCCAAATCGGTAGGGGAATAGAGAAACAGTTTCACACTCTCGGCATGTTCAGCACACACCGCAAAATTGAAAGCCTGGTCTTCCTCGATCCAGGTAACCCCCAGCGGCAACGAAAGCCCCTCTGCGTGTGCCCACGTGAGGCGTTTTTGCGGTGATGCTGCTGAGACGGGCGCTGCGTCAGATGCGCAGTCGCTGACCGCAATGGAATGGGAAAGTGTGTTTCTCACGTGTTAAGAGCCTAATGACAAACCGCATCATCCTGGAAGGTACCGCTGGCGAACATCTGCGCCAGGAATTGACCACAACGGAGGATCTTCTGTGCGTCCTCATCGTTGTTGAGTGCTCCTTCAGAGACCGTCAAGTTCGCCGCGCTCATCGACTTTCGAGCTTCGACAAATTTGTCGGACCAGACCTGCACGTTGTTGAACTCGTTCTGCAACAACTCAAGTCCACGAGAGTCCGCGACGGTCGATGCTGCGGCAGAGGCTAGTGCAACATTGTCGGCGGCTCGATCCTGGAATGCGACAATCGTGTTTCCTGCCATGGTATTTCCCACGGGATATCCATCCTGGACCGTCACCATGAGTATTCCACCCCACTCTCTGATTGACGCCATCGCCTCGATCGCCGCCTTTATGAAAGGGTGCGAGAAGCCTGATGTGTGAGCATCGCCGCTCGAGGATGAACCGTCCGGACCAGGCAGCGTCAGAATAATTCTGTTCTTCTCAAAGCTCAGCGACCCGTTTGTGATTTGCGCAAGCTCCTGCGCGTCCACGAACACGTGCCCCTGGTATCGAATGACATTTGCCTGTCCTTGGTAGCCTTGCACGGACAACGCCTCTCTCTCGCGCTGCGATTGCGCCATGGCCATGGCCACCATCAACAGCACTGCCCCGAACATCACCGGCCTGTGCTTTATCATGTGGAACATCGACTAGTCTCCGGATCAGAGTCGCGCTCGAACTAGAGCGTGCTTCATTGCTGAGGCGGTTCTGCCACACTACTTTCCGGCACGGTGTATTGTGCCTCGGTGAGCGGAGGAAGGGCAGCTTCGACCTGCATATCCATCATCAAATCGATGCGACGCTCCAACTGAAAGAACGTTGTCACTGTAACGGCCGGAAGCACCTTGTTGAACTTCTTGTAATACTTCTTCTTCAACTCGGCCAGACGAGATTCGCAGTCAAACATTTGGTCTGCCATCGCTTTGGCGTCGGCATCGCTCAGGTTCCGGAACTTCTGGGTGTACTGCTTTATGACGGCAGCGCGACGATCATCCAGCCTGGATCGTTCGTACTCGTATTGCTGATAGATCGGCCAGAATGCGGCGCCATCTTTGTCCGTGAAATTCATTCCTGTAGTGATGAGGGCAGCCCTGTCTGCCCGCATATTGGCCCTCACTACTGCGATCGTGGAATCGATAGTGGGCTCCTCGTCTTGAGCACGGCCGAGAGGGCAAAATGCGAGCATCGCGAACGTAAGCATGAGTAATGCAGAATTCTTCATCATTGACTGAAGCTCCTAAGCCGCTTGCTTCGTGTCATTCGCCGGCGCAGCGGCGCAGTGCGCTCGACAAATTTGTGCGGAACAGCTCCTCGAAAGGTCAACGGAGCACTTGCACCAGATGATGTAGGCACGCCAATTGCCGAACTCATCTCGGAGTCAAATCATTTCTTATGTTGTGGTTCTGCAATACGCCTGGTACCCGACGACCATACCGTGCCCGGTAACGGGCAGGCGGACCTCATCTGGTCACCGAATGAACTTTAGATCCGGCTCTGCGGTAGGCTCATGGCGGAATCCCGTTATTGAACCTGTTGAGTGTGCTTCCGGCCGAAGGAGCGAGAGAAGGGCAAGCGTACCTTGGAATGTATGGGAATAATAGGTAGCGACTTAAGTTAAATTAAGACGCAACCGAATACGCGAGCTTGTAGGTGATGCAGGACAAGAAACTGATAGACGAGTTAGCGAATTTCTATTTGATGTTATGCCAGCGTGGGCGGACAGTTCGATGACGGCTACGCACCCGGGGGAGGCACAACATGTTCGCTACTTTGTTAACTTCTGCTCCACCACTCGAAAGCTAAGGATCTTCTCGGGATGGGTGGAGTAGGTCAGTATCCCGTGCATCCCTTCCAGCACCAAAACGTCCTTCCCAGCAGTCCACACTTCGATCAGTTCTCCGTCGTCCGCCTTGTACTTGACCGCGTAGCGCGGCTTGATGAAGGGTAAATCTAAAAGATGAACGGACAAAACAGTTCCAGGTCCCACGATGGACACCGTGCTGGCTTGTCGGATGAAGGACATTTCCGAAGTTGATTTGCCCCAGGCCGGAGTCAGACAAACCATCAAAGACACTATCGGAAGGAGTTTCCTCAGCATTGCCGGTTCTCCGCTAAAGGTTTCAACCGCCCGTCCATATCCAATCCGGAATTTTCCTTTTGATTTCTGCTCCGCGCCTCGGCCCTCTTCATAGCGATCATGCAAATGGCTCCAACCCCTGCCCAGAAGACGGTGCGCGCACGTCGGCACAATGCCAGCGTCAATCCAGCAGTGCCCGTCACGCCAAAGATCTTGGCAATCAGCATATTTCCACCTTCATAGGTCCCGAAGTTGCCCGGGTTGAGCGCACCGACGAGGTTGATCACCTTGTTCAGCGCTTCCACGATGAAAGCGCCACCTATAGCGACTTTTGCTCCCATAAACCGCAGAATGATGTAGACCTCCAGGACTGCCAGCAGGTGCCATAGGAGATTGAAGATCAATGTTGCCCAGAACGCGGCCGGCGCTTCATCACGAAAGCTGAGGAGGTTGTTTTCCGCCGAGTCGATGATCGGCTGTTTGCCGCTGACAAACGTACTAAGCCGAGGCAATCGGCCAATCGCCCGGGTTGCATGGCCCACCAACTGCCACCGGTTTCTAACCGACACAGCTGCCAGGATCACCGCTGATATGAGCACAGCAACGAGCAGCATTGCGTACATGCGCCACGTGCCAGAAAGCGGGGCAAGCAGTAAGGTGGCGGTGATTCCTGAAACAGTGACGAGCACGGCGGTGAAGATATGCAATCCTCCGTCAATCGCACCGGCGGACAGCACACTTGATACTGGCACTGCGCGACCCAACAGCGATATGCGCGTCCCCTCGCCAACCACCTTTCCCGCGACACCAAATTGTCCGATCCCGTCCGAAATCAATTGCGCGACGAAGCTACGGGACCAGGAAAGGCCGCTGATATCGCAGGTAAACGCCTGTCTCCAGGCGCAGGTCTTGGCCAATTGAGCGAGCCCTCCCAAAAGGATAACGAGAGCGAACCCCCAGCCGACCGTCTGAAGTTGTTTCCAAACCGCGCCCGGGCCGCTCCGAAAGACCAAGTAGCCCAGTAGACCAAGGCCCAGCAGAGCTGCGAAAAATCGGAGAGAGAGCTGAATGAGAGACTGTAGTCTGGGGGCGCTACCGCTTTTGCGCGCCAGCTTGAGGATCCTTCTCCATCTCCTCGCCTTCTTCGGTTTGTGCGTCTGCTGGATCCCCATCAGCGCACATTCAATAACTGAGTTACCGGATCCCATGTCGCTCTCCCCATTTCCAGTCGATTTACGGACCTAGACATTTGAGGAACAGCAGATGGATTGCCAATCGGGATATCCGCTCTAAAAGCGTTGATTTCGCTTATTTCCCAGGAGCCAATCTGGATTCGGCGTGCCCTGCCCAGGGCAGTGCCTCAATGTGGGCATTGTATGGAGGGACCCACGCAACGAAAATTCTGGTATCCACGAAAAATGCCGTGATTCCCGTTTGGCCCAATGAGTGCAACCTGCAGAAGGTCCATGCCCGAGCCCAAAGGATTTAGATGAACTCAGCAGTGGCACCCTCCCTTTCCGCGGTCGGCCAAGACCTGGATCAACTCTGTGTCAACGCCATCCGCACACTCTCCATGGACGCCGTTCAGGCAGCGAACTCAGGCCATCCGGGAACTCCCATGGCTATGGCGCCTGTGGCTTACTGCCTGTGGCAACAGTTCCTGCGATTTGATCCACAAGATCCGGTATGGCCGAATCGTGATCGCTTCGTACTTTCCATCGGACACGCATCGACGTTGCTCTATTCCCTGCTCCACTTGAGCGGAGTCCGGGCGGTGAGTAAAGACTACGAAACGTTGGGCGAACTCTCGGTCCCACTCGATGCCCTCAAAGCATTTCGCCAATTAAACAGCCGCTGTCCGGGACATCCCGAGTACCGCTGGACCTCCGGGGTGGAAACCACAACCGGTCCTTTAGGGCAGGGAGTCGCAACCAGTGTCGGAATGGCCGCTGCCCGCCAGTGGTTGTCCGCTCGTTATCACCGGCCCGGCTTTGAAGATCTTTTTGATTTCAATGTGTACGCGCTCTGCGGGGATGGCTGCATGATGGAAGGCCTCTCTAGCGAGGCAGCCTCGCTGGCTGGCCATTGGCGGCTCTCTAATCTCTGTTGGATCTACGACAATAACCGCATCACCATTGAGGGCAATACCGCCCTTGCGTTCACCGAAGACGTTGCGACGCGCTTTCTTGCTTACGGGTGGAATGTAACGCGCGTTGGCGATGCCAACGACCTTGAGACTTTGGCTCGCGCATTCCGAACCTTTCAAAACACCAAAGATCGCCCCACGCTAATCATTGTCGACAGTCACATCGGATACGGGGCACCGCATAAACAGGACACAAGCGGCGCTCATGGCGAACCCTTGGGCGAAGAAGAGGTCCGTCTTGCCAAGCGGAATTACGGCTGGCCCGAAGACGCGAAATTTTATGTGCCCGACGCTGTTTACCACCACTTCCAGCAAGGCATTGGGAGACGTGGAAGGAGCTTACGCGATGAGTGGTTCGCGCGAATCGCCGATTATCGCAAGAGGTATCCGGAACTCGGCGAGGAACTTTGCCGCATGCAGCATCGGCAGCTGCCGGAAAACTGGGCGCTCGATCTGCCGGAGTTCCCCGCGGACCCGAAGGGCTTAGCGACACGCGAATCTTCAGCCAAAGTGCTGAACGCGGCCGCCAAGAACATCCCCTGGCTCATCGGCGGATCCGCAGACCTCGGGCCTTCTACCAAAACTCGCCTGGTCTTTGACGATGCTGGTGACTTCTCATCCCAAAACTATGCAGGCCGCAATTTTCATTTTGGCATTCGGGAACACGCCATGGGTGCGATCTTGAACGGCTTGAGTCTAACGAAGGTCCGGCCCTTTGGGTCGGGTTTCTTTATTTTCACGGACTACATGCGCGGCGCTATGCGCCTGAGTGCCTTGATGGAGCTGCCGGTCGTTTACATTTTCACCCATGATTCTATCGGTGTGGGCGAGGATGGCCCGACGCATCAGCCCATCGAGCACCTTGCCAATATGCGCTCTATGCCTGGGCTGATTGTTCTCAGACCGGCTGATGCCAATGAAGTAACAGAGGCTTGGAAGGTTATCCTTCAGCTCCACCATGAGCCGGCAGTGTTGGTGCTCACTCGTCAGGCGGTGCCAACGATCGACCGCACGAAGTATGCCGCTGCATCGGGGCTTGCGCGCGGCGCTTACATCCTTGCAGATGCTCCGAACGGCAATCCTGAAGTAATCCTGATAGCAACCGGCAGCGAAGTCTCTCTGTGCATTGAGGCGCACGAGCAACTCACGAACGATGGGGTGAGAGCGCGTGTGGTGAGCATGCCGTCTTGGGAATTGTTCGACGATCAGGACCAGAGCTACCGCGAATCGGTTCTTCCTCCACACGTGAAAGCGCGTGTTTCGGTTGAGGAAGCGTCCGATTTTGGATGGTCGAAGTACACCGGGACGCACGGACACAATCTCTGTATCGAAGCCTTCGGGGCTTCCGCGCCATTAAAGCAACTGCTAAAGAAATTTGGCTTCACCGTAGAGAGAGTCGTTGCCGCGGCCAAAAGCCAGATCGCACTGCACCAGAATCTGAGGTGAAAAGATGAAAGTCGGCATAGCCGCCGATCATGGCGGATACCAAATGAAACAGAAGATCTACATCTTGCTCGGCGCAATAGGCCACCAGGTTGTCGACTTCGGCAATTTGTTGTACGACAGGAACGACGACTATCCAGACTTTGCCATTCCGCTTGCCCGCGCCGTCGCAGCGGGAGTCGTCGAACGCGGTGTCCTGCTCTGTGGCAGTGGCATAGGGGCGTCCATTGCTGCCAATAAGATTGAAGGAGTGCGCGCGGCAGTCTGTCACGATGATTTTTCAGCTCGACAGGGCGTGCAGGACGACGATATGAACATCCTTTGCCTCGGCGGTCTGACGACAGGTGTTGCCGTTGCCTGGAACTGCGTAAAAAGTTTCCTTGCCACCAAGTTCAGTGGAGCGGAACGGCACCGTCGTCGCCTTGCCAAAGTCAGTGCGATTCGCACCAATCCGACTGTTGCCTATGGCCTTCGGGCGGTTCCCATCGCAAGCGAAGCCTCGGTCCAACTCCAAAAGAACAGTGAAACGAAAGGGTAGGAGCCAACAATGACGTTACTTGAGTCCTTGAGACAATACACCACTGTAGTAGCCGACACCGGCGACATTGAGGCGATTGCGCAGCATCGTCCGCAGGATGCGACGACGAATCCCTCACTTCTTCTCCAAGCCGCGCAGATGCCCGCCTATCGTCATCTACTCGAAGAAGCATCCGAAGCGGCATCGGAACATGGGGGCAGTCAGCAGGACATGGTTGAAGAGTTCATCGACCATCTTTTCGTGCTGTTTGGCTCGGAAATTCTCAACGTGGTACCGGGCCGGGTTTCCACCGAAGTCCCAGCCAGCCTGAGCTTCGATACGGCCGGTACTGTTGCCAAGGGGCGAAAGCTCATTTCTCTCTACGAAAAGAAAGGTTTTTCGCGGGATCGAATTCTGATCAAGACTGCGAGCACCTGGGAAGGAATCCGGGCAGCGGAGGTCCTTGAATTGGAAGGCATCCATTGCAATTTGACCCTTCTGTTCAGCTTTGCCCAAGCGGTGGCTTGCGCCCAAGCGGGCGTCACTCTCATCTCCCCCTTCGTAGGCCGGATTTCCGATTGGTACAGGAAAGAGCACGGCGGAGCAGAGATAGCTCCCGACCAGGATCCGGGTGTTGCATCCGTGACGCGCATTTACAATTACTACAAGAAATTCGGTTACAAGACGCAAGTGATGGGAGCAAGCTTCCGGAATGTGAACCAGATCGTCCGTTTGGCAGGGTGCGATTTGCTCACCATCAGCCCGGAGCTTCTGAATCAACTCGAAAACACGGAAGGTACTGTGAAGTGCGACCTCGATCAGGTGAAGGCCCGAGAAAGCAAAGAACAGCGATTGCTCCTGGAGGAAAAGACCTTTCGCTGGATGCACAACGAAGACGCGATGGCGACGGAAAAGTTAGCGGAAGGCATTCGCAAGTTCAACAGCGATGCCCACCGACTCCAGCAGTTCGCCCTGGCTCGGGTAGCTGAAACGATCGGGTGAAAGACGGACTACCTAGGTTGAACTTCACGAGGTCAATGCGGACGCCGGAGATCCTCACCGAAATCTCTACAGGACGATAATGGCCATGAATCGAGCAGTACTCTGGGACATGGATGGAACCCTCGTCGACTCTGCCGAATATCATTGGCAGGCCTGGCGCGACACTATGTCCCGCGAAGGTTCGCCTATCACGCACGAGCAATTCCTAACCACCTTCGGACAGCGCAATGACTCTATTCTCCGGCAATGGTTCGGCGAAAAGGCTACGCCCGAATTGATCCAGCGCATCGGTAACGCCAAAGAAGCGCTCTATCGGCAACATGTGCGCGAGCACGGCATTGTGCCGCTCCCTGGAGCCTTGGAGTGGGTGAACCTGCTGCACCGGCAAGGTTGGAGACAAGCGATTGCATCGGCGGCTCCTCGCGCCAACATAGAAACGATCCTCGATGTCTTACAGGCTAGCAGGTGCTTTCAAGCCATCGTGTCCGCTGACGATGTACACCAGGGCAAGCCTGACCCTGAAGTGTTCCTCATCGCCGCCACCAGACTGGGTGTCGCGCCCGAGCATTGCATCGTTGTAGAAGACGCGCAGCACGGCGTCGAAGCCGCCCGCGCCGCCGGAATGAAAAGCATCGGCGTAGGCCAGAATTGCAAGCTTTTGCTGGCAGATGTGGTGGTGCGATCTCTCGATCTTCTGGAAGCGAACGCCTTCAACACTTTGTTGCAGGATGGCGCGTCATCAGCAGTTGCCCACGCCTCTCCTTTTCATCGGTAGCACGCAACCCCGACATCGACTGGATGCGAATGCGAAAGAAGAGCGGGTCGATTAATTTATCGCCCACTCTCGTTTGCCGTTCACCCAGTGCATTAAGCCACCAATGATTGCGTTTTGCGAACATTGATCTCGCATGTTTACGCTCGGCTGCATATTGCGGATCGGGTAATTCTTCATATTCACCGTTTACGATGACGCTAATCCACTGACTGTGGCTTTGAATTTCGTCAGTTTGTACACACACTTTGGGATTCGCACGCATCCACTTTACCTTCTGCCCGAAGGTCGAAAAAACGTACATGTAGCCGCTGTTGCAGGCAAAATAAATTGGAACTACATACGGCTGGTTCTCAAACGAACAACCCAGCCGACCCAGGGACGCACGCTCCAGGAATGCCCTGCATTCCTCGGCTGTCATTTCGTTCATTTCCATACTGCTGTTCAATCCTCCTTGTTCGAGCGAAGGCCGGGAACGTCGTAGACCGTTATGGCGATCATGCGTTCTTTCGTCTGCGAACCAGGCTGGGCCGCCAGGGGAGTCACGCCCTCATTCGCCACGTTTCACTTTTTCATCGTGTCGTCCAATGCTCGACCTGCCACGCTGAACCGCTGGCTCATTTCCGTCAGCTCCTGCAACCATTGAAAGGTGGCAAGCGACAGCATTTCTTCGGGGCAGCGCCAGCGCCAGTTCCCATCGGTCCGGCCGGGCACATTCATACGCGCTTCTTTCCCCAAATTGAGAAGATCTTGCAAAGGAGCAATTGCTAATGCTGCCTTCGACGACCACGCCAGGCGGATTAATTCCGGGGCTGCGTCCGCAATTTGGCCCGGTGCACGCTGGAGGTAACGGCACAAATTTTGCCGCTGGTAATCAGGAAGTTCTTCGTACCATTCTCGAGTAGTGGCATTGTCGTGGGTGCCGGTGTATACAACCGCGTTGGAAACAAAGTTGCCCGGCAAATACGGATTGTCGGAACGGCCATCGAAGGCGAATTGCAGAACGCGAGTGCCGGGTATTTGAAACTGATCGCGGAGAGTGTGCACCCCGGGTGTAATCAGGCCCAAGTCCTCAGCGATAAATGGCAAGGTACCGAACTCGGATTGCACCGCTTGGAAAAAACTTGCACCCGGACCCGGCACCCATTGTCCCGACTGAGCCGTTGGCGACCCAGCAGGGACGTGCCATGCAGCCGCAAAACCTCGAAAGTGATCCAGGCGAATTACATCTACGTGAGCCAGCAGGGCACGTAAGCGCTCGATGCACCAGCGATAACCGGTCGAACGAAGCGCATCCCAGTTAAATATAGGATTGCCCCACAACTGTCCCTGCGAGCTGAAATAATCAGGCGGAACTCCAGCCACGAAGCGAGGTCGACGCTCCTCGTCTAACAGGAAGAACTCAGGATTCGCCCAGACATCACTCGAATCCGGAGAAACGAAAAACGGCAGGTCGCCAATAAGGCCCACGCCTTTTGCATGGGCGTGTTCCTTAAGTTGATCCGCTTGGCGGGACAGAAGGAATTTTGCAAAGCGAACTTGATCGATTTGCGTTGCCAGTTCGCGTTGCGCTTGGGCAATGGCATCTGGCCTGCGCTGAACTAATTTTGCTGGCCAGTCAAGGTAGTAAGCGCCGCGATACTTGGCCTTTAAAGCTCTGAATAGGGCATAGTCTTCCAGCCAATTTGCCTGATCAGCACAGAACTTTCCGAATTCAGAACGCAGGTCTTTGCGTGCCCCGGAGTTGAAGTTCGTCCACGCTTTTTCAAGCAGGCGGTTCTTGAATGGGATGATCCTGTCGTAGTCGACAAAATCCGCGGGGAAGTCAGACTCACAATCACCCGGCTGTAGTAGTCCGTCTGAAATCAGTTCTCCGGGGCTGATCAGCAAAGCGTTGCCAGCGAAAGACGAGAGCGACTGATATGGAGAGTTGCCGTATCCGGTGGGGCCAAGCGGTAGAGCCTGCCACCATTGCTGGCCCGCATCGTGAAGATGATCTACCCAGGAGAACGCCGACGAGCCCAGATCGCCAATGCCATATCGCGACGGTAAAGATGTGACGTGCAGCAACAAGCCGGAGGCACGATACCCCGGTGGAAATGGAGGCACTCTCGCGAAAGCGCTATCAACACTCATCGATTAACCCCAGAATCCAGTGCGTTGTTCACCATTTCTTGAGCTTCGCTCAGGATTGCGTGCAGATGTGACTCGCTCTTGAAGCTCTCAGCGTAAATCTTGTAAATGTTCTCTGTGCCGGAGGGCCGCGCGGCAAACCAGCCAGACTTCGCCACCACTTTCACTCCGCCAATGGGAGCATGGTTGCCAGGGGCCTTGGTTATCTTGGCCACGATGGGTTCGCCCGCTAATTCTGTTTCTTTCACCGAATCAGCTGAGAGCTTCTGCAGTTTCCGTTTTTGCTCAGGCGAGGCCGGCGCATCGATCCGGGTATAAGGAGGACTTCCAAACTCCGCGGTCAGTTCACGGTAGTGCAGGCCGGGATCCTTTCCGGTTCGAGCGGTGATCTCTGCGGCAAGAAGATCCATGATCGGTCCGTCTTTGTCGGTGGTCCATACTGTGCTGTTGCGGCGCAGGAAGCTCGCACCCGCGCTCTCCTCTCCACCGAAACACACGGAACCATCGATCAGGCCGGGTACAAACCACTTGAAGCCCACTGGCACTTCGTGCAACTTGCGTCCTAGCTTCTCCACGACGCGATCAATCATGCTGCTGCTTACCAACGTTTTGCCGACTGCGGAGTGGGAGTTCCACTCCGGCCGATTCGTCAGCAGGTAACGGATCGCGACAGCCAGGAAGTGGTTCGGGTTCATCAAGCCGGCCGTTGGAGTCACAATGCCATGACGGTCGGAGTCGGGGTCATTGGCGAAGGCCACCTGGTATTGATCCTTCAGGCCGACCAGCCTGGCCATGGCGTACGGGCTCGAGCAATCCATCCGAATCCTGCCGTCATGATCGACAGGCATGAAGGAAAACGTGGGATCAATCGTGGGATTTACGACAGTGACATCCAATCGGTAGATGGCGTTGATCGGTTCCCAGTATCGGAGGGCGGCTCCGCCCAGCGGGTCAACAGCTAATCTGATGCCCGCATCGCGA
>Ga0224558_1003717_pt1 | contig 12461 bp, 8 predicted proteins | sample 714S32024metaG_FD_180682 | JGI IMG/M metagenome (GOLD analysis project Ga0224558, IMG submission 180682) | Peat soil microbial communities from Stordalen Mire, Sweden - 717 S3 20-24 | ecosystem: Environmental > Terrestrial > Soil > Wetlands > Peat | place: Sweden: Norrbotten County, Stordalen... | reverse complement strand
AAATGCGCTATCTATCAATATTATCAAGGACAAAGCACGCTTTTGTTGGCACTACACAACTGCGGTTTTAGCCGCATCCGTGCGGGAGATTGCTCAAAAAACAGGAAAGACTGTAGAAGATCGGCCAGACGGCACGAAAGGCTTCAACTTGAACTGCGGCCTGCGGATCCAGGGCGGTGTCAGCCGCACGATCGCCAAGCGGAGCATGCGGCTCCTCTTCAAGAGTGACTACGGTCCCAGCAAGCTGTCTTACAACCTCTATCCCGACTCCCCGGTCCAGGACTTCGACACGGTCACCTTGCACGGCGGCTTCAACGATCAATGGATATGGGAAGGGGCGCCGGCGACCCTGCACCGCGACCAGTTTTGCCGCGACACCCAGAACGACATGGGTGGCTACGCTGCGCATGGCACCTATGTCCATCTCTATATCAACGGCCTTTATTGGGGCGTGTACAATATCGGCGAAAAGAGCGACGACGCCTTCGCCGCCAGCTATCTCGGCGGCGACAAGTCGGAATACGACGCGCTCACGCCCGACGCCATGGTCGCCGGCACGGCCGATGCCTACAACACCTTGCTGGCCCTCGCCGACGCGGGCGTGTCCACGGACACCGCTTACACGAATATCGCCCAATACCTCGATATCCCCAATTTCATAGATTACATGCTCATGAATTTCTACGCGGCCAACGTGGATTGGCCCGTGCACAACTATACCGCCGCACGCCGCCGCGTGCCGGGCGCCGGCTTCCACTTCTTTAGCTGGGACGCCGAATGGGTGCTGGGCATCGGCAACGATCCCACCACCGACCGTACGGGCGTGGGCGCGAGCGATGGGGTGCCAAGCCGGATCTATGCCGGCCTGCGGCTCCACCCGGAGTTTCGTCGGCAATTCGGCGATGAGGCACAGAAGTTCTGCTTTAACAACGGCGCGCTCACGCCGGCAGCGACCCAGGCGCGGTGGGCGAAACGCACTGCGGAGCTCGACCGCGCCATCGTCGGCGAGGCGGCCCGCTGGGGCAACGGCTATACGCGCGAAACCTGGCTTTCAGCGGAGAGCCAGGTGGTCCAGTGGTTTCCACAGCGTGCCGCTATTTTGGTAAGCCAGCTCAGGAACGCCGGCCTGTTTCCCGCGCTGATTGCGCCCGGTCTGCTCCCCTTCGGCGGCCTGGTCCCGCCCAACTCCCCCGTCACACTGACCAACCCCAATCCGTCCGGCACGGTCTATTACACCCTCGACGGTTCCGACCCGCGGCTTTGGGGTGGCGGCGTGGCCCCATCGGCCAAAGCCTACGGCGCCCCCATCACCATCACCAATGCCCTGTTCGTCCGCGCCCGGGTCCGCAACGGCTCCGACTGGAGCGCATTGGTCGAAGCGACCTTCTATGTCCTCCAGGACTTCAGCAAGTTGTTCGTAACCGAGATCATGTACCATCCCCCTAACTTCGGGCTGACCAACGGGGATGAAGTGGAGTTCGTTGAACTTAAGAACACTGGTACCAACACCTTGGATTTGAGCGGCCTGCAATTCACGAGCGGCATCGCCTTTTCATTTACCAACGGCACGCGGCTGGGACCGGGCCGGTTCTTTGTGTTGGCGCGCGACCCGGCGGCTTTTACCGCCAAGTACCCCGGGGTTACTGTCAATGGGATTTACGGCGGCAAGCTGAACAACAGCGGCGACACCCTCACCCTGTGGCATCCGCTCGGAGCAACCCTCTTCTCTTTCGCTTACAATAACGCTCCGCCGTGGCCGATCACACCCGACGGCCTTGGATTTTCCCTGGTGCGGGCGAACGTCTCCCTCGATCCCTCCTTGCCTGGTGCCTGGCGGGCCAGCACGGCCGTGGGCGGTTCTCCCGGCGCCGACGACCCGGCCCCGGCCATAGCGCCGGTGTTGATCAACGAAGTTCTCACGCACACTGTCCCCCCGCAGACCGACACAATCGAGTTGTTCAATCCCACCACGACGAACGTGAGCGTTGCCGGCTGGTTCCTGAGCGATGACCGGGCCAAGCCCACAAAGTTCCGGATTCCCGATCCCACCAGCATTCCACCGGGGGGCTATGTTACCTTCACGGAAGCCGATTTCAATCCCCATCCGGGGGTACCGCCCAGTTTTGCGCTGAGTTCCTGGGGTGAATCGCTCTACCTGTTCAGCGGCGGAGCGAGCACGAACCTGAGTGGCTATAGCCACAGCCTTGCGTTTGGACCGGCGGCTGACGGGGTGTCTTTTGGCCGCTATGTCATCAGCACCGGCGAGGAACAATGGCCGGCCCAGACGTCGCTGACCTTGGGCGCAGAGAACTCCGGCCCGCGCATTGGCCCGGTGGTAATCAATGAAATCCAGTACCATCCGGCGCCGGGCTATGATGAGTTCGTCGAGCTCTACAATCTGAGCCCGGCGCCTGTGCCGTTGTTCGACCCGGCGTACCCGACCAACGGCTGGAGATTGCACGGCGTCGGCTACACGTTTGGGAATGTCACCATGCCCCCGGGCGGCTATTTGCTGGTGGTGCCAGGCGACGCGGTGGCGTTCCGGGCGAAGTACAACATCCCGCCTGCCGCGCAGGTCGTAGGGCCGTATCCGGGCGCCCTGCAAGGCGGCGGCGAAGGCCTGCGATTGGAGCGGCCCGATACCCCCGACACGAACGGGGTCGCTTATATCGCGGTGGACGAAGTACGCTACGGCGACCAGGTCCCCTGGCCACTGGGCGCCGCTGGCGACGGGCCATCGTTGCAACGGCAGGCGCCCCAGCTTTACGGCAACGAGCCCACCAACTGGTTCGCCTCCGGCATCACCCCCGGCGCGCCCAATGCCTTCAACCAGAGTCCTACTTGCACGCTGCTGGCCCCAGCCAATGGCGCCCATTTGACGGCCAGTTCGGCAATCCAACTGCGCGCGACAGCCTACGACCCCGATGGTTTCATCATCCGCATCGAATTCTACGACGGCGAGGTCAAGCTGGCCGATGCTACCAATGTGCCGTTCGCGTTCACCTGGACCAACGCGGCGATCGGCGCTCACCATCTGCTGGCCAAGGCCCGGGACAATGGGCTGGCAGTGGGCCTTTCGGCGGCAGTTGACATTGTCGTGGACCCGCCCCACTCGGTACTGGCACCGGGCTCCAAGGGGACTATTACGACAACATAGATTTCACCGGAATCCATTTGCAGCGGACCGATCCCACGGTCTATTTCGATTGGGGTTCAGGCTCACCGGATCCGACCATCGGTGCCGACACTTTCACTGTTCGTTGGACTGGCGAGGTCCAGCCTCGCTACACCGGCGCCTACACTTTCTACACCGTGAGTGATGATGGTGTCCGGCTCTGGGTCAACAACCAGCTCCTCATCAATAATTGGACCGACCACGGGCCCACGCAAGATGCTGGTCTGATTACCCTCCAGGCCGGGCACTTGTATCCCATCAAAATGGAGTATTATGAGAATGGCGGAGGTGCGGTAGCCCAGCTCTTCTGGACCCCGCCCAATGGCGCGAAGGAGGTCATTCCTTCCACTCAACTGTACCTGCCATCCGCGACCAATCAGCCCCCGGTGGTTGCTCTCACTAGTCCGGCTCCCGGCAGCGCGTTTGTGGCCGGCATCACCCTCAACCTCTCTGCCGACGCGGTGGACCCCGTAGGCTCCATCAGCCGGGTGGACTTCTTCGCCGGTGGGGCGAAGGTCGGCTCCGCCACCGCCCTGCCTTATACCTGCGCTTGGTCCGGCCTGCCCGCAGGGAGCTTCTCACTGCGCGCTGTGGCGGTGGACAACGCGGGCCTCAGCGCAACCTCCGCACCGGTGAACATCTCTGTGCAGGCGGGCCTCATTACGAACCTCACCCTCGTGAGCACCGGCGCCCTCTGGAGCTATCGCGACACGGGCGAGGACCTGGGGACCGCGTGGCCGATGCTTGGCTTTAGTGACCACGCGTGGTCCAGTGGTGCCGCGCGCCTCGGCTACGGTAACGGTGGGGAAGGCACGGTCGTAAGCTTTGGTACGAATGCCGCGGGCAAGTATATTACGACCTACTTCCGGCGGTTCTTCCGCGTGGATGACGCGGCCGCCTACGACTCCCTGACCCTCCGTGTGCTGCGGCAGGATGGCGTGCTGGTCTATCTGAACGGCGCCCCAGTAGCACGCAACAACCTGCCGCCCGATCCCATTAATTACCTCACCCGCGCCTCCACCAACGCAAGTGCCGCCGATGGCATCAGCAACTTCTACACCGCCACCATTGATGCCGGATACCTAGTGCCGGGAACCAACGTCATCGCCGCGGAAATCCACTTGAGCCGGCCCGACAGCCCCCACATGGCTCTTGATCTTGAACTGATGGGCGCACGCACCTTCCTTGCGCCTTGGTTCACGGCCCAGCCGCAATCTCAAACCGCGACCGCCGGCACGGATGTGACGCTCGGTGCGACCGCGCAAGGGACCGGCCCGCTCGCTTACCAATGGCGGTTGAACAACCTGGCGCTGCCAGGCGCGACCGATGCCTGTCTTTCGCTCTCCAACATTCAACCCGCTCAGGCGGGCACCTATACGGTGCTAGTGACGAACCTGGCCGGCAGCGTGGTGAGCGCACCGGCACAGATCAACATCACCTTCCTCGATACGGACGGCGACGGCATGCCCGACGCCTGGGAAATTGCCCACGGCCTCGACCCCCTAGCCAACGATGCCAATCTCGACCCCGACCACGACGGCATGACGAATCTGCAGGAGTTCCTCGCTGGCACCGACCCGCAAGACCCGAACAGCGCGTTGCGGTTACGGATGACGCCTGCGGGTGGTCTGGGGCTGTGGCTTGAGTTCGATGCCGTCGCGAACCACTCCTATACCGTGCAGAGCTGCGACACGCTTACGCCCGGCACCTGGAGCAGTTTCGCCGACATACCAATGACTGTGACTAGCCGCGTGGTCGCTATTCTGGCCACGACCACGAATTCACCCGGGCAATACTTTCGCCTTGTTACACCGGCGCAGTGAGCCGTGCTGGACCCCGGTGAGTCGCTTTCACATTACTTCCAATGCGTCGACCAGCCGCGCCCGGGGATTGTCTCGGACTTGCCGTTGAACTGAGTCTCAACCGGCCCGTCGTTGAAGTTCTCGATGACGCGGCTGCCATCGCTGAAGAGATAAAGCCCGGTCTTATTGGGGGCGCGGAAGTCAACGCGCAGCGGCTTAAGCAAGGCCGCGCGCAACGGATCGAGGTCTGCTTGCCCTAGTTCCAACAGCGATTTGGGCACACCTTTGACTGCAAGAACGTGAACGCCCGGGGCCTGGAGATTGACTTTGTCCCCCAAGGCCTTGGCCAATCCGTCGGTCAGCAGCACCGGCTTGCCTGCCTTGATAAACTTCTGCAGTTGGGAGGCGAAGCCGGGGTCTTTGAGGGCATGGACCGAGAAGAACGCGGTCCGCGACTGGGCTGGGAAATCGTGGCAGGGGAGGAGCGGCAGGCCGAGCATGCCGACGAAATCGAAGACGGCTTTCTCGTCGCCGGGGTGGCTGCTGGCTGGTTTGTAGGCGGCGACGCCAGCGGGGTGGCGCCGCGCCACCTCGCGGGCGACGGCGAGGAGTTCGGGGATGCTGGCACGCAGGGCCTCGATATTCTTCGGGCCGGTGTCGCTCTGCAGGCTGCCATAGCAGAACAGCATTGACTCGCGGGCGCCTGCCAGGACGGTTTGGCGCGCCTGCTCGATGTATGTGGCAGGGCTAGTGCCGTAGGGATCGAACCAACCGCCGCCGCACTTGGCTCCGCCCAGGCCGCCTAGCCACCGCATGATAAAAAAGCCCTCGAATTGGACCGTCCCGCCCCATTGCTTGTTGGTGTAATCGCGCGTCTCGGTGCCAACCCAGATGCGGTCGAAGTCAGCGGTCTCGCGCACCACATCGTAGCCACGTTCGTGGAACTGGTCATACCATTGCGGATACTTGATGATGACCTTGACCTTGGGATTGACCTTGCGGGCAGCTTCCAGGATGTAGTGGCGCGAAAGCTGGACCATCAGCTCACAGCGGTAATCCTCCCAAGTGTCGCCGGTGACGGGATAGCGTGCGCCGCCGATGGTGACGACCCGGGCGGCGCGCGCGGTCTTGCACTCGGGGCATTCGCAGTCGGTAAACCAGAAGTCGTCAATCATGATCTCGTCGAAGAGCCCAGCGGCGTATTCGAACACCGACTTGAGCTTCTCCTGGGTCTGGGGATCGGTGTAACAGGCGATCTCCTTCCAGCCGGTGGAGTCCTTGCCGACACGGGTGGTGGTGATGCAACCGGAGGTTTCGATGCCGGCGGCGGCAAAGGCGTCACGGGCCTTAATGAGTGTAGCGCGGTCAGCGGTGTAGCCGCCGCGGAACTCCTCGAGGTAAACTTTGGTGACGGCAGTTCTCTTGCACCAGTCAATGGCCTCGCGCAGTCGGGCGTCCGAGGAAAAGTACTCACGCACGTTCTGGGCGGTGAACAGCGTGGAGAAGCGGTGGACGGCACGATACCGTTGGGCTATCGCCCAGAGATCAGGGGCCGAGGCCGAGGTTGGATCCGCGGGCGCGGCGAAGGCGGAAAATGCGACGAGCGTCGCCAGCGGCAAGGTCAGCAGCGTTGAGCCTTTCATGAGATCCGGCTTGATGCGGGGAATGGCTTGCAGGGCTTAGAGCATCCAGCCTTTGCGGTATTCCCGGTGCACCAGCGCGCTGGCGGATTTGGAGTTAAGGACCTTGCCGCTGAGTGTGTCGTATTCAACCGGCCCTTCCACCAACGTGGCGAGATTCACCAGTTGCATCAACTCCGTGAGCGGGCCGCCGATCTCAAAACTGGAGAAGGTCTTGCCGTTGCCTTTACAGGCCTCGACCCATTCCCGGTGGTGGTTGTTGGAGGCCGGAAGCGTCTGCGGCGGGCCGGCTTTGATGCTTTGGAACTTCTCCTTCGGCAACAAGACAAACCGTGTGTTCCAGGGACAATCGGAGTAGATGGATCCTTTCGATCCCAGGAGAAGATCTCCCCAACCGCCACGCGGGTTACCCAGGAGCAGTTCCTCGGAGGGTTTGTCCTTGGCGTAAACGGTCAGTTTGACCGGTGGCAGTTCACCACGCGCCGGCAGATCTACCACTGCCACCATGGACGAAGGATAGCCTTCCTGGTCCACTTCGGACGGCTTGGCTTCCACACGGATTATGTTCTGTTTGGCTTTGACGCCAGGCGGGGGATTCCATAACTGATCGAGGCGCAACGCTCGAAACATCAGGTTGCCGGTATGACAGCCAAAGTCTCCGATGATGCCGCTGCCGAAAGCCCGCCAGCCCCGCCAACTCGCCGGGGCGTAACAGGGGTTGTACGGGCGTTCGGGGGCTGGCCCGAGCCAGAGATCCCAGGATAACGACTCGGGTACCGGCGGGAGGTCCGTCGGGCGCTTCTGAGGCCCATTGCCGCCGTCAAACCACAGGTGCGCTTCCCGGACCTCGCCAATCGTGCCGCCCCAAACCAGCTCGACGGCACGACGCAAGCCATCAGTGGCGCTGCCCTGATTGCCCATCTGGGTGACGACCCGGTGCTTAAGCGCGGTCTGACGCATCACTCGCGCTTCATACACCGTCCGGGTAAGGGGCTTTTCGCAATAGACGTGTTTGCCGCGCTTCATTGCCGCCAGGGCGGCGACGGCGTGAGTGTGGTCGGGGGTGGCGACTACCACGGCCTCTACTTGCTTGTCCATCTGGTCCAGCATCCGCCGAAAATCAGTGAAGGGCTTGGCCTGTGGATGCTTCTGGAAGATGTCGCCCGCGCGTTTCTGGTCCACGTCACACAGAGCGACGAGGTTCACACCGGGGCCGGCAATGTTGTCGAGGTCGCCTCGGCCCTGGCCGCCGATACCGATACCAGCGACATTCAGCTTGCTATTGGCGTCGTAGGCCAGCGCGAGTCTGGCGCGGGGCAAGAGGAGCAGAGCTGAACCGCTGAGGGTTGAAGTTCGGAGGAAGTTGCGGCGAGTAAACAAGTTCTTCATGTGGCTATCCTGGCCGGGTGGCCTTAAAAAGGCAAGCGGGAGGAAGATAGCGTGAAGCGTGAAACGTGATGCGTGATGCGTGATGCGTGAAACGTGAAGGGTGAATGGTGAAACGGAGGCAGCAGGAAGGCCAAACGAGAAGAGGCCCACAGCGCGGCAAAACTTCAACCAAGTGGACGGACAAATTCACCGCAGAGACGCGAAATGCACAGAGAGAATTTTCTCGCAGCCCGCGAACATTGTCGACTATTGCACTGGAGAGAAAGCGGAGCCGGTCAGCGAGGCAGGGTGGCGGGCATATCGGCAACCACGTAAGCCATGACAGCCATCGCCGAGCGCATTGGCCGAGTTCTTTAGGATTCACCCTGTCGGGGGTGTCCGCCGCGGTGTGATGGAACCAGAAAGATTTGGAGTCCTCGACAGTCAACTCCATGATGGGCACGCCCGCCGGCGCGAGTTGCGCCACATCAGCGCCGGGCCAATCGTTGAACGTGGGCGCATAGGTGCGCCAAGCTAAAGCAAGCTGTCCGACAACAACAGCAAGAATCAACAGCCGCGGGTCGTCTCTGATCAATGATGGCGCTTTCGCTGCTGCTAAAGTGGTGGTAATTACCTGGAGCATGAAACGTGACGAAGCGCTGGCACTGCTGCAGGAATACACGCAATCGGAATCGCTGGTAAAACACGCCCTGGCCGTCGAAGCGGCGATGCGGCATTACGCCGCTCGGTTCGGAGAGAACGTCGAGACCTGGGGCGTCATCGGTTTGATACACGACTTCGATTACGAGCGCTGGCCGCAGCCTCCAGAACACACACGCCAGGGCGCGCGCGTCCTGCGGGAGCGGGGAGTGGACGAAGAGATTGTGGGCGCGATGCTCTCGCACGCTGACTGGAATTGGGACCAGTACCCGCTGGACCGCCCGTTGCGCAAGAGCCTTTTCGCGGTGGACGAGCTGTGTGGCTTTGTCACGGCTGTGGCTTACGTGCGTCCGGAGAAGCTCGCCGGGATGACCGCCAGCAGCGTTCGCAAGAAGATGAAGCAGAAGTCGTTTGCGGCTGCGGTGAAGCGCGAGGATATCGAGCGAGGAGCGCAGTTGGTAGGACTGTCTTTGGACGAGCATATCCAGTGCGTCATTGGCGCCATGCAAGGCATCGCCAAGGAACTGGGTTTGGCGCCGGGCCAAGTCAAGGATTCCTGAGCGCGAAGAGGCGAGCGGGATTACTACGCAACAGCGTCGTTAACGCAAATGAGGGCTTTGGACGCATATTCAAAGAGCGGGCAGGCGCCCGGGAGGACGCCTGCCCGCGTGGAAGCCGGGGGTGGGCAATTGCTCAACGGCCAGCACGCCCCGGAGGGCGCTTAGGGCGAAGCCGGGACGATGGCCCAGAAGGTCGTGGGCAGGCTCTCCCACCCTTCAACGAACTGGTTGACCCGGACATACACCTTCTTGGCCACCGGCGGCGCGCCGTAGCGGGCCGTGTAGAGGCTGGTGATGTCGGCAGAGCCGCCCACGGGGACGGGGCAGGTGCCGATGATCCGGAAGTTATCACAGGTCTCGCGGCCCTGGCTGACCGGGGCGGAGGCGCGAATGATGGTGTTTTCGCCGGGGTTGGTCGGGCAGCCCAGCTTGAGCGCGATGGCGCCCCCGGTGTTGGTGATGACCAGGCTCTGGGGCGCCAGATCGGGGAACTGCGGCTGAGCCGGCGGGGCGTCCACCTGATCCTGGCCGAATTGGGCCAGGGTGCAGTTGATCTTGGCGAACAACTGGAAGCCGCTGAGGGTGCCATTCTGGCCCAGGCGGGTAGTGCTCTTGGTTTCCTTGGCGGCGGCCATCCAGGCAGCCCGTTGGGCTTCCTGGAGCACCCGCCAGCGGGCCGCCACGCGGCCGAGGATGGTGCGGACCCCCATCTGTGACGGGGTGCGGGGGTTGGAGGGGATGGCGAGAGCGCGGCTGATCTGGCCGAACTGGCCAGCCTGTGAGACGTTCAGGCCACGTTTACCTGATTGGGGGATGTCTAGTATTTTCATACGTTACTACTTACTTTCTATTGTTGTTGTTGTTTGTTGTCGGAACGGCGCGCGTGGCCCGTTGTGGGCCGACTAATTATGGCGCGCCAAAAATGGTTGCCCGGGAGGGCGAGAGTCCTCGGGCAGATGGGAGATGGCAGATGGGAGATGGCAGATGGCAGATGGGAGATGGGAGATGGCAAGGGGTTGCATGGTTAGTTCCTCGTGCGCTCGTCCACTCGGGCGAGGGCGGCTTCTAGCGCGTTGACGCGGGTGACCTGGCGGTCCAGGGTGGCGAGCAGCTCCCGGTGGTTGGCGTCGAGCTTTTCTAGGATGGCGAGGTGGCAGACATGGATATGGTCCTTGAGAACCACCAACTCGACATAGAAGTCGGCGCGGCTCATGGGCTCGGGCTTAGGTGGCTTTGCGGCGAAGAGCCTCTTGGCGACGAGCAAGGCCGAACCCATTATGCCGACCGCGGCTGCCAGCCCCTCCGCGGTCAACGTGCGCGGGGAGGGGAGTTGGGGGTTGAGGTTTGTGTTCATGGGACGTGAAACGTGAGGCGTGAAACGTGAAACGTGATCAGGAGGCGCTCTGTTGCGGCCCGGTTGGCGGGTTTGCGGTGCTTGTTCCGGTGCTGGCGGCTATGGTGCCGCGCAGTTGGCCGTGGCGGTGGGCCAGGAACCACCCGCCGACTGCTAAAGCCACACCGCCCAGGATCAACAGCTCGTTGCCGACGATCAGGCTGGGCAGGATCATGAGGGCCAGGCCGCCGAGCAGCAGCGCCGCGCTGGTCGTCACGCTCGCGACGATCACCTTTAAGGGTGGGTACACCAGCGACGCCAGGCCGAATACGAACAGGCCCACGCCTACCCAGACAATGCCCTTGAGGCTGGCAAGCTTGGCGCCCAGCTCGCGAGCGGTGTCTTTCTGGGAAGCCCCAAGCTCGGTTCCAGCGCGGGACTCTTCTCGTTCCACTACGGGCATCGGCGCGCTCAGGGTGAAGGTGGCGGGTGGTTGAGGGTTGAGAGTTGAGAGTTGAGGGTGGGAAGTTGATAGGTTGGGAGTTGATGGTTGATGGTTGGGGAGGGGGCATCTGGGATTGCTCGACTCGGGAGCCGGCGGGCACGGTGTAGGTGCGCATTTTCACGGTCTCCTGGGTCTGCTTGCTGGCCTGGCTCGGGTTCTCACTTTGGACGATGGTCTGCTCGATGACCCCGGCGGGCTTGCGCGTTGTGACGGCCTTGCCTCCTTTGAGGGGGCGAGGCCCGGCGCACCCGGTGGCCAACAGCGCCAGCGCCAACCCCGCGCACAAAAACCGCGCCAAATACCCTACCGCCGCCGGCCGCCGTTCCGACGATCCTCGCACCTCGTCCTTCACCCCTCGCACCTTGTCCCTCGCACCTCGGACCTCGCCCCGCGCTCCGCGCACTCCGCACTCCGCACTCCGCTCTCCGCACTTCCACACGACTCCCTCCGGCGGCTGGTAGGTGAACCAGCCGGGGAGCGCGGCGCCCAGCCTGAACCTGCCCGGGATGCCGCCCCCGTCCGACGCAATAAGCAGGTGCTCGTCAAGATGCCGGGCAAACGCCTGCAACACCGGGTCCGGTTTGCCCTCGCTGTCCACCGCCGCGGCCAGGCGGGCGTGGAGACACCGGATCGCCCTGCTCACGGCCCGGGCACACCTCTCGACGCGGTCTCGGCTGCGCCAGGGGTGCTTGCGCATGAAATCCGCCATCGCATCGAGCTCGCGCAACGCCTCAGCCTTCACCGGCTCGATTTCCTCATCGTCGTCGAGCACCGCCTCAAGCTCCCGCTCCCGGCGGCGCAAGCTCCGGACGGCCTCGGCCTCATCCAGCTCAAGGTACCGCTGCTGAATGACCTCGGCAGCCCCGCGAGTCGGCCCGGAAAGGGTACTGGCCTCCAGCGCTAGGGCCAGCGCGTGAATGGGCTTCCGCGGTGGATGCACCAGCAGACAGGCGACATACGGAGCGCCTTGCCCGTGTTGGAAAGTCGCGTGCCGGCCTTCAAAAGTCACTTCCCAGAGGCCAGGTCCCCGGCTCAGTGCATACTGGTGCTCGTCTCGTTGTCCGTGGTCAGTGGTCTGTTTTCTCGTTCTCATAAGAGTCGTCACCCTTATGGTGGGAAGCCAGGCTTCCCAATTTGGGAAGCCAGGCTTCCCAAAGAGCGATTGACAAACGCATTCTCACCCGTCTCCACGCGGGTTTTGCCCCTCTCCCTTCCGTTTCGCCCTCCGCTCTCCCTTCATCCGTGACAATCCGTGTAATCCGTGTCCATCCGCGGTTTCTTCAGCCCTTAGCGGTCAAGTCCTGAAATAAATTTGGTACTTGGGAAACCCTGTTGGTTGTTGTCTTTGTTTCCTTCCCCCCTCTCCCAGCGCTCCGTGGAGGTGAGCGTAGCGAACCGGAACGGAGCGCTGGGAGAGG
>Ga0224558_1003716_pt1 | contig 12461 bp, 11 predicted proteins | sample 714S32024metaG_FD_180682 | JGI IMG/M metagenome (GOLD analysis project Ga0224558, IMG submission 180682) | Peat soil microbial communities from Stordalen Mire, Sweden - 717 S3 20-24 | ecosystem: Environmental > Terrestrial > Soil > Wetlands > Peat | place: Sweden: Norrbotten County, Stordalen... | reverse complement strand
ACCACAATCTATGTCGAAAACTTATGTCGGGGAAAAGAGAAAAAATGGCTGAGATCGCCGTGGAAGCGCCGGAGACTCCGGCGCAATTGCCGAAGGTCTGCGTGGCCGTGCTGGGCGCCGGCAAGATGGGCGGCATTCTGCTGCAGGCATTTCTGAAGGAGAACCTGTTTGCCCACGATCGCATTCACGCCACCGTGGGCCACGCCGAGCGGGCGCTGGCGCTGAGCACGCAATGTGGCGTGGACGTGAGCACGAACAACGTCGAGGCCGCGCGCAAGGCCGACCTGATCCTGGTCGGCGTAAAGCCCTTCCAGGTTCCGGATCTGATTGCGGAGATCAAGCCCGCGCTCACGCCGGCCAAGTTGCTGGTGTCGTTTGCCGCGTCGGTCAAGACGCGCGCCATTGAAGAGGCCGCAGGCATGGAGATTGCCGTGGTGCGGGCCATGCCCAACACGCCTTCCGCGCTGGGCGCGGGAATGGCTGCCCTGTGCCGCGGGCGCTTTGTGAAGGTCGATCAGATGGCACTGGCCGAGCGCTTGTTCGCGACCGTGGGCCGCACCGTACTGGTGGACGAGAAGCACATGGACGCGGTGACCGGGCTTTCCGGCTCGGGACCAGCGTATCTCTACATCATTATTGAAGCGTTGGCCGAGGCGGGCGTAAAAGTAGGCCTGCCGCGCGACATCGCCACGCAACTGGCCGCGCAAACCGCCTATGGCGCAGCGAAAATGGTGCTTGAGACCGGCTACCACCCGGCGCTGCTCAAGGATGCCGTGACCACCCCCGCGGGGTGCACCATCGACGGCATTCTGGAGCTCGAAGAGGGTGGGCTGCGCGTCACGCTCATTAAGGCAGTGATGCGGGCGACGGAGCGCGCGCGGCAACTGGCAGCGGGGTGAAAGACGGGGAGCAAGGAAGCAATTCGCTTAGCAAGGAGGAGCGATGAACATTCAGGAAGGTGCAAGACGGATGAAGCGCGCGGGACGGTGGCTGATCATGGTCACACTGACTGCCGTTTTGGTTCTTTTGGGAATTGGGCTCGTAGTCTCAGCGTTCCCTCATGGCTCCCGTTCTTTAGGTGACGGCGTCATCATCATCGTTTTCGCATTCACCTATTTGGCGATTCCCGGCGGCGTGCTTTGGCTGGCCGGATGGATTACGGAGGGGTTCGCCAAGAATCCCGACTGAGGTCATGACTTAAGCGCTTTGCCGATCCAACGCCCAATCTGGCTCCCCAAGTACCTGCCCGAACTTGACGGGCTGCGCGGCCTGGCGATTCTCGCAGTCGTCCTCTATCACTGCAATCCGCGGCTCCAGGGCACATGGATCTACGGCGCCTCGCTCTGGGGCTGGGCCGGCGTCATTCTTTTTTTCACTCTCAGCGGATTCCTCATCACCTCCATCCTGCTCACTACGCGCGACAAGCCGCGCTACTTCCACAACTTTCATGCGCGCCGGGCGCTGCGCATCTGGCCCGTCTATCTCCTGCTGCTGATCGTGGTCTATTTGAACGCGCCCTGGTTCATCGGTCCCGGCGTGTGGGAGGCGATCAAAACCGCGCCGTGGCTGGCTTACATTTTTTGCATTCAGAACCTGTTTCATCTCACGCTGCCGCCGGCCATCGCTCCCACGTGGGCGCTGGCCATCGAGGAGCAGTACTACTTTGTGTGGGCGCCGCTGGTGCGCGTGCTGCGCCGGCCGTGGATGCTCGCCGTCGCGCTGGCCGGGACGCTCATCGCCTCGCCGCTGCTGCGCCACGCCGATTTGCATTGGATGACGCCGACCAACACGCTCATTCACCTGGACGGCATTGCCTGGGGCAGCCTTCTGGCTATCGCGTTGCACACCCTGCCGCTCTGCCGGCGCGCGTGGCTCGGGATGGGCCTGGGCGGGTTGGTGCTGGGATTTCTGGCGGCAGGCACCATCGCCGGCGGCACCGCGTATCTTGATTCCGCGTTGGCCGTGGGTTTTGCCGGAATGGTGCTGACCCTCATCGCGTCCACTGGCGCGCGTAACTCCATCAATGCGGTGCTGCGCTCCGGTCCACTGGCCTTCTACGGCCGCATCAGCTACGGCCTTTATATGATGCACATCTCAGTCTTCATCTTCATTGGTTCATTCGACGCGGCGATGGACCGTCACGGCTACGGAATGGCGGGCAACCTCGCCGTCGTGGCCATGCGCCTGGTTGTGAGCACGCTGGTGGCCGCGGCGCTCTGGTACGGCTTCGAATCGCAGATCCTCAAGCTGAAAAAACACTTTTGAAATCGGTACGCTTCCCGCAATGACGCGGACGCCGCAAGTGCGTTATTCTCAACTGTTCTCGAAAAGGAGACGCGTTTATGTCTCGTGTTGGTCTGTATTCATTCATCCTTGGTATCTTGTGTCTTCCCTTGTGCGGAAGCGGGAGCGGACAAACCGCGCCCGGCTCGGGCGCGCCGACGACGACCATTCGCACCAGCTCCGATCTTGTCGTCGTGGATGTGGTGGCGAGCGACTCCCAGCAAAACCCCGTGCACAAGCTCACCGCCGCGGACTTCGCGGTGCTCGAAGACGGCAAGCCGCAAACGGTGAAGATCTTCGAGGAACATCAGACGCAACCATCCGCTCCGTTACCGCCGGCCCCCAAACTCGATCCCGGCATCTTCACGAACTATTCGATTGCGCCCGCCAACGGCGCTCTCAACATTCTGCTGCTCGACAAGCTGAACACGCCCATGGATGCGCAAACCGTGGTGCGGGACCAGGTGCTGAAGTTTCTCAAGGAGGCGCCGCCGGGCACGCGTATCGCCATTTTCTCTCTGACTACTGAATTGAGGCTGCTGCAGGGATTCACGTCAAATCCCGAGGTCCTGCGCGCGCTGGTGGAGGGTAAGAAAGGCAGTCAAGGCGCATCGCCGTTGATGAATAACTCGATGGAGGGCGATCAGCCGGGTGCTGACGATCCGACGTTGGACATGATGACCGACATGTTGGGCAACGATCCGGACGCAGCGATGATGATCGCCAGTTTTCAGCAATTCGAGGCCCAGCAGCAGTCGTTCCAGTTGCAGCTCCGCGCGCGCTATACGCTGGACGCGCTCAATCAGCTGGCGCGCTACATGAGCGCGCTTCCCGGACGCAAGAACCTGATCTGGTTTTCCGGCTCGTTCCCCATCAGTATTCTGCCCGACCCGGACCTGCAGAATCCCTTTGCCGTTGTCGCGTCGTCGGAGGAGGAGTTTCGTGAAACTGTCGACCTGCTGGCGCGCAGCCAGGTGGCCGTGTATCCCATCGACGCGCGCGGCCTGATGACGGCCCCGATGTTGAGCGCAACCCAGACCGGCTCAACCATGAATAGAAGTCCAAATGGTTTTGCCAACGCCAACTCAAAGTGGTTCCAGCAAACCAGCCAAGAACACGGCACCATGGAGCAGATGGCCCAAGCCACGGGCGGAAAGGCCTTTGTGAACACCAACGGCCTGAAAGAAGCCGTGGAAAAGGCCATCGACGCGGGATCGAATTACTACACCATTGCCTATACGCCCACCAACCGGATGTGGAACGGCAACTACCGCAAGATCCAGGTGAAGCTCGACCGTTCGGGAGTGACGCTGGCCTACCGCCGTGGCTATTTTGCCGACGATCCCAATGCGCCCGCGCAAAAGAGTCAGTCGCAAAACGCCAAGCCCGACCCCAACCAGTACAGCGCCCTCCGCGCCGCCATGCTGCACGGCGGACCGGAGCCCACCGAGTTGATTTTCGCGGCCAGTGTGCGGCCCGCCTCAACAGATACTGAGGCGGCGCTTGTGCCGGGCAACCAGGCCGATAAGAAAGTTTCCGGACCCTATCGCCGCTACAGCGTCACCTTCATCACCAATCCGAAAGAATTGAACTGGACCGTGACCCCCGACGGCGCACATCGCTGCGCGCTGGAATTCATGACTTTTGTCTACGATGCCGACGGAACGCGCCTCAACGTCCAGTTCAACGGCATCGGCGTAGCGATCCCGGATGCGCGCTTCGCCTCGTTACAGAACGGCAATATCAAGTATGTGCAGCAGATCAGCGTTCCCGCAAAGGGTGAGTACTACCTGCGCCTCGGCATGCGCGACATCGGCAGCGATCATGTGGGCGCAGTGGAGCTGCCGGTGGCCGCGGTGGCCAAGCTGCCCCCCGTTGCGGTGCCTTTGCCTGCGCCGACAGCGAAGTAACTTGAGTAGATCCTAGGAGGGCCAGCGGCCCACCATGACGAAGAGCGCGAGCAGGAAGGTGGCAACGGCGGCCGCAGCCGGTTCCCTGCGGCGGAAGTGATAGATTCCGGCCCCCACCATGAGAAGCGCGAGGCCCGCAGCGCAGGTTCGGGCAATCAGGTACTCGGGGGCCATGCCGTCTGGCGTATACATGTCGGGCATGAGCACGCCAAATGCCAGCACCACTTCGATGAAGCCGATGATCATGGTCCCGATAGGCGCCATCGTGCCGTGACTTTGCGTTCTATTCTCATGCGCCTGCATCAGCGGTGTTAACGCAAAAAGCTTGAACGTCCCAGAGATGAGGAACACGCACGCCAGTGCTACCTGTCCGATCCAGATCAAGCCGTTCATTCGTTCTGGCCTCCCAGCTTTCTCGTGCCTGCGCACGCGGGTTGCACAACTCCAGTGGCCGCACTGGATGAAAGACAGCCGAAAAACAACCGTCAAGTCGGCGTTTCGAGGGCGGTCCCTGTCCCAAAGCACTGCCCGCGCTCCCAATGTCGCGGTCAGAGTAGCCCCTGATTGATAAAGATTTTATAAGGAAACCATGAGTTCGTCACCTGACGATTGCAACATGCCCCTCGCCGGCATCCCGGCGGCAAGCATAGGAAGCTGGGATCACGATTTGGGCAGCGACGAATGCAGGGTTGAGGATTCAGAATCGAGCGGTTCTGAAAATGCTTAAGTGCTTGTAAACAGGCGCCAGAATCTGCTCGGGCTAGTGCGGCCAGCGCCCCACAATCACGAAGAGCGCAAGCAGAAATGCGGAAATCGCGGGCGCAGCCGATTCCCTGCGCCGGAAGTGATAGATGGTGGCGCCGACCATTAGCAGCGCAAGGCACCCTGCCGCCACACGGACCAGCAGGTAATCGACGCTGAACGCATCCGGAGTCCACGCTGGCGGCAGAATGACGCCAATGGCTCCGGCGATTTCCAGCATACCCACCACGGCGCCCTGCGCCCTGGTCACTCTGATGGGAGCGGTTTTGCGCCGCTCTTCAATCGTCTTGATCAGCGTTCTATACGCCAGCAACTTGCTCACTCCGGCAACAAGAAAAACGGCGGCAAGCAGGATCTGCCCGATCCAAATCAGCGTGTTCATTTGTTCTGGCCTCCTTCATCCTTTCTTTATTTGCGCGTTGCAAGCGGATGGCCGAAGCATCGCAGCAACCGATTGAACCCCGAATTCCAGTCGCCTGTCAAGATGAACGACGGCATATGGTGCGCGGCCGTTCCTCAATTGTCATCAGCTCCGCGTGCGTGTTGATGAGATAGCAGTCAACATTTCACCTGTATGTGACTAGAATCACCCGGCGGGTCGCGCAGCGACTGCTACGCTTGAAGCAGCACGCAAACCCCCTTTTGCGAGGTACGTCATGCTCGAGACTGCAACCAGCGAGACTGCGAATCAGGGCCCGTTGAGCCCGGAGTTGCTAGCCACAATGAACGCCTACTGGCGGGCCGCGAATTATCTTTCCGTTGGCCAAATCTATCTCAAAGACAATCCTCTGCTGGAGCGGCCGCTGACGCTCGACGACGTGAAGCCGCGGCTGCTGGGTCACTGGGGCACCACGCCGGGCCTGAATTTTCTCTACGTGCACTGGAACCGGCTCATCCGCGTGCGTGGGTTGAATATGATCTACGTCATCGGCCCGGGGCACGGCGGCCCGGGGATTGTTGCGAACACCTATCTTGAAGGATCGTATTCGGAGATTTATCCCTACATTGGGCAGGATCGTGACGGCATCAAGCGGCTGTTCCGGCAATTCAGCTGGCCCTACGGCATTCCCAGTCACGTGGCGCCGGAGACACCGGGCTCCATTCACGAGGGCGGCGAGTTGGGCTACTCGCTGGTGCACGCGTACGGCGCGGCCTTCGACAATCCCGATCTGATTGTGGCCTGCGTGGTGGGCGATGGCGAATCGGAGACCGGGCCGCTGGCCACAAGCTGGCACTCCAACAAGTTTCTGAATCCCGCAACCGACGGCGCGGTACTGCCCATCCTGCATCTGAACGGCTACAAAATCGCCAATCCCACGGTGCTGGCGCGCATCCCGCATGCGGAGCTGGAAGACCTGATGCGCGGCTACGGCTATGAGCCGTTCACGCTCGAAGGCGACGATCCGGCAGTGATGCACCAGCAGGCCGCGGCCATCTTCGACAAAATCTTCGATCGCATTGCGGCCATCCAGAAAGCCGCGCGAGAAGACGGCGTGACGGAGCGGCCTGCGTGGCCCATGCTCATCATGCGCACGCCCAAAGGCTGGACGGGACCGAAGTTTGTCGATGGCAAGCCGGTGGAAGGCACGTGGCGCGCGCACCAGGTGCCGCTGGCCGAGCTACGCGAGAAGCCCGAGCACCTGCGCCAGCTGGAAGAGTGGATGCGCAGCTACAAGCCCGAGGAGTTATTCGACGATAAAGGCCGGCTGCGCGCCGACCTGGCCGAAATCGCACCCAAAGGCCGCCTGCGCATGGGCATGAACGAGCACGCCAACGGTGGATTGCTGCTGCAGCCGCTGATCGTCCCCAATTTCCGCGACTTCGCCGTGAAGATTGAGAAACGCGGCAGCGAGGATGTAGAATCGACGCGCATTCTTGGGGCACTGCTGCACGCCGTGATGCAAGCCAACATGGACCAGAAGAACTTCCGCGTCTTCGGTCCCGATGAAACCGCCTCGAACCGCCTCCAGGACGTCATCTGCGGAACCGGCAAGCGGTGGATGGCGGAAACGCTGCCCGTAGACGAAGAGTTGTCGCCCACCGGGCGCGTGATGGAGGTGCTGAGCGAACACCTGTGCGAGGGATGGCTAGAAGGCTACCTGCTCACCGGCCGCCACGGACTCTTCAATTGCTACGAAGCCTTCATTCACATCATCGACTCGATGGTGAACCAGCACGCCAAGTGGCTCAAGACCACGCGCGAGATTCCCTGGCGCAAGCCCATCGCTTCGCTCAACTACCTGCTCAGCTCGCTGGTGTGGCGGCAGGATCATAACGGCTTTAGCCACCAGGATCCGGGCTTTATCGATCACCTGATGAACAAGAAGGCCGACGTGGTGCGCATTTATCTGCCGCCCGATGCCAATACTCTGCTTTCAGTTTCCGACCACTGCCTGCGCAGCCGCAATTACATCAATTTGATTGTGGCTGGCAAGCAGCCGGCGCCGCAGTGGCTCACCATCGACGAGGCCATCGCGCATTGCACCACCGGTTTAGGAATATGGCCGTGGGCGTCAAACGACGAGGGCAACCCCGAAGTGGTGATGGCCTGCTGCGGTGACGTGCCCACCATGGAGGTTCTTGCCGCGGTCATGCTTTTGCGCGAGCGCGTTCCCGATCTGCGCATCCGCGTGGTGAATGTCGTGGATCTGATGGCGCTCCAGCCGCAGTCGGAGCATCCGCACGGGCTCCCCGACGAACAGTACAACCAGATCTTTCCGCCGGGCGTGCCCACGATCTTTAATTTTCACGGCTATCCGTTGTGCGTCCATCGGCTCACCTACAGGCGGCACAACCACGACAACCTTCATGTGCGCGGATACAAGGAGGAAGGCACCACCACCACTCCCTTCGACATGTGCGTGCTCAACAATATCGATCGCTTCCAGCTCACGCTCGACGTCATCCGCCGCGTGCCCAGGCTCGCGCCGCACATCGTCCAGGCGCAGCAGTGGTACTCAGAACAGATTCAGCGGCACAAGCTTTACGTCTCTGAAAACGGCGACGACCTGCCCGAAATCAAGGATTGGCGATGGCGGGAGAGATAGCGGGGCTAGTGGAGTTAGCGGTGCTAGTCCGGTTATCGGAGGTTTTCTAACTCCGCTAGCTCCGCTAACACCGCTAACTCCGCTCTTCTTATCAACTCGAAAACAGAAAGGCTTTCCATTTCATGTCTTCATTGCCGGTTTTAGTCCTGAACAGCGGTTCTTCTTCCATCAAGTTTTCCATTTACGAAGCCGGCAACGGCCAGCGGACAAGACTCTTTGAGGGGGCAGTCGACGGCATCGGCACCGACCTCGGCAAGTTCTGGATCAAGGACGCTTCCGACAAGAAGCTGGTGGATCAAACGCCGCCCGTGCCCAGCCGATCTGTGGCATTCAAGCTCGTGGCCGATGCGCTGCACTCCGGCGAGTTCCCAGTCCCGGCTGCCATCGGTCATCGCACGGTGTGCGGCGGACCGACCGTCCGCGAGAACCAGCTCATCACGCCCCAACTCATCGACGAAATCGAAAGCTACGAGGCTCTTGCGCCGCTGCACACGCCTATCGCCGTCTACATCATGCGCGAGGCGCTGCGCCTGTTTCCCGGCATCCCCAACTTCGCCATCCTCGACACGTACTTTCATCGCACGCTGCCCGAGGTCGCCACGCGCATGCCGATTCCCACGGTATACACCGACATGGGCGTGCGGCGCTACGGCTATCACGGCATCTCCTACGAATCGATCATCTATCAGTTGCAGCCCCACGTGCCGGAGAAGCTGGTTGTGGCGCACCTCGGCAACGGCGCGTCGATCTCGGCAATTCTGCAAGGCCAGTGCCTCGACACATCGATGGGCTTAACGCCGACCGGCGGCATTATCAGCGGCTCACGCACCGGCGACATCGATCCCGGCGTGCTCATTTTCATTCTCAAGCAGATTGCCAAAACCGCTCCCAACACCGATGCCGCCGCGGAGCAGCTTGAAAACGTGGTCAGCAAGAATTCTGGCCTGTTGGGCGTGAGCGAGCTTTCGAACGACATGCGCGATTTGCGCGACGCGATCGCTGCCGGCAACGCCAAGGCGCGGCTCGCTGTCGATAAATTCTGCTGGACCATCGCCCGCTGGATCGGCAGCTACGTGGCGGAGTTGAACGGCCTCGACATGCTGGTGTTTACGGGCGGCATCGGCGAGAACGATATCGCATCGCGCGGCGAAATCTGCGCCGGACTGGGCGCGCTGGGTATCGTGCTCGACGCCGAGCGCAACAACGTGCGCGGCGCCGCCATCATCTCCGCGGAAAATTCGCCAGTGACGGTGCGCGTGCTTCCGCCGCTCGAAGACCTGATCATCGTGAACCACGTGGTGCGGCTGCTGGGCGAGTAGCGCTCACAGAACCGGCAGTGAAGTTGCCGCCCGGCACACTCGCACTCACACTCGCCACCAAGCGCTTGTTCTACACTGGTGGGTTCATTGCGGAGTGATCCTATGTCTACGGCTGCCGTTCCTGTGCACACTCATCGCCTTCCCTCGCCCGCGTTGCAACGCTTTGCGTGGGGCGTGCTGGCGTATTTCATCGCTGTCATTCTGTGGGGCGGGCTGGTGCGCGCCACCGGTTCCGGCGCCGGCTGCGGCAACCACTGGCCGCTGTGCAACGGCACGGTCATGCAGCACTCGCCGCGCATCGACACCATGATCGAGTTCACGCATCGCATCACCAGCGGCATTTCTTTTTTCTCTGTCGTAGCGCTGCTGGCGTGGACCTTCGCCGCGACCGTGCGCGGCCATCTGGCCCGCGCCGCGGTCGTAGCTGCTGTCGCATTCACCGTAATCGAAGCCGCGCTGGGAGCCTTCCTGGTCAAGCTGGGGCTGACCGCGCAGAGCCGCTCGCCGTTGCGCGCGCCCTATCTTGCGCTGCACCTCACCAACACGCTGCTCTTGCTGGCTGCGCTCACGCTCGCAGCGCACTTTCTCGGCCGTCGTGCCGGTTTTCTCCGCGACAAAGTTCGCATCACCGCGCCGTTTGTGGGAATTGCATCGGTGGTGATCGTGCTCGTGGTCGGCGTTACCGGATCGCTGGCCGCGCTAGGCGACACCCTGTTCCCGCCGAGTTCGCTGAGCGCTGCGTTTGCGCAGGATTTCTCTGCTGCCAGCGAATGGCTGGTGCGCTGGCGCTGGACACATCCCACCGTCGCATTTCTGGCCAGCGTCTTCCTCATCTGGCTGCTGGTGCGCGCCGCGCAGCGCCGCTCGCACTGGGACAACCGCGCGCTTTCCGCGCTGGTGCTGATCCTGCTCGCCCTGCAGTATGTGCTGGGCATTCTCGACGTGGCGTTTCTCGCGCCCGTCTGGCTCCAGATCCTGCACCTGCTCGGCGCAGACGTCCTCTGGGCCGCAATCGTAGTGCTGGCGGCACGGTTGACCATCGAACCCGAGGAAGCAAATTAGCGAGTCAGTCCCCTGGCAGTGCTCAAGACCCGCGGCGGATGAAACAAGCCGTCCACTTTTTCGCAGGTTGGCGTCGCTTCGCGACGTCGCGAGTTCGCGAGTTCGCACGAAGTTTCTTTGTGCGGGTCAGCGAAAAGGCCCCTCGCGGGGCCTTTTCTGTTTGCCTGATCTGCGGCGAAGTGTTTTCAACCAACCGCTCAGTCTTCCAGCGCGGGATGGTAGTGGCTCTCCCATCCCAGGTAGCGCGCGGATTCGTGCACGGCTTTCGACACGTCGCTGAAGTTCGCGGCCACGTGGTGCTCGAATGCCTCGCGGCAAATGTACTTGAGCAGCTTCTGCAGTTCGGGAATCTCGGCCACGCCCGCGCCGCCAAACGTTTCAAGCGGATCATCGGTGAAGCGGCCCGCGCCGGTGTAACCGCGCACCACGCCGCGCCGGTCGTCGGTGGAGAAGCGCGCGAAGCTCATCGTGCCAGCCTTCACGCGGCCCACGCAGGTGCCGAAGGTGTTTTCCTTGCCCACCGTGCCCGCAATAATCGCCTGGTAATCCATGCGCACCTCGTTAAAGAAATGCTTGGGCAGGTTGGAGCAGTGGAAGCAGACGCACTTGTTGGGATCGGTTCCGTAATTATTATTCCAATCAAGCAGCGCCGAAGGCGTGCCGCTGGCCAGCGCCATCATATACATGCTGAGCACGCCGGGCACGTCGACCTCGCAGGCCGAGGGAATCAGCTCGTTCGACATCATGCTCATGATGGTGCACGGCACCACGCCGAAGAACTCTTCCATCGAAGTCCAGCACTGCACGGCGCTGATGTCGATGTGCGATTGTTTCATCCAGCCATCGATCACCGCTCCCAGCTTGGCCATCTTCAGCAGCGCAGCATCGGGGATGCCCGAAGTGGTCACGTATTTCTTGATGGCCGCGAGCTTGGCCTGCGCGGCATCGTCGGTGTCCTTCATGCGGTTGATGCGTCCGAAAATCTCTGAAAGGTCAATCGTCTCGATGGTGATGCCCGAGGTTTCGAAGATGCGCTCGGAGTAGCGAACAGTGTTGAAGGCCGTGGGCCGCGCGCCGATGGCGCCGATGCGGAGATTCTTCAAACCCTTCACGATGCGGCAGACCTGCGAAAACCATTCCAGATCGGCCTTGAATTCAGGCGACGCCAGGGTTTCTGTGTGCAGCGTGGTCAACGAGTAGGGAATACCGTACTGCATCAGGTTGTTGCAACAGCTCATTTTTCCGCAGAAGCTATCGCGGCGGTTCGCGATGGTCATGGTATCGGCGCGATCGGGCGTGGCCTGCACCAGCACCGGTACTTTCAATCCCGACAGGCGGATGGCGTCGACGATCCCTCGCTCTTCGCCGAAGTTAGGCAGCGTGATGATGATGCCGTCGATTTCTTCGGCGTGCTTCTTGAAGAGCTCGGCACACTTTTGCGCCTCGGTATAGGTTTCTACTGCGCCGTAGTGTGACTCTTCAGGGCTGAGCACGATGGGCACCGCGCCGGCGGCCTCAAGTGCTGCGATCATTTCTTCACGGCCGGTCTTGGCCAGGTGATGCGGGAAAAAGCCGCGATTGCCTACGATAATTCCGAATGTCATCTTGCGTTGCGCTGCCATGTTCCTGCTCCTTGAATCGTTGTTCCTGCGTAAAACTCAATGCCCTGCCAAAGCGCTTACTTGCCCGCGCGGCCGGGACGAAACTTGACGACGTACAGCACGCCCAGGGCGGTAAGCAGGCCGCCCCACCACACCGGGGTATGCAACTGGGTGAGCTGCACGCCCGCCGGATAATTTCCCGTGGTCCATTCCACGACGCCGTAGCCAAAAATCATGGCGCCGTAGACGGTGAGCAGCACGCCAATGAAAAACCAGATTGGAATTCCCGAACCACGCATAACCTTTTTCCCTTCCCTCTCTGCGTCTGCGCGCAACTTCTGCGCCCTGTCGAAATCGATCCCTTACCAGAAAATGATGTTGAGCGCGGCAAAGATCACCACCGCGACGATCGCCCACGTCCACTCCCGCTTGTACCACGGCGCCGGTTCCTCGGCCGGCATTTTCGTGGCGCCGTAC
>Ga0224558_1003715_pt1 | contig 12468 bp, 7 predicted proteins | sample 714S32024metaG_FD_180682 | JGI IMG/M metagenome (GOLD analysis project Ga0224558, IMG submission 180682) | Peat soil microbial communities from Stordalen Mire, Sweden - 717 S3 20-24 | ecosystem: Environmental > Terrestrial > Soil > Wetlands > Peat | place: Sweden: Norrbotten County, Stordalen... | reverse complement strand
AAGGGCACGACTTTAGTCGTGCCGTAAGTGCCGTAAAATCAACGCGGGCTTTAGCCCCTGAGGGAAGGTTTTTCTCGGATTCTTACTTTCACCACAGGCTGCTAAGCAATTCGAGTGTCGGGCCATTGCCCGGCACTCTGCCCCCGGTTTGCTCTCAGCCAGCCAACCGGACAATCCACTTTGCTCTTGCTGAAAATCTGAACAGAACGAGCGCTGTACGACAAAGGCATCACGGCAGCGGCCATTTTTCCGGAGGGTTTCATGCGTAAGTTTACGATCGCTATCACTATTTTTGCTGGAATGACATTCCTGAACGCCTCAGCTTCAGCACAAACCAGCAACCATCGGCTGCAACTCGACCGTGGCGGAGAAACCATTGTTCTCGAACCCTATGCCGCGAATATTCTGCGCGTAACCCTCAGTTTGAATCCGAATCCGGCACTGGCCGCTCCCGGATACGGATTGGTTGCATCGCCCGAATCAGCAGGTTGGAGCGTCAGCCAAAGTAACGAGGCCGATCTTTATAGCTCGCCGCGCATCATCGCGACCGTGGAGAAAAACCAACCTTCGGTTGCTCCTCCGCTGCAAACGCAGGTGGATATTGGCAAGTACTTCGGAGGCTCGACACCCGGTGCGCACATTACGCTGCGCACGCCTTCGGGCAAGACGCTTCTAGAACTCACTGGCTGGCAACAGGCTGTTCCGAACCAGAAGGATGGCACGTCCAAACTCGCGGTGGATCGCCGTGCGAGCGATCCACCGTCGTTCGTTGTTGGCGCAACCTTTGCCTCTCCCGACGACGAGCATTACTACGGCCTGGGCCAGAATCAGGAGGGATTTCTCGACCTGCGCGGCCATGTGATCCGCTGCTGGAACGATTATCTTGCTCCGGCGGGGCAAAGCACGTGCGTCCCGTTTCTCATCACCAACAAAGGCTACGGTCTGGTTTGGGACAACCCCTCGAAGACCACCGTGGAACTGGGCTTCAACGAGCAGACACGCTGGACCTCGCAAGCCGGAGACCGCGTTTCATTTTTTGTCATCGCGGGCGACACGCCGGATGAGATTTACGCGGGCTATCGGCTGCTCACCGGATCAACGCCTCTGCTACCCAAGGCCGCGTACGGATACATCCAGTGCAAGCAGCGCTATGCGAGTCAGGATGAAGTGCTGAATGTGGCGCGGGGCTATCATGATCGCCATCTGCCCGCGGGCGTGCTGGTCGTTGACTGGTTCTATTACACCAAGATGGGGCAGTTTGACTTCGACCAAAAGAACTGGCCTGATCCGGCGGCCATGAACGACCAACTGCACAAGCTCGGCTTTGAGACGATGATCAGCATCTGGCCGCGGTTTGTGCCAGACAGCCGTTACTACAGCGAACTCCTCCATAACTGATGGTTCATCCACAAGGCGGACGGAACACCCATCGATGGACTTCCCTACGACCGCGCTGGCTCGGACATTGACACCACGAACCCCGATGCGGCTGCATGGTACTGGAAGATCGCCAGAAAGAACATTCTCAGCCGCGGCTTTGATTCTCTATGGGCCGACGAGACAGAACCCGACCTGCCTCCAAACGGAGCCTACTTCCACATTGGTCCCGGTACCGCCTTCTTCAACGCCTATCCTCTCTTTCATACTGCGGCGCTCTACAACGGCTTCCGCAAGGACGAGCCCAGCCGTCGCGCGCTGGTGCTTTCGCGTGATGCATATCTGGGCGCGCAACACAACGGCACGATCTTCTGGTCCTCCGACATTGCGCCGACCTGGGATACTTTCCGGCGCCAGATTCCCACCGGACTCAACTTCACCGCCTCGGGAATGGCGTACTGGTCGAACGATACGGGCGGCTGGCAATATCTTCCAGCCGAGCACCATCCGGCGCACAAGCCGCTGCTCGATCCGTCCGACGCCCGTGCGAACGTTGGCGGTTACGACGATTACCCCGAGCTTTATACGCGCTGGTTTGAGTACGCCGCGTTCCTGCCCATCTTCCGCACGCACGGCAGCCGCAACGAGAACGAGGTGTGGTCTTATGGACGGCAGGCTGAGCCCATCCTTGAGAAGTACCTCCGGCTCCGCTATGAGCTGATGCCATATATATACTCGCTTGCCTACAACACGTGGAGTACGGGCGCTCCGTTTATGCGCGCTCTGCCGCTCGATTTCCCCGCTGATCCAAAGGCCGTGGATTTGCGCGACGAATATATGTTCGGCCCCGCGCTGCTTGTGGCTCCGGTAACTGAACAGGGAGCGACAAGTCGCGCCGTTTATCTGCCTGCGGGCACGGACTGGTACAACTTCTGGACCAACGAGCGCGTGAGCGGCGGGCAGAGCATCACGGTCCCCGCGCCGATTGACACCATTCCGCTGTTTGTGCGCGCCGGCTCGATTCTTCCGCTTGGCGCGAAGGTGGACAACGCCGCGCAACCGCAGCCGATCGCGCACATTCGCGTCTACCCTGGCGCCGACGCGGCCTTCACGCTCTTCACCGACGATGGCCGGACGTACGACTACGAAAAGAACGGTGGCCGCATCACTCACCTTCGCTGGAACGATGCGGCGCAAAAGCTCACGCACACGGGAGCAGAGGCCTGGAGCGCTCAGGACGGCAGCATAATTGAGATCGCCGGGCACTAATCCGAGTTCAGTCAATCACAAGCGCGGAGTTCCCTGCCGGATAAGTTGGCAAGTCTGTGCAGGGAGAACCCCAGCCCCACTTATGTTATGGTTGTTGAAAATTGTGAAGGAGAACTTATGCACGCACTTGTTTCGGGTCGTTATCGCGCCGTTCTCGCCTTGGCCGGAATTTTGGCCATATTCACCGAAGCGCAAGTGGTTCGTCCGCAAAGCACTGTGCCTGTCGTAAACCCTGCACATGCCGTGAACTGGGCTGGACTGCCAAAGCTTCCCGGGGGATGGAGTCTGCTCAATGGAGAAAATGGTGAGGCGAGCGTGACTGACGGAATGCTGCGCATCGCGCCGGCGGTCAACACAAACCTTTATCATGCGCCGGACGGCGGCTTCAACAGGGTGAATGCACCGATGGTTTTGTTCGCGCCGGCAGGCGACTTTACGCTGAAGGCCAAGGTTTCGGCGCAACTGATTAACATTTACGACGTCGGCGCGTTGGTCTTGTATGAAGATGAGGGACACTGGGCTAAGCTGTGCTTTGAAAACTCAGTGAGGTAGGAGGCCACAATCGTGTCGGTGGTAACGCGCGAACGCTCGGATGATACTAACTCCGAAACGGTAGCCTCTCCGTTCGTCTACATGGCCATCGCTCGCAAGGACAATCAGATCACGCTCCACTTCTCGCGGGACGGGCAGCAGTGGCGATTGGTACGAGCTTTCCAGATGACCTTCGGTCCGGGGCTGCGAGTTGGATTTGCGGCGCACACAAATGACAATTCGCACTTCGCCGCGACGTTTTCCGAGATCACCTATCATGCAAGCGCTCCGAAGAACATGTGGGACTTGGTGCCAGCCGACGTGGCAGAACGGTAGCAAGCCAGGAATTGGCAGAATCAATCAGCAAACAGAGATAAAGGAGGGCATGGAGTGTGCAGTTTTCTCTCTGGGCCATATACATCCGCACCAAATCAGTTTTGAAATTGGTGTGGATGGAATTTATAAGAACTACTGTGAGCTGTGATTCTATTTCTCTCGCTCCTTCATGAATCTTTCTGCAAGAATCGGGACAAGGCAATCACTTATGAACGCTCTGATGGCTCCTTCGTCAGACACGCCTGTCTGAATCACAATTGTCGATGGTTTTCTTTCAGCTATTGCTGGTTCACACTACCTGACAGGTTTCTTTTATTGCTTGGCCTTTTTGATTTTTTCTCTTGGCACTTTCAAGCACCAAGCGCAACAGGGGCGATTGCGTTTGGTGCAGACCAATATTTTTTGAAGTCGAATACCCCTTTTGGCAGGAAAAGTTCAGCGGGGGCTTTCCAGCCCAGCGACTTTCTTGGTCGAGCATGAAACTTGCCGCGATCTCGTCCAGTTGCTGCTGCGAGTAGCCGCTGAGGTCTTCTCCCCTGGGCAGATATTGGCGCAGCAAGCTGTTGGTATTCTCGTTGCGGCCACGTTCCCACCGGCTATGCGGATGCGCAAATTGGGAAATAGCGACGTCCTATACCGAACGGCCACACTGGTCGCCGCAGTGCAGAATCAACTCGACGGCGCGGTTGAAGTCGGCGGCCATCGGCCTTCCAGGCGCGTGGACAAAGCCTCCAGCCCTGCCGACTCGGTGCGGACCAAAGCCGCCGGTTCGGAGGCGGAGTGCAACACTCGGCCTGCTTCATGGGTTGCCAGACTGGATGGCTTTTCTTTCTCGCTCATCGGCTTTTGATGGTATCAGCTTCCAAATACAGTTTCACTCGGAAGTCATAACGATAGAAGAGTTTTTCAGAAGCTCCCTATAACCCATAATCGTTCCGGTCCGACCGCAGCAGCATCTCGCGTGTGGGATTGGCAATCCAGTTATAGAGCAGACCTAGAAAGAGGAGAGAGGCGAAGATGGTGGCCAGCACAAAGCCGGCACGTAATCCACCGAAGAGATCGCTTGCCACGCCCATGGCCAGCGGTCCAAGAGCCGCGCCCGCGCAGGTAAAGAAGAGAATTACACCGGCGACAGCCCCGTGCTCTGACTTCGGAAAGCAACTAATGCCCTTGGAGTTCAACGTCGGATAAATCACAGACATAAACAGCCCGGAGAGCGCTAGCAGGTAGACTGCGACATTGGCGCCTCCAAACATTGATCCAAGAAAACAAACAAGAATCGCTCCACTGAATAACACCAGAATCGTGGTCCAGTTCCAACGCGCGGTAACCCACGCGCCAAGAAACCGTCCCCCGGCTCGAAGGACAAAGAAGATCGATACCACATAAGCAGCCATGAATGCCGACGAAGGACGGTTGTTTTTCAAGTAAGTTGGCAACCAGACATAAATTGCGCACTCCACCGCGACATAGAGAAAACAAGCCAGCGAGAAACCGAGCACATAAGGATTCTTAAGCATATGCATCGTACGCTTCAGATCGACAGGCTCAGTTGAGGTCTTCATGGTCAGCGGATAGCGTACCCGCGAGGCAATAAGAATAAGTATCGTGCAAATACTTCCGGCAATCACATAAAGCCATTTCCAGGAAACACCGCCGAGCAGCAGTCTGGCCACAATCAACGGGCCAATAATAGCGCCCACGCCGAAGAACCCTTCGACAGTATTCATGGTCGCAGTGTGTTCCTGCGTAGAACTGGAGATATCGCCGATCAACGCCAGAGCACCCGTCTTAAAGATGCCGATCGCAGCGCCCGAAACGATCAGCAGAAGCACAAAAAAAACATAAGAATTGGCAACGGCAAACAGAAAAGAATTGAGCGCGAAAAGAATCAAACCAAGAATAATGGTCTTCTTGCGCCCTAACCTGTCGGCGAGAAAACCCAAGCAGATGGCCGCTCCCGCAATGGCCGACATGTTGGCGTAATGGAATGCGCCACCCGCGGTCATGCTCAGATGAAAGGTTCGGATCACTTCCGGGATGATGACGCCGACCGAATCCGTTGTCATGGCAAACATCATGAACATAATGTAGGTCAGCGATCTGATTACTAAGTAATTTGTTGTAGGCGCCGATGCTATCATCTGTAAACTCCTTGCTTCTTCGTAGATCAGCCGATGTGAAGTGCCCTGGTCTGCCCTGGTAGGTCCGTGGAATATTCGATCACAGCACAGGGCTTGGCAAAATCCACATTAAGGCGAATCGAGGCCTCACCCAGCTTCCATGTAATGGCGAGATTGTGCGCTGATGCGCTTTCCACATAGGGTTCTCCTCCAAAGGCGAAGTGAGAATTGCGCAGACGAATGAGTTCGATAAGTTGCCGCACTACGGGTTTCTTTAGCGCGGCTAGCACTTCCTCCGGGGTATAGTAATGGCGATTAATATCGCGACCCACTCCACTGCGAAAAAGCAAGTCCATGTCATTGCTTCCCGCCAGAAGGCCGACGTAATAAACCTGCGGGATGCCCGGCGTGAAGAACTGCACCGCGCGGGCGATCAGATATTCGGTTTCGTTCTTCCCCAGCGCATCGAAGTAAGTGCAATTGACCTGATAAAGGTCTAGGTTGTTGGCCGCAACTCCGGTGGCTTGACGGCTTTCTCCGTGGCTGCGCTTGTCAATGGTCTCTACAAGTTCATCGATGGCCACCTGCGGCAGCAGCCCGGGGTTTCCCGCAGCATCCGCGCCCACATCGATTACTCCGATGCCATCGTGAGTATCGAGCACAGTAATAGAGTTTCGCGGGCGTATGGCCAACCACTTGGCCAAGGGTTGTGCATCTGCCTTGTAAAGCGCATGCAGCAGCAACGGCGGCAGCGCAAAGTCGTAAACCCAATCAACCTGACGCGCGATCTCTACCTGCTGCTTATAGTAACTATGCACCTCGACAAGAACCTCGATGCCCAGCGCGCGAGCCTGCGCCGTCAGTTCCGCGATGAAAGCGAAGGTTTCTGGAATCATGAAACAACTGGTGCCGGGCTTTTTAATGGCGTACCCCACCGCATCGAGTCGGATGCAACGAATATCGGCCGCATGAAAGCGCTCCAGAATTGCATTCAGATACTTCTTGCCTTGCGAATGCAAAACATCAATATCGATCTGCTCCTGCGTAAAAGTCGTCCACATTAGGCGCTTTTCTGCGGTAGCCAGCGAGACATACGTGAAAGGCAGACCGGGACGCGGACGATAGATGCGCAACAGCTCAGCCTCGGTGGCGCCTTGGGGAAAGACGCGGTCATAGGTCAGAAACATTCCCGCATAGGGTGAGTTCGTACCGTGGCGCACAAAATCCAGAAACTGCGGCGAATGGCTAGAGACATGATTGACAATCAGATCGGCCATCACCTCAACGGTTGCACCCAATGCTCGCAGATCGTCCCAGTTGCCAAGCCGCGCATCGACCGCAGTGTGGTCGATGGGGTCAAATCCGGCGTCGGAGCCGTCCATGAGATGAAAGAAGGGCAGCAGATGCGCGCCACCGAAGACGCCAGCCAGCGGCCCGTTCAACAGAGCGGCGAGCGAACTAATGCCGCCACTTGCTAGGCGATCGATATAAGTGATGAGTTGAACCTGATTTTTCATCTGCATTCCTTGCTTAACAAACTGTTTGTGTCTCTGAATAGCTTGCTGAGTATTCCAACCGCACGCGCCAAACGTCTAAATCAGCAGCCCCCGCAGATACTCCGCTCCGCGATAGGCAATATCTTCAGGTGAAATCAGCAAGTCGCCCCACAGCGCACCCAATGACTCCGGTTCACTGGCCGAGTAACCAAAGCCCTCAATCATGAGAAGGCCGTCGTAGTCGATTTGCCGCAGCGCCGCAACAATTGCGGGAAAGTCCACATGGCCGGAACCGAGCAGGCCTCGATCATTTTCGCTGGCGTGCAAATGCTTGAGACCTGCACCCAAAGAGAGAACCGTTTGAGCTATATTTTTCTCTTCAATATTGGCATGAAAGGTGTCGATGGTAACGCCGACGCGAGGATGGTCGACCGCTTCACAGAAAGCCTTGGCTTTTGCGCCCGTATTCAGAAAATAGCTCTCTGAGCGATTCACGGGTTCGATGGAGAACGTTATCTGGTAGGTGTCGAGCAGTTCACGCAGCGATTGAAAGATCTCGACCGCCCACGTCCATTCGTCCTGATTGCGGCGGTGTCCGGGAAAATATCCATTGGGCGCAAAGACCGGTCCGCCGATGAGACACGCACCCATCTCCGCTGCGGTTTCAATGCACTGGGCCAAGTATGCGCGGGCTTTGCTTCTCTCCGCGGCATCTGGACTGATGGGATTGATGGCGTTGGGAAGAATAGCGCAGACAGTAGGCGTCAGGCCGCTGGCGTGAAAGGCGTGGCAGAGCGCAGCAACGTTCAGTTCAGCCGGATCGAAAAGGGGAATTTCGAGAGCCTCGATACCGTGCTCACGAAGTGCGGGAAAAAGATCTAGATGCGACGAGTTGAGCCTAGTGGTCCATGCAAGCGCGCTGACGCCAATCTTCATTACAAACTCCTCAGTTATATTTTCTAATCTTAGACCAGTCTGCGCTTAAGTAGTCAGCCGGTCAGTGGAAATGGGATCAAGTTGCCAAACCGACAAGCGAGTAATGTGCGTGGTATTGCCCTCCCATTGCAGACGAGCGGCGCGCTTCGCGTTTTCTGAAAAGTAAAAGCGCTTGGTAAAGGCGACTTGTCGATTTACAAAGAGTTCAATGACAGAGCTATCAAGATACAACTGAAGCTCCAATTCCTTATGCTCTTCCAGTGGCAGCAGCGCTCCATCGACCAATATCTGGCCAGGATGTTGAGGATCGTACTTCAGAGTAAGCCAGCTTTCATTCTCGCTGCCTATTGTTAGCGCGAACGGTCCGCCTTTCAGCACTGTACACAGAATTTCTCCGCAACAGTTTTCAACGCGGAGAGCCTCAAGATGGCGGCAATTTTCTTTCTCATCCGCAGTAATGCGTAGGCTCTGTTCACGCTGACGAAGTTGCTCCACCTCCGCCGCCACGCCGATTTCCAGCCGCCCATCGGCGCGCAAGGTCAACACGCGGGGCAGCGACATCAACCCCGCCCAGCCCGCAGCCTTCTGCTCTTCTGCCTTTCGAGTCTCAACAATCCACCCCCACAGAATTCGCTTTCCCGTTTTATCTAACTGCGTCTTGGGAGCATAGAAGGAGCCATAATCCAGAACCCCTGTGGTTTCCGGCTTAAACTGCATCGATTGCGAATCGAGCTTACCGGCCATCCAATATGTTTTGCCTGAGGAGGAGTAGATTAGAAGATGTTTTTTTCCCAATGCAAAGAACTCCGGGCACTCCCATACCTCGCGCTTCGCCTGATTTTCAGTAACTAAGGCGATGCTGCCCTCGCGCTGAACAAGAATGTGCAGGTACTCCCACTGGCACAAATCCTTTGATTTATAGAGCAGCACCGCACCGCCTTCGCCCTCGATGCCGGAACCGATCGTCATGTACCACCAATCGCCTTGGCGCCAAGGCGAGGGATCGCGAAAGCCGGTAACCGCTAAACCCGGCGGAGGCGCAGCGATGACCGGCCCCGACAGTTTCGTCCAGGTGCACAGTTCCGCGTCGTTCGCAATGGCCATGCACTGAGTTTCCCTCATGCTGTGCGTACCTTCTTTAATGGTAGCCTGCACCTCGGGCACTAATCGCACGCCGGTATATAGAATGACGGCACGACCATCTTGCATCACGGTGGTTCCACTGTAGCAGCCATCCGCATCTGCACTGTTCTGCGTCGGCGCCAGTGCCACCGGCAGATGCTTCCAATGCACCATATCAGCGCTCATCGCGTGCCCCCAATGCATGTCGCCCCAGAAGGCTCCATTGGGATTATATTGATAGAATATGTGGTACTTGCCACGATAGTAGATTGGCCCATTGGGATCGTTCATCCAATTCGCGGTGGGAAGCAGATGAAATTGCGGGCGGCGGGGATCGCCAGCCAGACTGGAGTGCATGGGCGTGGCAAAGACTGCAGCCGCACTTAAGCGTTGGCCCAAAGACGATACGGCGACCGTGCCCAGCAGCCCGGCCAAAAAATCGCGACGCTCAATACGCATCATAGATCTCTTCCAGAAAGTTCATGCACGAATGATAAGTCACGATTGCCGAATCATAACAGGACTCGACTTCACTTGGAATTAACTGCAGATGTCAAACCATGCATGGCAAGGCTAAACCTTTACGGTATCAGCCTCGCCATGCGCAGCAAGTGTGTATGTTAAGTCCACGCTCAGCTAGAAACTCAGTCGAAGAGCGAGTTGAATAGTGCGCGGAATGTTTACAGTTGACGAGATTACGCCGAAGCTTCCTCCGGTCACTTGCGAGTTGCTCGTGCCCGGCCCCGCGAACTGCGCATGGTTGAACAGATTGAAGATCTCTCCGCTGAACTTCAGCTTTGTCCTCTCCATAACGTCGAAGGATTTGTTGACGGAAAGGTCGAAGTTATCCGCGCCTTCGGTCTTGATCGAGGGATCGACGCGCGGCTCGTTGCCGAAAGGACCAGTCGGTGTCGAGAAGCAGCTTGTATTGAACCACTGCTCCACTCTGGCCTGGCTATGCGGAGAGCCAGAAGCTTTTCTTGAGCATCCAACGGTGTACTCGGGCCGGATCGTCCCGCTGCCGTAGTTCGTGCCCCACGATGAAGTGCCAGTGCCGAATACACTATAGCCGTTAGAAGGCGCTGTTAGCGCGATCGGAAGACCGCTATGCAACGTAGTAATGCCGTTCACGCGCCAGCCGCCCACAACCGCATTGGCCACGCTATTGATTTTAGAAAAGAACACTTCTCCACGGCCGAAGGGTAGATTAATTCCGTAGTTGATCACTAGATTGTTGGCCAAATCCTGCATACTAAGGGACTTTTCCGCCTTCATGTTGTAGTTATCCTGAGGCAGTCCGGTGTTACCCTCGTTGTCCAGAAATGCGCTGGTATTGTCGGTATCACTTAGCAGCTTGCTCCACGTATAGGCGCCTTGAAGGATTCCAGCATGTCCGAAGTGGCGGATGTAGGTAGCCTGAAGCGCGTGGTAGGTGGAGTTGCCGATGCGCGGTACCTGTTCCATGACGCCGAGCGGGTATTGCGGATAGGGCCGAAGCAGTTGTCCTTCCGCAACCGTAGCATTGTTCATCACGGAACCGGAGAGCAACCCGGCAAAGGGGTTCGCGACCTGAGTATTGAGTATATCCAGACTCAGGGCATTGTCGCCAACAATGTACTGATCGGGAATCTGATTCAACTCCAGTGCGGAAGAGGTGTAGGCCGAAGCAACGATAAGGTGCGTGCCCTTGGCTCCGGCATAGGCGAGGGTGGCCGTGGATTTGCTATCGAGCGAACGCTCGAAAGCCAGGTTCCATTGCTGCACATAGCCATAAGGCTGCTTGGGAAGACGCGCCCAAAGGCCTTGGCCAAGCGTTGAATCCAACCCTCCTCGTCCATACGGTTTGATGATTCCGCTGGGCATGGGATTTTCCGCGGTAACAGCAAAGTTAGCTAGTGTTGGCAACCCGGACGATGGAGCAGTGTAGGTCTGGGCATTGGTGGTACTTGCTCGTTCAATCGGGCTTAGTTGCGGTCCATCCTGCGTCGTGTCCGCAGGCAAGTAGGAAACACCGTATCCAGAGCGGAGAACGGTCTTCGCATCCAGACGATATGCAAATCCAACACGCGGTGAATACAGCTTCCAGTGCAACGCCTCTTCCCGGCGCGAGGAATATGCTGAGCTGTTCACCAGCGCCATCTGCCCCTTCAGTGACACTGTATTTCCAAGCGGATTGATGATAGAACTGATGCCACCTACGGTGATCGCGGCATCAGGTTGAAGAATTGTGTTTAGGTCGTGTTCTTCCGAGTACGCCCCCGGTTGCTCCCAACGCAGGCCCGCAGTTATCGTCAACTTGGGAGTCATCTGATAGGTATCGGTCACATAAAATCCGTAGTTATGCATGAACGCGTGTTGCGTCCCTTGCAAGCCGTCACTGGTGGTCGATGGAATGCCAAGCAGAAAAGAGGCCAGAGCGTTGCCTATGCTGACGCCCGCAACAGGCGTAGGCAGGGCGCTCAGGGTCATGTTCTGATTGTTTCCGTAGTTGGTCCACAACGACTGACGCCAATTGCCGCCGACCTTGATGGTGTGCTTGCCTTTGATCTTGGTTACGCTGCCGCTCATCGCCCATACGTTGTTATTCCAGTAGAGTACAGAGCTCTCGGCCCCGATACCGGTGTAGTTTTGGATGCTAAGAGAAGGAAGCAAGCCGTAGCCGCTCTGCGACTCAATATCGCCGTAATTCGAATTGAACGTAGACATATCGTATCCACGGCTCAACTGGTTCTGGAAGTTGTAGTTTTCAATGTACGACAGCCGCAGTTCTCCCACCGTAGTAGGGTTGAACGTGTGGTTGTCGCCGAGCACGCCTTGCTGCGTATAGTTGCCCGTGGTTCCGGCGCCCGTCAGGTTCTTCATCGGATCGCTCTCGCCGTTGTGCGGATTCCAGAAGGTATAGCGCGCGAACAGATTATCGGCGTTGCCCACCGCCGCGTCGATACGAGCGTTGTACTGCGTCTGGTAGCCTTCAACTGGCGCATTGGCATGGAAGTTGTTTTCGCCCGGTTTGGTCTGGTTCACCCGCGACTCATCAGGGGTTTCAGCCTTGATAACAGCCAGAGCTACCGAGTTGATGTTGCCGGCTATACTGCTGCCCGTCTTCCCCGTAAACGGGTTGAAAATTGAATTCCCAACGCTCACCGGATCTCCGGAAAAATCTCCATTCAATTCCGCCGTGGTCGGCACAATCGAACTGGTCGGAGTCGTGGAAGTCAGCACTTCATGCTCCCACGAGAAGAAGAAGAAAGCCCTGTTCTTCAGAATCGGTCCGCCCA
>Ga0224558_1003712_pt1 | contig 12473 bp, 12 predicted proteins | sample 714S32024metaG_FD_180682 | JGI IMG/M metagenome (GOLD analysis project Ga0224558, IMG submission 180682) | Peat soil microbial communities from Stordalen Mire, Sweden - 717 S3 20-24 | ecosystem: Environmental > Terrestrial > Soil > Wetlands > Peat | place: Sweden: Norrbotten County, Stordalen... | reverse complement strand
GCCTCGACCGCCCCACCAGCGGCGAAATCTGGCTTGACGGACAAAACGTCGCCAACCTCAGCGCCTCCGACCTCAACCATGTCCGCGCCGAAACCATCGGCTTCGTCTTCCAGCAATTCCACATGATCCCGTATCTCACCGCGGTCGAGAACGTCATGCTCGCGCAATACTTCCACAGCATGACCGACGAAAAGGAAGCGCTCGAAGCCCTCGAACGCGTCGGCCTGGGGGACCGCGCCGGCCACCTGCCCTCGCAGCTTTCCGGAGGCGAGCAGCAACGCGTCTGCATCGCCCGCGCCCTCATCAACGATCCCAAGATCGTGCTCGCCGACGAGCCCACCGGCAACCTCGACGCCGTCAACGAAGAAATTGTCCTGCGCCTGCTCCGCGAGCTCCACCAGCAGGGACGCACCATCGTCATGGTGACGCACGATCCCGTGGTCGCGCGCCTGGCCGACCGCCGCATCGAATTGCATCACGGCAAAATTGCCGCCCAGGAAGTTTTCGCCATGGCCGACGAGGAGCAGTTCGACGAGGTGCTGGAAGAATTATTTGCCCTGGAAGAGAACGGCCAAATCGCGGAGATCGGCCGGATGGAAGTCCACGGCGCTCTGCCCGTATCCATCGCCGTGGAAAAAATGGCCGCCATGGAACTGGTAACCATGCGCCCGCACCCGCTCCAAGCGCACGATCACAAGCCCTTCGTCAATCCCTGCCACGACGCGCTCAAGCCTGCCGGCTTTTCGACCGGCGACGGCTCCGCGATCGTCGAACTCACTCCCCGCGGACACCAGCGCGCCGCCGACATCATCCGCCGCCATCGCCTGGCCGAGCGCCTCTTCACCGATTCGCTCGCCATGGACAGCGAAACCGAAATCGAGCAACAGGCCTGCAAGTTCGAGCACATACTCTCACCCGAAGCCACCGACAAGATCTGCACCTTCCTCAACCACCCGCGCACCTGCCCGCACGGCGCTGTCATTCCGCCCGGCCCCTGCTGCGGACGCCGCGCCGAACCGTCGCGCACGTCGCCAGTGCTTTCTCAAGAGCAGTAACTCGTTCTCAGCAGTAACTAGTTATTAGGATTTCATCTTATGAGGGTTGTCATCTTATGAGGATTGTCATCCTGAGCGAAGTGGGAACTTCACGAAGTGAAGTTCCCACGAAGTCGAAGGACCCCTACGTCCCCCCCGATCAGCGGGGACGACCAGGAATTCTGTCCGGTCAGCGGAGAGCATCGTGAAGATACTTCTGCCCGTCCGAGTGGAGCCTGGGCCGGCCACACTCGATATGCCAAAAACCGCGTTTATTCTGTGCGTTTTCTGCCCGGTCCACGGCCACCTGGGTCGCGAATTGGTCGGATCGGGCGCACCCGCTACTTCTTCCCAAAGAACTTCCCAAACCCCAAGCGTACCTGCACCGTATTCACTCCCGGATTCGGCACGGTCAGCCCGGCGTTCGAAATGTGCATATACCGGACATCTACCGACCACGCATGCTTCCCAAAGAAATACAGCCCCAACACCGCGCCCGACGTGAAGTTTATCGTCGAAGTTCCCGCCGGCACTTCATGCGTCGTAAACAGCGTGCCTCCACTCAACTCGAGATAGGGAGCAACATGTCCGCGCGTGGCGAAAATCCATTTCAACCCCACCGGATTCACTCCTCCCCCGTACGCGGTGTTTGCCGGCTGGAATATGACAAACGCCGGCACCGCATCCACCGCCAACTCGAATCGTCCGTCGAGAAATCCCGGCCCGTGCGGAGCCGTCAAGATCCACCCATAGCTAACTCCCGCGTTCCACACGCTCGTATCCTTAGTCCCGCCCGGAACGGAGCGCCCTCCGCCACTCCAAACCTGGAGCTCACGACCGCCCTCCTCCGGGCGATCTTGCGCGACTGCCAGGGTAACCGTCAGAAACATTGTCAGGAACAGAGTCAGCAGGAGTGTCAGGAAAAGGGAGCCCGCACCCCGAATGGATCGTGTCATAGCTATGGTCAAGGCCGAAAGAGAACGATACCCGAAAACGCAAGATACGCGAAGCGACCCATACGCAAAAACCAACGATGCAAGCTCGTGCCAGGGGGCAAATCCCCTCTTACAGCCCCAACCCGCCATCCACCGCCAGCACCTGCCCGGTAATAAACTGCGGAGCCGCGGCAAAGAAAATCACCGCCTCGGCAATGTCCGCTGCCGTCCCGTTCCGCTGCATCGGAGTCTGTTTCACCATCTTCCGCATGAACGCCGCCGCCGATTTCTCTCCCAAATCAATCATCCCCGGAGCCACCGCATTCACCGCGATCTCCGGCGCCAGCGCCAGCGCCATCACTTTGGTCAGCATGTGCATCGCCGCCTTCGACGAGCAATAGTGGGCATGCGTCGCCCAAGGCCGCAGCCCGCCCAGAGAGCCCATATTGACGATGCGCCCTCGGCGCTTTCTCAAATACGGCAGCGCCTCTCGCGACACCAGAAACGGCCCGCGCGTGTTGGATGCAAAAATCGCATCCCACTGCGCTACCGTAATCTTCTCAAACTCGACGGTCTCGTAATTCGCGGCGTTATTCACCAGCACGTCGATCCCGCCCAGTTCGCTCGCCACTTCCTTCACCATTTCCCGGACGCTCTTCTCATCGGTGACATCGCAGCGCACCGCCAGCGCCTCCACGCCACGCTGCGCCAGCTCTCGCACCACCGCACGCGCCTCGCGCGCCGACTCGTGATAAGTAATCGCCACGTCCGCGCCGTTTTCGGCCGCAGCCAAAGCAATTGCCCGCCCCAGTCGCTTCGCCGCTCCCGTCACCAGGACCGTTTTTCCAGAAAGCGGCTTTCGCTTCGTCGTCGTCATCACGAGCGCCGTCATCTGGGAATTCTACGCCGGTCCCTTGCCTGGCACCCATTGTTGGGCACCCATTGTCTGGCACCCATCTACGCCCCTCCGTGTCTTGGAAACGCTGCACCGAAACTGATAAACTTCCTCAAATGACGAAGCCTGGGGAAGTCGTGGTTTATTCCCGCAAGGGATGTCATCTCTGCGAAATCGTCAAGGAGAGCCTCGACAAGCTGCACAAGCGTGGCGGCTTCACCTGGCGGGAAATCGACGTTGACTCCGACGCCGAAATCCGACGCCGCTATACCGACGAGGTCCCCGTAGTCTTCATCAACGGCCACAAAGAGTTTAAGTATCACATGGACGAGCAGGAGTTCCTGCGCAAATTGAGCGCTTGAGCAATATCCCGCGCCGCCAACTGCCTCATTCCGTTTGGCCCCCTTCAAAGTGCTAAACTCGCTTCGCATGCGGACGGACATCCTGCCCCTTTGCGACCAGCACTACCGCACCATGGAGCCCGCCATCGCTCCCTACAACGCCGACTTTTCCATTGAATTCTTTCGCTGCACCGACAAGTTCTGCCACCGCTGCTTCGGCGAGCGCCTCGGCTACACCACGCCCAAGCGCGGAGCCGCCCCCGCGCTCACTCCCAACCAGCCCACCTGCGACCGCCACGGACGCCCCATGTTCATCGTCAGCCTAGACCGCCAGCGCAATCACGTAACCTACGCCTGCCCCGAATCCGATTGCCCCGAGCGTGTAGTAAGGACCTAGCAGGATGTGGAAAAGTCGGCGTTGCACTTGGTTTTGGGTGGCGCAGCGCCGGGGCCCCCAGCACGCCCGCTTTTGGCGTGATGGGGTGGAGCGGTTTACCGCTGCGATAACTGGCTTATTTTCATCGATGGCTTTAGCCGCCGAGGTCACACTTTTTGCGCGGGGAACGAGTTTTTCCGCAGCCTGCTAGTGTGCTGTCCCGTAAGTTCGTACATCAAACTAAGTTGTCATCCTGAGCGAAGCGAAGGACCTATGTATTTTGTTTGCACCACGAAACTCTTCGCCTAGCCTCGGACCAAGTCCCCGACTTTGTTCGCGCATTTCCGGGACGCCACACTAGGTCATGTGGCGCGGACACTCCTGTCCGCGAAAGCTGGCACTGCAATGCCGCTCACTCCCCCACCAGCCACCCGTACTGCGCCGCCGTCAACGGCACCACGCTCAATCGTCCCTGCCTCACCAGTGGAGACTCCGCAAACCCGGTCCGCGTCTTGATTTCCGCCAGCGTCCTCGGCTTCGCGATCGCCTTCCCAGCCTTGATCTTCACCTGCGGATTCCTTGCATCGCTTGCATCCACCGCCACCACCGACGCTGTCCCTACCGCGCTCCTCTCGTCCCCGGTGTGGTAGATCACCAGTCGCTCCCCCGGCTTCATCCCGCGCAGATGCTTCACCGCCGCCGGATTCGTCACCCCATCCCAAATCGTCGTCTTCTCCCGCTCAAGATCCGCAAAGGAATACACACTCGGTTCAGTTTTCAGAAGGTAGTCCATAGGCAGGTATTGTAAACAAGTCATACGGTGGAGCGACGGGCGAATCGTCCATCCCGCCGGGCGGGGACGCCCGGCTCTCCATTGCCGAACTGGATCGCCAGCCATCTGGTTACCGCTGACACTTCCCTTCCGCGCCGGTTTCGCCAACAATAGAAGCTTCTCGTGACTGACGCCTCCATCAACCCGGGCACGGTTACCCTGCCGACGATCGCCATGAAGACGATCACCATGGCCAAGGCGATCGAGCGCTACTTCAATGTGGCACTTTATCTGCTCGTGCTCACGGGCTTCGCCGCTCTGGCTTCGACCGGCGGCCTGGATCTGCCGGCGGTGGTGGGGGTGGGGCTGGCGCTGGCGCTCCGCGGATACCAACTTCTGACGCGGCGCGAGTTTGCCATCCCGGAACGCTGGACCAATATACTGACGCTGATCTACGTCTTCATTTACCTCGCCGACTATTTCTTTCTTTCGCGCAGCTTTCTGGGAGCCAACGTTCACCTTGTGCTCTTCTTAATCGTCGTCAGGCTATTCTCGTTGCAGCGGACGCGCGACCACTACATGCTCGCGGCGCTTTCGTTTTTGATGGTGCTGGCCGCCGCTGTGCTTACTGTCGGCAGTGTGTTTCTGCTTTCTTTTGCGGGCTTCCTGCTGGTCGCGGTCGTCACTTTTGTGCTGATGGAAATGCGGCACTCGGTCGCCGCCGAACCAACACTCGCACAGGATCCACGCGTTCCCTCTCCCGCGCGACCCATGGCCTATGGGCTGCTGGCGATCGCTCCGGCGCTCATGCTGATGATTCTGGCCGGCAGTTTCCTGATTTTCTTTTTTCTTCCCCGTGTTTCGTCCCGCTATCTGAGCGCCTACACGCCGACCAGCGATGTCTCCACCGGCTTCACCGATCGTGTGCAACTCGGCCGCATCGGCCAGATTCAGCAATCCAGTGCGGTCGTCATGCACATCGAGATTCAGAACGATCTCCAAGGCGCTTACGATTTGAAGTGGCGTGGGGTTGCGCTGAGCGCTTTTGACGGCCGAGTCTGGTCAAACTCGTTTGAGCAAACTCAACTGCGACCGGCGGCCGATGGCAGCTATCGGCTGGCGCCTTTGCCTTTGGTCGACCCGCGTGACACGTCGGCGATCGTGGGTCGCCCCATTCGTTATCGCGTTCTCATGGAGCCGCTGGGAACCAACGTCTTTTTTCTGGCCGAGCGGCCGCAGAGTCTCAAAGGAAATTTCCAGCGGGTGAGTACGGACGCCGGGGGAGCTGTCTACAATCTCGATGCCGATAACCCGATCAATCGGTACGAAGCCGAGTCGCAATTGGCCGAGATCGACAGCGACGAGCTTCGTCTGGCGGCCAACACCGCGCCCGCTGGCATGGGCGACTACCTGAAATTGCCGCCGCTCGATATTCGCATTGCGAAGTTGGCCGAGGAAATCACCGCGGCGGCTCCCAGCAATTATGAAAAGGCAATCGCCTTGGAACACTATCTGGCAACCCACTTCGGCTACACGCTGCAGCTGCCCAGCAGTCTGCCGCGGGACCCGCTGGCCAATTTCCTGTTCGAGAGGAAGCACGGTCACTGCGAGTATTTCGCCAGTTCCATGGCGGTGATGCTGCGCTCTTTGCGCATCCCGTCGCGCATGGTAACCGGGTTCCGCGGAGGTGAATTCAATGACCTCACCGGCCAGTACGTGGTGCGAGCCAGCGACGCCCATTCCTGGGTCGAGGCTTACTTCCCCGGATCTGGCTGGATCAGCTTTGATCCGACTCCGGCGGGAAGCCTGCCGACGCACACCGGCTGGTCGCGGATGCAGCTCTATGTGGATGCGGCCGCATCTTTTTGGCGCGAATGGATTATCAATTACGATATCGGCCACCAACGCACTTTGGGAAAGGGTGCGGCTACCACCAGCCGGCAGTTCTTTGACGAAGCTCGCCAGTGGATTGAGCGTCAGCATCGTGCCCTGCTGCGGTCGGCACGACGCGCGCACGACCACTTCACCAATTTTTCGGTGCGCTGGTTGGGCGGCAGCATGGCGCTCGCGGCAGTCCTGATCACACTGCTCAATCTCCGGCGAATGGTCAGCGGTTTGCGTAACCGGAGTCTGCGGGCGCATCCGGAGCGTGCCCCACGCGAATCCGCTGCCCTCTGGTATGAGCGGATGGTGGTCCGCATGGCGCGGCTGGGCTGGCGCAAGTCGCCGTCCGAAACACCGCTGGATTTTGTCGCAGCCATTCAGGAAGCGGCACTGCAGAAGAAGGTCGCCCGCTTTACGCGCGCTTACGAATCCGCACGTTTCGGCAAGTCGGCGCACGACGCCCAAAGCTTGCCCGAGCTTTTCCGCGAGATCACTGCCTCTGAGGGGGTGGACTCAAGAAAAACCACGAACCGTGCAGCCGCGGGCTAAACAGGATTCAGAGGCACTGTGGGCACATGTGGGGACGGGGCTCCGCCTAGAAGCGGCGGATAACACCGATACCTACGTAGTAGTTGTGCTGACGGCTTCTCCCGGTATCAACGTTCAGGTCGGGAGTCCCGGAGTAGAAATCGCGCGCTTCGATCCGCCCACCCCAGCTATGCCACGGCCACACATCCAATCCAGCTCCGAACTGGACAACGCCGGTATTAACGCCGCCCCCAGGGTTCGGTCCGCCCCAAACCAGATTGTTGGATCCCAGAAATGCCCGTAGCCGCCGCCCGCGCTAACCCACGGGGTGACTCCCTGGCCGGAAAAATGTTCATGCGCAGGGATGGAGTCAGGAACAGCGCCGAGATGTCATGGGGAATCTTGTTCTCGAAGGTGTTCAGGTCCATGTGATAAAAGATCCCTACCGGCAATTCCGCATACAGTCCGATAATCTTATGGCTCATGAGCAGGCGGGCGTAATTTACATCGAAGCTCACCCGGTTTCCGAAATGAATGTTGGGATTGGGGTTGTCCGGACTCGGATTCTGGATCGTCTGGGTGCTGACGAAAGTTCGCCCCGCCGTGACGGAAAGCTCATTTGCAGGCGTCCCACGGCTGAAGTCTTGCGCCCAAGCGCTGGCAACGAGAACCACAACTGGCACCACTAGAACTGCGAGACCTTTAGCCGCCATCTCTCCTCCAGAGTATTGAGGGATGCTTTTGTGTCCATAAGATTAGCACGTGCCGCCCGATGGCGGAAATACGGTATTCTCCCAGGTGCCCGGGTGCGAACATGGCAAGGTAGGATGCTAGAATTGCTTAGATTCGTTTCCTGCTGATCGTTATCGTCAATCGTCGTCAATCGTCCCAGTGCCCGTGAAGAAAATCATATCCGCGATTTCGGAGCCGACTGCCCCGGCAAAGGTAGGTTTTGTCAGCCTCGGCTGCCCCAAGAACCTCGTCGATAGCGAGGTGATGATGGGCATGCTGGCCCAGGCTGGCGCCGAGCTTACTCCCAATGCTGAGGAAGCCGACGTCATCGTGGTCAATACCTGCTCGTTTATCGGCAGCGCGCAACAGGAATCCATCGACACGATCCTCGAAATGGCCCGCCACAAGACCCGCCACAAAATGAAGACGGGCGGCAAGGCGAAGCGCCTGGTGGTTGCCGGCTGCCTGGTCGAGCGTTTTCGCGATGAGATCCGAAAGAACATTCCGGAAGTGGACGCGGTCGTTGGAACCGGCGAATTGGAGAAAATTCTGGCCGCTGCCGGAGTGGCGGAAACACCGCGCACGCCGAGTCCGTTCAACATTCTAAATTCGCAGACGCTAACTTCGACCACCTTGACTTCGAACATCACGACCTCGCGGCCCGAGGGCGATCATCGCCGCGGACAGGGGCGCTTCGCGCGCGATTCCTGGGACGGCGCCGTCGCCGACCTGCCCAACTACCTTTACGACGACCACACGCCCCGCGTGCTGACCACGCCCGGATATACGGCATATATAAAAATCGCCGAAGGCTGCGATCATCCCTGCAGCTTCTGCATCATTCCCCAACTCCGGGGGCAGTTCCGCTCGCGGCGTTTCGAATCCGTAATCGCCGAAGCCGAGCGCCTGGCGCAATCCGGCGTGCGCGAAATCACTCTCATCGGACAAGACACCACCTGCTACGGCGAGGACCTTGGACTGAAAGACGGCCTCGCCCTGCTGCTGGAAAAGCTCGCGGGCATTGCCGGCCTGCAGTGGATTCGCTTCCTCTACGCGTATCCCAACAAAATCACGGGGCGACTGCTGGCGACGATCGCCGCCCACGGCAACATTTGTTCCTATATTGATGTGCCGCTGCAACACGCTTCGGCGACCGTTCTGAAGCGCATGAAGCGCGGTGGCGGCGCCGACTTGTTTTTGCGCTCGATTGAAAAGATGCGCCGTGTCATTCCCGGCGTCACTTTGCGGACTTCGTTCATTGTCGGCTTCCCGGGCGAAACTGAAAAGGAATTCGAGGAGCTTTGCGGTTTCGTGAAAGACGCGGCCTTCGACTGGATGGGCGCCTTCGGCTACTCGGACCAGGAAGGCGCGAGCGCCTTCGATCGGGACGGGAAGCTCTCCACGCGCGAGATCGAGAGCCGCCGTAAGTCGCTGATGTCGATCCAGAAGAAGATCAGCCGGGCAAAAAAGAAATCGCTGGTCGGGCGCGAATTCGATCTGTTGCTGGAAGGCACCTCGACCGAGTCCGACCTGCTGCTCGAAGGCCGCACCGCGATGCACGCGCCGGAGATTGACGGCAAAGTCTTCGTCAACGATTATCCCGAGGGAAACGAGCCGAAAGCAGGAGAGTTTCACCGCTGCCGCATCACGGCTGCACACGATTATGATTTGGTAGCAGAGATTATTTGAGCTCAGAGGTCAGAGGTGAGATGGCAGGGGTAAGATGGCAGACGTAAAGATCACCCAGAGCAGAAAATGTTCCCACCTCTGCAATCTCACCTCTGACCTCTGACCTCTGACTTCTGCAATCCGCCTATGCCGCGCAAGCGCCCCATCAAGCTCCGTTGCCCGATCTGCAAGAAGCCGGCCAAGGCCACCGACGCGGACTTCCCTTTTTGCAGCGAGCGCTGCCGCCTGATCGATCTCGGCAAGTGGGCCAGCGGCGGGTATGTGATTTCGTCGCCGGTTGCCGACGCCGACGAAGCGATCCGGGAAGACAGCCTCGACGACGAGGATGGAGATTGATGAATCACACGCCCGAAGGCAACCGCGGCACATCTTCGCCGCAGCGGGTTGCTCCCATGTGGGCCACGCTGGTCGCAACTTTCTTCGGCGCGGGACGCCTCAAGCCCGGTCCCGGCACATGGGGATCGTTAGCCACGGTAATTGTGTGGGCGTTGGCCAGTTGGCAGATCCCGCTCGCGAGCCGCACCTCGGCAACCATCGTCGCGGCGGCGGCTGTAACCCTCATCGGAATCCCCGCCGCCACGCTGGTGGCGCGCGCATCGGGCCTAAAAGACCCGCAATTCGTCGTCATCGATGAAGTTGCGGGGCAGTTGGTTACACTCATCGCCGTCCCGCTGGCTTGGAAAACTTTTCTCGCCGGCTTTATACTCTTCCGTGTCTTTGATATTTGGAAACCGTTTCCGATTCGGCGGCTGGAGCGGCTGCCCGACGGCACGGGCATTGTGGTGGACGACCTGGGTGCGGGACTTTATGCGCTCGCCGTCATGCATCTTCTATTGCACTTTGGCCTTCTAACGAAGTAGCGCTGGTTGAGGCGGGATGGCTCCCGCCGGAACAATCTCATGAGCATCTCCGAACGTTTGCTGGGAAAAAAGAACGTCAACGGCAAGCCGCACATCGAAGCGGTCGCGCCGAGTTTCGCTTTGCCCGGAGGCGAGGTTCGTATCATCGGAAAAAGCCTGCGTCCACAAGAATTGCGTCGCCCGAGCGTGCACTTCGGCGAGCTCGAAGGCTCCGTGTTAATCAGTTCCGACGATTTCCTGGTGGCCCGCGTGCCCGACGGAGCGGCCTCGGGGCCGGTCGTAGTGAGGACCAACGGGGCGGGCGCGCACGTCAGCAATCCGCACTCGATTGAGGTTGCCGTCCCGGTGGCCGACAATCTTCATCCCGTGACCAATCCCGCGCTCGACCGCGAAGGCAACCTCTATGTGACTTTCTCCGGATCGCGCGGGCAAAAAGTTCCCGTGTCGATTTTCAAGATCGACACCAACTACAACATGAAACCGTTTCTCAGCGACTTGATGAACGCCACTGCGATTGCCTTCGACCGTGAAGGCCAGATGTACGTTTCTTCGCGGCATGACGAGGCCGTCTACAAGGTCGCGCCGAACGGCACGGTTTCGACCTACGCCGAAGGCATGGGAGTCGCCACCGGGATTGCCTTCGATGCGGCGGAGAATCTCTACGTCGGCGACCGCAGCGGAACCATTTTCAAAATCGCTCGCGACCGCCAGATTTTTGTGTTCGCAACGCTGGAGCCGAGCGTTTCCGCCTATCACATCGCCTTCGGCCTCCACGGCGATATGTTCGTCACCGGCCCCAGCACTTCCAGCTTCGACTGCGTTTATAAAGTCGACCCTCACGGAACCGTGTCCGTGTTCTACCGCGGTCTCGGGCGTCCGCAAGGATTGGCGCTTGATGTCGAGGGCAATATCTATGTCGCCGCTTCTCTCGGCGGAAAACGCGGCATCGTGAAGATCACTCCCCAAGGTAAGGCCAACCTCGAAGTCTCCGGCCAGGGCTTGGTCGGACTGGCCTTCGCTCCGGGCAAGTCAGCCATCCTCGCCACCAACAGCGCCGTCCACCACATTTCCTGGAATATTCAGGGACTGCCGCTGCTGCCGGAGTGACGGGATTTTGTAAATTTGTAATTGGGTAATTTTGTAATTCAAAGCCCCATCTTTGGGGCGCAACCCGAATAGGTTTCCCCATTACCAAATTACCCGATTACAGAATTACAAAATGAGTTCTGACTCTCAGTCGTTGCCCACCTTGGCCCCAGACGCGTACGGATAGGTGAACAGGGTTTCTTCGTGCTGGCGCAGTTCGTCTATCCAGTTCTGAATTCCATGTTGCGCCATCGGAGACAAAGGGTAGAACTCAAATCCAGACCTGGCATCGCTGCTGTGGCGGACAGACGCCAGCATTTCGATGTCGGCGTCTGCTAACGACACGGCGATCACAACCGTTTCGCCTACCCGGGGCGCGCCACAAACCAGCGCCGACATTCCTTGCATGCTGATATCGAGCGTCACTCCGCGTGTGACGATTGGTCCGAAGCGCAAGAAGCGCTGCAGCGAGACCGGGATGCTGGAAACATAGCGCGCTTCCCTCCGGCGGGCGTTGTACGTTTGGGAACGAGCTAGCGCCTCCCGGCTGCCTATATACATATCGCTCTCCTTCCGCCCCCTGGAAAGAGCTATCGGCCCAGCCCCAACGAGCTTGAGGCCCTAACGTGTGTGCGTGAGAACTAGAATTTTGGCGGCACGGTGGAACAAAGCCCCGCGCTCTTAGCCGCGAAGCGGCGTAAGAATGCAGCCCACGGCGTAAGCCGTGGGGAAAAGTGGAAGATCGACAAGCCCCAGCGGGGCGAAAGAGCAGTCCTCGCGCACACTCTAACAGGCTGCGGAAAACTCAGGCTTCTCAATGAAAAGGGAAGGGCACGAGTTCCACTCGTGCCGCTAAGCCGTTAAGAATGTGTCCGCGCTTCAGCGCCTGAGGGACGCTTTCTTCACTTTGAAAGACTTTTTCCGCAGCCTCCTAAAGGCAAAACATAGCGCGCAAAGGAACAGATTCAGGGACTGCCCCTGCTGCCGGAAAAGTCGCTGGCTCTCAGCTCTCAGCCGTCTATCTATACAATCCAAAGTGTCATCCTGAACGGAGCAGGAACTTCACGAAGTGAAGTCCCTGCGGAGTGAAGGACCCCATTCCTTTCCCTGCCGACACAAACGCATCGTTTGACTATCTACCGCCGAGGTGTGCCACCCGCCGAGGGCGCGCAAGTGGGGCCGAGGACCGGGCAGGGCCAGGTAAATTCTCAGTTAGGTGAAGTCGAGGGGTGGCGCGACGGTTTAGGTGCGGCCTAGCCGAGACCGGCCCTTTCGGTTGCCGGTGCCTCATTAGCCTCACCTTGCCTCGTTTCCACACCCCCGCTTATCGAACTGGACAGG
>Ga0224558_1003711_pt1 | contig 12479 bp, 12 predicted proteins | sample 714S32024metaG_FD_180682 | JGI IMG/M metagenome (GOLD analysis project Ga0224558, IMG submission 180682) | Peat soil microbial communities from Stordalen Mire, Sweden - 717 S3 20-24 | ecosystem: Environmental > Terrestrial > Soil > Wetlands > Peat | place: Sweden: Norrbotten County, Stordalen... | reverse complement strand
CATCCTGTGGAAGTGGTTTTTGCGTGACCAGAAGTTGAGCGCCGAACAGAAATCGCTACTGGCTGCGCAACTGGCTGGCGCGTTAGCGAAGCTCGATCGGCTTGCGGAAGCAACGCGGCTCTGGAAGATCGCCGCCATGCTTGCCACAGACGACTCTGTTCGGTCGAAGGCAGGCAGTGAACTCGGGGGCGTCCTTGCGCAACTCAAGCTCGAGAAGGCCGATCAGGAGCGCCGGCCGGTAATTACGAAAAACCTCGGGCAGAGTGTCGTTGTCAGGCCCCGTTTGGCCAGGTAGCATGCACTTTCTGCTTGACAAAAGCGTGGACCTATGGTAGCCTATCATGATGGTCAGATTGTGGACAATTCGTCGCCAGCCGCTGCGGCACCTCGCTTGGCGTCGGGCAGAGCGGAGGCACTCCCTCACGCGAAGGAATGCAGGAAATACAAGAAATGAAAAATAGTGGGAACGAAGCTAAGAAGTACTTGAAAACAAAGGAAAATGGCTTTTTTAATGATGCAAATTGCGCGCGTTTTGCGCGCAGATTCGCATAAATCGGACAGGAAAACGAGCGAAAATGCCTCATTTTGCCAAAAACGAACCGAAGCTTCCCTGTCGCAGAACGCCGTTGACGGCGACCGTTGGGGGGGCTACATGAGGTCCTCAGGTCGTGAGTTCGGAGGTGCAGCGGTATGAAGAAACTCGCGCTTTTCGTCCTCTGCTTTCTGGGTGTCTCCGTCGCCATGGCTCCGCCCGGCCAGGCGCCTGCTCCGCCCTCGTCCGGCCTCGCCGCTTTCATGCCTACGGGGTCGCTGCTTTTCGTCGAGTCTCCTGACTTTGCCAAGCTGGTCCACGACTGGAGCAACTCGCAAGAAGAACAGAAGTGGCTGAAGAGCGACAATTTCCAGGTCTTCTCGCGTTCACGTTTGTTGCTGCGCCTTCAGGAAGCACAGCGGCAATTCGCCGTGGCCGCTGGCGCTCCGCCGGATATGGCGCTGCTGGACTCGCTCGCGGGCGGGCGGTCGGCGCTCGCCATCTACGACATTGGCAACCTGGAATTCCTCTACATTACCCGCATGCCGTCCGCCCGCGCCATGCAGAATGTTTTGTGGACGAGCCGGGAGAAGTTCGAACCGCGCAAGGCCGCGGACCTTCCTTACTACGTTCGGACGGAACCGGAGAAGAATCGCCTGGTGGCGTTTGCCACCTCGGGCGACTACCTGCTGCTCGCGACCCGCGAAGACCTCATGGCCGGCGCGCTGGGCTTGCTTTCCGGAAAATCACAGCCCCGGCTCCCAGACGAGAGTTGGTATAAGAGTGCGGTTGCGGCTGCGGGGCCGATCGGCGATCTCCGCCTGGTCATGAACCTACCGCTTCTGGTCAAGTCGCCGCACTTTCGCAGCTATTGGATCGAGCGCAACGTCGCGGAGCTAAAGCCCTACTCGGCAGAAGTCGCGGACGTGCACCGGTCGGCGACGGAAGTTCGCGAGGATCGCGTCCTGCTCAAAACTAACCCGCCCGCAGGTGCGGAGCCTCTCACTGCCGCCGGCAGTGCCTTGGGCGATTTGATCGGCATGGTCCCGGCGCAGCAAGGCCTTTATCTCGCCTGGAAAGCCCCCACGTCAGATATGGTGCTCAGCTTGGTGCAGCAGAAGCTTCTGATGCCCCACACGGGCCCGGGCGTAGCTTCCCAAATCGCGCCGGCCGTCGCTTCGACTCCAGGACAGGCGGGCAGCGAGAGCGACCTCGAGACGCGGATCGACATTGCTCCTCTTCAGGGGACGGCAGGAGCCTTTGGCGTCGAAGCTCTCAAAAAGCTCTTGAATGCGGCTCCGCTCGAGGCCGTGCTGGAGTTTCACTCGCTTCATCATGCCGGGTCGCCCGTTTTTATCGAGCCGAACACTGCCATCCTGATTCGCAGCTCAGCGAATTGGGACTCGCAAGCGGCGAGGGACGCCATCCGAACTGCCATTCAAGACCTGTGGACGACTTCACAAATCGGTGTGAACTGGGTGGAGAATCACGAAGGGAACGCCAGTTACTATCAACTTGATGGCTTGGTTCCGCTCGCCGTCGGGGTCCGGGGACCAATTCTCGTCTTGGCAAACTCCAATGAAATGCTTGAGTCACTGCTGAACCACGCGCCCCTCGGCGCGGCGACGAACCCGGCGGGCGCCGCGCAGGGTCAGAATTTGGTTTACGCCGCAGGATTTCAGCATGCCGCCGAGCGCGAAAACATCGTGGCCATGATGCGGCTGATTGAATTGCCGCTGCCAAGAGCGAATGTCGGTTTGGCGGACGAGCAAGGGCGCGAGCCGGCGTTCTTTTCTGATAACTTGGCGAGTCTCAGCCAAGCGCTCGAGAGCATCGAGTCCGAGTCGCTCGTCGTCGAGGACCGCGGCCCAATGCTGGTGCAGACGGCAACGTACCGGCTGAAGAAATGAATCGAAAATCGACCATCGGCAATCTGCTTTTGGCTTACCTTCTCGCGGCGTCTTCCTTAGCCGCGGCTTCACTCTATGACCAATCGGTCTCCCGCCTGCTTCGAGAGCGCTATGGGTCCAGCGACGTGTCGTACATCGTGATCGACGCCGCCACGCGCCGCCTGATTGCCTCCCGCTGGGACGCGATCACAGAACCGGTCCCGGTCGGCTCGCTGGTGAAACCGTTCCTTGCCTTGGCCTACGCGCAGAAGCACGATTTTAAGTACCCGGGCTATTTCTGCCACGGAGCGCGAGACGGTTGCTGGCTGCCGCGCGGCCACGGGCTTGTGGATATTAACTCGGCTATAGCATATTCTTGTAATGCCTATTTCATGAACATGGTTTCGACCTTGAAACCTGAAGACGTGGATTCCATGGCCCAACGTTACGGCTTTTCTCTAGGACAAGCGCCCTCCGGCGCGGCGCAAATGATCGGCTTGGGCGGCGCTTGGCGCATTGACCCTCAGGAACTCTTGCGCGCCTACGCCCTTCTCGCCGCCGCGCCGCGAGTTGCCGGGGCGGCCGAACTGCTGCGAGGGATGGCTCTTTCCGCCAAAATGGGGACCGCCGGGGCCGTGGGTCTGAGTCTTCACGGAGCTGCCGCCCTGGCCAAAACAGGCACCGCGCCGTGCGTCCACGAGCCTCGCGCGCCGGGCGATGGTTACGTGCTCTTGCTTTACCCGGCGGACCAGCCTCGCCTGGCGCTGCTGGTTCGTGTGCACGGTGTCCCCGGCGCTCGTGCGGCCGAACTCGGAGGCCGCATGTTGAACAGCGTGATTAGTCTCCAGTAGAGAGTGAAGTTGGGACAAGCGCTTGGACGCGCATCGGAGAGGATCTAATCCGTAAACGGCTTGCCTTATCCACTCTCGCGTTCGTTACGCTGGCGTTTTGCGCCTCCGCCCGGGATCTGCGGATTGGCGTGTTTGGCCTGCTTCATCCCCGGCATTTGGCAATTACCTGCTTGCCCGGGCAAATGCTGATTCTAACCGCGGGCTCACACCAAGTTAGCCTCTCCGACGGCGCTTCAGCCTTCTTATATTTGGAAGGGGACCACGTGCGCGTACGAAGCAGGAATGACGCATTCGTGGCCAGTGAAGTACACGTGGCGGGCGCAACGGGAAGCGCCTCTGACTTCCTGCTCTCCGTCCCGGGAAGGCTTGCCAGGCAGTATCGCGGCAAACTGGACGTGCTGTGCCAAATCGACGAATTGGTTGCTGTAGTGGATATGGACCTGGAAACGGCCGTGGCTTCGGCGGTGGCCGCCGAAAGTGCGCCCGGGGCTTCCCTCGAGGCCTTAAAAGCCCAGGCGGTGGCCACGCGTTCATTCTATCTGGCTTTGCGTTCGCGCCACGGGCAAATTGATTTCTGCGATACGACCCACTGCCAGTTCCTCCGCGAACCGCCGTCTCCCCAATCGCTCGCAGCCCGCGCAGCCGCCGCCACCCGGGGCCTGATCCTCCTTTACGACGGCGTGCCTGTCCCCGCGCTGTTCACCGGAAGCTGCGGGGGCAGAACTCGGACCCTCACAGAGGTTGGTCTCGCGCCTGCTCCTTATCCCTACTTCTCCGTAGCCTGTAATTACTGCGTGCAACATTCACCGCATTGGCAGGCGCGGCTCGAGGCCGAAGAAGCCGCGACCCTCGCAAGCCACTCCGAAGCAGGCAGGCTGAAACTCAGCCGCATCCTGGGCTGGGACGTGGTGCCCGGCAACAATTACGACTTGCAGCCAGAGGGTGATGAGGTGCTGGTGGAAGGCCGCGGCAAGGGGCATGGCGTAGGCCTCTGCCAGTTGGGCGCGGCGTGGATGGCCAGTCAAGGACACGGATTCCTGGAGATTCTTGCCTTTTATTATCCCAACACGCTAGTCGCAGGAACTTCAAACTGAACTTCATGCTTCCCTTCGAGTGCAATTTGTGGGACTATTTGAGATTGCAACCTGATTCTGCTGTCCCCTGAAAAACCTGCGCCGGCGGTTGAGAACTGAAGGGACGATGAGGAACTAAGACGTGGCCTCCGTCAATAGCCTGACCACGAAAGAAGTCTTCGACTTGGTGCGTGCGGACCTCCAGAAGGTGGAAGAGGAGTTTTGCCAGCAGAGTGTCTCCAGCGTTGCGCCCATCACCGAGATCGGTCAATACCTGCAAGGAAGCGGCGGCAAACGGCTTCGTCCCGCCCTGGTGCTGCTCTCCTCGAAACTGTGCGGTTTCGAGGGCCGGGCGGCGATTCGGTTGGGAACGGTTGTCGAGCTCATCCACACTGCCACGCTCGTTCACGACGACGTGATTGACGAAGCGGAACTGCGCCGCGGGCGTCCCTCCACCAACTCCCGCTGGGGCAATTACTTGAGTGTGCTGGCCGGCGATTGGCTGTACATGCAGGCCTTTAACATCGCCCTCGGCGAGCGCAATTTCAAGATCCTGGACCTCTTTATTGCCATGACCCAAGCCATGGTCGAGGGCGAATTGCTGCAATTGACCTGGCAAAGAAGGATCGACTTCCCGGAGGACGTCTATTTCGAGTTGACCCATCGCAAGACTGCCTACCTGTTTTCCGTCTGTCTCCGTCTGGGCGCGGTGCTGGCGGGAAAGAGTAAAGAGGAGGAAAGCCTGTTGGGCACCTACGGCCTCAATCTGGGCCTCTCCTTCCAACTGATCGACGATGTTCTCGACTTCACTTCCTCTGAAGAAGTCCTGGGGAAGCCGACCGGGAACGATCTCCGCGAAGGCAGGGTCACACTGCCGCTTATCTACCTCCTACAGCGCTGTACTCAGGAGGAAGCGGACAAAGTAAAGACGGTGCTCGCCGAGGGCGGTTTCAACTCTCTGCGATTCAGTGAGATTCTGGACCTGATCGACCGCTATGATACGTTGCGGACGGCGAGAGAAAAGGCCCAGGATTTTGCTCAGAAAGCCAGGCGCTCTCTGGAGACATTCCCCGATAACCCCTACAAGGATGCCTTGCGGTCTTTGCCCGACTTCATGCTGGATCGCGAGTTCTGAGGACGACTGAAATTGGTCGTTACGGCTGCCCCCCTCAGCGACATCGTCATTGCGAGCGGACATGGGCCTGCGGCCCACCCATGGAGATGAAAGTCGCTGTCATCCTGAGCGGAGCGAGGGATCTGCAGTTTCGGTCCGAGGCGAAGTAACGCAGATTCTTCGCTCCGCTCAGAATGACAGACTTTCGAGAGAGCGCAGCGAGGAATCTCGCCGTGATTTTAGGAAAACGGAAGCCTCCTCTCGAAACCGAAATCAAGCTGCCGGTTCGCGACCGCAGGCAGGTGGCAAAGCAGCTGGCACTGCTGGGTTTCAAGGTTATAAAGCCGCGGCATTTCGAAAGCAATTACCTCTTCGACTTCCCGGATCTTCGGCTTAGCAAGTCCCGCAGGCTGCTGCGTTTGCGCTTCGCGGCCGGCGAGAGCCTGTTGACATTCAAGGGCCCCCCGCTCCGCGCGCGCCGGTATGCAAGAAGACGCGAAGTCGAAACCGGGGTCGGGAACGGCGCGCTGCTGGGCGAGGTCCTGAAGAGCCTGGGATTGAGGGAAGTGTTCGCCTACGAGAAATTCCGGACCGTCTTTGTCGGCGCTGCCCAAGCGTCGCTCCATGTACCGCCGCAGGCAGCCTTCGACGAAACGCCAATCGGCAATTACCTCGAACTGGAGGGACCGGCCAAGTGGATCGACAGGGTCGCAAGCCGGCTTGGCTATTCGCCCCGGGATTACATCACGGCCACCTATCTGTCGCTTTATTTGCAGAACTGTCGCACCCAAAGCAGGAAACCACGCAACATGGTCTTCAAGGGTCGTAAGCAGCGGTAACACTGCCTTGCGAGCTTTGCGTGCCCTGCGCCTTGGCGTGAAACCGGCTAGTCCGCCCTGGGCCGGATGGGGCCGCTTGGGAAACCCGGCCGGGTGCCGCATCAAATCGTAATTGGGTTTCGTTGCCACCTGAGTTATAATGGTTCGGATTGTCGCGCCGCTGACCTTTGGTGGGCAGGCGAGGAGGATATGTTATGGAGGGTTTGTTTCAACCAACCCATTTGATTTTCATTTTGCTCATTGTCTTGATCTTGTTCGGTCCAGGAAAGTTGCCGGAGCTCGGAAAGGGTCTGGGAAAGGGAATTCGCGAGTTCAAGGATGCCATCAGAGGTGGCATGGACGGCAGCGCGGAAAAGAAGGACGAAAAGAAGGACGAGGAGAAGAAAGCCTAAAACGTCCTCCGCGTTTCCACTCTTTCTAAGATCTTTCTGCGCCTTCGCCCTCGCCCTTCATCGGCCGACGACGAGTTAAGTAACCGCGAGAAACACAAAGAGTGGTACAAACTGCATAATCCTCGGTAGCTCAATGGTAGAGCATTCGGCTGTTAACCGAAGGGTTCCAGGTTCGAGTCCTGGCCGAGGAGCCAACCCTTTTCAATGTGTGGCTTGAAGTCGTCGCCAGCGGTCCCACGCTTATCGGTGGGGAACTCGTTGTACTTCGGTTGAAGCACCCTTTGAAGCCTGCTGCGTTAGTTTGGACTCCAGGTTCCACATTCTCCGGCATCATCTCCGCCGCCACCAATCCCTCGGCTCGTTGGTCGCCGGCATCTCAGGCTCTACTTTCTTCTTTCGCTTGGGTTTTTGGGTATGGTGATTATCCAGGTAATCCTTGATATCCAGCTCACCGATACTCAACTGGGCCGCGGTGCGAATCTCTGGCGTTTGTTTCTCTAATTCGTGCCCCAACCTAGCAAAGCAGATGTCCGGACCGTCCTGAAACTTCAGGCCGTCCGGGCGAAACGCCGCAGACTGAACCGTGATGGTGAAATCGCGGGCCTCCTCGGGCGCGTCAATCACATGAAAAGAATAAATGCGGGAACCGGCGGAACTGTCGAAACCCACATATTGAATGTACATGCCAAGATCCTTTCACCCCACGAGTTCTGTCTATAGATGACACTGCTGAAACGAGCTCTCCGCATCACTATCAATGGGGGCTGTCACAGTGACTCGTTTCGTGGCCTGCCGTTGGTTATCGAGGGTACGGTGAGTAAGAGTTGCCTTTTAGAAAGAGCCAGTGAAACCAGAAACGTCAGGATGCAGACAGAATCGAACCCGAGAAACATCTTCCGGGGAAGCGTCACGGGCACGATAGGATTGAAAAGGACGGCAATCGCGACAAATCCTGACGCCCAAAAGTACCTGCCTCCGCGGAACCCCTCTGCAACAACCAAGAGGGCGCTCAGACAAACCAGCATATTGAGAAGCTCGAGGTAGCCGCCGTTTCTCACCGACCACTCTTGAGAGCCAACAGGCAGGTTCTCAAAGAGCCCCAAAAGCAATACCATGACAGAAACCCACTTCATGATTTTCGTTAGCATTGAAATCCTAATTTCTTCCTGCTGCGTGTCGTTTCCTCTTCGCCGAACTTCATGTCCCAAGCATAACTTGGCGGTGCTCACCAGTTGCAAGTACATAGGTAAATGAACCGTACTTAGTTCAGCATTGCCAAGGAAAGTCTAAGAGCAGGCTCTTCTCATTAACTACTGTAAGTTAATTAACTTTACTTGTCAAGCGAATTGCTGTAAACTCAATTCGCTACGAATAGTTAACACTAAATGGTTAATAAACAGGACGGCTTCAATGGATCTATCTTCAATCCTCCGGCAGCGACTTGAGCAACTCGGACATGAGCAAAGGGACTTGGCGGTTGCTGCCCAGGTCACGGAATCTTATATTTCGCAGTTACTTACAAGGAAGAAAGCGCCTCCTGCCCCTGAGCGGACAGATATCTACCGCAACATCGAAGAATTCCTGAAGTTCCGACGCGGCGAGCTCACGAAGCTGGTTGAGTTGCAGCGCCAGGAAGAGTTGAAGCGGAAACTGGCAGATCCGCCCGCGCCTTTGTTCAAAGAAGTTCGAGACCTAGTTCTTCGTAAGTGCAAACTCGGCAAACAAAAACTAGTCAGGACGATTTTCGAAAGACAACCTTTCGGTGAACTTGAACTTCTGGTGACCCAAAAACTTCTGGATGTGGTCAAGGAAGTTGCCAGACAGGAACTCGACAGTGAGAGATGGCTCCGCTTGGTAGGCACGCTCACCAAGCGAAGCTACGAGGAGATGCGGGTGGCGATTCTCGAATTCCTGGATACAGACGTGTTCAATGTGTCGAGTGAGAATTGCGTCTCTTTCCTGGATCCCCTGATTGAATCCTGGGACATTGACCTTGCAACTTTCAGTCTTGAGATCGTTCTGAACCGCAGAGTGGCCCCTGGTCACACTAGGAAGTTCGCGTTTGTTGAGAAGCAATCTGAAACCGCCTGTGAGGAAGCGCCGGGGCTGAAGGATTTCTTTCAAGATGCTTCCCTCAGTGCTGGAGCTACCGAAGAGGAGATCGCATTCCTGAAGAGTCTGAGGCTTCGAGGAAGACATCCAACCCCACTGTTTTACTACCGTGAATTGCAGAACCTTCGCGATCCCTTGCATTTCCGCGGTCCGTCGTTGTGCGGAGGAGTCGCCGCGCCAACGAGGCATGGCCGCCCACCGTCTGCCAGGTGAGCAAATGTGACCAGATTTCACGCCTCCGATGAGGTATGCTCCTAGAGAGGGGGGGTAGAACTTGAGGCCCTGTCGTGTGCGAACATTGGTACAGCCTCCCTTCCGGGTACTAAGGGCACACGCGACGGCATCGAAGGGGAACGGCATTAAGCTGGGAGACTGTACCCGGAACTCCAGCACTGTTTGGTCATGACACATGAGTCAGGGAGGGCATTATGGATGTGGCTGTTGCCGTCGCAGGCTTCATCGTTCTTATGTGGATTTCAGCATGTCTCCACGTTTTACGAGAATACGAACGAGCCGTGGTTTTTCGTCTGGGGCGCCTACAAACCCCGGACAAAGGGCCAGGGCTCATCTTCATTTTTTGGCCGATCGACAAGCTGGTCAGGGTTTCGTTGCGCATTATCGCGTGGGACGTCCCGCCTCAGGACACCATAACGCGCGATAACATTTCAGTAAAGGTGAACGCTGTCGTTTACTTCCGCGTCCTCAGCGCCCAAAAGGCCTTCATCGAACTGGAGAATTATCGCTACGCCATCGAACAGTTGGCGCAAACGACGTTGCGCTCAGTGCTGGGCGAAGTGGAACTCGACGACCTGCTCTCCCAGCGCGAGAAGCTCAACGCGCGACTGCAGACCATCCTCGACGAGCAAACCGAGCCGTGGGGCATCAAGGTCGCCAAGGTGGAAGTGAAGCAGGTAGACCTGCCGCAGGATATGCAGCGCGCCATCGCTCGCCAGGCAGAGGCCGAGCGTGAACGCCGGGCCAAGATCATCAACGCTGACGGCGAGTTCCAGGCGTCCGAGAAGTTGGCGGAAGCTGCGGCCGTCTTGGCACGCGAGCCGATCACCATCACACTTCGCTACCTTCAAACCCTGGCGGAAATTGGAACCGAGAAGAACACCACGGTGGTATTCCCTGTCCCCGTGGAATTGCTGAATGCGTTGCTCGGGAAGGCGATCGGGCGGTGAGCTAAGCCAGAGTGGGGCAGTCTCCGCGAGGGGGAATCATCGCAGCCGGGCCTAAGCTGTGAGCCGTTTTTCTTCCCCTCTCGTATAGTCTCTTCCCCCATCTTTCCATAAAGTACTGCTGGGCGCCCGGCTGCGCCCCGATCAGAACCCGCTGAAGACCGTGCAGGCCGGAGAATCACACCTCCGAACATATGGAAACAGCATCTCCAACAATCCGGAAGATAGCATTTATCGGTGACTACTTACCACGCAAGTGCGGCATCGCTACGTTCACATCCGACCTGCTGACTGCTGTGGCCGTGGAATACCCCCAAAGCCAGTGTTTTGCCGTGTCGGTCAACGACAACGAGGAAGGTTATGAGTATCCGGGCGTTGTCCGTTTCGAAATCGTCGAGCAGGATCTTACGTCATACCAGCGTGCGGCAGACTTTATCAACATCAGCAACGTAGACATCGTGTGCGTTCAGCACGAGTTCGGGATTTACGGCGGGCCGGCGGGGCGTCACGTGCTGGCGCTGGTGCGCGAACTGAAGATGCCGGTCGTCACCACCTTTCACACGCTCCTGCGCGAGCCGAACGACACACAGCGGCGCGTCATGCAGGAATTGATCGCCCGCTCGACCCGGCTTGTGGTCATGACCGAGCGCGGCCGCCAGATGTTGCAGGGAGTCCACCAGGCTCCGGCCGCCAAAATCGATCTCATCCCGCACGGCATCCCCGACATTCCGTTCGTCGATCCGAACTACTACAAGGACCAGTTTGGAGTGGAGGGAAGAACCGTACTCCTCACCTTCGGGCTGCTTTCGCCCAACAAGGGCATTGAGCACGTGCTCAATGCCCTGCCGATGATTCTTGCGGAGTTTCCGGAAGTTGTTTATGTGGTCCTGGGCGCGACGCATCCCCACGAGTTGCAGGACCGCGGTGAAGCCTATCGTCTCGGCCTCGCAATCCTGGCCAAGAAGAACAAAGTCGAGAAGAATGTCATCTTCTATGACCGCTTCGTGGAACTCGAGGAGTTAAAGGAGTTCATCGGCGCGGCGGACGTTTACATTACGCCGTATCTTAACGAGGCGCAGAGTACCTCGGGCACCCTGGCGTACACGTTTGGCGCGGGCAAGGCCGTGGTCTCGACACCCTACTGGCACGCCGCGGAATTGCTGGCGGAAGAGCGCGGTATCCTCGTGCCCTTTGGAGACTCCAAGGCCATCGCGCGCGAGGTTGGCGGCTTGCTGCGCGATGCGACACGCCGCCATGCGATGCGCAAGAACGCCTACAAGCTTGGCCGTGAAATGGTCTGGAACAACGTGGCGCGGCTTTACATGCGCTCCTTCGAACAGGCTCGCCTTCAGGGCGCCGTGCTGTCGCGAAAATTATTCGCCACGAAGACTCTAGACCAGCAACCCCGGGACCTGCCGGAAGTGCGGTTGGACCATCTGTCGCGGATGACTGATTCGACCGGCATTTTCCAACACGCCATACTGACGGTGCCGAATTTTCGTGAAGGATACTGCACGGATGACAACGCCCGGGCCTTCATTCTTTCCACACTTCTTGACGAGTTGAAAATCGAACCGGGACGCCTACGGAAGCTTTCCAGCACTTACGCGGCCTTCTTGAATTACGCCTTCGATGAGAAAACCAAGCGCTTCCATAACTTTCTGAGCTTCGACCGCCGGTGGCTTGACGAGCAGGGGTCTGAGGATTGTCACGCCCGCGCGCTCTGGGCATTGGGCGTGGGCGTGGGACGCTCCCGGCATCGGAGTTTCCAGATCATGGCCGGACAACTCTTCGCCCGGGCATTGCCGGTCGTGACCACGTTTACTTCGCCGCGCGCCTGGGCATTCTCGCTCATCGCGGTCCATGAGTATCTGCGCCGCCTCGGTGGCGACAGCTTGGCTGGCCAGATTCGCGATGCGCTCACCGCGCGGCTGATGGATATCTTCGACAGAGCCTCTCACGCGGATTGGCCTTGGTTTGAAGAGGAATTGAGTTACGACAATCCCAAGCTGGCGCACGCCTTGCTCCTCAGCGGACACGCCACTGGACAAAAGGCTGTGTTCGAACGTGCCCTCGGTGCGCTCCGCTGGTTGGTGGGGGTGCAGACCTCCGAGAATGGCCACTTCCGGCCCATCGGCAGCAACGGATTTTATCGACGAGGTGGCCAGCGTGCCACCTTCGACCAGCAACCCATCGAGGCTCAAGCGATGGTATCCGCCTGTCTCGAGGCTTACCGGGCGACCTCGGACTCCTGGTGGTATGCCCAGGCGCAGCGAGCCTTCGACTGGTTCTTGGGTTGGAACGACCTTGGACTGGCACTTCACTCTGTCAACACGGGCGGCTGCCGCGACGCTTTGCACGTGGACCGGGTGAACGCGAACCAGGGAGCGGAATCGACGCTGGCTTTCCTGCTCTCGCTGGCGGAGGTGCAACTCATGCAAAATGCTGTGACTGTTTTCAACGAGCCGGCTTTGTAGGGACCGGTAACTTTATGAA
>Ga0224558_1003710_pt1 | contig 12479 bp, 10 predicted proteins | sample 714S32024metaG_FD_180682 | JGI IMG/M metagenome (GOLD analysis project Ga0224558, IMG submission 180682) | Peat soil microbial communities from Stordalen Mire, Sweden - 717 S3 20-24 | ecosystem: Environmental > Terrestrial > Soil > Wetlands > Peat | place: Sweden: Norrbotten County, Stordalen... | reverse complement strand
TCAACAATCAACAATGCTCCTTATGTTCTAGATGGTGCTGCTAAAATCGCCAATGGCAGGATATTAGCCCCTCTGGATTTTGTACTGGATGCTCTAGGGGCGCAAGTAGTCTGGGATGACTCCACCAAGATAGCTATCGTTGCAGATGGCCCCAACTCCCAGATTTTTATAAAAGGCAAAAGCGTAAACGGTTTTGACCTATTGCAGCACAAGGTCGTTAACGGCAACACGGACCTGCTCTATCCAACAGTTACGGACATGAACAACACCACAGCCGAGGATCAGATTAACAATACTATCATACAACAAGTATACGGTTGCTATCAGCTAGCCTGGGTCGGCCAATCCGATCCTAGAACCAGTTATACAGTGCGCTACAAGGTTGGCTTGAATCAGAACGGCCTATGCAGTCTTGTGCTTATGGAATTGGCCTTTCCCTATCATGCTGCCAACCCCAATGATGCCCAAGTATCCCTCACCTTTGATGCAACCGGCAAGCTTTATCAGTTAAAAGACCTGTTTGCCAGTCAGAGCGATTATGTCGGACGCATCAACAGCCTCGTCAAACAGCAATTCCAAAAGCAGGGTATTACCATGCTGACTCCTTTTGAAACCATAAGCAGTAATCAGAACTACTATCTGACCCCGGACGGCATTGTCGTATACTTCCAGAGTGGAGAGTACACGCCTGAATATTATGGCTCTCCGGAGTTTTTGATTCCTTTCAGCGATATTACGGATTTGCTAGCGCCGCAATCTCCACTTACAATCGACCAAACAACGACAGCAATATCCTCCTTGCCAGCGCCGATCCAGCGGAAATGACATCGTCGTCTCCCAATCCGACAGCAACAGAGCGGTTTGACGTCGAACAGCTTGTTGTTGGTGGCCAAGAGGGCTGGTTCATCACAAAGATGCTGCAATCGAGCGGTTATGGACTTCTTTAAATGTACTCCATAGAGCCTCAGAAGGAAGCACAGGAGGATTGCTGAATCAGAAACCAGCAGGCGAATAAAAAAACGCGCTGATTTCGGGTGCTTTACTACGGTAAAATTTCTGATAACAGCACTACCAGCGAAGGCATTGCAAAATGTTCAGAACTTCACGCGAAAAAGAGGAGGAGATCTTGTGAAGAGCAGATTGTTGGCCATCTTGGCGGCCGCATTGATATGCTCCCTGCTACCCTGCCTAAGCGCTCCCGCCCTAGCGCAGAGCAATCCCGGCACCTACACCTTCGACATCTCGGAAGGGAGCATTACGGTGCAGTCGAGTCCGAACCATCAAGGGAGATTCGAGGTTCTCTATGGCGCCTCGCAATCACTGGATGACATTGGTCCATCGCAACAAATTACCATCATAGGCAGTTCGACCACTAATACGGTTGAGGTCAGCGTCAAAGGTACTGCCAACATCACCCTGAAAGACGTGAGCATTACTATCAGCAGCACCAGCCCTTTTTCCATCAGGCCAGACGCCGCGGTCAACTTGACTGTCGATGCTGCAAACACCCTGAATGATAGTTCTGGTAGCAATGCGGGCCTGGAAGTGCCGTTCGGAGCAACTCTCGAAATCACAGGCGCCAGCACCGGCTCGCTCACGGCCATAGGCGGCAGCAATGGCAGCGCCGGCATCGGCAGTGCCGGTAGCGGTGGCAGCGCCGGCAGTGGCGGCACGGTGACAATCAACGGAGGGTCGGTCAAAGCTACAGGCGGCGAAAACGGTGCCGGCGTCGTCGGTTCTGGCATCGGTGGCGGTGGTAGCGCCGCAGGCAACAGTGGCAGCGGCGGCACGGTGACGATCAACGGCGGATCGATCGCGGCCACAGGAGGCAGCGGCATTGGCGGCGGCAGCGGCGTCGTCGGTGGCAGCGGTGGCACGGTGACAATCAACGGCGGGTCGATCACGGCCACAGGCAACGGCCCCGGTGCCGGCATTGGCGGCGGCTGCGGCACGGTCGGTGGCAATGGTGCTAAGGTAACAATCAATGGAGGATCGGTCAAAGCCACGGGCGGCAACGGCAACGGCGGCTCTGCCATTGGCGGAGGCGGCGGCAGCATGGGCGGCCCCGGCAGCGGCGGCAAAGTAACAATCAACGGCGGGTCGGTCACGGCCAACTCCATCCAGTACACCGTGTATAACAACAGCAATACTCAAGAATATCTGGTAACAGTAGCGGGCCTGCCGTCTGGTGCATCCGCATCCTATGCGGTTAACGGGGGGAGCGCCGTCTCTTGCGCCGCGGATGCCAGCGGCAAACTCTACCTTTGGCTGCCTATTGGCATCAAGAAGATCGCCATCACGGCCAGTGGCGTCCAGTATGAAGCTTCCGGAACGATCTCTGCAGGCCCCAATAATTTCACAGTCCGGACTCCAGGCACGTTTTCCGATGCTCCATCATCATTCTGGGGCTACGATGCGATCAGTAACCTTTGCGCCAAGGGGATCGTCTCCGGCTACCCGGATGGAACATTCCAACCTAACAGCAACATTACCAGGGCGGAGTTCTGTGTCATGCTGGTCAAGGCCCTGGGCCTCTCCGCTTCCGAAACAGAAGCCTCATTCACGGATGTCTCTCCATCCGACTGGTACTATAGCCCTGTCAGCACGGCCGTCTCTGCCGACCTGGTATCAGGCATGGGTAACGGCGCTTTCGCCCCCAATGCCCCAATCACCAGGGAACAAATGGCAGTAATGGTGGCCAAGGCACTGGGCAACCATGCTCCCACGGTTGCGGGAAGCGAGCTTAATCCCTTTAGCGACAGTTCGTCTGTCGACAGCTGGGCGATCAAGGGCATGGAACAGGCCATCAAGTCGGGCATCGTCAACGGAATGAACGGCACACTTGCTCCCCTGGACAATGCCACCAGGGCGCAGTCAGCAGCCATGATCTACAAGCTGCTCGGCGTGCTGGGAGATAATGGCTGAGAGGTCGGTTGAGAAGTTTGATAAAACTTAAAAAGGTGCGGATAAGAAAACACCGCCCCTTCCGCACCATAGTAAAATAAAGGGGTGGGCTACTAGCCTACTAGTTTTACTCATAACGGCAACGCAGGCTATGGCATCACCGGCTGGACTCCTGCCTGTATGGACAGCCAGAAAAACAGGCCATTCAAACGATTATGAGTACCTTCGGCATCAAACAACAATAACATGATTTAACAGCAGGCAAGAGGATTGATGGGTTAGCTGAAACACTTAACTGGCCGAGATCTCGACCTTGTCGCCATCAGTGTGCCGTCGGTAGTTGTCCTCCTGAACAGGTCCCTGTTGGCGAGCGGGCAGATACAGACGGTGTTGTTGTGGCAGGCAGACATCCCGTTTTCTTCTTACGCCGTCAGTATCTTCTGTAAGCAGAAAATAAACCGTGCAGATAAGATCTCTGCACGGTTTTGCTATCTCTTTAAACTACGAACAAGCCTGCGCCTGACGCGCCATGTTGTTACTGGCCCGAGCTGTTCGTTGTAATTTGGATATCGGATGGAACGCTGAAGGTGTTGCTTGGCAACGGACCAATTGTATAGTTCGAGAAATTAATCATCAGGGTTGAGCCATTGGTGTTGGTTCTCAACAACTGAATAGGAACATTCTGATCCTGGCTCAGCCAAATTTTAATCGTGGCATTTTGCTGTTTAGAGCTGACAAATTGAATGCCATAGCAGTTTACCCCGTTAACGGCTTGCGTCCCCAGGTTTTGTGCTGTGTTGGGATCGATGTCCTGCAGGTACGTGGACATGTCCTCATCGGACGCACTGGGCAAAGCCGCTTTGTTGCCCGTCTTGGTGGACGGCTGATAACTGATCATGCTGTTGTCGGAATAGCTAAGAATATAAATTGTATCCACGCCATTGACAGTGGTTGCGATCTTCAACATCCCGGGGTGTCTCCACATCGTTCCGCTCATTTGCTTGCCGTTGGCTCTAGTGAGGTTAAAGTCGAACGACATGTCCCTGCCCTGTTTGGCCAAGGCGATCAGGTTTGTTAGCGTCTGTCCGCCGGTCTGACCTTGGGCGGATGGCTGGCTAGAAGACGATGAAGCGGTTGGTTGGCCGGAAGACAATGAACCGCCGGCAGGGGCGTTGCCCTTGCTGCAACCTGCCAGCAGGAAGCTGACGCCGATCGCCAACACCACTGCGTACCAAATAATTCTCTTACTCATGTCTCTTCCTCCAGAAATAATAATTATATGACCGATTTGCCAGATTACTAACCAGGTTTTTCCGTAATCAGATTCATATTGCAGAATTGAGGCCTTTCAAAAGTCTCCTATTAGTATATCCTCTATACACCTTCCCCCGGTTTAAGAATAGAGTTTAGAAAGAGTTTAAAAGAAAGTCCAGGAATTAAAGATACTCTGATGCAAGATGATACGGTATTTACCATCATGTTTCGACAAACCCCATAAAATTCCTTCTTCATATAGCAGAACACCTCTGGTAATGTATCTACAGGTTATCGACAATATAATAGCAATCCTTTCACGCATCTGGGTCTCAAAGACGGATGAGATTGGTACGTATGGGATGCTGAAGCTTGCTATAACTGTAAACTGGGTAACTCTAAAATCTGTTCTATGAGCTACTATACCCATGACGGGTCCGTATGGCGTCAGTTTTGAACGATCACCTTCGGCGGCTGAGGAACCTTTAACACCTGAAAGATCTTTTGCTTGTGCCTTATCGGGTACCGGGATGCTGTAGATTCGCTTGTCGATGAAACTCTGGTCGGTGGCATTCATTCTGGCCAACTCCCGCAGGATGCGCCGCACAGTCTTACGATCTTCCTGCAGCGCTGCCAGGGCACTCTCCCTCCGTGCAGGATCTGACTTGAACCCACACGACCCGCGAATGTCCCGGGATTTTAAGTTTTGAGCCGATCGTCCATTGTGTGTTAAAGCGTTGCAAATAGTACTCCCCAATGTCCATTGCGTGATATTCTGTCCACTGTGTACACGAGTTTTATTAGCAAAATTATTAGCAAGCCGGATATCCTCTAACCAAGTTTTACGAAATAAACCATCGGATAATGCCCATAGGTCACAATACTTTTATAATTAAACTTATTATGTCTCATTCAACCTCTGCCCCTGCCGACCGGGACCACGAATACCTCCTAAAACCCCCAGCGCAGATGTTTAGCGGCCAGTTTTTACCTCAAGCATTTTCTCCAAATTTGTTCCCTAAATATGACCTCATTTGAAAAATAGTACTGGACTCAGCGCTGCAGATCGTGTAACATGAAAACATGATAACAGCAGCTGAATTCCGGGTAACCGAGATAACTGAATATCACATCCAGACAGTCAGGCAGATGATCGCCGATCACCCTGACTGGACGCGCAGCAGGTTATCGCAAGAGCTCTGCTCATTCTGGAGCTGGTACTCTCCTGCCGGCCAGATGAAGGACATGGCCTGCCGTGATCTCCTGCTCAAATTGGAGCAGCAAGGGCAGATCGTATTACCCCACCGTAAGTCCGAGGCATTTGTCCGGGGCGGAAACTTATCAATCACCGAGGTTCCCCACGAAACCACCGACATCAACATTAATTTGAAAGCACTGCTCCCTCTTAGGATAGAAGTAATCGAGCCTTGCCATCCTTCCTGGAAGCTGTTCAAGTATCTGCTTTACCGGTACCATTACCTCGGTTTCAGCGGTACCGTGGGTGAGAACATGAAGTACCTGATCCTTGACAACCAGAGACGTCCCCTCGCCTGCCTGCTCTTTGGCTCAGCCGCCTGGAGCTGCGCCGCCAGGGATGAATACCTGGGTTGGAACACGAATACCCGGATCAAGTGCCTGCAGCATTTGACCAACAACACCCGCTTCCTGATCCTGCCTTGGGTGAGGGTTCCCAACCTGGCCAGCCACATCCTTGCCGTCATCGCCCGGCGTATCCGGGGGGACTGGCAGGAAAAGTACGGCCATGGCCTGCTCATGCTGGAGACCTTCGTGGAGATAGACCGATTCCGGGGCACCTGCTACCGGGCGGCCAACTGGCGCTATGTAGGCACCACCAAGGGCCGCAGCCGCAACGATCGCTATACCAGATTGCATGTTCCCGTCAAGGCTGTCTACCTGTATCCCCTGCCGGGAGGTGATCTTCGTTGAAAGAAGAGGAGATCCTGGACGCCTACATTAAGTAACCCGTTGCAGAGATGGAGCCCTCTAGTTGGTTGGCATCCCGGGCACTTGACCACGAAGGGCTACTGCATTATGTAAAAAATGGGGTGAAGATTTTTGGTTATATCTGAAAGGAAGCTCTTGCTGATAGAGAGCGACCTCACGTACAGGGCTGCAGCCAGGGTGAATACGAAGGCAAAAAAATATGCCACCCTGATTCTGGGTATTCTTACCGTATTATTGCTGAGCATGCTGTACACCTATCAGACTACCCGGATTATAACCCTTGGATGTCAGTTCGAAAAAGTGCAATGCAATATTTCCGCTCTGCAGAGCGCAAATGATCAACTAGAATTACAGGTATCAGAGCTCCAGACGCCCGAGCGAGTAGAACAGATCGCCACAACCAGGTTAGGGATGCAGCAACCGCAGAATTTTCTAGTCGTACCTATCTCATCAAGGCCTGCGTCTTCTCAAAAAACCCAAGTTGCGACTGCAACACCGCCACCGCCAAGTCAGGGGACGGTTGCCTCTTTGCGGTCGTGGCTGACAGCGGCGATCCCGAGATTAGTAAACAAGGCTGAGGCTTCAACAAGCGCTCAATCAGGTGAGGGGACTGTAGCACAGCAGTAGCATAATCCATAATGTCCCAATAGCGATCCCTGAAAGCCTTATGTGGTGCCGGGAGTGGGACTATTTTTTATCCACACGAATTCATACTTCAGAGGAAGCTTGTATAGATTGAACTATTCGCCCATTGTCGAATAGTTCAATCGCACAGTCGATCATTTGTTTGAAATATATTTCCACAGCAGGAAAATACCTCATCATATAGAATATAGAAATATAAACCCATCGGAAAGGTGTGCGCTGGTGGGCAGCCAAAATTCTAGTAATATAAGGCCGGGTAAGCCCGATCAATGAAGGGCGGCCTGGCTTTCACTCTTTTTTGGAGGGATTGTAATGAGCATAGCTGCGCCTGGAAACTTTGAAATATATCGTCCGGAAACCACCGATAATGACTTATCCCTTCTTACCATAAACGGGGCGGCAGAATGGGCATCACGGTTTGTAAAAAAGAATGTTACAGCCAACAACATTACTTACCTCATCCAGTACGGCAGAATTCAGAAATACAGCCGTGAAAACCAGACCCTTGTTTCCCTGGAAGAGCTTCGTGATTACTACGAGCGTTACACCAACGGAATACGTGATAAATTCGAGGGTGCCCTGGGTGACGATTTAAACTGGGATCTCTCCTTCTCACAAGTCAAAGAGGCTGAGACCACCAAGCATGTTCACCGGCTCCACTCCTACAAGGGCAAGTTCATTCCCCAACTGGTGGAGTATTTTCTTGACAGTCACACTGACACCTTTAAACGGGATGTCTACTTTCATCCGGGAGATGTTGTTCTTGATCCGTTCGGCGGGTCCGGCACCACCTTGGTCCAGGCGAATGAACTGGACATGCACTCCATCGGCCTAGACATTTCCTACTTTAACTGCCTGATCGCCGATGCCAAACTGGGTAGCTACGACCCGGACTCCGTGCTTGACAATTGCCGGGGGCTATATCGCTGTATCAAGGCCGAGCATGATAGCTCCGGTGTCTCGGCCATGGAAAAGGAATTGGATGAACTGCTGGCCGATGTCAATAAAAAATATTTCCCCAATGACTATAGATACCGGATCGCCCATGAAGGCCTGGACGAGAAAGCAATTTCCGAGGCAGCCATGGGCGAGGTAAACCGAAGCTGGTATAAACTGCTGAAGAAATACAACCCCGTTATAAAAGACGGGCTGGCGGGCTCCACCTTCCTCGACACCTGGTATGCGGCCCCTGTGCTCAAAGAGGCGCTGGCCGCCCGGGAATGCCTGCAACATTTTCCGGAAGCGGAGAGAAAACTGCTGACGATGATCCTTTCCCGGTCGCTCAGATCGTGCCGGACGACCCCGCACTACCAGCTTGAGAGGCTGGAAGAACCAGTCTACGATCCGTACTACTGTTACAAACACATGAAGATCTGCCGGCCGATCTACACCATGACCGACAAGTTTTCACGTTACTACAAAGATACAGTCAGGCGAATCGGGGAGTTCCAGGCAGTGCGGACTGACGCCTACCATGCTATGATCTGTCAGGACTCCAGGACAGCAGATATTTTCGCTGCCATACGTCTACAGCATCCTGCTTTTGCTAACCTGCTGGATAAGCAGAAGATCCAGGGCATCTTCACATCGCCCCCCTATGTCGGTCAGTTGGACTATCACGAACAGCACGAGTACGCTTATGAGTTATTCGGATTCAACAGACGTGACGATGAGGAGATCGGCAAGTCGCGCAGAGGTAAGGGAATAAAGGCCAAGGAGGATTATATCCAAGGTATCAGCGACGTGCTGATCAACTGCAAGAGATTTCTTTCCCGGCACAGCAATTTCTTTATCGTTGCCAACGACCAGCACGGCCTATACCCGGAGATCGCCGGGCGAGCTAGCCTGAAGATAGTGCAGGAGTTTAAGCGCCCGGTCCTGAACCGGACGGCCAGGGACAAAAACCCTTACGGAGAGAGCATATTCCATATGGTTTGAGTGTATACGTTTTGCAGCCTGTATCTTTTGGTGCTGTCTTTTTCATTTCAACTGCTCCGGCTCCCCCGCACGAAAAACTCTACCAGTCTTTCAGGATTGTTGAAATACCCGTTATCGTCTATAAGTTCTTTCGACTTGCAATACTCTCCAAAAGACTTAAGCAATTCCTCGGGAATATCCACACCCATGCTGTCCTGTTCTTCAACATCGGGTAAAACGGTCATGACCGTTTTGACAACATCCTCATAAGGGTATCCGGTGAAAAACGGCCAGAAGAAGTCGGAAGGCCAGACTTCTGCATTAACCGAATAGGGTATCCTGGTTTCCTTCGCAACTTTTATAACCCTGTTGCCCCGTTCCATGGTGAGGCAGAACACACAAATATAGGGGCCTGTCCTGTTGATATCTTTTTTGGCAGTTTCCTCAAGATCCTGTATCGCCTTCGGCCAGTTGGAGCCGCTGATCGTCCTGGATCGGTTTTTCACCGAAGCGTAGATGCTCAAATCGGTATCAGTGCCTTGTATGCCAATGGTTGCAGTAAAATCCGTACTACTGCCTCCGATGTCGGATACTGTTTTAAATCTACGAGTGCACAGCGCAGCACCCTTGGCAATATATTGGTACCGCCAGCCTGCGTTCATACGCTCATCATGTAGCGCCTTATTTTTAAAAAGTTCTCTGCCTATCGTAAAGTAATGTTTATTTTGATAGTAACGTGCTGTGGAGGCGGGATCTGCATAGGTTTTCTTGAAGTAGTTGAATAGTTCCCTGCCTGCTTTTCTGTAAATATCAGAGAGTTCGCTTTCTGGCACCCCATCAGGTATCTTAAAGATTTCTCTGCTGGATTTCATACTTGCCCGCCTGGTGGCGTCAATAATTATTGCCTGCATCTCTTTTCTTGTTGGCCTATGGATATGGGGCTGCAAACGGGCATCGTCTAAATGACCATCACTGTTCCGGGGATAACTCTGTACTTTGCCAGCCTTGTTAGCCATTGCAATGCCTCCATATTTTTATCAATTAATATAGGATATTATAGGTTCCTATTTGCATATATGAAAATATTTTTATCCGATTGATGCTCTGTCTTTTTTTGCACTTTGTTTTTACTTGCCTAGTTTATGGTTAATGGGAAATCTTATTTCTCAGTAAATACTATTTTCGTATATATGATTGATATCCTTGTATTTTTCAAATGGAATTGGGATAGGAATCAATGCTATTCTTAATTCAACACAATCATCTAACAATTTTCGTCCACATTTCTGACAATTAAAGTTATTTTTTTCTTAAAAAACTCATTCATATAACTGAATACTGCATCATCTGTAAGTTCTGGCTGGGCCTTTATTACTTCATAATTCCCACATTCACAGAACAAGACTAGAGTAACATAAGGATTATAACCACATTTTGGACATGCGATACCATTTAATCCTGCTAAATTAGCAATCATGTGATGCCCACATTGTGGGCATCTTTTCCCACCTGTAAGTAAACTCAATAAGAATTCTTTTAGATATGCTCTACGCCATCCGTTCTTAACTTTTTTAAAGCCTTTTTTCACCCCAGATACTATATTAGCGCGTTTAATTATTAAATCATTATCTTTTATATAACCATTATCTATCTTCTTGTATCCTAAAGCAATAGATAAGTTACAATACCAGCCTGATCTGCACAACTCTCTTACTATCATTGATTCAATACTTTTTTTGTCAATTGATCCCCTGTTTATTCTTAGGAGTGAAAATGTATTGCATAAAATATCGAATAATGCATCTGTTTGAGTCTCATAAAAATCCTTGAAGCCATAGACTTCCCGTAAATATCTAGAGAAAATTGCTCGTGTATCATTATCATCCTTTCGCAGAGGGCGTCTATCAATATATAACCTGTCTATTATAAACTCATAATCTATTAAACAGAAATTTTTAATTAGATCTTGTTTCACTTGTAGTTTGTGTTTTTCACTTTCATAATGATTTAATAATACTTGCCTATACTGCTTAAACCTTTCTGTAAAATTAATGCCATCTACTTTTATATTATCAAAAGATGAAATTACAAAATAAAATTCTTTCTCATTTTCCATAGCAGCGTTGTTGTTAAATATATTTAGTATGTTAAATAAAGTTGCTTTATCAATTAATGTGCTTTTTACTTGTATAAAAATACGCGCATTGTTACTGAGTATTTCTATATCATCATTATTCTCACACATAATACAGAAATCGTCGATTATTTGATTAAACCCAAAATAGTTTGGGTCATTTAGCAATTCAAGTGCATATATTAGAGCTACTGTATCTTGATGCTCAATCTTTGAATTTATACTTCCTCCAGTTTTTTGTTTGGAATAATAATCACCCATGTGCTAATACCTTTTTCCGTAGTTATTTTAAAACATATCTCTTACAGCGATTATATGGTTAATGGGAAGTCAATAATTCACTGTCGTTCTTATTTGCATAAAGATTTCTAGCAAATATATTTATAAAAGCATTTAGTCCATTTCCGCGTTGTGCAAGATATTTTATATGTTCAATATTTTCGGCACCTGCGCTTTTATATGTATATAGGTATATCGCGCCTGTTGTAAATTGGACTCTTATATAATCTGAGCCGCATTCATAAGCATGGACACCTGAATTACCACTAGATTATGCTTTTTGCTGTCGAGTAATATCGTTGTTGCATTATTCAATAATGTCCTGTGGTACGGTTCATCAAAAATGCTATATTATACTCTGACATAAGGACGATGCCTGTGCAACCATGTACCCGCGTTTTGACTATCCCTCCGCCGGGAACGACTCATTCTCGCAAAATGTGGCATTGCGAACTCGTATTACAAGATGATTAGCTAAGGTGAGTAATTCTAGGGCTCTATCTTCACTATCTTCCCAATCACTCTCGTGCGCTCTCGGATTACGAATCCCTGTCATACTACCTGCAAATATCTGTAGATAGCCTTTTTGCTCATCGTTTTCTGATTGAGTTTCACCAGCATTTATTTTTAGCAATGGGTTATCAGCACTAAAAACTTTTTGCATAAGAGGAGCCCCAGTCAGCTTTCTATCACTTGGCTTGGCTGCCCTCTTTACTATATTATCCAGATACTTATATGCTTCTTCTACAGCTCTTGCATGGTGTACATCACAAAATAGCTTTGCAGTCTGTTTTTGAAGACCAGAATCTGTGACCATCCGCAAAAAGACATCATTACCTCTTATCGATTCGTCTGGCTGAACACCTGGGAGCGCATCGATCTCCTTTTTCAGAGAACTCATCTTTGCAAAAATGTCTGTATACATACTTTATTTTCTCCCATACAAATGCTTAGCCATACTTTCGAATATCTTGTCAATCTGATCAGCTGAAGCATCCGGTGAAATATGAACCTGGATATCAATGTGTAGAGGAGGTGCTACATGCGTACTTTCGTTGTTCACTGGTAAGGTATCTTTAGTAACTGGTGTTGTTTGTACAGTTTCTTTGGCCGGTTTTTCTTTGGCCGTCTTAGCCACCTTCTTGGGCGAAGCAGATGCTTTTTCCGATAGCTGCCTAATTCTTGCACTACGAATAAGCATGAATGTGTTCGCAACTTTGCTTGCCGCACTTTGGCCAATGGAAGCTGTATCCATAAACCAAGATTTTAATTTGGAAATATCGTAACTGCTCAGCGGTGATGCAACTGCTTAATCTTTCGTCGGTACTTACCCGCCCACCCGCCCCATGATAAGCAGGACTGTATGGGTTAGGGCTCAAAA
>Ga0224558_1003709_pt1 | contig 12482 bp, 15 predicted proteins | sample 714S32024metaG_FD_180682 | JGI IMG/M metagenome (GOLD analysis project Ga0224558, IMG submission 180682) | Peat soil microbial communities from Stordalen Mire, Sweden - 717 S3 20-24 | ecosystem: Environmental > Terrestrial > Soil > Wetlands > Peat | place: Sweden: Norrbotten County, Stordalen... | reverse complement strand
ACGACATGGCACGTAAAAGCGGCGTGGAGGTCGTTATCGAAGAAGACCTTCTGCCAATTAATCAGTCAATACAGGCTGCTGCTGAAATGTTGGGCATCGACGTGCTGGAAGTTGCCAATGAGGGGAAGGCAATCATCGGCGTAGAGCCCGACAGTGTTGAGGCAGTGCTCAGCGCGATCAAGAAGACCAAGTACGGGAGAAACGCTGCCATAATTGGTGAGGTGAGGACCGGCAAAAGAGTTCTGATGACGACACGTATCGGTGGAACCCGCTTTGTCGATGCTCCGCTAGGCGATCCCGTGCCCCGCGTGTGCTGAGCGCTCAAGCCGTTCTAAATTGTTTTGAAGGCTCACGGACCCTCGCATGAAGTTTTGTTATCAATAAGGGACAGACGAGCTATCTGCCTGATTCCTGTGACCACGGAGACGGGCACGCTCCAGTTGACGTTTTCGCGAAGCTAGCTAACGAGCTACAAAAAGTGGCGTACTGCCGGCCTTGATCGAAAGAGTGTTAACTGGATGAAAAAAGCGACGCAGATTCTATGCGACTACGCGAATGGCATAATCAGTAAGGCAACGATGGATGCCGCACGAGAAACCGCCTTGCGCAAATAGCTTCAGCAAGCGATCTGAAACAATTCTTTTTGAAGTTCAGCTGCACATGAGTAGTTTTGTTGTGACGACCAGATTTAACAATCCAGCGGTCGTGGGATTGTTCCAGGTATACAATGAGAAGTCAAGCAGGAACAGGAGTGCATAGCAACTTGATGGGCTATAGCGCTGGAATGTGCGCGCCGCTTTTTTGGGGTACTAGGTAGGGTTCACTCTTGCTGATGCACTTCACACGCGCGGCGTCGCTCGGCTTCCTTGTCAATTCTAAACGCCAGGTTGATGTAGTCCTCAACGGTTTGACTATCTTTCGCGCTCACGCTGACGAAATCCGCCTCCACCTCGTGTTCTCTGCGGATCTTATCCCAATCTTTAGTTTGAGCGTTTGCGGCTTCGACAAGCGGCAGCATTCGAGCGACGATAGAGGCAATATATGCCAAAGCTCGGCCCTTGGCTACGCCTGTGCTTTGGCGGTCATTGCGCACGAGGGATATCGCATCCTCTACGACGGCGAGCAGGCAGTGCACGTCGTACACCGTTTCAATTTCAGAGGCGGTCTGACGCTTACTGAATCTTTTTTTCGTCTTTGCCTGGGCCCGCTGCATCTGCTTGTATTCCTTGTCGTATTCACGACGCCGGTCGGGGTCTGCGTAGGGCATTTACCGATCGCCTCGCCTTATTTCGTCCACACCTGTTCTTTCAACACGCATTCCCTCAGAGCAGACCCCTCGGATCTCCGTGGGCCGACGCGGGGGAGCGATAAGTTTGTCGATCGTAACCGACTTCGTATTCCGATGTTGTTCCATGTTAGCACCTATCATGCATTCAATAAAGAAGACTATCTACCCGTACTGTATAAACTTGTAATCGAATAACGCCAAATCGGGCTCCGATTTTATAAAAAACTGCTGACCGCTGGAATAGCAAAGTCATGCGCGGACGCACAAAAGGCCCCACATAATCGGCTTGTTCACTTTTAAAAAAAAACGCGTCTTCAAATCAGCGACACCTTAAAGGCACTTTTTTGGGGTTGCTCGCATCCTATCTCTATTTTAACATTTCGCTATCGTGCGTGCACATCACCCGCTTCAACATGTCGATGATCTGGCGAAGAGGTGGCCCTGCCCTTTCGGCTCTGCACTCGGCGCCTCTCTGCAGTACTTTCAATCGGAGTCTTTATCGTGCCTTCTGACACGCGTGGGGGCGGCTATATATTGCGAATAAGCGTGTGTGTACAAATCACTTGGAGTAGATGGGCACAAAAGGGTGATGAGTAAATATGGTACAAGAAGAGGCCTATGAAAAAATTAGCACCACTGCCAAGCTAGTGGCGCACATAAGGGCGTTTACCGATATTCCGTTCGCCAAGGAGATAGCCGCAGCAAGCGGAGCAGAGACAGACTTTCAAACACTAGCAGGCAAGAGCGCGGAATTCATGACTCAGTCTGCTTTCAATTTGGAGGCACGCTGCAAAACTACTGATCAGATCATTGCACGTTACCATATTACACAAGTTTTGGAAATCGCCGCTGGACTTTCTCCGCGTGGTCTCGCAATGACTGAAGATCCAAATGTAGTCTATGTGGCCACTGATTTGCCGGAGATTTTAGAACAAGAAAAAGCAATTGCCGAATCCATACTTACAAAATTGAACATACATCGTTCAAACCTGTATTACCGGGTTGCAAATGCACTTGATCGAGAAAGTTTGTTGCAAGCGGCCATTCCTTTTCGATCAGACAAGCCTATTGCGATTATCACGGAGGGGTTACTTCCGTACCTTACCAGCGGAGAAAAAGAAACCTTGGCAGGCAACATCCATGCCCTTCTTAGACAATATAACGGAGTATGGGTTACACCGGATGTGAACACCAAACAAACCCTCAAGTTTTTTGCTCAAGCAGATGACACTATGCAGCAACGGATGCAGAATGTATCTGGCGCGACTGGGCGTGACATCGAAACGAACACATTTGAAGACGAAAATGCTGTGCGACAGTTTTTCACCAATGCTGGATTCACGATCGAAGAATATCCTTGGTCAAATGTTCTTGAAGATTTGTCTTCGGTGAAACTCTCGAAGTTTAAGCGAGAGGAGATTTTTGAGATTCTGCAGATGCAGAAGACGTTGATTTTAACAATCCGTTCGAGCTGAAAGCCACTTTGCGATCGTGATCGCAATGGCTTCCGCTCTGCGAACTTTTCCCCAAACCCTAGACTTATTCGCTCGTCTGGTTTGGCGTCACCTTGGTCTGGCACACATGAGTGGCGAGATATGCAGATACGATCCCAATCCAGAGAAGGACGGAACCGAGAAATACTCTTTCAGTCAGCCCACCGATGCGCGCGTCTAGGTGAGGGAATACGAAATCTAACCCGAACTCGATTACCAGAAGAATCACAGCAATTACGGACAAGGGTAGCGCGTTAGGTTTCAAACCTTCAAACTCGTGATTTTTGCCCAGTTTCCATGAAATGGCAAATGCTCCGAATGCACCGCCGATGAAGGCGATCAGTGCAACAACGATATGAATCGCAATCCTGAGATTCTAATTCTTAGCTCTGGCTCGGTTGACTCGACGGGTCTGGTAGCTCCGATGTGACTCTCTAGAATCGGCAACGGAGCGAAATATGCAGAGCTACAACGAAGCACCGCGTAACTCTAACATGTTGGGGTATAAGTTACCCTTCGAGGAGTTAATGTCAGAGAAAGGTTCATATCAATATAGGATAACGGGACACAACATGGAAAGGACGAAAATCCTAGTCTCTAAGGAGGCGCGGGAGCTGCTAATCGGCTTTCAGCTTAAGGAGGCTGCTCGACTAGGTAAAAGAATCTCGCAGAGCGACGCACTAGTTATAGCGGTTGAGCTTGCGAAGCAAGCGAGAGACACGGAGAGGGGCGATTGATTGGAAAGGTTGGACCGGTAGTTGTGAGATGTCAGCTAAATCGGTGGGATTATGCAACTTATAGGAAAATCAAAAATCGGCAAGCTATCTGCCAAAGGTATTGATTACCCACAGCTGCGCTTGCCCAAACTGTATTTTGATGCCGTGGGTAAGACTGCTTGTATTTATGAGACTGACACGAAGGAAGGCAAGCGTCCCTCATTGTGACAGAACAAAGCGTGCCAAAGGAAGACACGGTTTTAAAACCGAGCGAAGAAATTTTAAAACCATGTGCAGATTTGGCACAGCCTTTGACGGAAGCTCTTGCAAAAAGTGCGCCTCATTCCAGGAAACAGTCAGAGGCAGGGGCAAGCTCGAAAATCACCGCAGAAAGCTTTATTATCAATACTTGGCTAGTAAGCTGTGCTGCGTCAGGCAGTCGCTTTGCGTGCGCAAGCCCGGGTAGTGTAGCGGCCTATCATGGAGCCCTGTCGAGGCTCCGACTCGGGTTCAAATCCCGACTCGGGCGCTCCTTTTTTGCTTTTTGAACTCGCTGAAGCTTTATTTTCTAAAAGAAGTGATTTTAGCTGGCTGATTTCTGATTCAAGAGCGCGGCGATAATATCTACCTTAGAGACAGCAACGGAGACTGGAAACAGAGGCTATCATATCATAGAGAAAAGCAATTTGAGGCAGATCTACGCGGAGAATACGTACTCGTCTCTGACGATTTCTTTTACTTCGGCGCGAATGCTGTCCTTGCGCCGGATCGTTTTCGCGGCTTGATGAGCACAGGGAGATGCTACCGACACGTCATCGGTTCTGAAGCAACTAATTTCATTGCGTGGCTGCGTGCGACTTACAGCCCAGGAGTTCACGGAAAGCCTTACGCAATCGCTTCTCAAGCATTGAATTCTCTCGGAGAAAGCACTCACTGAAACCGCGACAACGCCTAAAGAAAGGGTTGGAATCGCAACTGAGTCAAATTGCGCGCCTTTTTTATAGCTATGCCAGCATATGTTCGGGCTGATAGCTACTTTCTTGAACAGCTAGTTCGGGGATAGTAGTTCAGTCGTGCCGATACATTCGCTTGAGGTAATGATTATGACATTTACAGAGATTATGATTCTAGATGTTGACTATGCTCACGTCGAGGAGTCTTTGCGCTCTAGGAATGATGTGAATGATGTAATAGTCCCCTATATTTTGTCTAACACACCACCCGAAGAATGGAAGAGTTACTTCGAAAAACAAGCCCCTGCAAGTGCGAACGCAAAGATTGTTGGCAACACAGCCCATTATAAATGCCCCAAAGACAAAGCCGCAATACAAAGGGGCGGAGCATGCTGGAAGATGGTGGCCAACTTAGTCGAGGATGCAAACCGATATTATCTCGAGATCGAATTGAGGCGAGTGCAAGAGCTAGAGCGACAAGGTGAAATGGAACGTCAAGAGGAACAACCACGGGAATTTGAGAAGGAATGGGATCGCTATATGAGCCGAGACTGAGTTCCGGGCACGGTATCAAAGAGCTATATGATGAGACGCCGTCATTGTGAGTTTGTTCCTGAAAATAGATCTAGGCAATTTGCGTTAGACACACCCGTAGTTACCTGTTGGGGCACTTAAACTACGACGACATCCGAACTGTGATTGAAACTGTGCAGCCGAAAGTGCTGATTCCTGTGCACACTCAGCACCCTGAAGTGTTTCAGAACATGGACGACAACGTGATTATTCCGGAGAAAGGTCGAGAGATAGGACTATAGCGCAGGATCATTGTCGTGGCATCTTTAGAGGCATCGGGTCAATCAGCAGCACCTCCCAGAGGCCCGCGAGAGACGATGCGCCGCCATCCCTTGTTCTTCTTCTTTTTCATGGCATACGCATTCTCCTGGATTATTTCTATCCCCTACGTGCTCTCAGTTTGGGGCCTCTTGCCTAACGGGGGCGGAATTGCACTGCTCTTGTTCACGTTCTTAAAGGCGTACGCAGGGCCGGCCCTAGCCGCCATCATCATGACCAGTATCACCGCAGGAAAATCAGGCTTGCGTGGCCTGCGGCACCGTCTTACGCAATGGCGCGCTGGTTGGCAATGGTATCTGTTCATCCTCATCGGCATCCCTGCACTACTCCTGCTTGGGATCATCATCCAGCCAGGATTGCTTGCGAGATTTGAAGGTCTTAGCCCCATCTTGCTGGTCTATCCAGTGGCTTTTTTCGCCGTCTTCCTTCAGACTGGGCTCCCCGAAGAAATCGGCTGGCGCGGCTTCGCGCTGCCCCGTATGCAACCGCGCTATGGGCCACTGCGGGGTACGCTGCTTCTTGGTGTCTTATGGGGATTCTGGTATTCGTTGTACTTCTTGACGCCGGATCACGGAGGAGGGCCAGGCACCAGTTTCTCTACCGTCCTTACGGGCTTTCTCATTTTTCTTATGATGGTCATAGCAATCGCAATAATCATGACGTGGGTTTTCAACCACACTCAAGGAAGCGTCTTCATCGCCAGCGTGCTGCACACCAGCATCAATACCCCCGTTGTTGTGTGGATACCACTGTTTCGCCCCGTGAATGAGACGACCCTGGACTTGGCCAACCTTATCGCCTTTGGGGTGCCAGCACTGCTAATTATCATTATGACACGCGGACGGCTCGGCTATCAGCCACGCCAGGAATAATTGCAAAATTACGTTGACTCTTATCACCGGTGTCATTTATAGCACGTAGGTTGTTTAGGCGACTTCCTTTCTTCATAGACTTCCAGCAGAGAAATCGCAAGTTTCTCCGCATCGTGCGCGCACATCACCTGCTGCAACACCTCAATGATTTGGCGGAGGGGTGGCTCTGCTGCGTCGAGGTGTGCTCTCGCCCGACGCACGCCGCGAGACACGTATAAATAGAAGAGAGAGATAATGCGCGATCAACGCACGGAAGGTCACGCGAGATGGCGGTAGACAACCAGTTACCCATCGGCTCACTTTTCTTCGTCGGCGCGGCGCAGTTCGTCCTCGCGATGATCATCGCTGAGGCGCGCTACCCGGGCTACAGCATCGCGAATAACGCCATCAGCGACCTGGGCGTCGGACGCACCGCGCGCCTTTTCAACGCCTCGATCATCGTCTTTGGCGCCGCGATCGTGGGCGGCGCGCTCATCGGCACGGGCTTTTTTGGTCCCGTGCCGACGCTTTTCATCGTCCTCGGGGGCGCCGGGACCGTTGGCGTGGGGATATTCCCCGAGACGACCGGAAGGCTTCATCTCCGCTGCGCGCTCGTCGCGTTCCTTTTCGGGGGCTTATCTGCGATCTCCGCCTTTTCGTACGAGAGCGTCCCTCTGGCGTACTACTCAATCGGACTCGGGGTCATTTCGCTCGCTGCGTTAGTGCTGCTCACCCGGAAGCACATGCACGGCATCGGCTTCGGCGGGATGGAGCGAATGGTCGCCTACCCGATCATCCTATGGGCACTCGGCCTAGGCGGGTTTCTGCTCAGCACTCGCTAAGGTCTACCGCTGCAGAGCGCGAACGCAACGTCGCCCATTTGGTGCAGTTGCTCGACTCGTTGTGATCCGGCTCCGCTCGGTTCTTCTGCAGAAGCTGGGCAACGCAGCGTTTGATGTGTCATCCTAGCGGACTAAGTCGCCCAATCTGCTGTGCGTCTCGCCGCGCTCGTTCCACGCTTTCGAGAAGATCCGCAAGTGGCAATGTGTGAATGTAAGCAGCAAAGAGGTTGTAGATGGCCTGTCTCTGGTCGCTGGTATCGGTTTGAGGTATTGCTTGCACAAACGGCGTGGGCTCTGACCTGTTATAATCTAGTTGCGAGACTGTGCTGAAAGTGAAAGAAAGAGACAGAAGCGAAGCCGGCGACCATATCGAAAAAATGAAGAAGGAATGGCGCGCTAGTGCCGAGTATGACACAAGAAACAGAACTACCGCCGGGCGTTAGCCCCCCACGCAAGCTTGCGCCGAGTGAACGGCTGATCGGCTGTGATGCGAGCGTAAGTTATTTTCGGGCGTGAGCTTACTCAGACCTCATACTAAATATTGATCGCGCTTCCAATTACTTACATCAGAGGCTTTTCTTGAACACAGCCGGGTCAGGTCAGGCGCGGAGTAGAATGAAATAATAGTATGCGTCTACACGTGCTCAAGCGTCATTCCTTCTACGCAAGCGCTTTCTTTTTTCTACGCTAAGACGGTAGAAATTCGGTGAGCAATTCTCTGTCATTTCAGCTAGCTGCGGCGTCACTGACGGTCTTACCAACATATCTAAAAAATGTTAGCCCAGAGACTAATTACCAACGGTACCGTTGTGACAACAATAGCTCCGACGACGTACAGTGGAGTTATTTTTCTTCTTCCGCTCCAGATTACGTAAAACATAATCGCGTCTGTCACTGCGACGATTATAGTAGTGAAGACAAGCGCGTTTAAAAAGAGAATGTTTGGAAAAATGATATCATACACGGTTTACTCCTCCAACTTTAGCGTTGATTCGATTCCCCCCAACATTTTAGTTGTCCAGTTGGAATAGCGCTAAAACCGTATAAAGAATAACTATAACAGCGTTTCAACTAACCTGACATCAGCTTAGGAAAATCATCTCACATGACAAACCAATTGACACACGTCGCCGATGTTAAAGTTGGCAAGGTGAAAGGTAAAAGCAAAACTTATCCGCAGTTACGCTTGCCTAGTGAGTACATTGAATTAGTTGGCAAAAAGGCGAGTATTTACGAAACAAGCGAACATCAAGGAGAAACAACTTTTGTTATTCGCCTTAATAATGAAAACCGTGTAGCGGCCTATAATGAGCGAGCGGAGCGAGCTGGAGCAAGCTTTGCTTGCGACGTGCCCTGTCGAGGCTCCGACTCGGGTTCAAATCCCGACTCGGGCGCTCCTTTTTTGCTTTTTGAACTCGCTGAAGCTTTATTTTCTAAAAGAAGTGATTTTAACCCGCTAATCTCTGATTCGAGTTCTAACAAGCGAGAATCGACGCTATTTAGGCCCTCGGGTTGTATAACTTTTGAATCCGGTTGTATAACTTCAGAAGGCGCTGCTCCGTCATTGAAAGTGACCAGAAGTGCCCGCCTGTTATCCTGCTGAGTCTCAAATATCTCTGCAACGTTCCCAATTTCGTTTGCGTAGGTCTTTGGCAGCCTAATAAGTGGGTAAACGACACCCGCTTTGGCATTTAACTTTGTGACCTTTGATTTTCCTATGTGTTGCACAGTTTCATCTCCTTCCTGAGGCAGTCATGGCCTATAGTGACTTACTAGACGTGGCGTCTGAGACCTAGTCGTGGCGGCTTCGCGCCTCAGATCCTCACAAATATTCTATTGTTCTCAACTTTAGTTTCGTACGTTTCAAGGTCGAGTGTCTCGATCTGCCGCCTTATTTCAGCCAGCTTTGCCTCCATTTGAAGAAAATTAGCGGGCATCGTCTGGATTATTTCAGGCGGTACGTTCAACTCTTTAGGATCTGAAAGTTTCTTTCCAGTTGTTACGTCATACGTCGCAAAGTGAAGCGCACACATAATTATCTTACCTTGAAGCGTACCCAAATGAAGTGACGCATTCATATGCGGGCACCGATCGTTAAATGCGTAGAACGTGCCCTCAACATTGGCGATGACCACCTTTTTTCTTTCAACCTCAACAACGCCCATTTTGCCTTTTTCAATATCTTGTGTATCTGCAACATCAACCCATTTCACTCGTATACCCCCTCAACAGATGTTTTATCGTCTTTTTATGATTACCGATTAACAGTTTCTTTGGCTTAAGTCTGGGTTCTAGTTCATTTTCTAAGCCATCGTTCGTCGTATCTCTTCATCCTCGCGTTGCGCTTGCGAATCCACCACGCCCAAAGTATCAGACGCGCGGCGCTGAATGCCACGAGCAGAATGAGAAGAAGAACCACTGCGTTCACTGGGTTCATAATTGGCTCACATGTAACCGTGATTTTTGGTTTGTTTGCTCATGACCTTACACATTGGCTGTAGAGAACACACGCGTCACACAACATACGTGCTCGCAGTCAATAACTAGCTGTGAATCAAAGGGTAACGGGATTGATTTTCAACGGGCTTTTTTACGTGCTCCAATCGCTAAAATAAGTAGTGCTGCCCGCCCCAAGCCACCTCTCCGTCAGATCATTGAGGTGTTACAGCCGGTGATGTGCACACACGACGCAGAAAAGCTTGCGATTTCTGTGCTCGAAATCTGGGAAGAAGGTTATTGCGAAGGGCGAAGTTCAAAGTTATGAACCGGTTGCTGTACAAGCCAGCTCACAAAGGTACTTTAAGCGGCCAACAAAAGGAGCATTGAAAGGGCTTCAATCGCTGAAATTGGCGATCCAAAATGCCACTAGAAGGGTCATCCGCTGACTACGAGCGCACATACTGAACACCCCTACTCTCAAGCTCGCGCAGATACAATCGATGCCTTTAAGCGCTCTGATTCAGGGAGTATCATTCAGCGTAGAAGGTTTACGCTTTTAAGCTCCTTAACGATTCGATCGACCGCATTAGCCGCATCTTCGGGCTTTTTCCCGCCCGTGATGACAAGTTTACCGGAACCAAACAAAAGAATCACCACTTTAGGATCTGACATCCGATAGACGAGACCCGGAAACTGTTCGGGCTCGTATTCAATATTCTCGAGCCCGAGACCGAGGGCAATTGCATTTAGATTCAGAACTGAGTGTAGATCTGCTGACGAGACGATGTTGCTCACCTTAATCTCTGGTGTTCCCTTCACTTCGATTCCGATATTTCGTAGACTTTGAAATACGTTTTCAAGGCCTTTATGAACCTCATCTATGCTCTTTGCACCCGTGCAGACAATTTTTCCGGATCGGAAAATTAACGCTGCCGTCTTCGGGTTCTTGGTCCGGTACACGAGGCCCGGAAACCGTTCAGGATCATAATCTGCACCCTCTAACGCAAGCGTGGCTTGCTTGAGGTTTATCTCTATTCCGATGCCGGTTGAGGCTACCACATTTTCAATTTTAATAGTGTCCCGCGGTTCAACCATACGCCTCCCCTGTTGGTTTATAAAGGCTTAAGCTAGAGAGCATGGAGAGGCTAAAAGCAATATGCTACTAGAATACTAGAATACTAGAATTGCCCCGCGTGACCCGAGATTATCTCCTCTTGAACGGCTGGGGCTTCAGTTAGCCATCGAGGGCGGCAAATTCTAACGAGAGCGGCCTATCGGGCGAGTGTGAGTGGTAAGTTACCGTGTTTGGTGCGGCCGGTTGTCTTTGCGAAGGCTCGTGTCTCAGCAATACCTCTATAGCGAAGACCGATATAGCAGTGCAAACAGGTCACTAGTGAGGATGTGATAAAAACGGGAGACTCAGACAACCACGAAGTGAATCCACCTGACCAATGCAATGGCTGTCATACTGGAAAGATAACCGCTGTTAGGGCAAAGCGTGACCGCCCTGAGTGTGAGCCGTGCTCAACGGCGCAGATTAGCAATCCAAGGTTTAATTACTGCTACGATTTGTGGTGCGAAAAAAACCCTTATAAAGCGGCTTTCGTAAAAGCGGATATTGCTAACTATTGGCGATGGCAATCAGGGAGTAAGTAAAGACAATCGCTAGTACGTGTCGCTGGTCGTTTTCTCTACTTTTGATGCACGCGGTTCAACATCGATCTCGGCGCTAGAGAGACTAACCGCATTATAGATTGTAGAATCGCGACGGCTGGCCGGTCTGGATCCGAGCAACCGATACCTATCGGTACGACGATCGGTGAATTTAAACAAGAGGTAGGGGTAAAATGAAAACGACTGCTGAGAAGGTAACGAAAAACGAAATAGATAAAGAATTTGCAGCCAAAAGACTCGCAAAGCTTGATATGGCTATAAAAGCGCTTGAAGATCTAGGCCCTCATAGGAATTACGGCGCGTTAAGCAACGCGATACACGAGCTTAACGTGCAAAAGAAGCGCCTGCAGGCCTAGCTAATATGAGCCGAGCGCTTCGCGCTCACGACTCCACATAAGCATAGCCGTATTCGCGACACTGATGCATGTGCACCTGTATTCTTTTGATAATCCGTCGTGCCTGTTGCCGTGCGCTGTCGGGTAGCCAGCTATCGTGCGCTCGGTCCTGCAGGTAGTGATAGGCTTCCCAACTGGTTGAGCACTTCCGTAAACGCTTTTCGGCCGCCATATCGGCGTAGTCGTTCTTATAGTCGGCTAGTTCGAGTATAGCTCATCGACTTCGACGCAATCGTTGTGCATAGTGTAGTAAAAAGAGAGGTGTGTTCCTGAATAATGGTTGACGAAGGGCAGTGCGGAAGCGGTCTTGGGGATTACGTGATCCTAAGACAGAATAGTTGCTTCACTCTGATTTGTTAGAGGGTCGGCCGTATAGGTTCATGTCTTCTGATGGCGTCGGCTAGAAGTACTAATGTTGCGCATCATCGTCACAAAGACACTTATTATTAAAGCGTGCCGAATATAGGGGCCAATAGGCAGATAAGACCGCAAATGCCCCCGACCGCTAGAATAGAGCCAACAAAAACGATAAATCCGTATTTCGCTATGACATTCATCTTCAGACTATCATTTTAATTCCATATTTCTTATAGGCTCGGAGTGTATGCGATGATCCCGTTCTATCGGTCTGATATGTAGAATCTTATTATACAGGGTCGCTTTGGGGATCCCACTGGGATAGGCCCTCATCGAAGGCCTTCAAGCAACACGTTAGACTTTAGAGACCGGGGGCGTTATGCGACGCAAAACACCGGATTTAATATCACGTCGATTGCCACATGCTGTCGAATTGCAAGAAGTTATCGTACTGAAGGATTTCTGAAGAATTAGTTGTGCTATGACCGCTCAATCGGTCATGCTGCCAATATTGGAAAGTGGATTCTGCGGGATTAGGTTATATTAAACGCCGGTAGGGGGCTTTTGATATATCAGTGGTTGTGAAATTGTATCCTGATTTGTTAAATGCATTTAGATAATT
>Ga0224558_1003707_pt1 | contig 12486 bp, 11 predicted proteins | sample 714S32024metaG_FD_180682 | JGI IMG/M metagenome (GOLD analysis project Ga0224558, IMG submission 180682) | Peat soil microbial communities from Stordalen Mire, Sweden - 717 S3 20-24 | ecosystem: Environmental > Terrestrial > Soil > Wetlands > Peat | place: Sweden: Norrbotten County, Stordalen... | reverse complement strand
AGTCCTGCTGCGACGGCTGCTTGTATGGCGGGATCGTAAGCGTTCCACGAATAGACACCTGACGAGGGCTCGGCCGCTGCCCACTGTGCCCCCAACCGCACCCACGTTGCGCCAGAGGCAGCAATGCCGTTCATCATGTTCGCGAGTTGGGCGCTGGTGAGGCTAGAGACGTCTCCGGGGGAGATGGCCGCAGCCAGTCCGGTCGAAGAGGCCGAGGACAGTGTGGTCGAAGAGGCCGATGCCGGTGCTGATGTCGTGAGCAACAAGGATGGCGCCGCCGCGACCGCGATTGCAAGCAGTGCCGCGAAAGCTCCTCTGAGCCCTACGACTCGCGTAAGACTTATCCGACCCATGTCCCTCTCCCTCCGCCAGAGAGACCGGGGCTTACGCGCGGCAAGCGGAGCGGTTCACCCCGCCTGATTCGGCAACCCGGCCGGCTCTCTGAGCCCCGTGGTTTTGCGTCTCCCCCTCGCGGGAGGTTTGCCCTTTCGTCCTGACTGCGAGCGCCTGGTAAAGACGCTTGCAGTGTTCGTATCGGCGTCTCTCAGAAGGACTTGAGCAATTTAGTGACGCTGAGTGAGGTTTTTGTCCGCTCGTTGTGACTAGAGCCATTCAGCTACATGCAAGCGAAAAGAGCCCCGCGGCGTCGGCCGCTGCGAGAGAGGCCTCAGGGCTCGAAGCGGTACCCGACACCGCGCACGGTGCGCACCCATTGTGGATGCTCGGGATCTGCCTCGATCTTCCTTCGGATGCGTCGGACATGTTCGGTCACCGTGCCGTCGTCCTGCCATTCAGAGGACGAGCTCCACACGTGCGCCAGTAGCTGCTCGCGTGAGAAGACCTGGCGGGGAGAGCGCGCGATGAAGGCAAGAAGATCGAACTCCTTGGCGGTCGTAGGGACCAGCCGCCCGGCGACCTTCACCTCCCGAGCGAGGAGGTCGATCGAGAGCTCCCCGAACTGGAGCAACGCCGCGTTCGACGTGTGGCGCTGATTGACGCGACGCAAGACAGACGCGACCCGAGCAGCGAGCTCTGCCGAGGAGAAGGGCTTCGCCACGTAGTCGTCGGCACCCAGTCGCAGGCCGAGCACCCTGTCGGACTCGCCGCCGCGTCCGGTGAGCAGGATCACCGGGACGTGGCTCGTCCGGCGGATCGCTGCCAGAAGGTCGAACCCGTTCTCTCCCGCAAGCATCACGTCGAGGATCACAAGGTCCGCGCCGCGATGGGACAGCTTCTCCATCATCTCGGCTCCGGTGGCGGCACTCTCGGTCTCGTAGCCTTCCGCTTCGAGCAAGCGGCTCACCATGCTGCGGACCTCGGGGTCGTCATCGACCACGAGCAGGTGCGCGCACGGCTTCGGTGCGGTTGCGTGCGTCGTAGATGTGGCCGCCTTAGCCACGATTCGCTCCTTTTGGTCTCGAGTCTGTTGATATTTCTCGTCATGACTCCCCCCGAAACTGAGGGGAAATCGCAAAGATCAGGCCAAGAATCACGAATCCCCGGTGGGAGACGCCGGACTCAGGCACCCGTCGACTTGGTGTCGCGGGCTCGTGCCTCGGTACCATGCGCCCGCAATGCCAGCGCCCAACCATCGCCGTATCCCAGGTGCGACGGTCGCCCGGTTACCGGTGTACCAACGCATCCTCCTCGAGCTGGTGCGGGGCGGCACCACCACGGTGTCGTCCGAGCAGCTCGCCGAGATGGCCGGTGTGAACGCCTCGAAGGTCAGAAAGGACCTCTCGTTCCTGGGATCTTTCGGAACCCGAGGTTCGGGGTACGACCCCGAGTACCTCCTGTCCCAGATCGACCGGGAGCTCGGCCTTGACGGCGACTGGCCCATCGCGATCGTGGGTATGGGAAACCTGGGTCGGGCCCTCGCCAACTCACCGGGGTTCAGCTCACGCGGGTTCCGGGTGGCCGGGCTGTTCGACGTCGAGCCGTCGCTCGTGGGGCGCCGTGTTCGGGGAATGTGCATCCACCAGCTCGACGACTTCGAGGAGATGGCGAGCAGCGACCCGCCTCGGATCGGGGTGATCGCCACGCCGGGCGCCACGGCCCAGGACGTGGCCGACCGGATGGTGAAGGCCGGGGTGGGGTCGGTGCTCAACTTCGCGCCCCGAGTCCTCACGGTCCCCCCACACGTGCTCCTGCGCTACGTGGACCTGTCGATCGAGCTCCAAGTGATGAGCTTCTATCTGTCGCGTACCGACCGTCGCGGTTCGGCGGAGGTTTCGTCTCCCCTGCCGCACGTCGTCGGGCTCGGCCCTTCGGCCCCCGCATAGAGGCCTGCCTGGCATACCCGCCCCAAGCCCGGCATCCTGGTAGGCATGTCGGTAGTCGTCGTAGGGCTGGAGCATCCTCGCACCCCTCTCGAGCTGCTGGAACGAGTGGCGGTTCCGAATGAGGCGCTCGCAAAGACGCTCGGGATGCTTCGCGACCACTCCAACCTCTCAGAGGCCGTCGTCCTCTCCACGTGCCTGCGAACCGAGCTCTACGCAGTGGTGGAGCGGTTTCACGAGGGCGTGGCCGACCTCCAGGAGCTCCTGGCCGCCATCGCCGGGACAACCGTGGAAGTCCTGGACGAGCACGTGATCGTTCTGTTCGACGACGACGTGACCGTTCATCTCTTCGAGGTGGCGGCGGGCCTGCGTTCGGTCGCGCTCGGAGAGACCGAGGTGCTCGGTCAGGTGCGCCGTGCCGCCGAACGGGCGGAGTCCGATCGGGCCTCGGGCCCGGTGCTTGCGGGTCTGTTCCGTCGGGCCGTGCAAGCAGGACGCAGGGTGCGCTCTTCGACCGAGATCGCCCGAGGGCCGACCTCCTTGCCGCACGTGGCGGTGGACCTGGCGGGGTCCAATCTCGGGGGCTCGCTTGCGGGTAAGCGCGTCGTAGTGGTCGGGGCGGGGGAGACCGCAGAGGGAGTCCTCGACGCCCTGAAGGAGCGCGGAGTCGAAGAGATCGTGGTCGCCAATCGCACGACGGCGCGAGCGAAGTCGCTCGCTGTTCGCGCGGGGGGCAGGGCGGTGGGGCTCTTGTCGCTCCCGCGAGTGCTCGCAGATGCCGACGCTGTGATCGTCACGACCGGGGCCTCGATGCCCTTGCTCGATGCCTCGCAGCTCGAGAAGGCCACGGCGCGGACGAACGCCCACGACAGGAACTTGGTGGTCATCGACATGGGGATGCCCAGAAACGTCCATCCCTCGGCGAGCGCTCTCGAGAACGTGATGCTGTTCGACATGGAGGATCTGAGCTCTCATGCCGAGCTTGCGCTGATCGGGCGACAGGGCGAGCTGACCGCGGCGCACCAGATAGTTCTCCAGGAGGTAGAGCGCTACCGCGCGAACGAGCGGGCACGCAGCGCGGCGCCAGTCGTATCGGCCTTGCGCCAGCGGCTGGACGAGCTGCTGCGGGCGGAGCTCGTCCGGCATCGGTCTCGCCTCGCCGGGCTCGACGAACAACAGCGCCAGGTGGTCGAGGCCGTCGCGCGTGACGTCCTGGCGAAGCTGGCCCACCCACCGACCGTGGTGCTGAAAGAAGCGGCGGGCACTCCGCGTGGGGAGCGGCTCGTGGAGGCACTGCGGACGCTGTTCGATCTCTGAGTTCTGAGGCCTTTATGACGAGTGCACGCACGCTCCGGGTGGCGACCCGTGGGTCGCGTCTGGCACTGCACCAGGCTGCCAGGGTCGCAGAGCTTCTAGCCATGTTGCCAGGGTCGCCTCGCTGCGAGATGCACGTCGTGCGCACCACCGGAGACAGGTTGGTCGAAGCACCGATCGAGAGGATCGGTGCTCAAGGTGCGTTCGTGACGGAGGTGTCCGCTGCCGTGCTGGATGGCCGGGCCGACATCGCCGTGCACTCGGCCAAAGACCTGCCATCTGCCGAGCAGCCGGGGCTCGTCCTGGCGGCGGTGCCCGAGCGGGCCGACCCACGCGACGCCCTGGTAGGGAAGCGGCTCGAGGATCTGCGCCCAGGCGATACCGTCGCCACCGGATCGGCGCGCCGGCGCGCCCAACTGGCGTGGTTGCGCCCGGATCTCACGTTCTGCGAGCTGCGAGGCAACATGGCCAGGCGCGTCGAACGCGCGGAGAAGGTCGGCGCCGGGGTTCTGGCCGCGGCCGCGCTCGAGCGCTTGGGGTGGAGTGCCCGGGTGGCCGAGGTGATCGAGCCATGGACGCTGCTGCCACAGGCGGGGCAGGGGGCGCTCGCCGTGGAGTGTCGCGTCGCCGACACAGAGCTGATCGAGATGCTCTCTGCGATCGACAAAGCGGCTGCCCATCACGAACTGTTGGCGGAGCGGGCGTTCCTCGCCGCGCTCGGCGGAGGCTGTTCGATGCCGTGCGCTGCGCTGGCCAGGACTTCGAGCCCACTCGGGCCCGGCGGTAGTGAACGGTTCGGGATGGTGCTCGAAGGCATGTTGGCAAGCCGAGATGGGCACGTGCTCTTGCGTAGGAGTTGCGCTGGCGACGATCCGGTCGATCTGGGACGTCGGCTGGCAGCGGAGCTGCTGGATGACGCGGGCGGGCGGTCGCTCGAGGACTGGGGGATGGCCCGATGAACTACCTGGCGGGAGATCAACCCCCTCTCGAAAGTGTCACGGTGGTGGTGACCCGCGCTCAGGCGCAGTCGAAGCCACTCTTCTCGGCCCTGTCGCGCGCAGGCGCTCATGTCGTTGCCCTTCCGGTGATTGCGATCGCAGACCCTTGCGACGACGGTGACGCCATGCGTCGGGCGGTAGCACTCGCAATGCAGCACCACTACGACTGGGTCGTCTTCAGCTCTGTCAATGCCGTGCAGCGTTTCGTCGGGATGCTCGGAGGGGGGCGCGACCTCGGGTACACACGGATTGCCGCTGTCGGCGACGCCACGTCGGCGGCACTTTGCGCTCACGGATTGGCGACCGACCTGGTTCCACAGTCTGCGAGCGCTGAAGCGCTCGCGGCTGCGATGCCCAGTGCCGCCCATTCGGCAGCGACGTCTGCCACCGCGGCCGCTGGGACGGGGAGGGTGTTGTTTCCATGCGCAGCCGAAGCGCGTGAGGTGCTTGCTTCGCGCCTTCGTGCAAAGGGGTGGGCGGTGGACGATGTGGAGGCGTACCGGACTGTCGCGGCCGGACCCAACGACGGCGCGACGGAGGAGGCACTCGAGACCGCCTCGAACGCGGACGTCGTGACCTTCACATCTCCCTCCACGGTCCGCTTCTATGTCGAGCTCGCGGCAGGTCGTCGAATGCCGCCTGTCGTCGCGTGCATCGGCCCGGTGACTTCACGAGCTGCGTCGCGCGCAGGACTTCGCGTCGACGCGGTGGCGCAGGTGCAGAGTGCCGAAGGACTCGTGCGCGCCCTCGTAGAGCACAGGGCAGGTCGAAGGGCCCCCTGAAGTGCCCGGTTCGCGGCCGGTACGCTTGAGCTCCGTGGGACCCCAGGCAGGACAGCTCGCTCGTCCGGGTTTCCCCGTGCGCCGCCTCCGCCGCCTTCGCCGCACACCGGCTCTGCGCAGGATGGTTGCCGAGACGTCGCTCACGGTGGACGACCTGGTGGCTCCGCTGTTCGTGCGAGAGGATATCGACGAGGCCCGACCCATCCCTTCTCTCCCTGGCCATGCCCAGCACACACTGAGCTCCCTGGTCACCGAAGCCAGGCGCCTCGCGTCGTTGGGGATCCCGGGGCTGGTCCTGTTCGGTGTCCCTGCAGCGAAGGACCCCACTGGTTCTGGCGCCTGGGACCCCCACGGCATCGCACAGGTGGCACTAGGGGAGCTGCGAGCAGCGCTCGGCGACGAGCTCGTTCTCATCGCGGATCTCTGCCTGGACGAGTACACGGATCACGGTCACTGCGGTGTGATCGACGAGCATGGGGAGGTTGACAACGACGCCACCCTGGAGCTGTATCAGCTCGTGGCGTTGGCCCAAGCGGCCGCAGGAGCCCACATGGTCGCGCCGAGCGGGATGATGGACGGGCAAGTCGCAGCCATCCGAGCCGTGCTCGACTCCGAAGGCCGAAGCGACGTGGGGGTCCTTGCTTACGCGGCCAAGTACGCGTCCGCGCTCTATGGTCCATTTCGCGACGCTGTCGACGTGAGAATCACGGGCGGTGGTGATCGGCGCGGTTACCAGGAGGACATCCACAATCGTCGTGAGGCGATGGCCGAGGTTGCCCAGGACGTCGCCGAGGGTGCCGACATGGTCATGGTCAAGCCCGCTCTCGCGTACCTCGATGTCATCGCTGAGGTAGCGCGCCTTGTCGACGTCCCGGTGGCCGCGTACCACGTGAGCGGCGAGTACGCCATGGTAAAGGCGGCGGCGGAGCGGGGTTGGCTCGACGGAGACGCGTTGGCCCTCGAGCACCTGGTGGCGATCAAGCGTGCAGGAGCAGCCACGATTCTCACCTACTTCGCCGCCGAGGTCGCAGAGATCCTGCATGGGTGAGGCCTCGAACGCCGCCTGGTTCGAGCGGGCGCTGAGGGTTATCCCAGGCGGAGTCGACTCTCCCGTGCGCTCCTTTGCCGCAGTTGGCGGCACCCCTTACACGGTGGTGCGAGGTGAGGGCCCTTACGTCTGGGATGTGGAAGGGCGCAGGTACATCGACCTCGTTCAGTCCTACGGCGCGCTGCTGCTTGGGCACGGCCATCGTGCGGTGGTGGCGGCGGTCAGAGACGCAGCTGGACGCGGCACCACTTTCGGAGCGCCGACCGAGGGGGAGGTGCTCCTCGCGGAGGCCATATGCGAATCGGTGGCGGGTTGCGAACAGGTACGCCTCGTGTCGTCAGGCACCGAAGCCGCGATGAGCGCGATACGGGTGGCGCGCGGTTTCACCGGCCGCGACCGGATCGTCAAGTTCGACGGGTGCTACCACGGGCATGCCGACGCCCTGCTTGCGGGCTCGGGCAGTGGCGTCGCCACACTGGGCCTACCGGGATCAGCAGGCATCCCGTCCGGGGCGGTGGCGGACACCCTCGTCGTCGCCTACAACGAGGTGCCCGTGCTCGACGAACGGGTCGCGTGCGTGATCGTCGAACCGGTAGCAGCCAACATGGGAGTTGTCGCTCCGGCTCCGGGCTTCCTGGAGGGATTGCGACACGCATGTGACGAGGTCGGTGCACTGCTCGTCTTCGACGAGGTCATCACGGGGTTTCGGCTCGGGCTCGGCGGCGCGAGCGCAATGAGCGGAGTCGTTCCCGACTTGTGGTGCTTCGGCAAGGTGATCGGCGGTGGGCTGCCGGTAGGGGCTTTCGGCGGCCAGCGGCAAGTGCTCGAGGTTCTGGCCCCGGGAGGGCCTGTGTACCAGGCGGGCACGCTTTCTGGGAACCCTCTTGTCACTGCTGCAGGTCTCGCTGTGCTCCAGAACGTGACCCAGCAGGACTACGACGTACTAGCTCGGCGCGTGGCGTGCTTTGCCGGTGCGCTGACCGAGGCGATCACCTCGAAAGGGCTCGCCGTACAGGTGCCGGTGGTGGGTCCTTTGGTGGGTCTGTTCTTCGCCGACGAACCGGTGACCGGTTATGGCGCGGCGCGCGCTTCGGCAGCCAACGGGAACTACGCACGGTTTTTCACCGCGATGCTCGAGCGCGGAGTGGCCCTAGCCCCCGGTCCTTACGAAGCGATGTTTCCCGGTCTCGCGCACGGCGAGCGCGAGTTGGACGACGTTGTGTGGATCGCGGGTGAGGCTGCCGTCGCTCTGGCTTCCGTGGAAGGAGTCTGATGGACGCGCCGAGGGGCGCCCGCGGGCGCCCCTCGGCCAGATTTGCTGGAAAGGCACTCACGCTCCGTGCTGTCGCGGGTGGGACCGACTCCCGACTGGAGCATGCAGCGGGTGTCTGGCTGGAATTCGCCAGGTGGTCCAGCGAGCCGCCTCAGCAGCCAGCCACCTCCAGGGTCCCCAGTTCATGATCGTTCAGTTGGACCACCTCCTTTCTCTGGTGCGCACATGGTATGCGCGGTCGCTCGGGCCGCGGTGCACCGCCGTGTCGCGGCACCTCTAGCTGGGGTCTCTTTGGCCGGCTCTGGGTGTAGAGCGTCCTTTCGTTACGATTCGCCCGTGGCCCACTCCATCACCACAGAGGATCGGCACCTTCGCACTGGCGCGGAGGCAGCGGAGGCCGCTGCGGAGGCGGAGGACCGGAGCGTGTTCGGCGTGGCCGCGGCCGCCGCGGCGCCCGAGCAATGGTTCACTCGAGCCCTAGTCATCGGGGCCGTGGTAGTTGTCGTCGCGGGAATCGTGCTGCGTTTCGTCGCGAAGTCCGACATGTGGCTGGACGAGGCGCTCACCTTGAACATCGCCCGGCTGCCTCTCAGCCAGCTCCACGAAGCACTTCGCCGTGACGGGGCGCCTCCACTGTACTACGTGCTACTGCACTTCTGGATGGGGGCGTTCGGAACCTCTGACGTCGCAGTTCGCGCTCTGTCAGGTGTGCTCAGTGTCTGCACCCTTCCGTTCATTTGGCTCGCCGGGCGCCGCCTCGGGGGCCGCGCGGTGGGCGCCTCCGTGCTCGTGATCGTGGCCAGTTCGCCCTTCGCGGTGCGCTATGCCACCGAGAACCGTATGTACGCCCTGATGATCTTCCTTTGCGCCGCTGGTGTCGTCGCCCTCCAGCGGAGCCTCCGCCGGCCTGCTGCGGGGAACCTGCTGGGAGTAGCCGTAGTGTCCGCGCTTCTCCTCTACAGTCATTACTGGTCCATCTACCTCGTGGGTGTCACAGGGCTATGGCTGTTGTTCCAGGTGTGGCGAGGGCCCGAGGCTCGCCGTCGCGGAGCCCGCTTTTCGGTGGCGGCACTGGTGGTGGGCGCCCTGGCCTTCGTGCCGTGGCTGCCGACCTTTTTCTTCCAGACCCGCCACACCGGCACCCCGTGGGCGCAGCCAGCGAATTTCGCGGCCATGGTGAACGCGGTGACGTCGTTCGCCGGTGGGCCCACGGACCAGGGACGAGCTCTCGCCCTCGCGTACTTCGCTCTGGCGGGCCTCGGGCTCTTCGGTGTGGCACACGGTGCCCTGCACGTCGACCTCGACCTGCGCACGCGGCCTGCGAGCAGGGGTCTCGTCATTGTCCTGTGCGGCACTCTGGCGGTCGCCGTCATCGGCGGGTACGTGAGCGCCAGCGCGTTCCAAGCCCGCTACGCCTCGGTCGTGTTCGTCCCCTTGGTCCTGCTCGTGGCGCTAGGGCTGGGCACCTTCGCGGATCGTCGGATCCGAGCCGGCGTGCTGGCTGCCACGGTGGCCTTCGGGCTGGCAGGAAGCACGCCGAACATCTGGACCAGCCGGACCGAGGCAGGAAAGGTAGAAGCAGCGCTCGCCAAGTCTGCTCACCCCGGTGACGTCGTCGCCTTCTGTCCCGACCAGCTAGGTCCCGCGGTGGACCGTCTCGTTCCGCCTGGGCGCTACCAGATGATCACGTTCCCCCGTGATAGCTCTCCGGCTTTCGTGGACTGGATCGACTACGCGAAGGCCACGGCCGCCGGCAACCCCGTCGGATTCGCGGCGCACCTGGAGCAGATGAGCGGGCCGACTCATCAGATCTGGCTCGTGTGGGCTCCCGGGTACCAGACGTACAAGACCAAGTGCGAGAGCATAGAGACCACTCTGCTCGCGGATCACGGCCTCGTCGCCTCGCTCGTGGTTCCGTTCGCTCAGGTGGACAACCCGTGGACCCCTTACGAGGAGATGGAGCTCGTGCGCTTCGTTCACCGACCTGGGTGACCGGGAGCCTTGTCCGTCGTGGGTCAGTCGTGGGGCGCGAGGCGTGCGATGACGCTGAGCGCCCGGTAGGCAGCCTCGGCTGGACCGACCTCGTCGGGTCTCAACAAGTTCGCCATTATGCGAAGCATCGTTTCCATGGCGTTCTGCGAGTGCATGCCTATGCGCACGCATGCCTCCATGAGCCGCGGCTGGTTTATGAGCTTCACGAAGTCCCGGGCGACGCGGAAGTAGAGGCCGTAGGCGTCGCGGATCTGCTTTTCGTAGTCGGCGACAGCGCCCGGCCCTTCACCCGACAAGGCCCGGCCTATGCAGGCTGCGGCAAGGCGCCCTGTCTCGTAGCCGTAAGAGATGCCCTCGCCGTTGAACGGGTTGATGGCTCCGGCGGCGTCACCGACGACGAGGGTGCTCGGTCCGACGCGGGGGCTCATGGACAGGCCCATGGGCAGTTTTCCCCCGGTCGGTGGCGCGCACAGGCTCCCTGCCGACAAACCCCATGACTTGGGCGCCCCCTCCACGAAGGTGTCCATGAGCTTCGAGGTGTTGAGGCCGCGGCAGCGGCCTTCCCCGGTGAGCAGACCCACTCCCACGTTCACGCGGCCGTCTCCGACGGGGAAGATCCACCCGTAGCCGGGAAGCACCGTGCCCGAAGCGTCGCGGATGTCGAGATGCGATTCGATGAACCCCTCGTCATGGCGAGGCGAGCGGAAGTACCCGCGTAGTGCCATTCCGAGCGGTCGGCTCCTGTCGCGGGTGGTGCCGAGCCCCCTGCCGAAGCGCGAATTCGCTCCGTCGGCCACAACCACATAGCGGGCGCGCACCTGCTTGGTTCGCTGTGTGTCGCGATCGAGCACGGTCGCCCCGTGGCAGGCCGGGAGCACACCGGTCGAGGAGACATCGCCCTCGAGCAGCGGCTCCAATGCCTCGACGCCTTGCCACAGCGACGCACCTGCTTTCACTGCGCGTTCGGCGACTTGCTGGTCGAGGTCGTGACGGGTGATGACGTAGCCGAACGGGGCGAATGCCGGATGGTCGGGCCACGGCAGCTCCAGGGTCATCCCGTACGCGCAAGCGCGCAGGCCCGCGTAACGGTGTGCGCCGACCAGGGCCCCTGCGAGCCCCATGTCCGTCAGTTGCCTCACCGCTCGGGGTGTGAGCCCGTCGCCGCACGTCTTGGGGCGCGGGAAGTGCTTCTTCTCGACCACGACCACGTCCCATCCCGCATCGGCCAGCCAGTATGCGCACGAGGAGCCCGCCGGGCCGGCACCCACCACCAGCACGTCGTGAAGCTCGATCTGCTTTGGTTTCGTTCGGCGAGGGCGTGGAGGGCGGGCGGAGGGCGCGCCCTGTCGCGGCTCGGGTGAAATAGCCTCGCCCATCTGGTGAAGCCTACGCCGAGGTCGGGCGATGCGGGTCGTCCGAGAGCGCTCGCTTCTGCGTGAGGCTCGGCCGAGAGGCCTCGAATTTCGCCAACAGTCGCTCTGGTGCAAAGATGAGTGGCGTCGGCCCCATACAGAGGTGAACGACCCGGCGAGGATCGGTCCGGAGGGCTGATAGGTGCGAATGGGAGGGGTGGCGCTTGCGCGTCGCGCCTGTAATTCGAGTGTGAACGCGACGAGACGGCGGAGTGCAGATGGACGGGCAGACGGACACGAGGAGGTAACAGGACATGAGGTACGACGGAGCCGAACTGGACGCCCTCGATCCCAATCTGTCCGAGGGGTTTCTCGAAAAGCTCCGATCTCACAATGTGAGCAGGCGGCGGTTCCTGGCCTATTGCGCAGGTCTCACCTCGCTTCTCGCACTGCCGGTGTCGTTCACCACGTCTGTGGCTGAAGCGTTCGCAGCTACGGACCGTCCGCGGGTGATCTGGCTGGAATTCCAGGACTGCACCGGGTGCACCGAGTCGTTCTTGCGTTCCGACGATCCTGACGTTGGCCAGCTGATCCTCGACCTCATATCCCTCGACTATCACGAGACGCTCATGGCGGCTGCCGGTGACCAGGCGGAAGCGGCGAAGGCGACGGCCATGGCGAGCTCTGGGTACCTCCTGGTCGTCGAAGGCTCGATTCCGAACGGCGACGGAGGTGGCGCCTGCACGATTGCCGGGCGAGCCGCAACTGACCTCCTGGCCGAAGCAGCGAAGGGAGCCGGTGGGATCATCGCGGTGGGCACCTGTGCCACCTTCGGCGGCATCCCGAGGGCCCGGCCGAACCCGACCTCAGCGGCGGGTGTCGGCGATTTCGTGTCGGGTGTGCCCCTGGTGAACGTGTCGGGCTGTCCTCCGATCGCCGACAACATCACCGCGACGATCGCCCATTATCTGAGTTTCGGCTCCTTGCCGCCGACCGACGGGCTCAGCCGTCCACTGTTCGCCTACGGGGATCGCATCCACGACGACTGTCCTCGGCGGGGCCACTACGACGCCGGGCAGTTCGCTCTGGCGTTCGGCGATGAAGGGCACAGCGACGGGTGGTGTCTCTACCGGCTCGGGTGCAAGGGGCCTGACACGTTCAACAACTGCCCAGAGATCCGCTGGAACTCGGGGACGAGTTGGCCGGTCCAAGCCGGGCACGGCTGTATTGGCTGCTCACAGCCTGAGTTCTGGGACACGATGACGCCGTTCTACTCCACTCTCACCGATGTGCACGGATTCGGGGTCGAGGCAACTGCGAACGACATCGGGCTTGGTGTCGTCGCCGGGACTGCCGGGCTCTTCCTCGTTCACGGTGTGGGCAAGTCGATACAACATCGCGTCGCCGCCAGACACGCCGGTGGGACCGATGCACCCACAGCGGGGCCC
>Ga0224558_1003706_pt1 | contig 12486 bp, 12 predicted proteins | sample 714S32024metaG_FD_180682 | JGI IMG/M metagenome (GOLD analysis project Ga0224558, IMG submission 180682) | Peat soil microbial communities from Stordalen Mire, Sweden - 717 S3 20-24 | ecosystem: Environmental > Terrestrial > Soil > Wetlands > Peat | place: Sweden: Norrbotten County, Stordalen... | reverse complement strand
CAACTCCGATGATGCAAACGGAATGGCCCCAGAAGCGGATCCAGAATCTGATATCTTGAATCCGACATCCCTTTTCATATAGGACTACAGTAGCAAAATAACGATCTTTGTCGGACTGCTGTCGAAACTTGTACACCTACGTATGTGGTTGTCCTATGCACATGTATAAACATGCCCGTGAATAGGACTTTAGTAATATGTGCCGAAATGTTACTGCTGAGTATCTAGATATTTATTCCTGCTTCATATACAATATCTTATGAATATATAGGTCCTAATTCAAACGAAGCTGTAGCAAAGTTTAGCTCTCCGCATTCCGTTAGGTCCGGGCGTAGCCCGAGCTCTCCGCATTCTTTCAGGCCGGGCGAAGCCCGGATGCGGAGGATGCGGAGGACCGAAGGTCTGGATGCGGAGGAATGTGCCATGTGCCGTCCATCACAGGGATGACCCATGCGACCCGTCCCCGGACGGGCACCCCGATGGGTACCCCAGCACTCATATTGTGCAGGCGAGAGCGCTGAACATATGGCACGGAAATAAATCATAACATCGCCAATCAGAGGGAGATTGAAACCACTGGTTGCCTGTGCGGAATTGACCACCTGGAGAGGTGGGGGATATTTCGGCGATGTTATAGGTCTTACGAGGGAGTGGCACTGGTGGGCGCCAGACAGACCGTGCTGTTCCGGTTGGAAAACAATATCTTTGGGATTCCTATCTCCATCGTGCAGGAGATCGTCAGAACTCCAACGATTACCTCTATCCCCAACACTCCGGAGTTTTTCAAGGGTGTTGTAAATTTACGGGATAAGGTCATTCCAGTTCTGGGACTCAGCGAGAAGCTGGGCCTCATGGGGATCGACAGTGATGAGAAGCGCACCATCATCGTCAATGTCGGTGTCAATACCGCAGGCATTATCGTCGATGCTGTGTGTGATGTGTTGAAAATAGCAGAGGACAGCATAGATACAGAGATAGTCCTATGCGATACGGCGAGCCTGGCCATCTCCGGTATAGCAAGGCTCGACGACAGGCTGGTCATTCTGCTCAACCTGGATCAACTGTTGACCGCAGATGGGGTTTTCAGTTTCGAAGAGATCTACAAGTTGATAGAAGAGCACTATCAATTTATTCAGGATCAGTCCGGCAAAATTCCTGAGTGAAGGAGCCTGCGCATGAACTGGTTTTACAATCTGTTTTACGGGCTGAAGGTCGGAGTAAAAATTGTGGGAGGTTTCGTTATTGTCGCCTTGGTGGCGGGCGCGATCGGTGTGGTAGGCATATTGAGCACCCAGTCGCTCAACTCCATCTGGCTGATATCCGTATTGGTCTTATTTGACATAGTCCTGGCGCTTGGCCTTGGCATGTTCAGCACCATGCAGATCGCCAAACCCCTGGGCCTGATCAGCAAGGCTGCAGAGAGAGCGGCCTCCGGAGACCTGAACGTGAACATCGGGACAGCAAAATCACATGACGAGATCGGACAATTGATCAACGCCTTCAGCGGGATGATCGTCAACCTGCGCGGAATGATCAGGAGCATACTTGCCGAGGCGAACCAACTGAAATTATCTTGCCAGCACTTATCTGCGGCGATTCAGGAAATTTCGGCAGAGGTGGAGAATGTCAACTCGCTCACGGAAGAGATTGCTGCGGGCATGGAAGAGTCCAGCGCGGCCGTTGAAGAGGTAAGCGCTTCCAGCAATGAGATCACCAGGACCGCCGAGGAACTGGTAATGAGTACCGATAGTGCAGCGCGGACGGCAGGGGAGGCAAGAAAGCGTTCTGAGCTGATCAAGACCGGCATCGAAGCCGATACCGTGGCCAGCAAGAGCATCTACCAGGCAAAAGCGGAGCGCATTGTAAGGGCCATCGAAGAGGGGAAAGTGGTAGTAGAGATTGACAGGGCGGCCGAGATCATCTCCGATATTGCAGACCAGACCCACCTGTTGGCATTGAATGCCGCCATTGAAGCAGCCAGGGCGGGAGAACAGGGCAAGGGTTTTGCGGTGGTAGCGGCTGAGGTGCGAAGACTGGCGGAGCAGTCGGGGAAGACGGTGGCCGGTGTACAGACCTTGATCCGGCAGGTGCAGGACGCATTTACGAATTTATCGGAAAATGCCAATGAACTATTACAGTATTTTAATGAGAAGGTCAATCAGGATTACAGCAGGATGATCAGGGCAGGCGAGCAGTATCGCCAGGATGCGGAGAACATCAGCGACCTGGTTGGCTATTTTAAGAACAGCATCGAGCAGGTGACGGCATCACTCGAAGACTCCGACAGATTGATCGCTTCGGTGGCTGCTTCTTCTGAGCAGGCTGCTGTCGGCTCTCAGCAGATATCTCAGAACATGGGAGCGATTGCCAAGGCCACCCAGGATGTAGCCCTGGTGATCATGTCCCAGGTGGAAATGGCGCAGAAACTGAACGCTATCGTGCAGCAATTCAAAGTAGACTGAACAACAATGGCAGTACTGAGCGCTGAGCCTTCATGCATCAGGCCGGAGGCCTGGATGCGGAGGAAAAAGAGTGGCTTGTAGAACCTCAAACATCGAGAAGGGGGCTGCTGCAGCGATGCTCGCCAAGATCTTTAAAGCGGACTCGATCGTTGTCAGTCTTTCCAAGCACCTGTCGCCGGTTAAGAACGAAAACCCGGAGACAGCCCGGACCGGCTCATCCAACGGCAAGGAATCCCAGATAGCCATTGCCGAGGCCAAGTTGTCGATCTACAAACTGTTGAATGACGCCAGACGCCAGGCAGGGGCGATCATTGCCCAGGCAAAAGAGAAGGCGGCGCAGATCCATGAACAGGCGGAGCAGATCCGGGAACAGGCGGTGGCGGAGAAGGAACTGGTCACACAATCCGCCTACCAGGTGGGTTATGAGGCCGGTCAGAATGCCCTGCAGGCCGAACGCAACCAGTTAGCCGAGGAGCGGGCAGCACAGTTACAAGCTATTGAGCAGGAAAGGTCGCGCCTGATCGGGAACCTCGAACCCTCAATAATTGACATGTCTTTACAGATAGCCAGGAAAATAATTCATGCCGAACTGAAGCTGGCGCCGGAGCAGATCGCCAGCATAGCCGGGGCGGTTCTTGCTAAAGTCGTGGATTCAGACAACGTGACCCTGAGGGTGAGCACTGATGATTACGCTGCTGTTACGGACGCCATGGCTGATGAAGCCGGGAGCAAGACCTCAGGCAGCACCAGAATCCGTTTCCGGGTGGACAATGACCTGAAGAGCGGCGACTGTCTGGCAGTCACGCCGCATGGCCTGATTGACGGCACTGTTGAAGGGCAGCTCAGCGAGATCAGACACAAGTTGATGGAGGCCGCGGAAAATGGTTAATCTTGAAAAATACATGCAGTATATTGACGAGTATGAGCCGATCAAGCAGCGCGGCCGGATCACCCACGTCGTAGGCCTGACTACCGAGTCTTACGGCCCGCCCGGCAGCATCGGGGAGCTCTGCTACATCGATACTCCCGAGGCGCGTATCAGGGCCGAAATAGTGGGATTCCGGGATCAGGCAACTGTCTTGATGCCCCTGGGAGAGATGAGGGAAGTGCGCCCGGGGTGCCATGTAGTGGCCTCAGGCGACGTCTTCAAGGTCCGGGTCGGACCGGGCTTGAAGGGGCGCGTACTCAGCGGTCTCGGCGATCCGATCGATGATCAGGGGCCGATTACCGACGCCGAATGGCGAGCGGTCATGACCGACCCGCGCAATCCACTGAAGCGAAAAAGGATCAAAGAGGTGCTCTCGCTGGGGATAAAAGCCATCGACGGTCTGCTTACCTGCGGCATGGGGCAGCGTATGGGCATCTTTGCCGGAAGCGGGGTCGGCAAGAGTACCTTACTGGGCATGATCGCCAGGAACACGGCGGCAGACGTCAATGTGATCGCCCTGATCGGCGAGCGAGGCAGAGAGGTGAAGGAATTTATCGAGAAGGACCTGGGTGAGGATGGCTTGAAGCGGTCGATCATCGTTGCCGCTACCTCCGATCAGCCGCCTCTGGTACGCATCAAGGGAGCCTTTGTCGCCACCGCCATTGCGGAGTACTTCCGTGAACGGGGGCAGAATGTCCTGCTGATGATGGATTCCATTACCAGGTTCGCTATGGCCCAGAGAGAGGTGGGACTCGCCGCCGGTGAGCCCCCCGCCACCAGGGGCTATCCCCCCTCTGTATTCACCTTGCTGCCAAAACTGCTCGAACGGGCGGGCTCGTCGAATAATGGAACGATCACCGGATTATATACCATTCTGGTTGAAGGAGACGACTTTAACGAGCCGATCTCCGACACAGTTCGCAGCATCCTGGACGGCCACATCGTACTCTCCCGTCAGTTGGCCTCTCAGAATCACTACCCATCCATCGACATCCTGAATTCAGTGAGCCGTCTGGCGATCGATATCGTGCCCCCGGAACAGATGGAGAAAGTCGGGTCCTTCAAGAGTATCATGGCGACCTACCAGGAAGCCAGGGACCTGATCGAGGTCGGCGCCTATAAAGCCGGAACCAGCACCCGGATTGACCGGGCGATAGCCATGGTCGATCAATGCAATACTTTTCTGCAGCAAAAGATCGACCAATCCTTTGCTTACGATAATGCCCGAGACCTGCTCGAGGGTCTGTTCCCGTCATGAAACGATTTACTTTTCACCTGCAAAAATACCTGGATCTGAAAAAGCAGCAGGAGGATATCCAGCGATTGGTGCTCTCCAATGCACAGGCGGCCTGTGATGAGGAGAGGAGAAAGCTGGCTTCTATCGACCGGAGAATCGAGGCTCTGCTAGAGTACAGCATAACTCTGCGGCAGATGCAGTTGAACATAGATCTGCTGATTTTTGCGGAGTCCTATAACAGAGTTCTGTCGGAGCAGAGGGAGATCCAGGCCATGGCAGTCGAGGGCGCCATGGTGAAATTGATGGCAGAAAGAGAGAAGTACGTGGCCATGCAAAAAGATAGGAAACTGTTGGAGCGCCTCAGGGAAAGGCTCTGGCAACAGTTTTACGAGGAGCTCCTGAGGGACGAGCAGAAGACTCTCGATGAAATTGGGGCATCCAATATTTGTTTGAAGCGGATTGCTCTTTAAAAAGCGACACGGCAAACAATTGAGTGATGTGATGATGGGGGGGGTGCAACCCTGAACCTGCTCAGGAAAACGATATTGATTCTTCTGGTATGTATCATCCTGGCTATTGCAGGAGTTGTGGCCGCATCGGTGACTGGACTGATCGACTATCGCGCTATGCTGTCAAGAATACCGCTTGTCAGTAAAATTGTGGCCCTGCAGACAGCCGGCAGCACGGCTGAATCTTACGATTCCCTGACACAGGAGAACGCCACCCTGAAAAAGCAGGTGCAGGCCCTGACGATGGAGGTGGATGTCCTGAGCGAGGGGTCGCAGTCGAACAACAACATGGCAGTTAACAGCAATGGCGGTGACGGCGCTGCCGCAAGCGGGCAAACACCTGTGTTCAATCAGTTGCAGCAGCAGGTGCATAAGGATCTGGCCTACTACTATGCCAACATGAAACCGGACTCGGCGGTGGCCATTCTGGGCAACCAGGACCCACAGATGGTGTCGGAGATCCTTTATGAGATGAATAAGGATCAGGCCAGCCCGATTCTTGCAGCGATGGATCCGGCGCAGGCGGCCAAATTGTTGAAGCTGATGGCCGGCATCGATAGCGGGGTCAAAAATCAGGAGCCGGGATCCGGCAGTGAGGATTTGGAAGCAAATGCTTCTTCAGGGGTGGGGGAATGATCTTGAGATTGGCGATCAGAATGGCGAGGCTATGCTGTAGTCTTACAGTTGTCTGGTTGCTGCTGGCGGGGACGGCCTGGGCGGCAGTCCAACTGCCCGGTGATCTCCCGCCATACCAGACAACGGTTCCAATGGCGCCTTCCAGCATCAATATGGGAGGCATTATCCTGCAGTTGGTGATCAGCCTGGTGATAGTGATCGGGCTGGCGCTCATTCTTATCAAGCTCCTGCAAAAAAACACCCTGTTTTCGAGGCAGGGTACCTGGGCCAGAGTCGTCGACCAGGCCAGCCTGGGATCGAACAAGATGCTGGTCCTGGCGGAAATATTCGGAAAGGTTTACGTATTGGGAGTGACAGACCACGGCATTACCACCCTGCTGGGCGAAAACGACATCGATCTGTCGCTGGTTCAACAGGTATTTGCCGAGGCCGAAAACCGGAAAAAGCTCATCCCCTCATACCTAGGCAATTCATTTCACAATATATTGGATTCCAGGATCGAGGACCTGAGAAGGCGATACGAGCACAAGCGGAAGGATGGTTCACCCAGGTGAAGATAACGAGAAAAGTGGCGTCAGCAATCGTATGCGTTGCCCTAGGCGGATTATTTGGCTGTCTTATCCTGGCCGCGCCCAGGGGGATCCCGGCCTATGCCGCCACTATCCCACCCATTCCTATCCCTCACTTGAGCCTCAACGTGGGCACATCGAACAGCCCCCAGGATGTATCACAGTCTTTGCAGATCCTGCTGCTGTTGACATTATTGTCGCTGGCGCCGGCCATTCTGATCATGATGACCTCATTCGTCAGGATCATCGTGGTCTTCTCATTCCTGCGCAACGCCCTGGCCACGCAGCAGATGCCTCCCAACCAGGTGCTCATAGGACTCGCCCTCTTCTTGACCTTCTTTGTCATGGCCCCAACTTTTCAGCAGGTGAACACAACAGCCTTGCAGCCATACATGGCGGGGCAGATCACCCAGGCAGAGGCCTTTCAACGCGGCATGGAACCGATGCGCACCTTCATGTTCAAGCAGACGCGAGAGCAGGACATTGCCCTGTTCATGTCCATGTCGGGACTGCCCAAGCCCAATACCTATGCCGACATTCCGTCCTATGTCGTGATTCCGGCTTTTGCTATCAGTGAGTTGAAGACGGCCTTCGAAATCGGGTTCATCCTGTACGTGCCCTTCATGGTCATTGACATGGTGGTGGCCAGCACGCTCATGTCCATGGGCATGATGATGCTGCCGCCGATGATGATCTCGCTGCCCTTCAAGATACTGCTGTTTGTGATGGTGGACGGGTGGGGATTGCTGGTCAGGTCACTGATCTTAAGCTTCCATTGATGGCAGTAAACAACGGTCTTTGAGCTAAAAGGGGGCATGACGGAAGATGAGCAATAACTCGGCACTCGACACTCGACACTCGGCACTGTCATTAACGGGGAGGCGCCGGCAATGACAGAAGGCTACATTGTTTCTATCGCCCGGGAGGCCCTCTATACTGTCTTGCTGGTCTCTGCGCCCCTGCTGGGTGTCAGCCTGATCATCGGCCTGCTGGTCGGGATATTTCAGGCCACGACCCAGCTACAGGACATGACCCTGAGCTTCGTGCCCAAGATCGTTGCCGTATTGATCATGGTGGTCATATTTGCCCCGTGGATCTTGAACATCCTGATCTCTTTTACCCAGAACATGTTCATGGGCATTACCAAACTTACCGGATGATCCTGGCGATGCATCCCTGTGCTGCCCTGATAATAGAGTCTTTCAGATTAATGGCGCGTAAAAAGTCGTAAAATCTGGATGCAGTGGTCTCCCGGGAGGGCGAGGATGGATCCGATATTTTACCAGTGGCTCTGCCTATATCTCTTGATTTTCGCCAGGATGGCAGGTTTTTTTATGACGGCGATCCCCTTTGCCGCCAGTTATATTCCCAGCCAGGTAAAGGTGTGGCTGGCGGTCATGATCGCCTTCCTGATCTTCATGATCAGCTATCAGACGCCGGTAAACATCTCGGGCAGCATCGTCGGATATATTTTCCAGGTGCTGGGAGAGGCGCTGATTGGCTGTGTTCTCGGGTTTATGACCCAGATAGTCTTTGCGGCCTTTCAGTTGGCGGGCCAGTTGCTGGACATGCAGATGGGGTTCGGGTTGGTAAACGTGCTCAATCCGCAGTTGGGTACCCAGCAGCCCCTGTTCGGGAACTTCCTGTACCTGGTTGCCCTGCTGTGCTTCTTTGCAGTCAACGGCCATCAGGTGCTGTTAAGCTGCATCGCCCAGAGCTATAAGATACTGCCGATCAGCGGCGGGGCGCACTTCAGCGGCAATTTCTACAATTATATCTTTGGCGTGGCGGGGAATATGTTTGTCGTTGCCTTCAAGCTGGCGGTCCCGGTTGTGGGAACGCTGGTGATCACCGAGCTGATCCTGGGCGTCATCGCCCGGACCGTGCCGCAGATGAACATTTTTATCCTATCCTTGCCATTAAATATTGGCCTTGGCCTGGGGTTGGTGATGGTGATCATCCCGGTCTTTGTCTGGGCGTTCGAAGTGCAGTTCAACCAGCTCTATCAGTACCTCAGCAATGCGCTGATGCTCTTGCGGAGATGAGAGCGGGGGGCGCGCTGCGCCGGCGGGAGGGGGTGAGGCATAATGCCCGATGAGGACCGCACTGAACAACCAACGCCAAAACGGCGTCAAGAAGCCCGCAGGAAGGGCCAGGTGGCAAGCAGCAAGGAGTTGAACTCAGCCCTGGTGCTCCTGTGCACCTTCTTGTTCATTAAAGTACTGGGGTTGTGGATCAGTGGGCGTTCGCTCGCCTTTGTGCAGCAGATCATGTGGTTTACAGGACAGGACTGGGGCAGCAGGACCGTTTACCAACTGCTCAACCTGTCCGTGGTCGCCTTTGCCGAGATCTGCTTTCCCATCATGGGGGTCGCCCTGGTGGTCGGGTGCGCCTCCAGCCTTGCCCAGACCGGGTTTCTGTTCAAGACGGATGCGCTGGTACCCAAGTTTAGCCGGCTCAATCCGCTGGAGGGTTTGAAAAGGATCTTCTCGCGGCGGGGACTGGTCGAACTGTTGAAGACCGTGGCGAAGATCGGGCTTGCCGGTTACATCGCCTATGCTGTCATCAGGTCCAATCTGTACATCTTTCCCCGCTTGATGGACATGGGGATACCGGACGCTGTCACCGTGGTGGCCAACCTGGCCAGCACCATCGTCCTCCGGGTAGGGCTGTTTCTCCTGGTGCTGGCGGTCGGCGATTACATTTTCCAATACACCGAGCACATGAAATCGTTGCGTATGAGCAAGCATGAAATCAAAGAAGAGATGCGCGAACACGAGGGGGATCCCCAGATCAAGGGGAGGATGCGCCAGCGGCGCAGGGCATTAATCATGCAGCGCATGATGCAGCAGGTGCCCAAGGCCGATGTGGTCATCACCAATCCGACGCACTTTGCCATCGCCCTCAAGTACGAATTGAAAAGAGACAGGGCGCCGGTGCTGCTGGCCAAGGGTGTCGACGAGATCGCCCTGCGGATCAGGCAGATTGCCGAAGAAAATAACATCATCATCTACGAGGACCCGCCGCTGGCACAGGTATTGTACAAGACGGTGGAGATCGGGCACGTCATCCCCGAAAGCCTCTACGAGGCGGTGGCCAACGTGCTGGCCTTTGTCTACAGACTGCGCCCCAATAAATACATTGCCTAGTGCCTAGTGCCGAGTGCCCGGTAGAAAGATTTAATGCTCTGGTGTCAGACGTCAGGTATCGGGAATCAAAGGACAGGCAGCAGTCATTAGGACACGATACCTTGATGCGAGAGAGAGGCAGGTGGTAAGTAAGCATGGCGGATTCATCTGCCACAGCCTTACGTTTTCGGTTCAGCGATGTGGCGGTCGCCGTTGCCCTGATCATGGTGGTGGTCATGATGATCATCCCCATCCCGACGGGGCTGCTGAGCTTTTTTCTCATTTTCAACATTACCCTGTCTCTAATCATCCTGATGGTCGCCCTGCTGGTCCAGGAGACCCTGGAGTTTTCAGTGTTCCCGACCCTGCTCCTGATCATGACCCTGTTCCGCCTCTCGCTCAACATCTCCACCACCAGGCAGATCCTGTTGAATGCCTATGCCGGAGAGGTGGTGCAGAAGTTCGGCAGCCTGGTGATCGGGGGCAACCCCGTGGTCGGCTTCATCATCTTTCTGATCCTGGTAGTGATCCAGTTCATCGTGATCACCAAGGGCGCCGAGCGCGTCTCCGAGGTGGCTGCCAGGTTCACCCTGGATGCCATGCCCGGCAAGCAGATGAGCATCGATGCAGACCTTAACGCCGGGCTGATCACCGACAAGGAAGCCCGTCAGAGGCGCCAGAAAATACAGCAGGAGGCGGATTTCTACGGGTCGATGGACGGCGCCACCAAGTTCGTGCGGGGAGACGCCATCGCCGCCCTGATCATCCTGGTGATCAACGTCCTGGGGGGATTCATCATCGGGATTGCCCAGAAGGGTATGTCCTTGCAGGATGCCCTGCAGACCTACACTCTGTTGACTGTGGGCGACGGATTGGTGACCCAGATCCCGGCCCTGCTCATCTCTACGGCCGCCGGTCTCATCGTCACCAGGGCCGGGACCGGCAGCAACGTCACCTCCGACCTTACCAGCCAGTTGCTCGGCTATCCGAAGGCCCTCAGCATCGCCTGCGGCATCCTGATCCTGCTTGCCCTGCTCGGCATGCCCGCCATACCGGTGTTGGGGATCTCAGCGATCACAGGGTTCACGGCCTATGCCCTGGACCGTTCCTCCAAGCAGGTGAAGCGGAAGGAAAAGGAGACTGCCCGCAACCGTGAGCTTGATGAGATGAAAAAGCCCGAGAGCGTGCTGGGCATGGTCCAGGTGGACGCCCTGGAGGTCGAGTTGGGCTACAACCTGATCCCGCTCGTGGATACCAAGCGGGGAGGAGACCTGCTTGACAGGGTGCTGTTGATCAGGAAACAGTGCGCCCTTGACCTGGGGATCGTCGTGCCGCCGGTGCGCGTGCGCGACAATATGCAGCTCGACAGAAGCAGTTATGCGATCAAGATCAGGGGCTCCGTGGTAGGAAAGGGCAAGTTAATGATCGACCATTACCTGGCCATAGGCCCCGACGTGAAATCCCGGTTCCAGGGCGTCGAGACGGTGGAGCCCACCTTCGGACTGCCGGCCCTATGGGTTGCCAGCGCCGTGAAGGATGAGGTGGAGGCGGCAGGGTTTACCGTGGTCGAGCCCTCCGCCGTGGTCGCCACGCACCTCACCGAAATCGTGAAGAGGCATGCCTACGAGATCATCACCAGGCAGGACGTTCAGAACATGCTTGACAATATCAAGAAGACCAACAGCGCAGTGGTCAGCGAACTAACCCCGAATCTGTTGAGTCTCGGCGAGATCCACCGGGTCATATCCCACTTGCTCAGGGAAGGCGTGTCCATACGCGACCTGAACACCATCCTGGAGACACTGGCGGATTCAGCGCGCCTCACCAAGGACAGCGCCTTGCTCACGGAATACGTCAGGCAGGCGCTGGGCAGACAGATCACCAACAGTCTGCTGGAGGCGGATCAGAAGCTCTATGTCCTGACCTTCGAACCGTCTCTGGAGCAGTCATTGAAGGAGAGCCTGCCCAAGAACGAGCAGGGAGCGCATCTCAATCTGGATCCCCTGCGTGCCCAACAGATCCTCGAGCGCCTGCGGGAGAACGTGGAAAAGGTGATCCAGGGCGGACACCAGCCGGTGGTTCTCTGTTCGCCCGTAGTCAGGTTCTATTTCAAGCGGCTGTCTGAAAAAATACTGCCGAACCTGACCGTTCTTTCCTACAACGAGTTACAGTCAGAAATCCAGGTGGAGTCACTGGGGATGATCAGTTGACAGTGCCTAAGTACCGAGATAGGCAACGGCGGGGTGCCCATCGAAAATGGGTCTGCCCAAGCGGAGGAAACCAGTATGGTAGCTTCATTGGAAAAGATTGAAGAGCAAGCCCTGTTGTGGGAGAAGTTTCTAAAAGATCGCGACCGGGAGTCGCGGGAACAGATCATCCTTTCGCATGTTGCCCTGGTGAAATACATCGCCGGAAGACTGGCGATCTTTTTCAAGGGCTATTACGAGATGGATGACCTGGTCAGCGCCGGGATCCCCGGCCTGATCAACGCGGTGGACAAGTATAATCCCGGCAAGAAGGTCAAGTTCGAGACCTTTGCCTCGATCAAGATCAGGGGGGCGATCCTGGACTGGGTGAGGTCTTTCAGTTGGGTGCCGCGGTCTGTCTACACGGAGTCGCGCCGTGTGGAACAGGCCATAGCCTCACTGGAGCAGTCACTGGGGAGGAGCCCCGATGATGAGGAAGTGGCCGGATGCCTGGGAGTTGATATCAACGAGTACCGGCGCATGCTGGAGAAGATCGCCCCGGTGACCCTGCTTCCGCTTGACAGCGACCGGCGTCAGAATCAGGCGGTAGACGATCTCGACCGGGATACCGGGACGGAGGGCATTCTTGAGAATATCACGCTGGAGGAGACCAAGCGGGAGTTGGCCGACGGAATCTCCAGGCTGCCGGAGAAGGAAAAGCTGGTGGTGTCGCTCTACTATTACGATGGCCTGTCCCTGAAAGAGATCGGAAAAGTACTGGGCGTGACCGAGTCCCGGATCTCACAATTGCACACCCAGGCCGTTATAAGG
>Ga0224558_1003705_pt1 | contig 12489 bp, 8 predicted proteins | sample 714S32024metaG_FD_180682 | JGI IMG/M metagenome (GOLD analysis project Ga0224558, IMG submission 180682) | Peat soil microbial communities from Stordalen Mire, Sweden - 717 S3 20-24 | ecosystem: Environmental > Terrestrial > Soil > Wetlands > Peat | place: Sweden: Norrbotten County, Stordalen... | reverse complement strand
AAACTGATTGCGAATAATTATGCGAAAAGACCCGGCAGAAAGTTGCTGATCTGGATCGGCCCGGGCTGGCCCATGCTCGATTATCAGAATACGCAGATTTCTGAAAAGATACTGCAGGATCAGTTCAATTCGATTGTGGAACTTTCAACTCGGCTGCGCGAGGCCCAGGCTGCACTTTATAGTGTCTCAATGGACGAGGACATACAAAGTGCCTTTCTGTATCAGTCATTCTTGAAGCCGGTGAAGAAGCCGGAAAAGGCGGATCCTCCGTACCTGGGTTTGAAGGTGCTGGCAGTCCAAAGCGGCGGGATGGCGGTGCCCCCGAATAACAGCCTTGCGAGTCAGATCGATAAGTGCATCCAGGACGGCGTGGCATTCTATAGCTTCTCGTTCGATCCGCCGCACGGGGGTAAGCCGAACGACTATCACGACCTGAAGGTGCAGATGCATCAGCCAGGGCTGACGGCGCGCACCAATACCGGGTATTACACCCAGCCGTAGGGACTGGGCGCAGGGAGTGCGCCGCTGGCGCGGCTAGATGTGGAGGCGCAAGAGGTTATTCCTATTCAGACCGGCGCGGGAAGCGGGCGTGTTGAGGTTAAGGCTAGCATGAGGACGATGAAAATTGTAGTCATGCAGCCAGTTTTCTAGGTCTCTGACCGACGCAAGATGTACCTAAGCAGGCACTTATGTAGAGCGTGGCTTGGTCGCATAGTGAAGGGATGCGAACGACTTACCATCGGATCCATGTGGAGTTGGGGAAGAAGGATCGGCAGCAAATTTGCATGATGCTGACGAAGGGGCGGGAATCGGCGCGTGTGCTGCGGCGAGCCTTGATTCTTCGCCAACTTGATCATGGCCAAACGGCGGCACAGGTAGCCGACAACGTGGGTGTGGCACGTAAGACGGCACGAGCGATAGCCCGGCGTTACGAGGAAGAAGGACTGGAGTCTGGGCTGTACGAAAAGCCGCGTCCCATCCAACCACACGCGCTGGATACAGTGCAAAGCCATCGGATCATTGCCATGGTTTGTGGCGAGCCGCCCGCAGGTCAGGCATGGTGGAGCGTACGGCTTATCGCCACGGAAGCGGTGAAGCGAAAACTGGCTCCGCTGGTGGGCCGGGAAACGATTCGCATCCTTCTTCAGAGCCACGATCTAAAGCCGTGGCGGAAAAAATGTGGTGTGTGGCGGATCTGAACGAGGAGTACATCACCCGTATGGAAGATGTGCTGGCTCTTTATGAAAAGCCGCTATCGGAAGTCGAGCCCGTGGTCTGTGTGGATGAGAAGCCAGTTGTACTGCATGCCGATGTGCGTCCGGCGCGGCCCATGCGTCCAGGGCAAATTCTGCGGCGCGACTCGGAGTACAAGCGTTGCGGCACAGCCAATGTGTTCTGTGGTGTGCAGCCGAAAGCTGGTCGGCATTTCACCAAAGTGACTCCGACGCGCTGCTCGCCGGAGTTTGCAGATTACTTGCTGGAGATCGCGGCCAGCTACCCGGAGGCCGATACCATCCACCTATTGATCCGGCAACTAAAGGGAGAGGAGATCCCCCGCCTCTGGCGGGGTGGCAGTAGGAGTTTGACATTTACGGGAGTCCATCCAAGAAACTCCAGACGTGAGCCGACCAAAGCACACGTCAAGGAGAAACCGGATGGACCAATTGGAGAGTCTAAGTCACTCAGTATGGGAGTGCAAATACCACGTATCGTTTATTCCCAAATGCCGCCACCGAGTGCTGTATGAAGGACTTCGTCAGCATTTGGGCGAGGTGTTCCGCCGTCTTGCCGAGCAGAAGGAGAGCCGGGTTCTGGAAGGCCACCTGATGCTGGACCACGTGCACATGCTGCTTTCGATCCCGCCCAAGTATGCGGTGTCGGAAGTGGTGGGGTCCATCAAGGGCAAGAGTGCGATTCATCTGGCGCGGACCTATGGCGAACACAAGCAGAACTTTGCGGGCCTGCATTTCTGGGCGCGAAGCTATTTTGTATCGACGGTTGGGAGTACATCCGCAATCAAGAAGTTGAGGATAAGCGCCTGGACCAACTGAAGATGTGGAAATAGCCGCCGTAAGGCGGTCCCAATAACGTCGGGGCCGCTCAAAGCGACCCCGTTTAAGCCGCTTTGAGCGGCTCACACCGTAAAGCCCCGGCTCTGCCGGGAGATATTTACAGGCCCCGTTGATTTTACGGCAGTTACGGCACGACTAAAGTCGTGCCCTGACACAAAGCACAGACTTTCGGAGATTGCAAAACCTAACGCAGGACGCTTGCGCTGGTTCTCAACTGCCGTTTCTAGAGCAAAACCACAGTAGGTGTAGCCTAATGAAATCCACGTAGGTCGCCGCTCCCTGCTGGTCGCGTCGACTCGAGTGTTTCGGCTTCGGGATATAGCAACTGTTGTTTCGCTCTAGGATGATGTTTTTTGCACGGGTGTTAGGCACGAAACCGGATTTTTTCGCTTGCCTTCTCCCCGATAAGCTGTCCCAAGCGCCGATAGCTCTCGAATTGCGATTCGGTAAACCACTGATTGAGCGTCGAGTCCTGAGGAAAATCAGGGCAAGCGCGCTTGTGGTGGAGCAGATCGGCGGTTTCGTCGCCGACTATGGTCGTTTTGAGATAGACGATCGTTCCCTCGTATTTCTTTCCAAATTCATTATCCGATGGAGCGTGCGGCGGCGCCGGATAGCGAATGGTTCCGACCCGGAAGTGCTCGACAGAATGCTTGGTAACGGAGTCGGGAATCAACGGACGAAGATCGAGGTCGATCTCTGCTCCGAAATCCGTCCGGCATTTGGCAATTGCATCGCCAATGCCTTGAAATACCGTATTGGAGTCCTGCTCGGCGTCGCAGACGACGATGTATTTGCAGCGCCTGCGAACCAGTTCATACAGGCCCATATTCTCAAAGTGGCCTCCATCGCTCAGGCAGACATAGTTGCTGGTGTCGTCAACGAGCCCGAAGAGTTCACTGAGCAGCCAGTAAATGCCGAACTGCGGCGTAGGCTTATTTTCCGTGGCTGGCCAGACCTTGAGCTTGCGCGGGTTGGCGAGCCACCAGCCGAGCCGCACGTTGAACAGCGTCATCAGAAACGCCAGCGGCGGCGAGGAGTTGTAACCCATGTTGGGATTGAGTGCGGCACCGGAGATGGCGGCCGCCGTGGACACGGAAATGCCACCGCTGGAATAGGCATAAGTCCTGGTGGGAACAAAGCCGTTGAAAGAGGTACCATCCCTGGAACTTTTCTCCGCAGTCCATCCAACGTGGTAGCCAGAGTAAAGGGGCGTGAAGGCAAAGCTGGCGCCCTTGCGTTCCTGGCAGCCGAGTTCTTCGCCGAAGGTCAGATTGACGGTCGAGCAGAAGATGGGGAACGGGCCATTGTAGGGCTTCCCGTCCCTGAATTTCGTGCCGCCGAAGCTGGCAGGAAGCAACTCGCTAACTAAGATGCCTTTGTGACTGCCCGACTCACGATCATCGAAGTGCGTGAAGGGATCAGGCAACCGGCTGGAGTTGGTAGCGCCCAGATAGCACCGTGCCAGACGGTCGCGATAGAAGCTGTGCATGGAAAAGAAGTTGACATCGATCCGCCAGCCAAAGAGAAGAAAGATCGCTGCCGCGCCCAGCAGTGAAAAGAACAGCGGATACGGCTGCAAGATCGTCCACGTCTGCGCCTGATCGACTAGGCCGGAAACCAGCAGAAGCAAGGAGAGGATGCACAGCGGCGCACCGGCAATGCCAACCAGATCAAGAGGACTGTAACCAAGCAGCGCTCCCTGCTTGGGCTTGCCGTCCGACTTGCTCGACCCGCCAGAGTAGAGCGTAACGGCATGAAGGACAAGCACCGACAGCCCACCCCAGACAGCCTTCAATGTGGAACTCTGACAGAACCATTGCAGCGCCGGCGGTCCGTAAAGCGCAATGGCGCTTAGCACCATCCAGACGCAGGCGAAGATGGCGCTCCAGCCACCCAGCCTTCCCAGCCACTCGCGGCGCGACTCGGCGTAAAAGCGCCCGATCATGCCCAGTTGCAGGCGAATGGCGAGAAATTGCATGGCAAGAAAAAGAACTGGCAGGAAGACGGCGATCAGCCGGTGCGGCGCGAGGGTGTCGCTTGTGCCAATCGGCGCCGCGCCAACAGTGACCTGCATCGCAAGACGGCTTACGGAGTCGCCGGTCGCGGAAACATCCTGCTGCATGGTCACCCTGGCGGGAGCCTTGGAGACAATGTGATCGAAAAATGCAGTAACATTCGCGGCCGTATCCCGGACGCAACCAGCGCCCTCAGGAAGATGAGCCAGATAGATGGCCGGAGCAAATGCGACAACGGTGCAGACAATGGCCGAAAAAATCATGAAGGCCCCGAACAATCGCTTGAATACCTTCCGGAAGTAGCGCCCAAACAACCTCTTGAGTGACCTCTTGAACAAGCCCCTGGTACCCACTAACGAAAGATCCCAAAAATAATGAGGAGCCTCGCCGCCGAAGGTCACGGCCAGCAGCATAAGAAAGGTGTAAGCGAGGAAGCAAACGAGAAAAGGTGGATAAGACAGTCCTGGATGGAGAACGATTCTGCCCGCCGTCTCCAAGGCTGTCAGAACAGTAAGAGCGCAACTGGGTAAAACAATCCAACCCACCACCGCGCCGTCGGTGAGAGCGCCGCGAGGCTCTTTGTTTTTCTCAACGTTTTTGGTCATTGAATCCAGCGCCCGCCACATCCGCCAGCATGAGAAGAGGCAGAGGAGAACGAGTAGGCAAAGGAGCAGCATGTAGACCGCTTCAACTGAAAGCCAGCCCCAAAACACGCTCGGAGTACGCCCTTTTTCTGACGAGAAAAAAGCGAAGGGATAAGTCGCCGCGCGCATCAACAGCACGCAGCAAGCAAGGAAGGAGGACAACACGATCTGATTGAGAAAGGTATTGCGGAACCATATCGCGATCATGGTCCAAGTATCCGCGGAAAGAAGGCCGCGCCTGGGGGTCAGATAGCTGGAGTAGCGTCTCAACCAGAGAATCTGCTGGGGCCAGCGGGTGGACGATCCATGCTCGGGCAGCGGAGCGAGCCGCTTTTGCACGCTCTCAATACGACCGGTATCACGCGCAATCCAGGAGGCCAGCCATTCGTGGATGTAACCGCCGCCGGAAACGGTCGAGAGATAGTCGAACTTGCAAAGTTTCTTCGCTCCGGCCAGCGCCTGCAAAACGCCGAGGCAGAAGGTGGCGCTGCGAATGCCGCCCCCGGAAAAGCACAAGCCAGACAGCTCTTCCCTGTCGGCTGCATCGTAAACGTCCTCGCCAGCGTGCTGCGACCATGACTTTGGCAACCCAGGCTTAGGATCGCTGGAGTCGCGCCGCGACAATTCCTTTTCGAGCAGCCATTTGCTGGGAGTGTACGCGGTGCAAGCAGCCAGCACCGCCTGCAGGTGTGGATTATCCTTGAGGTCCTCGTCCTTCAACGGCCCGGTCACCCACTCTGGAAGCGAAGCAACCTGTGCGTCGGCTTTCTTGAGCTTTTCATAGACCTTCAGCAACCGCCGGCGATAAGCGACGTCGCTATCTTCTGGATCTTCTTGCAGATTCTCCGTTTGCGGGTGAATTCCGAAGAACGAACCCGTGTTTTTAAGAAATTTTCTCCACCGGCTGAGGTCTGGTTCTTCACTGGGCTGCGTGACTGGATCAGTCATGAGAAAGCTCCTTGGCAAACGGGAATCTGCTTCAGTTTCCACTGAGATCTGGACAAAAACGCGTCCTCAACGACGTGAAAAACGAAGGAAGTTCAGCCTGTTCTGCCGGGAAAGAATGTCTCTGATTTTCTTTGACCGGCGTCCATTCGTTAAACTCATGGATGAAGAATCAAACATTGGAGTTGCCTTGCATACCACAACAGAAGAACGCATCATCCGCCCCGCGCGCAACATCACCCATGGAAGTCTACTGCTGCCCGGCGACAAATCCATCAGCCACCGCTACGGAATGCTCGGCGCATTGGCCGAGGGAACGTCACGGTTTACCAACTTTTCTACCGGAGCCGATTGCGCCTCGACGCTGGGCTGCATGGAAGCACTCGGAGCCACGGTGCGCAAACTTGAAGGCAATTGCGTGGAAGTGACGGGCGTGGGCGGGCGCGTGACGCCAACAGAGTCGCCGCTGGACTGCGGCAACTCCGGCTCGTCGATGCGCATGATCTCCGGTCTGCTGGCGCCGCAGGAGGGCAGCTTCATGCTGGTGGGCGACGAGTCGCTTTCCCGTCGGCCCATGAAGCGCATCCAGAAGCCTCTGGAGGCGATGGGCGCGCATCTGACGCTCACTGAGGGCCATGCGCCGCTGACCATTGTGGGCGACGCGCTGAAGGCGATTGACTACACCATGCCGGTTCCCAGCGCGCAGGTAAAAACCTGCATTCTGCTGGCCGGACTGCAGACCGCAGGCACAACCACGGTGCGCGAGGCGGTGCGCACGCGCGATCACAGCGAACTGGCCTTGCGGGCCTTCGGCGCCAAGCTGACGCGCACGGCGGACTCGGTATCGATTGCCGGACCGCAGGCGCTGCACGCCATTGATGCCGCTGTGCCCGGCGATATTTCATCGGCGGCGTTTTTTCTGTGTGCCGCGGCCTTGTTTCCCGGCTCTTCGCTGGTGCTCAACTCGCTGGGGCTGAACCCCACGCGCGCTTCGCTGCTGGACGCGCTGACCGCGCTGGGCGTGAAGATCAGCGTACTCAATCTGGAGGAGAAAAACGCGGAGCTCGTGGGCACGGTGCAGGTATCAGCGCCCGACGAAGGGCTGGGCTCGGTCACCATCAACGGCGCCCTGGCCGCGCAACTGATTGACGAGCTGCCGGTGCTGGCCGCGATCGGGCCTTACACCGGAGGCGGCATCCGCATCCGCGACGCCAAGGAACTGCGCGTGAAGGAGTCCGACCGGATTGCATTGACCGTGAAGAATCTGCGCGCCATGGGCGCCGAGGTTACCGAGTTCGAGGATGGCCTGGATGTGCCCGGCGGGCAGACGCTGCACGCCGCGACGATCGACTCCGGAGGCGACCACCGCATCGCCATGGCCTTCAGCGTGGCGGCGTTGCGCGCCGAGGGCGAGACGCTGATTCAGGGAGCCGAATCGGTAGCCATCAGCTTTCCGGAGTTTTTCAATCTGCTGGATCTGGTGGCGGAGCGGTAGCGGAGTTTTCGACCAGAGAGAAACCAGAGTAGGTGTACCCCGAAACCACGACTTTCAAGTCGACGCGACCATCAGGGAGCAGCGACCTGCCACGGACTTACCAGGGCATAGCAACTCTGGTTTCGCTCCAGGAAAAACAAAGCGTGGACGAGGACGTCCACGCTACAGCCGGCCAGGAGGTTGGCGCTACCTATTTACGGATAGGCTCTGAAGTCGACAATAGAAACGGAAAGGCCCGGCAGCTTGCCGGGCCTTTCCGTTTTTGAATTGCTGATAAAACTACTTGCCGGTCGGCGGAGCAGTCGAGGGCACGGTGGTGTCCTTGGAGGGCAAAACGCCTGGAACGACAGGCGCGGTCTTCACTTCGCCCGATGCGGCCTCATTCAGGTTGATCCCGTAATGTTGCAGAGTGGTCGCCAGAATCTGGTAGAGGCTGGCGCGGGCATTGGCATAGGCTGCGTTGGCGGCGATCAGGTTGTCCGCAGCCGTGGCAAGATTCTTTTGCTGCAGCAGGACATTGGCCGCGGTCGAAGCGCCCAGTTGCAGTTTCTTGACTTCCGCGTCAACGCTCTGTTGCGCATAGTCGCGGGCAGCGGTGGCAGACTGCACCTGCGCCCGGTCGTTGGACAGGGCGAACTGCGCATTCACCACCTGCATGCGAATCTGCGTGTACTCCTGCTCCAGCCGCAGCTCGGCCTGGCGATACTCCATCAGCGAACGTGCCTGCACCGACTGCGCAAACTTGTTGCCGATGGGGATCGTCAAGCTGAAGCCGATACCCTTGTCCGCGCCCGAATTGTTGAAGGCATGGTCCAGGGCCGTTCCGTAGCCGGTCGTTCCAGCAGCACACTCGGCTGGTGTATAGTACCCGGAAAGGCTGCACTTTGGATTGACGGAACCGCCAGTTCCCTGTCCTTCCAGATACCCGAAGATGTCGAATGTTGGCAACAGCGCATTGCGCGCGCCCCTTAGCGTAATTTCATCGTTGCGCAGCGTGAGCACGGCCTGCTCCAGCTCCGGCCGATTCTGGAAAGCATCCTGGACCAGAACCTCAACTGGCTGTTTCTCCTCGGGAATCTCCTCCAGAGTCACGCGGTCGGTGGGAATGACGGGAGCAACAGACAGCGCCGGATCGTTCAGGTTGCGGGCAATGGCCTGCTTGATGATCTGCTGCTGATAATTGAGCGCACTCTGCGCGCTGATGAGCGCCTGCCGGTCGCTGGCCACGGCAGAGTCGTCCTGCACAACTTGCAGCGGGGCGACGGTACCGATTTCCAACTGCTTGCGGTCGTCGCCGTCCACTTTGGTGCTCTGTTCAAGGGCACGCTGCTTGGACTGCACATCCTCATATGCCTGCACCAGCCCCCAATAGATCGTTTCCACCTGATTGACGGTGTAGAGGATCTGCTGGCGGAAGGAGGAGTCGGTAATGCGCCGGTTGTTGATTGCCTGGTAGATAAAGCGCTTATTCACCCAGATGCCAGCTCCCTGCAAAAGGTGCTGCGTCACGGTCGCCTTGAAGTTCGCGCTCAGTTGGGGACTAAGCGTTGTATACACGTTGGAGGTGCTGGCGTAGCTATTGTCGAAATCCACCTTGAGCTGCGTGCCAGTCACAAAGCCCTGGTCGTAGGTGAAATTGTAAGTATTGGTCGAACTGGTGCCGCCGGTGTAAAAGCTGTTCGAAGGCGCGTGGTCGCGATCGAACTGAATCGCCGCCGTGACGGACGGCTCCAGGCTCTCCGGCGTGGGGCCGGCGCCCGCCGTGGTAAGAGTCAAGCCAGACGCGCCAGAACCCGCGCCTCCCGAGCCAACCGTGGTTCCACCCGGTCCGCCGCCGGTGGTCAAGATCGACGAGGAGCCTCCCAGCGTGTTGGTAATCAGGCCGGACGAAACGCCCAGCGGTTCCGCACCCGTGCGGGTGCGCAGAATATCAGTATCCGCAATGTCCAGGTTGTAACGGGCAATGGCAATATCGAAATTGTTCTCCAGAGCCAGCGCCAGCGCGTCGGAAAGGCTCAGGTAGACCGTGCCATCCTTCACCAGATCATTCAGCCGCACCGAATTGGCAAAGCTGGCCTTGCTGATGCTTGTAGGCCTGAAGGTGTTGATTGGGTTGCCCCGCAGCCCGGCAGCAGGCTTGGAAAAATCCCGCGCGGACGAACGCAGGTTCAACGGCTCAGTCAACACCGGCGCCGGAGCACCGGGCAACTCGGAAGCCGCTTTTTCTGGAGCCTTGACTCCCGCTCCCGTCGCTTGCTGGGCAAGGCCTGAAGACACTCCCGCCGCCAGTGCCAGCAGGACCACACCTGCAATGCGCAGCCTGCTGCCAGCTTCTCCGCGAACCATACGTTTCGTCTTCCGCTGCTGCTCAAACATACTTGTATCGAACAATTGCATGAGTCCTCTCCACGACACAATTCTTCCTGAGGAATTTCCGAGGCATATGGGGTGCCATTCTCAAAGACGCCCGGAGAGCCTCCCCGGACGCAATATTGCGATTTTCCTGGACAAATCTTATTGATTGCCTGGAAGGCGGCTTTCCCGCCTCTTGATCAATACGCGCGCGGCTCTCAGTTCGTTCCAGAGAACTCGTTGCAGAAATCAGTTTTTTCCTGTCCCGTTTTTCCGCCGTTCCAGACAGCCAATCATCATTTCATGCGAAAAGCTGAGTATATCTCAACCCCTGCGGCAGGGCCAGACGACAGTACACTGTTGTAAAGAACCTACGCCGTGCCTGAAAACGCCCAACCCGCACCCACGCTTCAGAACTGGAGGCTAACTCTGGCCTACGACGGCACGGATTTTCGTGGCTGGCAGGTGCAGCCGGACGAACGCACCGTCCAGGGCGAATTGCAGGCGGCGCTGGGACGGGTTACCGGAGAATCGCCTCTGCCTCAAGGCTCGGGACGCACCGACGCCGGCGTCCATGCGCTGGCCCAGGTGGCAAGTTTCGCGCTTGCCGCGCCGATTCCGGCCGAGAACCTGCAACGCGCCCTCAACCGGACACTTCCCCGTTCTATCCGCATCCTGGAATTGAGAACCGCGCCGAGCACATTTCACGCACGGCACTCGGCCGTGGCCAAGACCTACGAGTACCGCCTATTTCTGAACGCGATCTGCCCGCCCTTCCTGGCCCGCTATGTCTACGCCTGCCCTTGGCGACTAAACCTGGAGGCGCTGCAAAACTCCGCCCGCCTCTTTGAAGGCGAACACGATTTTGTTAGTTTCGCCGCCGCTGATCCTGACTTGACCACCCGTGCAGCTTCTTTAGCCGCGAAACCTGACCAAGGAGCAATAGCGCCCACGACGCCGGCTGTGCGGACCATCTACTCCTCGGAATGGGAGCCGCGAAAGACCGAAGCCGGCGAGTTGCTGGTCTATCGCATCCGGGGCAACAGCTTTCTGCACCACATGGTGCGCAATCTGGTGGGAACGATGCTGGAGATAGGCGGCGGACGCCTCCGTTGCGAGGAAATTCCCAGGATCTTTGCCGCACGCAGCCGTTCCGCCGCCGGACCAACCGCACCGGCTCGAGGGCTGTTTCTGCATTCGGTGGAGTATGAAGAGCTGGCTTCTGCCAATTAGGCATAAAAAGACTTTATCGCGTACCCAATATGGACTATATTTAGACCGACGGCGAAAAATCGGAGGCACCATGCGCTATTCCACCCAGATCAAGCCCATCAGCTACGTGAAGGCTCACGCGGCTGAGCTTCTCGACCGGATCACGGAAGAACGGGAACCGATCATCATCACCCAGAACGGCGAAGCGCGGGCGGTTCTGGTGGATGTTCACTCCTACGAGGAGTCGCAAGAAACAATGGCCCTGCTGCAAATCCTCGCCATCGGCGAAAAGGAGATCGAGACAGGCCAGACCTACCCGCTAGCTGAGGTGATGCGTCAGATTCGCGGTCGGAAAACCATCGACAATGGACCACTTGAGGGCGGGAAAAGCCGCAAGCCGAAAAGCAATAACGCTCCACTGGCCCAATGATCTATCCGGTACGCATCACGCTAGCGGCTCGGCGGGATCTCGAAGAGATTCACAACTGGATTGCGGAAAACGACTCCCTGGAGAATGCCGATTATGTGCTGGATCGACTGAGCGAAGTGGCTGAGAGCATTGCGGCTTTGCCGCATCGAGGATCGAGGCCACCTGAGTTGCCCCGTAACATGGAAGGCGAAATCCGGCAAGTCTTCTTTAAGCCCTATCGCGTGATCTATGAAATCGTGCGCAACGAAGTGGTCATTCATCTGATCGCTGATGGCCGCCGCAATCTGCAATCACCACTGATGCGCCGTCTCAGCGGCGGTTAATGCAGTACACGGCCTTCGGCGGCATGAGCGCACTCCGTTTTCTTGCAGATCGTCCCTGCTACCCTGAAACCATTCACATGGCGCTCTCTTTCCAAAACTCGGCCTTTTCACATGTCACGGCACTGGCTACACAGAGGCCGGTCCACGCCGCCTTTGCCTGGTTGCACGGCAACCCCAAAACAATCATGGATTGGCAAGCGGAGCTGGTCGCCATTCCCGGGCCACCCTTTGGCGAGCAGGCGCGCTCGGCATGGATGGCCGCACGCTTTGCCGAGTCAGGGCTCAGCCGGGTGGAAACCGACGAGGCAGGCAACGTCTACGGCTGGCTGCTGGCCGACTCGCTGCCGCCGGAGAGTACCGGACCGGTGGTCGTGCTCTCGGCGCATCTGGACACGGTTTTCCCGGTCGAGACATTGCTGAAGCCGGTGGTAGACGGCGACCGCCTGGTAGCTCCCGGAGCCTGCGACAACGCCGCCGGAGTGGTGGGGATGCTGGCCCTCGCCCACGCACTGATTCAATCGCAAGTGGAATTGCCCGCGCCACTGCTCTTCCTGGGCAATGTGGGCGAGGAGGGCGAAGGAGACTTGCGCGGCGTGCGCCACCTCTACAGCCAGAGCGCACTGGCTGGCCGCATCGTCGCACACATTGTGCTGGACGGTGCGGACGCGAACTCGGCCGTTACACAGGCTCTGGGCAGCCGCCGCTTCCGGGTCACCATCACCGGCCCCGGCGGGCACAGCTTTACCGATGCGGGAACGCCCAACCCCATTGCCGCGCTGGCCTCGGCGCTCGCCGTTGTGGCCGAAACTCCGCTGCCAAATGAGCCGCGCACCACGCTCAACCTGGGGACGATTCAGGGCGGCACCAGTGTGAATGCCATCCCCGAAAGCGCGCAGGCCGCGATCGATTTCCGTTCCACCAGCCCGGACGAGCTTCTGCATCTGGAAGCCGCTCTGCAACGCGCCGTGGAAGACGCCGTCACGCACTGCAACGCGCGA
>Ga0224558_1003704_pt1 | contig 12489 bp, 11 predicted proteins | sample 714S32024metaG_FD_180682 | JGI IMG/M metagenome (GOLD analysis project Ga0224558, IMG submission 180682) | Peat soil microbial communities from Stordalen Mire, Sweden - 717 S3 20-24 | ecosystem: Environmental > Terrestrial > Soil > Wetlands > Peat | place: Sweden: Norrbotten County, Stordalen... | reverse complement strand
GAACCTTCGACGCAGGGGGGCGCGAGCTGTTTGGCTCGCAGCCCGCCCCCCTGCTCGTTTTATCTCGTTTCTAAGCCCCAAAACACCAAAATTCACCCACACGACTACCTGATGATCGGGAATTCGTCTGCGGTTACTCCGCCAAGGCGTTGAGCACGTTGCCGACGGTGGCCAAAACGCAGCGGGCCGTGGCGGCGCATTGGAAGACCTTTTGGAGCACCGGCGGTGCGATCGATCTGTCGCAAAGCAAGGATCCCCGATGGAAGGAACTGGAGCGGCGAATCGTGCTTTCGCAATACCAAATGGCAGCGCAATCCGCCGGAAGCTGGCCTTCGGCGGAGAACGGACTCATGGGGATTGACTCCTGGAGCAGCCAGTTCCATATGGAGATGGTTTGGTGGCACCTGGCGCATTACGGACTGTGGAATCGCTGGCCGATGGCGCAGAGGGCGCTCGGCTGTTATCAGGAATTCCTGCCTGTCGCTCGGCAACTGGCGAAGCAGTTCAATTACAAAGGCGCGAAGTGGGGCAAGCAGGTGGGGCCGGAGGGCCGCACCGCGCCGTGGGAGGGGAGTTTCGTGCTGCATTGGCAGCAACCCCATCCGATCTTCTTTGCGGAGCTGGAATACCGGCTGCGCCCAACTCGTGCCACGCTGAAGAAATGGAGCGACATTGTCTTTGCGGCTGCCGATTACATGGCCGACTTTCCCACCGCTGACGAGCAGGGAGTTTATCACCTCCGGCCAATCATGCCTCCAAGCGAGCAAGGTATCACTCGTGACACAGGATTCGACCTGGCCTACTGGCGTTGGGGTCTCGATCAAGCCCAAAGGTGGCGCGAGCGAATGGGGCAAAGCCGAGAGTCCCGTTGGGACGCAGTGCGAGACCACCTTGCCCCTCTGCCGACGGTGGACGGCGTGTTCGTCCATTCCGCCGAGTGGCATGACACCTACACCAAGAGGGCATGGGAGCATCCCGACCCCATCGGCGTCCTGGGCATGCTTTCACCCATGGAAGGCGTGGACCGCGACACCGCGCATCGCACAGTGCTTAAGGTCTGGGAGACGTGGGATTGGACCAAGTGTTGGGGTTGGGATTTCCCCTGGATGGCGATGGCCGCTGCGCGCGTCGGCGAACCACAAATCGCCATTGAGGCCCTGCTCAAGGACGCCGCCAGCAAGAATCACTACGACGCACGTGGTGTAAACACTGGCGGCCCCTGCCCTTATCTCCCGGGCAACGGTGGCCTGCTCTACGCTGTTGCCATGATGGCGGCGGGCTGGGATGGTGCGTCAACAAATGATGCGCCGGGATTCCCGAAAGACGGGAGTTGGGTCGTGCGGTGGGAGGGGCTGAAGCCAGCACCTTGAACCCCTCCAGATCGGTCATTTCCGGCGCAACTCCACTTCTGGTCCAGGCCGTCAGCCAAGTCTCACCCGTGCCGAAGACCGTCCTTAACTACTGGTGGGCTGCTCGGCGAACGCCTTCCTGATCTCTGCCAGCTCCGCCATGGGTTCATCTGCAACGTGGTCCGGTTTCCTGGCGCGCCGATACCAGTAACGGCTGTTGTCGAGATCGCCTTCAATCTTATGCAGGACGGCGTGAATCCAGGCAGCGGTCGGGTCCGTCTCGTAAGACTGCACGATTTCATGAGCGGCATTCCATTGGCCCGCCACGGCGAGGTCAACAGCTCGGAGCAGGTTTTCGTGCATTCTGGACAGGCCGAAAGTGCCGAGCTATTTCGCGGCCAGTGCTGCCTCTATGGCCTGAGTCAGCTCCGTCGAGTCAGGCTTAACGCTCGATTCAAATCGCTTCAGCACCTTGCCGTCACGCCCGATGAGGAACTTGTTGAAATTCCATTCAATGTTGCCAGGGAATGGGGAAGCATCGCCAGCCAATAACACGTAGAGCGCGTGGCGGTTTGCTCCGTTGACTTCGATCTTGTCAAAGAGCGGGAAGGTCACCTGGTACTTGGAAGAGCAAAACTGTTTGATCTCCTCGGTCGTCCCAGGTTCCTGACTGCCAAACTGATTGCACGGGAAGCCGAGCACCACGAGGCCTTTGTCTTTGTATTTCTCATGGAGCGCTTCCAGACCCGCATATTGGGGGGTGTAGCCGCACTTTGATGCGACGTTGACAATCAACAGGGCCTTTCCCTCATAAGCCTTCAGCGAGGTTGATTTCCCATCAATATCTTTAAGTGAAACGTCGTAAATAGAGTCGGCTGCGTGCGTGCAAACCACTTGTGCCATTGAAAGCGCGGACAATATCAGGAGCATTTTCATTGGAAAGAACCTCGCACGGGGTCACCCCTTTAGTCAAATGGGCCGTGTCCAGCTACAAAGCCGGTTGACCTGCGACCAGAGCAGGCCCTATCAATAGTCATGCGTGCGTGGCAGGTAAGCAGTTTCAGTTGGCGATGGCTGGCGAGGCTATTGTTGCCGCTGTGGGCGGTGGCCTCATGGGCTCAAGACACGAATCAACTCCGGCCTTGGCGCGATTACCGCACCATTATGTGGATCGGTGACACCGCCTACAAACAGCCGGCCAAACTTCAGCGCTTCTTCCAACGGCTGCGCGAGCTGGGCATCAACACGGCGATGGTTTACGGCGATGGCGACCTGCGCCCGCTGCTGGACAACCAGTTCCCTTACTACGTCGAGAACCTGGTCAACCGCGGGCTGTGCCTCAAATGGAATTCGAAGGTCAGCGACTGGGACAAGGTCGTGACCGAGTGGGCGAAGTCGGGCCGGCCGGAATCCGCGCTCGTTCGCGATTACTGCCTGGACGATCCGCAGTGGGGGGACTGGGCGCGGCAGCAGGTGCAGCAAATTGTCCGCAAGAACCGCGAACACGACCCCCTTGCCTATGATCTTCGCGACGAGCTCTCCACCACCATCTCCGCCAATCCGTTTGACTATGACTTCAACCCCATCGCACTAGCGCAATTCCGTGCCTGGCTCCAAACCCAATACCCCGATCTGGCCACCCTCAACACCGAATGGGAAACCCAGTTCGCCTCCTGGGCGGACGTAAGGCCCTTCACCTCCGACCAAATCAAGAACCGCATGGCCAGCGGCGACGCCCTGCCGCGCGGCAAGCCGGATTGGCAGGAAGTGCAAGCCCTCAAGTTTGACCCAGCCACCGCGCGGCTGTCGCCCACGCGCTGGAACTTCTCGCCTTGGGCCGATTTCCGTGTCTACATGGACCTTTCGCTCGCCCGCGCGCTGGGCGAGCTCCGCCAGGCCGCGCACGCCCTCGACCCGCGCACACCCGTCGGCATCGAGGGCACCCAGATGCCCAGTGCCTTTGGCGGTTACGACCTGTGGCGGCTCTCCCAGGTGCTGGATTGGGTTGAGCCTTACGACGTCGGCAATGCCCGCGAGATCTTCGGCTCCTTCATGCCCGGCAAACCAATCGTCACCACCGTCTTCGAGGCCGATGCCAATCACGCCCGCCGCCGGCTCTGGCACCTCCTGCTCGAAGGTGACCGCGGTTGCATCATCTGGTGGAGCGAGGACTGCATTGACTGGGCCAGTCCGGATTATGCCCTCACGCCCAAGGCCAAGGCCCTGGCACCCGTGCTGAATGAGATGACTTCTCCACTTGCGAGGCTTTTGCTGCGGGCCAGGCGTGAGCGCGACCCGATCTTCATCCATTACTCGCAGCCAAGCATTCAAGCGGACTGGCTGCTGGAATCCACCGTGGACGGCTCGACGTGGCTGCGGCGGTTCTCCAGCTTCGAAGCGGAGCACAATCACCTGGCGCTCGCGCGCGAGAGCTGGCTAAAGGCATTCCAGGATTTGGGTTATAGCCCGCAGTTCCTCTCTTCCGTACAAATCGAGAACGGCGCGCTGAGAAAAACGGGCCACGCCGTCCTGGTCCTCCCGGGTTCATGGGCGCTTTCGGACAAGGAAGCGGCGGAAATCCGCGGTGCCAGCGGGGCACTGCGCGGCATCTTTTGCGACGGCAGCCCCGGCCTGTTCGATGGGCACGCCAAGCTGCGGAAGCAGGGAGCGCTCGAAACCATCTTCCCGGTTGCGGCGGCCGGCACGGCCAGAGGGGTGGTTGCGGGCCGCGATTCCAGCCCGGCGCCAGGCGACATCGCGCACTATGCGGCCGAAAGGTTGAAAGCCGCGCCCGCTCCTGCGTGGCCTGATTGGCTTCGCCCACAACTCAGAGACCTGCCACCGGCAGTCTCCTTGCCGGCAACCGCTCGCGTGCGCGTCCATCGCTTCAGCGTCGCTCGCGGACAGATAGTCGCCTTCGAGCGCAATATTACTTACCAGATGAGCGAGGAATTGAAACAAGCGGGTGGCAATGAGGCGCTGGAAAAACCTATCGAGGTTGAAGCTACGCTGGCGCAACCCGCCCACGTCTATGACCTCCGGACGCAACAATACCTGGGACACATCGGCCGCCTTCGCTTCTCGCTCGATCCTTGGCAACCGTCCGTCTTCGCGCTGACCCAGAACCGGCTGCCAGCCGAGGGGATTGTGGCAGCGCTGTTGGAAGAGTGAGGCGCGGGAGTTTTCACTTGAGCGACGGCCCTGGGACGCGTAGGTAAAGGCGATGCCGATTCATCTGCAGGCTATCTCGCGGCGCCAGTTCCTCCATCGCACCCTGGCGGGAGGCACGGCGCTCGCGCTCAGTCCCAGCCTCCTTGCTGACGCCAAAAGCACGGATCCGAACTCCTGGGCCCTGCTGGCCGACCCCCATCTCGCCGCCGACCGCGGGCTGGTCTTCCGCGGCGTCAACATGACGGACCATTTCACGTCCGTCTCCCGCGAATTGCTGGCGCTGCCGAAGCGGCCCGCCGGAGTCTTCGTGGCCGGCGATTGCGCTTACAACAGCGGGCAGGTGAGCGATTATGCCTTGGTGGCGGACTTGCTGGAGCCGATTCGGGCCGCCCAGATGCCGGTGCATCTAGCCTTGGGCAACCACGATAACCGCGAGCGCTTCTGGGAAGCATTGCGGGCTGAAAAGGAAACCCCACGTCCGCTCGCTGATAGGCAGGTCGCGCTGTTGCGCACCCCACTTGCGAATTGGTTCGTGCTCGATTCACTCGAAACGACCCAATCGACGCCCGGTCTGCTGGGCCCGAGACAATTGGATTGGCTGGCGGGCGCACTGGATGCCAATCCCGACCTTCCTGCGCTGGTGTTGATTCATCACAATCCGGGCCTCAGCGGGAACATGGGGCTGAAAGACACCGCCGCTCTATTTGAGGTCATTCGGCCCCGAAAGCAGGTCAAAGCTTATGTCTTCGGGCACACCCATGCCTGGAATGTCGGCCAGGACGAGAGCGGCATTCACTTGATCAATCTTCCGCCGGTGGGCTACGTGTTCACCGAGGGCCTGCCAGCAGGCTGGGTCCATGCCACACTCGAGCCCAAAGGCATTCAACTCGAACTGCGCTGTGTGGATCACGCCCACAAATCGCACGGCCAAATCGTTAAGCTCCAGTGGCGCGCAGGTTAGTGCGGAGCGCGCTTCGTATCCTGAATCCGATGTGATATGCGAATGATCGGCCATTTGGCGGACGAAAAGGCCGCCCGCACCTTCGCCGACTACCTTTACGTCCAGAAGATCGAGAGCCACCTCGATTACGAGAAGCCCGATGGCTGGGGCATTTGGATCAATGACGAGGACAGAATCGAAGAGGCCGCGCGGCTGCTGACCGCGTTTCGGGCGAATCCGGCTGACCCGAAATATCGGGCCGAGGCCAAGAGCGCCGCCGAGCTGCGCGCCGAGGCCGAAAAGAGTGAAGAAACCTATCGCAAGAAGGTGCGCGACCGGAGCCAGCTTTTCCGGCCGTTGACCGCCTACGGATTCGGGCCAGTGACCTTTGGGCTCATTGTAATCAGCGTCATCGTCGGTCTATACTCCAAGCTCGGCGATGACCCCCACGCGATCATGCGGTTGTTTATCACCGACTACACGGTGACGGGCAACTACGTCGAACGGATCAAAACCCTCCCGGAAATCCACCACGGCCAATTGTGGCGGTTGGTCACGCCCATCTTCATTCACTTTGGTTTGATCCACATCCTCTTCAACATGCTCTGGCTGCGCGATCTCGGCAGCATGATCGAGGCGCGCCAATCCTCCTGGCTGCTGGCGGTCCTGGTGCTGGTGATCGCGGTGTGCTCGAACCTGGCCCAGTTTTACTATGGCGGCCCGGCGTTTGGCGGCATGTCTGGCGTCGTTTACGGGCTGCTCGGCTACATCTGGATGCGGGGCAAATTCGATCCTGCCTCGGGCCTTTACCTGCATCCCACCACAGTGACCATGATGATCATCTGGTTCTTTGCCTGCTTCACCCCCATCATACCCCATATCGCCAACGCCACTCACGCCGCCGGCCTGGCCCTGGGCCTTGCCTGGGGCTACCTTTCCAGCCTGCACTATCGCTGAGCAGGCCGGTGGCTGCGATTATGCGGACCACACACCGCGGCTGACTCGCTTTCCTCCGCGTCACCTTCCCACGAGCGCGCGCTGCCCGTAAGAGAACCTGGCCCAGGGGCATTCTTATCTGTGTTTATCTGTGTCCATCTGTGGTTGCATTCAGTTGCTAAGCTCCACCGCGCGCGCAGTTCCGGCGGCCTGGCAACTGGTTTTCTCGTCGTCCCGAGCTTCGCTATTCTCATCGCAGCCTGGCAGCCTGCCCGTCCGTTCCAGCTCCAATAGCAACCGTTTGCGCCAGAGTCCGCCGCCATAGCCAGTCAGACTGCCGTCCTTCCCGATAACCCGATGGCAGGGGATCAGAATGGCGACGTAGTTCATGCCGTTGGCGCGAGCCACGGCCCGTTGCGCTGTTGGCTGCCCAATGCGGCGGGCGAGCTCGTCATAAGGAATGGTCTGACCATACGGGATGCGGCGCAATTCCTGCCAGACCCTGTCCTGAAATGGCGTGCCTCGTGAAGCCAGAGGCAACATGAACTCCTGCCGGTCACCTTGGAAGTACTCCTTCAGTTCTTCGCGCAACCGCTCCAGATGGGGATGCTGGCCCGGGACAATCGCGCAGCCAAAACGCCGGCGCATCGCTTTCAAGTTGTGCTCCAGCATCCGCCGGTCCGTGTATTCCAGGAAATTGATACCCTGGTCCGTCGCCCCGGCGAGCATGGGTCCCAGCGGGGTCTCCAGCATCGTAATCACTACCCGGTCGCCATTTTCGCGGCTCCGGCCGGGCGCTTCGCCAAAGACTCGGCTGAACGCCTCGCGGAATCCACTGTGAGATTCGAAGCCGCTGTCGAAGATCGTGTCGTCCAAAGTAGCGCCCTGGCGGATGCGCGTGAACGCCCCTGCAAGACGGTTGCCCCAGCACCAGGCGGAAAAGCTCATGCCATAATGTTGTTGAAACCAACGCCGGGCGCGTTCCGGCGTGATGCCCAGCCCGCGCAAGTCCGCCGCTTTGAGCCGCGCGTCCGGGGCGGCTTCCACCCGCGAAATCAGTGCTTGAGCCCACTCCGGCGGCTCCCCGTTTGCCTCCAGCGGATGGCACCGTTTGCAGGGACGATACCCTGCGAAAAAGCATTCCTTCACCGAGAGGAAAAACTCCACGTTCTCCATGTTGGGCCGCGACGGGCACGAAGGCCGGCAAAAGATCCCGGTCGTTTTCACGGCCACATAGAACACACCGTCGTAGCTGGCGTCCTTCCGGGCAAAGGCGCGCTCCATTTCTTCCCGCGTCGGCAATTTATTCGGCAGATCATTCATTTTCATGTAAGCAATTTAACATAGCGTTCCACCGAAAAAGCGATGCCACGTTCTGGTTTCTGCTATTGCTGGAGCAGGTATTCAGGCATAGTCAGCACTACACCCTCTTTTTGCAGAATCTCAAGCCGGCTCAGGGCCGAGGCAATGGCCGCGGTGCGGCGCTGATCGAGGTTCTGCAAATAGGGAGCGGCGAGTTTGAACAGGGCATTCCCGCGGGTGGCACTCGAAACGTGACCCGGATCATCCTTGCCGCCAGATCCCCGTTCCAACAACCTCTCCAGAAAACCCTTCGGCTCGGGCACCACCCGCACGTCGTAGGTCTTGAGTTTCGCCTGGTCGGCCGCGAATGCCACCGCGTCACTCAGCGTGCCGAGTCGGTCCACCAACCCCAGCTCCAGCGCCTGTTTGCCCGTATAGACCCGGCCGCCGGCCAGGTCCTCGATTGGCTTCTTGAGCCGGTCGCCACGAACATCGGTCACGCGCTTCTTGAAGTCGGCATAGATCTCGTCTAACACAGCCCTTACCCGGGCCCGCTCGCTCTCCGTGAACACGTCATCGGTGGAGAAGATGCCGGCGTTCTCGCCGCGTTTATACTCTTTGAAGGTGATCCCGATCTTTCGCCACATCTCGGTCGTGGCGAGTTTCCCGCCCAGCACGCCGATCGAGCCGGTCAGGGTGGTCGCGTCGGCGAACACCGTGTCGGCGCCGCACGCCACGTAATACCCGCCGCTGCCGGCCACGTCGCCCATCGAGACCACAAATGGTTTCCTGGCCTTCAGGCGCCGGGTCGCGTCGAGGATGATCTCACTGGCCGTGGCGGATCCGCCGGGTGAGTCAACCCGTAACACCACCGCCTTGATGGAACGATCCGCTCCCGCTTTCTCCAGGGCCTCCCGCACGTCGCTGCAGAATGCCCCCAGGCTGCCTCCGAACGGGTCGGGCATGCCTTTTCCCGTCTGGATCGGGCCGTTCACATAGACGATGCCAACTGCGGGGCTGGGTTCCTCCTTTTTAGATGGCGCGCCGAAAAGCTGGGCCCAGAGCTTGAAGAAGTCCAATGGCGAGGAGAAATCCAATTCGCGCTCGCCCTTGCGGCCATATTTCTTCTCAAAGATAACATCCTCGCCATAGCGTCCCTTGAGCATTGCTTCGAAGTCCTGGCGGTGCTCAACGGCGTCAATCAGACCGGCGGCCTTCGCCTGCTGCGCCGTAAAGAGCCCGTTGTCGAGCCAACCCTGCACCTTCGCGGCGTCCGCTTTTCGGCCCTCGGCGATTTGTTCCTTGAAGCTGGCATACCAACTGTCCATCAGCCAGTTCATCATCTCGTCGGCTTCGGGACTGGGTTGCTCGCGCATGAACAGCTCGGCCGCGCTCTTGTAGGCTCCTTCAGTCAGGAAGTCTGGCCTGACCCCAAGCTTGTCCAACAACCCGCGCACGTGCAAGGAACTGGCGTGCAGTCCTGGGACCATCAGCTCGCCGGTCGGCACCACGCTGATCCGCGACGCCCCGCAAGCCAGCAGGTACTGCCCCAGCCCCAGCGAATCGGCATGAACAAAGACCTCCTTGCCCTGCTTCCGAACCAGCGCCATCGCGGCACGCAACTCCTCGATCTGCGCCGACCCCACCCAATCGGTTTCGGGCAGGATGACCACCGCCTTGACCGCCGGGTCGCCCGCGGCCTTGTTCAAGCGCATGACCAGGTCTTTCAACGAGACGCCGGGCGTGCCAAACATCTGCTGGATGTCATCGCCGGGCGCCTCCGTCACTGGTCCATCCAGCCGAAAGACGGCCACGATGCTTCGTGGTTTCTCCTCGACCGTTTGCTCGCCGGGAGCGGCCGGGACGCGGGTTGTCCCCAGCAATAATGCAAGGCCCAGTCTCCACAAGGCTGCCGCTGCTGGTGTCGTCCTCGACGGTTTGTTCCCGCCGTGAGGAACGGTGAATTGGCCATAGCTCGTGCTCATTGTGATGTCTCCATTTCTGTTCAAATGTCCAAACGTTTCCATAATCATGTCCGCGCCCGAACCCCTTCGGGTCGTTGCGTTACTATACTGGTTTCGAGGCGATTCGCGAGGATGCACGCGCGCTGACCTTCAGCCAACCGGCCTTGGCGCGATAAAAATGCGCCTCTCCATATATAGGGGAGCGGCTTGGTGAAAATGGTGTTGGCGGGAAGTAGTTGATGGGTGCGTTGTTACGCATACCGTTAACGTTAATGGGTCACGGGAATGGGGTGGTTGGGGGGTGAAATTATTCTGCCGAATTGTTGCAAGTGGCTGGAAATGCGGCAGGACTTTCTTTCAGGCTATCACTGTCCTAGGGAGGGCAAATTCAGCGCAAGGCAGCTCACGCCCAGCTCCCGGCGGTCACTGCCCCCTCAGTTCGGCACTCTGATCGTAGAAACGGCTTCTGCTGCGGCCTCTACAGGGAGTTTGTGACATGGAAATTGGGTGCTGGGCTCCTCAAGCTAGCGGAAGGGCTACCGACGCGTTGGAGGCCATTATACGACGATTACGGGCCAGCGCGGCCAGGCCTCCTCCGCCGCTCCGCTGTGCACTCGGCAGAACCCCCAACAACCTCTGCTACCGTGAGGCTCTGGAAGCAGTTTGCGCGGCACGGCCAGACATTTTATTGGCCATCCGGGATTCTCCTCTCCAAGCTCTTGAAGGTAGTTGAATCAACGCAATGGCGCAAAGGTGCCAAGACGCAAGGATTTCGGTTCCTGAGCAGCTTAACCACAGAGAGCGCAGAGAACCCAAAGAGAGAGGCGGTTGGGCAAACGGGCGCGAACACCTTGCGGGTGAGGCCTGTCCTTTCCCAGGTTCCCCTCCTTGCGTTCTTTGCGCTCTTTGTGGTTGGTGAACTCCTGTTTATGGGTTCAAGGACTCGGGAAAGGGTGGCTGCCGGCGTTTCCACGGTTTCCGCCGCTCTCGGGTTTCAGGGCCGAGCTGCCGTTGGAGTCTCCCCTGGGCAAACGGGCAGAATCTGGCTCAACGAAAAGTGTCGATAGTGACGCTTGCTTGCTCGTATTCCACTCGCAGCCCACGGCGGCTAGGCCGCCACAGCGGCTTCGTGTTTGAGCGCTAGTAGCTCTTCTCGCTTGAGTTCGGCCAAACCGACCGTCCGCCCGTGGGAATCCAAGAATTCGACCTCGAAGACGCCAGGAGCAAGGACCTCAACCACCGTGCCAACCTGACCCGCCACGAGACCTTCCTCAGGCTTGTCCCCCAGAAGGGCCACCACGTCCAGCAGCTTCACCGCTGTGTTTTGCATACTCGCTCTATAGCACGTTTCAGCCGTTCGCCAAGCCATTCGGCATCGGACGCATCCAGACCCAGCGCTGACGCGAAGACCCGGGCCTTGTGTCGCCCCTCCTTGTGCTGCGGGCTTAACGAATAATCGCGCAGCTTCGCTATGTCAAGAAATGCCCGCTCAGCGTTTGGGAGCTTCACGTGCGCGGTATGCTAAAGAGGCGCTGCAGCAGGGGCAACTGGATTCCGTTGAAGTGGATGCCGTTGAAGTTCTGCCTTCGCGGGAGGCATTTCCGCAGAGAGCCCGTGGCTTTCACGCCCTGGGAATCGGGGCGTCGAGATTGGCATCCGGGGCGGGGCGGTTCGCCACATTAGGGCAGTCTCCTCTGGGGTCAGGGCGCAGACTTGGTTGATGAGGTCGCTGAGCGTGCGCTCCAATTTCAACCAGTCGGCGAGGAGGGCGCGGGCGGGCTTCTTTGTGTTTCCAGATGGTCCAGGAGCGACGAAAGCAGGGCACCTGGATTGGGCCAAGAGTAGCATGTGACAAACCTGCTAAAACGCGAAGCGCCGACAGCCTTGCCTGTGGGTTGGCGGGGCGTGATAAATCGCCCCCGGGATACTGGAAGCAGGTTGCGCGGCACGGCCAGGCATTTTATCGGCCATCCGGGACTCTCCTCCCCAATCTCTTGAAGACAGTTGAATCAACGCAAAGGCGCAAGGGTGCCAAGACGCAAGGATTTCGGTTCCTGAGCAGCTTAACCACAGAGAGCGCAGAGAACCCAAAGGAGCGGAGGCGGTTGGGCAAACGGGCGCCATCACCTTGCGGGTGAGGGCTGTCCTTTCCCAGGTTCCCCTCCTTGCGTTCTTTGCGCTCTTTGTGGTTGGTGAACTCCTGTTTATGGGTTCAAGGACTCGGGAAAGGGTGGCTGCCGGCGTTTCCACGGCTTCGGCCGTTTTCGGGTTTCAGGGCCGGGCGGCTGTTGGAGTCTCCCCTTGCCAAACGGGTAGAACCTGGCTCAACGAAAAGTGTCGGTAGTGAGGACGCTTGCTCGAGCCTCCGGCCAGCCGATGATAAAAGGCCCCAATTGCGAGCCTGGTGCCACCGCCAGGCGTTTTGGGAACCCAGAGGCAACTGCGGGGGCCAATCTCACGTTTTTCATGTTACAAATCGCCCTGAGGGCAAGGGACAGGGGGGCGGCCCGATAAATCGCCTCGGGCTCATTCCCCGCCGCGGCAGCCGCTGCACTTCGCCTCCAAATGCTCCACTCGCATGGCCCGCGGCATGGTCCGCAGAGCGTCGAGGCTGCCCTCCCGCGTCAAGACCCAAACACATCCCCTGTCCACCTCAGCCCGGCGTAGCGAATGAGAGTAATCTAAGGGTTTATCGTTTACGCCCCAAGCCACGGGGCGCATCCCCGAATGAGGACAGGCAAGAGCCAGTAGTGATGAGAAGCGGACACATTCAATTCCAGAGGACGGCGTAATCCTTATTGCGCAACAACACTTCGACTGCCAACAG
>Ga0224558_1003703_pt1 | contig 12489 bp, 12 predicted proteins | sample 714S32024metaG_FD_180682 | JGI IMG/M metagenome (GOLD analysis project Ga0224558, IMG submission 180682) | Peat soil microbial communities from Stordalen Mire, Sweden - 717 S3 20-24 | ecosystem: Environmental > Terrestrial > Soil > Wetlands > Peat | place: Sweden: Norrbotten County, Stordalen... | reverse complement strand
CGCTCTCCGCGGCGCTAGACGCGGCATCGGAGCTGGTGGAGGGGGCGGTAGCAAGGGTGTTTTGAGTTGAAGTCGGTACGGCTGCATAGGATTCGGATTGGCCGGACAGCGACCAGGGACCGTCCTCCTCGCGGCGCAACTGCATCCCTACTTTCAATACCAGCTCGTTGGTTCCCGTCGCCAGCTTCACGCTGTTGGGCGTGATGTTGGTGAGCTTGTGTCCGGCGACCACGTCGTTCAGCTTCAGCGCCTTCTTGTAATCGGAACTCGTCCCGTCAAAGAAGGCGAACGAGCCTCTCTCATACGTCATGGTGCCGACTAGTGTCAGAGAATCAACACTTTTTGGTGCCGGACGCGAGCCTTGCCCTGGCCGGTGCGAAGTACGGTTCGGGTCGAAGATATTCCGGTCCACAACGACCTTGAAGGCGGAGTAGTCCAGCCGATTTGTTCCTGAGGCCGAGTTCGTCTGGGAACGGTCGCCGTCTTGATTGTAGTCGCCGGCTGAGCCGGAACTGCCGGGCTTGCTGGACCGTAACCTATTCGGCCGTCGGTTGCGCGACTGGCGGTCGTCGCTCTGAGCTCGGTTGGGATTGGCGAAGCGGTTAGAACTCGAAAGTTGGCCCCCGGCCTGGGCCGCACCGTTGGCTTGCGGCAGCCCGTTGGTTGCCGTCAGATCCTCCGGCGCAGCCATGTCCTCGGGCTGGGCGGAGTCGGTGGACTGGACCATATCGCTAATTCGGGCGAGCACCTCAGCCGCCACAGGGTTATTGGTTTGGGCCACCTGAGCGGGGGCATCCGGTTCCTGCGCGGCGACCGGGAAGCCGGCCACCACGACGAAGCCCAGCAAGGAACAACCAGCAAGGAAGCTGGCCGACCGCCACATTCTCCGGCTATCAACTATCAACTCCCCAACTATCAACTTCGCGGTTCGCATTGGGTTCATTGTTTTTGGGCGGTGAGGACCAGGCCACTGAGTTGGAGGCCCAGGGAAAGCTGCTGGCCTTCCTTGTCGCGCGCACCCAGCTCCACCAGTTCCAGTTTCAGGGCCGTGGGGTCCCGCTCAACGCTGTAGAGGAAACGGCTGAGCTTGCCCAGGTCGCCGGCGGCATCCACGCGGCATTCGAAGGTCATATAGTCGTCGCTGTCGTGCTTCCACTGGGGAGTGATGGCGGTAATCGTCACGCCGCTGTTCTGTGCCCAAAGGTCAACAGCCTTGAAGACCTTCTGTTCCGCGGCCGAGGTATTGTTCGGCAACGCATTGTTGGTCATTTGCTGCCAGCGACGACCGATGCTCTGACCCGGCAGTTGCTCGCGCTGAATCAGCATGTTGGCACGGTTGATATTCTTGCGCAGATCAGAGATGCGCGTCGCGCGCCCGTTCCAAACCTTCTGAAGGGGGGACAACACCAGTTGGATCCCCGCGAACAGGGCGATGGCCGCAATGGCTACGATAGTGAGGAGTTGCTGGCGATTCTTAATCTGCATTCCGACCTCCTTCATTCCATTGGAAGTTGAACGTGAATTGCACCGCCGGCGGTTGGCCCCGGGTCGGCCCAAGAGCTACCTCGCGGAATTGCTGGATCTTGCGCACATTCTCGATGGTCTTGAGCAACACCTGGCGGTCGCGAGCGATGCCTGTGCAGGTGACTGCGTTCAAATCTCTGATCTCCACTGTCTTAGCGGTCACGCTCCCGTCTTCCGGAAAGGCCTGGGTGAGGCTCCGCAAGATGGTCAAGCCGCGCACCGATTGGTCGAACCACGGGCGGTATTGCCTGATTTGCTCCTGCAAGCCCTCCAGTTGTCGCACGGTTGGCTGCAGCTTCGCCCATTGCGCCTCCAGTTGCCAGAGCTGGAATTGCTGGTAGAAAAACAGCCCTCCTGCCACCAGGGCGACGGCGGCAGCCGCCGAGATGACGGTGCGAAGCTTCCCGGAGGAGTAACGGGCCGCCATTTGCTGCAAGGGGGTCACCTTGGGCAGCAGGAACTCAAACACCGGGCGGCGCCCAGCCAACTGGCCGGCAGCCAGGCTAAAGGCCGGCGACACCGCGGCATCCGGCGGCAATTGGACTCCGAACTCACCGGCCACATATCGTCCTACGGGCTCGACTTTCAGCCCCGCCGCGTCCAGGCGCAATTCCATTTCATCCACCAACTGCTGTGCGAGGTCGCGCGGGCCGAAGACGCGTATCCGCCGCACCGTTTCGCGCAATTCCGCGGGCAACTGGCCGAGGGTGATGCGGGCTTCGCGCGAAACCAGATCCGCGTGCAGCAACCGCTGGCTGCCCTCGGCTTCGAGCGCGCCTTCCAGCGCCCGGAGGGCCGCTACGCCGCCGCCGGCCGTCACCTGCAGCCCGACGTGGCTTTCGCCAATGGCCAGCGCCATGACGCCGTTGGAGACTTCAGTCCCGACCGGCTGCAACGCCGTAATGCCCAAAGAAAAGCTGACCGGCTTCAATTTGGCCGCTCGCAGTGCCCGTTCCAGCACCGTCAGGTGATTTCTCGGAATGCCCACCAGCATGGCGTGGAGTTTACCGGCCGGGGAGTGAAAGCGAGAGCTGGCGATATGCAGGGTTTGGACGTCGCAAGGGAACCCCCGTTCCGCCTCGAGTTGCAGAAAGCTGGCGACATCGGCCTCGGGGAGCTCTGGCACTTCGAGGTGCGTCGTCAGCGCCCATTTCAATGGCAGACCCACGACGCAATGGCGCTCCCGGATTCCGACGGCATCGAGGTGGTTCCGAATCTCCCGGCCCACCAGTTCAGGGTCATTGGTAAGCGGATCGAGCGACAGCGAGACCGAGAAGGACTGTTGAATGTGGAAGGCGCCATCAGTGCGCCGCAGCGCGACGCCGTCGAGACGGCTCCCGTCCAGCACGAGCCCCAATACCCCGGAGAGGCGTTGGCGTTTCCGCAAATTGAGTTTGGTCAGACTAATCATCGTGTTGCCTTGGCTAGAACCCAGTTCTGGCGCACCTCTTTGCCCAGTGCCCACCCGAGATGAGTTAGATCCTGCCGATAGACTATCTTAGAGGTGCCGTCGCTGGTATCGAAGATAAACTTCACGCGCCGATATCCCCGGCCATAGGGGCCCAGGGCAGCGATGTCAGCCGTGAACAGGTAGCTTTGCGTGGTGACATAATCGCCGGCTTCCAAGGCCGTGAGGGCGTCCGGATAACTCTGGCCCAGGGCGTCAATGATCCAGGCGATCGAGGTCAGATTGTATGGATTGGATTGGCGATAGTTGACCAGTTGCTGCGCCGCCCCCGTGTCACCCCCGAGGAGGCAGGCCAGCACCACCGCACTGGCTGTGTTCACGTTCACACGGCCGTTGACGTACGTGCCGCTGGTCGTGGTGAGATTCGTGCCAACGAGCGCGAACTCGGTCGCCGTCATCTTGCTCTGCTGGTAAAACTTGAGCGGGCTGGTGAAGCTGACCGTCGCCGCGGCCGCGGCAGGCCGGTTGGCTGTGGCGCCGCCGGCACCGCTGGCGGTTGCCGTGCCGCCAGTGCGGTTGGCAGCGCCACCACCGCCCGTGGCCGGCGCCGGACCGCTACTCGACACCCCCAGATTGCCGAGAATCTCCTCGGCCCGCGAGGAGCCGAGGTTCGTCTGCAAGAGCCCAATCAACTGGGAAGAGGAACTGCTCACGGTGGCGACGTTGACCAGATTTGAACTTGGTTCCCGGCTATAGACGGTGACGTATTCCAGCATCCCGGGGTCCAACATGCCGTTCTGGTTGTCGTCGGTTTCATTCGGGTCGAGGACTCCGTTGCGGTTCGCGTCCTCGCCCACCAGGGTGTCCATGTCCGCGCCATAGACCAGGCGCAACTCGTCCACGGTCTCGAAGGGATCGCACTTGCACTGGTAGGGCGGCTGCTGCATGGCGTAGTAAGTGACCGTGGGGCCAGTGCCGTTGGTGTTCACCCAATCGAGAATGGCCTGGGTCAGGTCCACCGTCATGCGCGGCAACCAGATTAGCTGGTTGCTGGTCCCGACCGGGTTGCTGGCGGCCAGGTTCAAATTTAGCTTCGAGGCTTCGTCCACCAAACCAAAGCACAGACGGCCGGGCCCGACCGGGTTATTGGTGTCGCGGCCGATCAGCCAATAATGGGCGTCGCCGACCGGGACCGCCTGGCACAGAGAGTTGTCCAGGCTCAAGAAGACGCCATTGGAGCCATTGGCGATCTGGGTCGTCAGCAGATAATTGAGGTAACGGACCGCGCCTTCAATCGCCTGGTCGGCCGCCATGGCTGACACCCGATTATCTGCGGCCCGCAGCTCGAAATTCATCGAGTTCCCGAAGTAGAGTGCCAGGCTCACCAGGCCGAACGCAATCCACATCACGATGACCAGCACCGATCCACGCTGCCGGACGGAGCCCCGGCATGTTGCCGGCTTACACGGTTCGAATGGGCTAAGCCGGCAACATGCCGGCGCTCCGGGTTCGCAGGTGCGAAATGCCCAGTCTGCGCGTTCGGTTTTCGCGCACAGCCTCATTGCGTTCCTCCGGTGGTCAGATTGGTGCGCGTCTGCGAAACCAGCGGGACAAGCATTTCCAGCGGTCGCGCCGCCTTGCTGACCTGTTCACCCAGCCGGGCCGCAAGCTGGATGTGGACCCGGACCGTCGCGGGGAGATTGGTGTCGCCGTTGCTGGTGTCCCACGTGTTACGCCATTGCGTCCCGTCGTAACACTCGAATTCCAGCGTCTGCACATTCCCCATGAGCCGCTGGATTTCCGGGGTCTGCGTGGTGGTCGCGAGCAGATTGCGATTGATGCAGCGCACCAGGTCCATGCCCGACTGGTTCCGGTCGGTAGGGGCCTTTAGCTCATAAAAAACCTCCTGCAAGTCGCCCCAGGGAGCCTTGTCGCTAATGGTGCCGGTCGAGGTATAGAAGTCCAGGCCCGCGCTCCCGGCCTCGCCGCTCAGGCCCATCGTCGCGCCCATGGCTGCCGCTCCACACCTGAAGTCCCCCGCCAGGAAACCGCCCGGGCCGACCGTCCCCTTCAAATCCCGATACAAGGTATCCAGTGCCCGGTTGATCGGCAACGCCTGCTCAACGGCTTCCGAAGTCTTGTCCCGCAGCCGCACCGCCGTGGCAAACACGCCATTGATCGCCACTAAAACGATGGCGCAGATCGCGATCGCCAGCAGCATCTCGATAAGCGTGAAGGCCCGGGCGTCACGACGGTTGCGGGAGTCCAAAGTCCAAAGTCCAAAGCCCAAAGTCCAAAGTGCGCGGTCCATGGGCGGTCGGGCTGGGTCAGCGCCGGCTGCGACCATGTTCGGATTTCGGATTTCGGGCATTCGGGTTTCTTTCGGGCTTCGGTCTTCGGTTTTCGGGTTTATTATTGCTGGGAGCTATCCATCAGCGTGCTCATGCGCACCGAATATTCGCGGTTTTGCGCGGTGAAGAAGACTTCGATGGAAAGCAGGCGGATGACATTCTGGTTCGGGTCCTGGTTCCAAAGATCGTTTTTCATCGTCCAGCGGAACTGGCGCTGACCCTCCGTCACGGTGCCGCCTTGGCTCGATTGGTTCGCATTGGTCGTGACGAGGGTTTCGGTCAGCAGCCGTCGCGCGACACGAGCAGCTTCGCCTTTGCGTTCGGCCACCGTGCCGGCCAGGCTGGCAATGTGAAGCCCCTCGACCGCCGTCGGAATGACGATGGCCATGAACAGCAACGCGGCCAGCACCTCGGCCAGCGTAAAGGCCGCCGCAGACCCATTCGGTCCCATGCCTCGCGACCTACTTGTCCGATTTGTCCGTGGTGCGAATTTCATAGGTTAAGCCGTCCTGCGATTGCGCCAGCCAAAGTGAACCTCCGTCGGTACTGGTCAGGCACAGCATCTGCGGGCTGTTGTCGCCGATCGAGCCGTCAGGCAGGAAGCGGATCGTCGGCAGGCTGCTACGGGCCAGTACCACGCGTGGTGTACTGGCGGTGCTGACTCGCGTGTTCCGGTTCAAGAGGATGGCGGGTGCCACGACCGCTCTGTTGACAACTGCTATCTTCAGGCCACCGTCCAGTGTGAACTCCATTGCTTTCGGGTCGCTGGTATCAAAGCTGGGCTCCGCCTCCAAGCCGAAGGCGCCGTCTGCCGCATCCACCCACAGATCTATCGGCATCCCCTCGGACACCGCCCGGCTCTGGCCGCTGCGCGTCAATGCCAGCAACCGCCGCGCTTCGGAGTCCAGCGTACGCCCGCGGAAAAAGTGCGAGAGCGAAGGCGCTGTCAGCGAGATCACGATGGTTAAGAGGGCCATGACCAGGATCAACTCGATGAGAGTGAAGGCGGATGGCGCGTGAGGCGTGAAAAGTGAAACGTGAAACGTGGAACGTGAGGCGTGAAGGAACGGCGCGGGGCGTGGGATTCGCTCGCCGATCTCGGGGCCTGATTGTCCGTTCCGGAAGGTCATTTAGCGCTTCACCGTCCAGTTCGCTATCACCATGTTGTCTGCCGGCGGCCCAAGGGAACTCAGGTCGTAAGAACTCGGGTTGTGCCGGCCCGGGCACTCGTAAATATACTCATTGCCCCAGGGATCTTTGGGGATGACGTCAGATTGAATATACGGTCCGCGCCAATTCTGGGAGTCGCGCGGCTGCTGGATCAAATCCATCAGCCCGTTCTTGCCCTTGGGATAGTAGCCGTTGTCCACCTCGTAGGCGTCGAGTGCGGTTTTGAAGGTCGCAATCTGCGTTTGCGTCGCCGCGACCTGCGCCTGTTTCGTGCGATTCGTGAAGCGTGGCAGGACGATAGCCGCCAGGATGCCCAGGATCACCAGCACCAGCAGCAGTTCCACCAGGGTGAACCCCTGCTGGCCGCGCTGGGCGATTCGTTCTTGTGTGAGTTGTCGTGTCTTTATTTTCATAGTTATAGTCATTCTTAAGATCTGCTCAGGCCTTTTCAGCTCATGTAGCTCTTTCAACGCTGCAACCCGGCCTCGGTTTCATTTGATGTAGTCTTGCAGGGTGAAGATCGGGAGCACCATGCTAATGAAGATTGTCCCGATGAACGCCGCAATGAAGAAGAGCATCGCCGGCTCCATCAGCGCCACCGCGGTCTTTAATTCGCGGTCGAGGTCGCCTTCGGTGACGTTGGCTATCCGAATCAGCTCCTGATCGAGCCGGCCGCTCTCTTCCGCCACCGAAATCATTTCCACCACGGAACTGGGAAACAGCCCGTGGCTTTCCGCGAGGCTCGCGCCGAGCTGGCCGCCCTGCTGGACGCGCTCGATGGACTGCGAGACCGCATCCACCAGAATCTGGTTGCCAATGGACTTACGGGCAACGCTCAAGCCCTGCACCAGCGGTACGCCCGCGCCCAGGAGCGTGCCCAGCATCCGGCAGAACCTGGCCATGGCGAACTCGGCCACCAGCGGCCCCAGCACCGGCGCTTTCAGCACCAGGCCTTCCCATGTCCGCCGGCCCTTCTCCGAGGTGAACCACGTACGGAGCAGGAAGCCGACAATCACCAGGCCCACGGCCACAAATGCGCCGTAGCCTCTCACCACGTTGCTCGTCCCGATCACGATTTGGGTCGCGAGCGGCAGAGTAGCGCCAAACCCCTTGAAGATGCCCTGGAAACGCGGAATAAAGAACGTCAGCAGGAAAATCAGCACGCCGATGGCCAGCACGAACAGGATGGTCGGATAGAGCATGGCTGACATGACCTTCGACCGCAGCTCCTTTTCACGTGCCTGAAAGTCAGCTATCTGCGCCAGCACCAGGTCCAGAAAGCCGCCTGTCTCGCCCGCCTGCACCATGGCCGTATAAACCCGCGGAAAGGTCTCCGGCGACTTTCCCATCGAATCGGCCAGGGCCATGCCGTCCACTACCAGATCGTGGACTTCCTTCCACTTCGCGCTGGCGGCGGGCGACGAAGATTCCTTGTAAAGAATCACCAGCGCCCGGCTCAGTGGCACGCCCGCGGCCAGCAAGCTCGATAGCAGCCGCGTGAAGTTCTCCAATTCCCGGCCGGAGACCTTCGCCGACCGCTTGCGAAAGGACAACGAAGCCAATGCAGCCGGCAGCGCGAAGCCTTTACCCGTCCCGGCCCCGGCCTTTTCCGAAAGGCTGACCGGCCGCAGGCCCAGCCCAGCCATTTGCGCGAAAGCTCCCTGCCGGTCCGCAGCTTCGAGCTGGCCTTCGGCCATCGTGCCATTCGCCTGCACCGCTTTGTATTGAAACTGGGGCATGTCCGTGCCGGGCTAGTGCGCGCTGGCGTGCGACGGTTGCTTCTCGGCGGCCTCCGGCGACTCCTTGTGCGACTCCTTCTGCGTGGTGCGCGCGACCTCTTTGGCCGTGGTCACGCTCAATACCTCTTCCACGGTCGTGACGCCCATCCGCACCAGGCGCCAGCCATCGTCGGCCAGCGTTTTCATACCCGCACGGCGGGCAGCATCGCGAATCAAGTCGCTGGAGGCATTCTTCAGAATCAACTGCCGAATCTCGTTGTCGCTGTCCATCCACTCGAATATGGCGTGGCGGCCGAAGAAGCCCGTCTTGCGGCATTCCGGGCAACCGACGGAGCGATAGATGGTCGTGTTGGCGGGAATGCCCACTTGGGCCTTGAAGGCCTCGGCTGCGGGCGAATGGTCGGGCTGCTTGCACCGCTCGCACAGCACGCGCACCAGCCGCTGCGCTAGCACTGCTTCTAGTGACGACGCCACCAGGTACGGCTCGACCCCCATATCCACCAGCCGGGTCAGGGCACCCGGCGCGTCATTCGTATGCAGCGTCGAGAACACCAAGTGGCCCGTCAGGGAGGCCTGCACCGCTATCTGCGCAGTCTCCTGGTCGCGGATTTCGCCAATCAGAATCACATCCGGGTCATGGCGTAGTATCGAACGCAACCCCCGCGCAAAGGTCAAACCCGCCTTCTCCGACACCTGGATCTGGTTCACGCCCAGCAGTTGATACTCCACCGGGTCCTCGATAGTGATGATCTTCCGGTCTGCGTCGTTAATCTCATTCAGCGCCGTGTAGAGCGTCGAAGTCTTGCCGCTGCCGGTTGGTCCGGTGACCAGGATGATGCCGTGCGGCATCTGGAGCACGCGCCGGAAACCCTCCAGCTCCCGCGTATCCATGCCCAGCTCGCCCATCCCGCGCAAGGTCGAGTTCTGCCGCAGTAGGCGCAGCACCAGCGCCTCGCCGTGCAGCATCGGGATGACCGACACACGAATGTCCACTTCCGCGTCCTCAATCCGAATCTTGATGCGTCCGTCTTGCGGCAGCCGCTTCTCGGCGATGTTCAGGTGGCTCAGAATCTTCACGCGCGACACGATGGCCGGCTGAAACCGCTTGATCTGCGACGGCACTGGCACGTCCTGCAGGACGCCGTCAATGCGATACCGAATGCGGAACTCCGCCTCGAACGGCTCGAGGTGGATGTCCGACGCCCGCAATTCAATGGCATCACGCAGTACTTGGTTGACGAAACGGATGATAGACGCGTCTTCGGCTGCGCTATCCAGGTCGGTGTCTTCCTCGAGGTGCTCGTCCACCACCGTGAAGGCTTCATCCTCGCCCAGTGTGCCCAGCGTGTCGGCCCCCACCCCGAGCCGCTTCTTCATCTCCCGCTGGATGGCCTCGCTCGAAGCGAGCACCGGTTTGAGGGTCAAACCGGTCATGGTCTTGAGCGCATCCAGCCCCTGGGTCGCGAACAGGCGGCTGGTCGCCACCTCGACACTGCCGTTGACGCGTCGCAGCGGCAGCAACTCCTCCTTCAGCAGGATCCGTGCGGGGAACAGGGAGATGAGCTGGCGATCCAGCTCAATGTCCTCCAGCGTCGTGTAAGTGAGATCGTATTCCTGCGCCAGCCAGCGGAGCACATCCGCCTCACCAAGCAGAGGCGGCTGCGCTCCGGTCTGGCTTTGCCGCTGCAACAGCGCAGCGTCGGTCGAAGACAGTTGCTTGCCCGCAACCATCTTATCGAGCAACGGCTTCAAGGACACGTCCTGGATTACAATCTCACTCATTTTGGGCAATTGGTAATATGTGACCGGTGACTGGCGTCAAGTCGCACGCTTCACGTTTCACGTTTCACGCTTCACGCTTCACGCTTCACGCTTCACGTTTCAGCTCAGAGCAGCCCGTTCAGCGCAGCAATAGCCTCCTGCCTCGGCGTCAGCAACTCGCGCAGGGCCGCTTGCGACTTCTCCAGGTCGGCCTGTTTGGTCTTGCGGGAAGCGACATACTTCTCCAGCGTCGCTTTCAATTCTGCTTTGGATGCCTTCGAATCAATGGCCTTCTGCAGGGCCTCCGCTTCCGGGCTGGGCGTGCCGAACATTCCGCCGCGCCGTGGCTGGCCCTGGTCGCCCCCCGGCGGATTGCCGCCGCCACCAGGCCCGCGTCCGAACATTCCGCGGCCCATCCCGCCCATCGTATCCCGGCGGGCTTCCATCACTTTCGTGACCCGCGGCTCGATGGCCTTCCATTCGTCGTCGTTGGTGACTTCCAGCAATTCCTTATAGCGCTCCAGCATGCGTTGCTGCATCTGCGCGGGATCAAAATTCCGGCCGCCCGGACCGCCGCCCGGACCGCCGTTAGGCTGCGCCACAAGCTGGCTGGTCCCTAAACTCATTACGGAGGCGACTCCCGCCAGTAGTAACCATTGGTTCATTCTCATAATTCTCTGCTTTCTCAGTTATGCCGCGGTTATTATCAATTGTTGAACAGGCGCGCGTATTCGCGCCACGCTACGCTGCAATCACGCCATACGCACGCGACGTGCCAACTGGAAAAACACCTGATTTCCTCGGAATCCTACGCCTGGCTGCGCAACATTTGCTCAGAGGCGCCAGGCGCCCTGCGCAGGTCTTGCGCGGCCCCCGTGCCGGCCAACGGAACGTTACCACTCCATAAACCCAGCCGAGCAGACCACACGGCCAGTGACAAAGTCGGGGATAAGGACTCCAATCTGAAGCTGTAGGAGACGACGTAAGGAGTCTCTAATCAGTACGTTCCGAACAAGCCCAGGTTTGAGCAGCAGCCCAAGAAATCAGACACTCCTTACGTCGTCTCCTATAATGACTTACGAAGACTTTGTCCTTGGCCCTGGAGCCGACCACAGCACTGATGGGATTTTGCTTTTCCCTTGCCAGGAGTCTAAACCCTTTTGACGGGATATTGGGATGAGCGCCGGCTTCAGCCAGTGGCTCGAATGGCGCCTGCCTGCGCCTCCGGCCAGGCCGGAAGGTAGTCGAAATGGGCGACCTTGCCAGCCACTCGCGCCAGCCGAGTCTCGACCGATTCCCGCATTAAGCGGCTGATGGTGCATAGCATCTTCGGAACATGGAGCGGCTTTTCCACCAGCGCCCCGACCCCCGCGGCCAGCGCGGTGAAGAGCTGGTTCGGCCGGGCGGTGATGATGACCACCGGGAGCGACGGCCATCTTCGGGTGAGACGACGAAAGACGTCCCAGCCGCTCTCCTCGCGAAGTTTCACGTCCAGCAGCACCAGATCGGGCGGCGCGGTGTTGGCGGCTTGCAGTGCTTCCGCGCCATTGGCGGCGGACTGCACGCGGTACCCTTCGTCAGCCAGCACCCGCCTCAGGATAGTGCGCACGGACGGATCATCGTCCACTACTAAAATCTGCTTTTGACGTTTCATACGCTCAGACCATTGGACAGGGCCCGAGGAGCCGGATTCAAAGAAACATTCTCCTGATTTACCTTCGGCGCGCTCGACAGCATAGCCACGGCGCAATCATTGGTTTGTATGGTGGTGCCAGTCACATTCGGCGCGGCAGGCAAGGTGTCATCATTATCCCCGGCATACAGATGGATGCCGAGACTGATCTGCCGCATATTGTTGATGCAATCTGTGCGCTTCGCCGACGCATTTGCGCAGGACAGAGCCGGGAGCAACAAAACGGCGAGAACGGCGAGGATGGCAATAACCACCAAAAGCTCAATTAAGGTGAAGCCGGCACTCGTCTGGCGGTTTGCTGTCACACTGGCTCGGACAGTTCATCGGGCTATGCCTCGCGCTGGCGCCGAACGACCGGGGTCAGAGGCGCCGGGCCAATGACCTCCAGTACGAAACAGAACCGGAATCCCGGCGTCCTCTGGACCCCGCTGGTTCGCTGGACTAACAAGCGAGGAACTCATGGGAATAGGTGAGGAAACCATTTGGGAAGCTGATAACGCGCCATGACGCCGCACCCGACTGAACAGAGCGCCCAAAGCCACGCCTTAAAGCTAAATCGCGCGAGACCCCTGAACGCTGCGTCGAGGCTTGCACCGAAATCGTCCCAGCCACTGAAGAACAGCCTGAAGAGGGCGACCCATGCGAGCAGACCAACAATAATGGACGCAAGAGTAATCACAGCGAACGCTCAGGGTGAGCGACGGGAGGCAGCCGACGACGACGGTCGATTTGTCTCTGACTGAATCGGCTGCCTCCCGTTCGCTCCACCCTGCGGGTTGAACGAAGCCGCTGCGCGGGGTGGACGATTAAGGGCGTAAGGGAGCGCCCGGCGTTCCAGACTCC
>Ga0224558_1003702_pt1 | contig 12490 bp, 7 predicted proteins | sample 714S32024metaG_FD_180682 | JGI IMG/M metagenome (GOLD analysis project Ga0224558, IMG submission 180682) | Peat soil microbial communities from Stordalen Mire, Sweden - 717 S3 20-24 | ecosystem: Environmental > Terrestrial > Soil > Wetlands > Peat | place: Sweden: Norrbotten County, Stordalen... | reverse complement strand
CGAGATGGGATCGATCCGGTTCGAGGGAATCGTGTTGTTCGGGAACGGCGTCCTGGTGGCGCCGTTCGCGCCCGTGCTCGGATCGTAGATCGTCGTGCGCCAGGCGCTGAAGTCGCCGCCGAACATGGCGGATGTCGGGACCGAATAGGTGCCCTGCGAGTTCTGGCGCTGGGCTTTCCATTCGTCGTTCGCCATGAAGAACAGCCGGTTGCGCCCGTTGAGCAGTCTCGGAATTCGAACCGGCCCGTCCAGTTCGAAGCCGTAGTCGTTCCATTTGAAGGGCGAATTGGGGGCGTGGTTGGAGGTGAAAGAATAACCCACGGCATCCAGCTTGTCGTTGCGGAGGAATTCGAACAGCGCGCCGTGGTAGGCGTTGCCGCCGGACTTGCTCAGCACATTGATCTGGGTGGCCTGGTGGCCGAACTCGGCCGGATAGACTCCGGTCTGGACTTTGAATTCCTGGATGGCGTCGATGGACGGCAGCACCACGTAGGTGGCGAAGTCCGGGTCCGTGTTGGCGACGCCGTCCAGGGTGAAGTAGTCGAACATGACGCGGTTGCCGCCGGCGGAAATGGACTGGGCGGCGCGGTCGCCGCCCTGCCGCGAGGATGCCTGGCCGACACCCGCGGAGAGCGTGTTCGCGTTCGACGACAGGGCCACCAGACCGAGGTAGTTGCGGCCATTCAGCGGCAGTTCGACGATGCTCTTGTTTTCAACCACCGTGCCCACCGTGCTGTCTTCGGTCTGGAGCATCTCGGCGGACGCCGATACCTCGACCGAGTCGGTGACCTGCCCGACCTCCAAGGTGAAATCGAGCCGGACCGTCTGCTGCACCTGCACCTGGAAGTTGTCGATTTTGCCGGCTTTGAAACCGGCGTGTTCGAATTTGATGTTGTAGAACCCGGGCGCCACGGAGGGGAACGTGTAGTCCCCGGAATCCGTCGTGGTGGTAGTGCGAACGGCGTTTGTCGCTAAGTTGGTTAAGGTAATCTGAGTTCCCGGCGCGGCTGCGCCCGAGCTATCGGCTAAACGCCCCGTGATCTCGCCGTATGTCTGGGCGCATAGAGGCATCGTAGAGAAAGCCACGAGCGTGGCTAAAGGCAATAGAAGGCGTCTCATTCCTGGTTGCATCATTTATCTCCGTGGGTTTTCCCTGCGCTGCTACCAGCGACCCGGGCACTGGGCGGTCGGTTGCTCGACCCGTCCTTGAATTCGGATCCGCGTTTACCACGCCATCGAGAGTCTGAATTCTAAGGTTCATCGCCGATCGGAACAAGGTCACCTACAGTACGCGACTGTAATACGTGGGAGCCTGGCGCTTCTCCTTCAACATGTTGCAAGGCTGGTAGAGTGCGTTCGGTCAGCGGTACGGTACGTGCCGCATGTGATAGAATCGACGCAGGTTTAAGCATCATGCGAACTCCGGATGCCGATGCGGGGCACGTCACTGCCGCTCTGGGCCACGACCACGCGGCCGTGCACTCCCAGTTGGCGAAGGTTCTGGAGAGCCCTCATTTTCGGAACAGCAAGCGTAGCCAGGCCCTGCTTCGGTGCGTGGTGGAGGCGGCGCTGGGAGGGGACCAGAACTCCCTGAAGGAGAGGTGCATCGGCGCAGCGGTGTTTGGCCGCGAAACGGCATACGACACTGCGCAGGATCCGATCGTCCGCAATGCGGCCATTGAAGTCCGCAAGCGGCTGGCACAGTATTACCTCGAGCCGGAGCACGCATGCGAATTGCGGATCGATCTGCCGATCGGTTCCTACATGCCCACCTTTACGGCCGAGGCAGTCGTCGCAGAACCGCAGAAGCCGGTCGCGGCCGGCCGCGGCCATGCCCTGAAGTGGGCCTTCGCCGCCGCAACCCTGGCGTTGCTCGGAGTTGCAGCGGCCATTCTCTGGGGCGCACGCCGTACTCCCGCGTCCGAACTCGAGGCCTTTTGGGAACCCCTGTTCCGTGACCGAACAACGATTCAGATTTGCATCGGCCAGCCCACGCGCGTGTACCGGTTCATTGGACCGCGCAGCGAGGAGTTGAACCGCCTCTTTGCGGGCCCGGCATCGCCTGACCGCAATACCACAAATCTATCGATCGCCGCCGGCGAGATGGCATGGGTCGCGCCTGAATACCTGTTCTTGCGGGATGCTCTTTCGGGCTTCAAAGTAGCATCATGGATTCAATCCAAGGGCCGCGCCTATCAACTGATGTCGGTGTCGCAGACGGACTACTCACGGCTCCGGCACGCGCCACTGGTGGCGATCGGGGCGTTCAACAACCCGTGGGCCATGCGCGTAACCGCCGAGCTGCGTTTCGTATTCGACCGCCGGACCGTCGACGGCGTTATCTATCACTCGATCAACGACAGGCGCAATCCGAATGCCGCAAACTGGAGGGTGGCGCAACCGGCGGGTGGGGCAATGACCGAGGATTATGCCATTGTCACGCGGGTGTTCGACCCGGCCACCGAAAAGACTGTGATTTCAGCGGCCGGCATCGAAACATCCGGCACACTCGCCGCCAGCGAATTCATCACCGAACCGGAGTATCTGGGCGAGGCTCTCCAGGCGGCTTCGAGGGACTGGCGTCACAAGAACGTCCAATTTGTGTTGGGCACGAGAATCATCGACGGCACGCCCGGGCCGCCACGCGTCTTGGCCACCCATTTCTGGTGACCCTTCGACCCGGGATGGGTCAGATATACCGGCCGAACGTGTTCTCGATCAGTTCCTGCCTGCCGGACTGCGGCTGCGGATCAACGCCTTCCGCAACCGCTCCATCTGAGACGGCTTCCAGCGTCATCTTGCCGTTCAGAATCGCGCGGCCGAGTTCGCCCCGCCATCCGGCATATCGCTCTTTGACGATGGTCGCGAGTTCTCCGCGCTCGATCATGGCCGCGGCGTTGAGGAGTCCGCGGGCCACTGTGTCGACTGCTCCAATGTGCGCGTAGAAGAGATCGGCCGCTTCGATGCTCTGGCGCCGCAACTTCGCGTCGAAGTTGTTGCCGCCGGTAGTGAAGCCTCCGCCCTGCAGAATGTAGTAGAGGGCCATGGTGATCTCGCGGACGTCGTTCGGGAACTGGTCCGTATCCCATCCATTTTGCGGATCCCCCCGGTTCATATCGATCGATCCGAATGCGCCCAGCGCCACCGCGGTCGCGATCTCGTGCTCAAAGCTGTGGCCGGCCAGGGTCGCGTGGTTAGCCTCGATATTCAGCTTCACGTCCTTCTCCAGCCCGTTGGCCAGAAGGAAGCCATAGACGGTTTCAACGTCGAAGTCGTACTGGTGCTTGGTGGGTTCGTGCGGCTTGGGCTCGATCAGAATGGTTCCTTTGAAGCCGATCCTGTGCTTGTGCTCGACCACCATCTTCAGGAAGCGGCCGAGCTGGGCCTTCTCCTGCTTGAGATCGGTATTCAGCAACGAATCGTAGCCCTCTCGTCCGCCCCACAGCACGTAGTTCTCTCCGCCAAGCCGCTTGGTCAGTTCGATGCAATGGCGCACCTGGGTTGCGGCAAAACAGAACACCTCCGGATCCGGGTTGGAAGCCGCGCCCGCCATGTAACGGGGGTGGCTGAAGAGATTCGCCGTGCCCCACAGCAACTTCACTCCGGTGGCGGCCATTTTCTCCTGTATGCGATCGCCGATCCGTGCCAGGTTCTCGACGTGCTCACGGATCGTCTGCGCCTCGGCCATCACGTCTGTATCGTGGAAGCAGAAGTACGGCAGACCCAGCCGGGTGAAGAACTCGAAGGCTTCGTTGAGCTTGTGTTGCGCGTGCGCCTGGTCCATCGGCCCGTTGTTCCAAGGGCGGTGGAACGTGCCGGGCCCGAACATGTCGGCGCCCTCCGAGCAGAAGCTGTGCCAGTAGCAGACCGCCATTCGGAGATGGTCTTCCATCCTCTTGCCGAGGACGACGCAGTCCTTGTCGTAATAGCGATAGGCAAGCGGGTTCTCAGAGTCGATACCCTCGAACTTTATCGGCGGGATGTCGGCGAAGTAAGACTGTGACATTTGCTGATTCTCCTGAATTGGACACTCTCATGCGCAACTACTTCAGATCGATTTCCAGGACCTGAATCGAATACGGCGGAAGCACCTGTTCCAGGCGCTCGCCTTGGACGGTCAGTTTCGAGCGGACCGGCACGATGCGGTTGGGGTTCGTAATGGTGTTGGTTGCCCAGATGGTGTTCCCCTTCAGGGTATCAAGCTGGGCGGAACGAGTTCCGGCGCCGAGGCCGCTCAGCGTTATCGTGAGCGGCTGCGGAGTGGAAGCGGCATTCACCATCTTCATGCAGATTCTCGAGTTTCTGGAGGCGGTGACGGAGTAGAAAAATTTGTCGCCGGCGCCCGACACATTGGATTCCATGGTTTGGTCTCCCAGGCAGGAGGAAAACATGACTTGGGCATAGTAGGCCGGCGATCCATAGCTGCCCAGAGCGTCGTAGCCGATCAAGTCGGTGCTCCACTGCATGCCACCCGGATCGACGTTCACGAACAGAGGCGCGTACGCCGCCATCACGACGAGGTCGCTGTTGCGTTCCAGGCCAGTCAGGAAAGCGGCATCTCCCAGGGCCGCCCCGAGATTCGGAGTCGGCGTTCCTTCCCGGGTCGCCCACTCGCCGACGAAGATCTTGGGGCCTTTGCGATCGGCGTTGTCGTAAAACTTCGCCAGCTCGAACATGCGCTGCTCGCGGTTGTAGTAGTGGTCATCGACCACGTCAGGGGTCGTGCCCTTCACCGGCATGGTGGCGATCACCTGCAGGTTCGGGTACTTCGCCTTGATCGCCTTGAAAAACTGGGCGAACCGGCCATCGTACGTCCTGGCCCGGTCGAACGAGTCCTCGTTGCCGACTTCCACGTAGCTCAGTTTGAACGGAGCCGGATGCCCATCGCGGGCGCGCACGGCGCCCCACTTCGTGCCGGCTCCGCCGCTGACATATTCGATCTCGTCCAGTGCGTCCTGCACGTAGGGCTCGAGGTCGGGGCCCGGTTTCACCACTTGTCCCTCCAGCGAGTACCCGGCATACACAGCGAGAACCGGCTCCATGCGCAGATCCTCGCACCACTCCAGGAACTCCAGCAGGCCCATGCCGTCCGACGAGTGATAGCTCCAGGTGGTCGGGTGGGTCGGCCGGTCGACCAACGGCCCGATCATCTTCTTCCAGTCGAACCGGGTCTCGATACGTCCGCCTTCCAGGTAATTGCCTCCGGGAAAGCGCAGGAAGGAGGGACGCATCGCGGCCAGCTTTTCCATGATGTCGATGCGATTGCCGTTTGGCCGACCGTGGTAGGTAGGCGGAAACAGCGAGACCAGTTGCAGCCAAAGGGTCGCGGGTTTGTCGATGGTGATCTCCAGGTGGTTTTCGGAAGACGCCGCGACGTTTCCGGACTGCATTTCGAACTGGTACTCCTTCCAGGCGGTTCCGCCGACCGGAACGGACGCGCTGGCGAGGACCTGGCCGGAGAGGTCCGCCACCAGCGCGACCTTGAGCGGCAGAGAGCCTTCGGAGCTGGTCTTGGCGAAGAACGAACCGGTGTGCCGCGCGTTCGGACGCACCACGATCCCCCAGTAACCCTCGTTGAGCAGGCCCGCCGGGCTGTTCGCGTCCGCCCTGGTCACCTCGAGCTTCGCGCTGTTAGGGAGCGCCGTGGACGGCCCTTCCTTGGAATCGACGCTGATCTTTGCGGCCGACGCCCCTTTTTCGATGAGGAACCAGTTGAGGATACCGCTCCAATCCGATTGGAAGGTGCGGTTGCGGACCAGTTCGGCATACAGGCCGCCATCATACGAATAGTTGATCTCTTCCGTCATCAGGCCGTACAGGGTGGGGCTCACCGGAGCTTTTGCCCGGCCCAGGTCCACCTTCAACGCGGCCGGCGCTTGTGCGAAAAGCGCCGGCATCGCGAGGGTGGTAAGTAAAAGCGCGAAAGAGGCTCTACCGATGCGATCGTTCATGATGTCCTTTCCATTCAAACTCCGTTCCAGACAGCGGAGTGCCCCCAGGATTTCTCTAACGGCTTGGCGGCTCGGCGGCCTTTCCGAAAACCGTAAACTCGACGATACCCAAAGGCAGGTCTCCCGTGCGGGGCCAATCCGTCATGGTGAGGCGAACGTACCGGCATTGCACCGGGGGAATCTCGTCGAACTCCGTGTACCTGGTGACGCTGTTGTTCGTCTTGTCCAGAACCGTGGAGTACGATTTCCCGTCGGTGGAAACTTCGATCTTATAGCGAAACGCCGTCGATCCCTGTGGCTGCGGCGGTGGCGCAGCCGCCGCGCCCCGGCCCGCACCCAATCCGCCGCGCGCCAGGAACTCGATGCGGCTGGAGTCCACGGTAAAGGGCTGCTCGTTTTCGAACTGCGTGATGGAGCCGAGGTCCACCGTGAGTGAAGGCTGAACGTCGTCCGCTGCCGGCTCCCACCAGGTGCCGTTGGAGTCGTCGAGCGCGTAGGAGGCCTCGTGCCCCGGGCGCTGGCTGGAGAACGAGCCGTGTTGGTTCATCGCACGCAGTTTGTTGACGCTGAGGGGAATGGAACCGGAATCGCCGTCGCGCGCCGGATTCGTAACCACTCCGGGGGCCCACTGCGGCGTCTCGCTGGGACCGCGAACGAACGGGTTTCCCTGGGCATCGAAGCCGACAGGGTCCATGCCGAGCCGCCGCCCGCCGGGAGGGTTGGCCAGCACGATGGTATAGAACACCCACCAGTTTCCGTCCGGGCCTTTAACGATACAACCGTGTCCCGGACCGGTGACAATGCCGGTGGTTTTGCGCAGCAGCGGATTGCGGGGCGAATAGGTGAACGGCCCCAGAGGGCTCTTCGCCGTGTATATCCCACTGGCGTACGACAGCCATTGCGTACCCGAAGCGCTGTACTCCAGGTAGTATGTTCCGTTGCGTTTGAATACCCAGGGGCCTTCGATCCAACCCACGTTGGTGTACTCATTCTTGTCGCCCCACCGCTCCCAGACATGCGATTTGTCGAAACCGAACAGATGCTTCGGCGCAGCCGCGAATCGCGTCAGGTCTTTCGGATCGAGCGGCGCGACATAGATCCCGTCCGTCGATCGGCCGGGAGAATATAGATACGCCTTGTTATCGTCGTCGACGAAGAGATCCACGTCGAAAGCGCCGGTCCACGGCTTTCCGTTCGATACCCCGCTCCAAGGTTCGCCCTTCTCGTTCTTCCAAGGCCCGAGGACTTCATAGGGTCCCAGAATGTTCGGCGCCCGGTACAGCGGAGCGCTGTTGCCCGACATGTAGAACGCGTCGTTGTATTTGGCGACGTGCGGCGCAACCGGAAGCCGGCCGCCGCGTACTTCGACCGCCTGGTACTTCCAGTTCACGAAGTCGGAAGAGACCCACGCGCCTCCGCCTGTGCCGAACAGGTAGTACATCTCGCCTTCCCGCACCACGGTGACGTCGCCCAGACTGACTCCTTGCGGCGAGCCGTCGCGCGATGATGTTTCGAGGGGAAGCGGGTTCGAGTAGCGGGCAGACTTACCGATGACAGGCGCCGCCGGCCTGTGTGCGGCGGGTTGGGACCGGATGGTCCATGCGGCCCCCAAAACGGCGAGAACGCCAGTCGAGAGTACCAGAATGTGCCGGGTTGACATCAGATTACCCTGCCAGCTCTCACCGCCCCGGCGGCGGCCCCGGAAGCTGGCCCTGACCTTGCGGCCCCCGGCCACCCGGTGCTCCCCTTCCGCCTTGACCCTGCGCCGGTCTCCGCTTCATGTACTCTTCGTACCTCTGCGCGCCCAGCTTCTCTTTCAGATAATCCTGATACTCCTTCATCAGCGCGGGGTCGCGTGGGGCGCTGTAAATATCCGACGAAACGTACTTGCCCTCGTCGAACTTCCGCTTGGTCCACTCGTCGTGGATATGCGTGACATCCGCCTCGTCCACCAGAGCCTGCAACTCGCTGGGCGGGATGAAGTACACCCCTTCCGGGTCGCCGAACACGACGTCGCCGGGCATCACTGTGGCGTTGCCGATCCGGATTGGCACGTTGATGCCCGTCACCATCAGATCGTGGATGGCCGGAGGCACGGCCGCGCGGTAATAGCCGACCAGATCGGTAAAGGGGGTGATGCCGACGATATCCCGGATGGCTCCATCGATCACAAACCCCGCGCCCGTGGTCTTCATGATGTAGTACGAAAGGTTGTCGCCGATCACTCCTCCGAACTGCGCGCCGCAAGCATCGACCACCAGCACGTCGCCCTTCTGGAGCATGTCGATGGCGGTCTGATGCCCCAGGCGCATCTGGTTCTTCGCCCTGCGGGCCGCCTGGTCCACGTCCGCCACGTCCGGGCGCGTCGGCATGAGTTGCAGCGTCAACGCCCGGCCGATCAGCCGCTTTTGGGGATGCAGAACCTGCCACCCGGCTTCCCACTGGTTCCGGTATCCCCGCTGGTTCAGGCCGAGCACCTCTTCGGCGGACATGTCCTTCAGCTTCTCCAGAAGGGCATCGGGAACCTTGGGCCGCCCGTCCGGAAAGCGATCAAAGGGGTTTTGGGCGGTGTACTCGATCATCTGCTCTTTGCTGAGGCTGAACACCTGTCCCCAGATGCACGGCGCCACCAGCGCCGCCAGAAACAGCACGGCCGGCAGCCGTCGTAACTGCGCGTTTCGAACCCACGTATTTGTCATAAACACCTCGTTTCTGTCTCTCTCGCCGGACGGCGCGCGCCCTCAAGCCGTGAACCACGCGCTGCCCGGCCGCACCATCTTCCGCAGCGCCTCGTCGTCGATCGTGAGGCCGATTCCAGGCTTGTCCGGCACGGTGATATAGCCCTTCTGGATGATGTCGCCTTCTTTCACGTACTGCTTCCACCGGGCCGTGCGCTGGGCCGGATGCCCCCAGTGCCATTCCTGAACCAGGAAGTTGGGAGCCGTCGACATGGCGTGGCAGGCGGCCATCATGCCGATCGGCGACGCCTGGCAGTGCGGCGCGATCGGAATGTAGTAGGTCTGAGCCATGTCCGCGATGCGGCGCGCCTCTCCCAGGCCGCCGCACTTCTGCACATCGGGCATGATGATGTCCACCGCCTGCTTCTCGAACAGTTCCCGGAAGCCCCACCGCATGTAAATGTTCTCGCCGCAGCAGATGGGCGTGTGGGTCGACTGGCGTACGTCGCGCATGGCGTCGATGTTTTCCGGAGGCACCGGCTCTTCCAGCCACACCAGCTTGAACGGCTCCGCCTCCTTGGCCACCCGTTTGGCCGTGCCCAGGTCGTACCGGCCGTGCATATCCACCGCCAGCTCGATGGTCTTGGGCAGCGCTTCCCGCATGAAGGCGATCTTGTCGATCATGTGATCGATCTCGGCATTGTTGGCGGTCCAGTTCACCCGGTCGAACCGCGACGGGTCGAGCGCATCGTCGATGTCGATCTTAGCCATGGTCCACCCGTTCTCGACGATCTGCGCGATGAAGGGCTTGGCCTGGGGGTCATCGCGGCTGTCGGTGCCCGAATCGATGTAGATGCGGATGCGGTCCCGCACCTTGCCGCCCATCAACTGGTAAATCGGTAAACCCAGCGCCTTTCCCGTGAGGTCCCAGAGGGCGATTTCGACTGCGGTCAGCGCCGTTACAAACTGGCCGGCCTGGGCGCCTCCGAAAATACCGTTGGTGCGGATGCGCTCCCAAATGGCGCCCACATCCAGGGGACTCTGGCCGATCAGGGAACCGCGAAATCCCGCCACGATTCCCGCTGCCCCGCTGGTCGCGTCTACGGCTTCTCCGTCACCGGTCAGACCCTGGTCGGTGTAGATCCGCACGTGGAAGCCCTGAAGAAACGCCGTTTTCACATCGGTGATCTTCAGTTTCGGCCGCTGGTAGGGCGAGGTGGTTTCCTGCACGGCTGCGGACAGTCCGGGCAGGCCGAAAAGGCCGGCTAAGCCCGCGCCGGCACTCTTGAAGAACGATCTTCGGTTGTTCGGATGCATGACTCTATTCTCCCTAAGAATTCCATCGGCTGTTCGTCTTGCGCCATCCGCCGAGCCGGCCGCCCGGATCGCCGGCACTCCCGATTGTCAGAGACAAAGCGAGGCGGCCGGAACCCGGGCGGCACAGGCCGGTACGCGCGTCTGCCAGACCAGCGTTGCCGCGAGCTGAATGCGGCGCTGCGAATTCGACTGGCTGCACGGAGATGTTCTCTGAAAAGCCCGGCATGCTCGGGAGGTTTGGATTGTAACATGCTACATTCCCGAACGCATCAATTGTCGCCGCATTCAGCGTCTCCGTCCCTGAACTTGTGCGGCAGCCGCGAGATTACGTCTTGCGCGTCGCGGCCCCTCACGCTATGGACGGAAACTCCGAAATCCCCGCAAAAAGGCCGCCCGAAAACGGCGCGATTTCTTCACAGCTTCCTGTCCCCTTCACCTTCTGTAGTAACCTTGGACCGCCCGGGCTTAGTACACGGTTTCACAGGTACGGTCTCGCATTCCGCGGCGACCGCTCTCTACCGTTCGCGGCTCGGATCGGAGCCGCGAACGGTAGAGAGCGGTTTGCCGATACGTCACCGTAATTCCGAACGTGAGGGCTTAGGATGTTTCGTGCCGGTGGTCGTTGGTGCTTGCATTGTGCTCATTGATCCGCGTTGGCGGCGAATCTTAAGCAGCGCGAGCGCCAGGGTCAGAACGGCGGCGCAGTTGAAATCGGCTGACAGAACCCAAGGAATCCCGCTCAAGTTGTATTGCACCAGATCGGAGAGCATCAGTAGCGGGATAAAAGCCAGGAGTTTCATGATAATGCCGTCCGATAACGGCGGAGCCTCCCCGTCCGGAGCCGGCTGGATCACATACAGAGAAAGCGGAATCAGCAGAACATAATAGTGCACCCAGGCGAGAGGGCTCGAAAGGAGCATCAGCGCGCAGCCCACCCCCGCGGCGGCGAACGCGTTGGGCACGGCTGGCTCAACGACGGGTGCTCTCCGCCGGGTGGAGAACACCAACCATGAAAAGGCGGCGAGCAAGACGATCAGGATGATCGCCGGACCCGCGCCTGTTCCCCCGAATAAGAGCTTCGCCAAACCATAGTTGCCTTTTTCCAGGGGATAAGATCCGTCTCCCACTGTGTCGGACAAGCTTTTGATGAATCCGATCCACATCCTCGGGTTGGCGAAGTACATTCCCGACACTGCGATGGACCCCGCGGCCGCAACGCATACGCCAGTCAGGAGGCGGAGGAGCCGGCGGTAGTCCCTGTCCGCGAGGCCGACGATCACCGCCAACGCGAGAACGATCAACGTGGTCGGCTTGAGCATGGTTGCCATTCCAATGGCGATTCCGGCCGGCAAATGCCGCGAGCGGGCCGCAAACCAGATGAACAGCGCGACCGCGAACAACTGGATCTCGTTTAGATTTCCGACCCCCATATCGGACACCACGGGAGCAAAATCGGCAGCCAGGAACGCCAGCACCAGAATGGTCGATACCGCGGAGAACCGGAGCAGATGGCAAAGCATCACCACGGATACGGCCAGACACAACCCGGATACAATGGCGAAACGCTTCTGGTCGGTCTCGTAATCGCCGGATGACAACAGCCCGATGAGCGTGTACAGAAGCGGTGAGCCTCTGGAGTCGACCCTGCCGTTATGCAGCGAGTCCTGCATATTCGCATAGGTAGCTTGACGTTGAGTCTCCGGAACCGATGGCAATTCCGCTTCCGCGGCCATTGCCGACCCCATGTCGCGCCGGGCCTGCTCCGAGTAAATGTCCGCTACGGGTTTGGTGGAAAGCGTGTGAGGAACGCACCAAAAAATGAAAAAGTCGACCATGGGCGTGTGCGTGGCATACTGCCAGGAAAACAACGCGGAATGGATCAGCAGGAGCGATGCAAGGATTTCGGGCGCGCGGATCGTCCGCATGTTGTGCTTACGAATCAACCGACCGTTACCAGGTTGTGTAGCTGCCACTGTCGATCCCGCCCTCAACGACTAAACACCGCGTCTTTAGTGTTTGCGGGGGATTCGCTCCCTGACGGTCGCGGCTCTGTACGAGGCCGCATTCCGAGCCGGGCTCCAGAGGGCACCCCGTCAGGGAGCGAATGCGCAATTATTTATGACGCCATGTTTAGCTCTGTTTGGATTGTCCTCTTGTTCCGTGCATTCTAGCAGGAATTGTCTGTCATGGGGCGCCGCTCAGCGGACCGTAATCCGTCCGTAGGCGGAGGGCGTTTTTCGGGCTGCCCGTGCAGGTTATAGGCAAGGCAGAGTTTATGGGAGCGGGATGGTGTCGCAGCAAAACCGAGGCTGCACCGAATGGGTGCGGAATTGCATGGTTTCACGCGATGCCCCTCAAATCCAAGCGTTCCCCAGCCGAAGGCGAGTTTCTGTTCGAGATTGATGAGCAGCCGACGGAGGAGTGTCTCACCGCGTTCGGCGGCGTGCCGCTGTTCGTGCGCACTGCCCGGTCGCTGGATGTGCCTGGCAGCGTGAAGCGCAACCTGGCATTGAAACAGCGCGATCGAGGCTTCGATGAAGCCAC
>Ga0224558_1003700_pt1 | contig 12491 bp, 17 predicted proteins | sample 714S32024metaG_FD_180682 | JGI IMG/M metagenome (GOLD analysis project Ga0224558, IMG submission 180682) | Peat soil microbial communities from Stordalen Mire, Sweden - 717 S3 20-24 | ecosystem: Environmental > Terrestrial > Soil > Wetlands > Peat | place: Sweden: Norrbotten County, Stordalen... | reverse complement strand
TGACCCTCGGTTCGATGTTGGCTTAGACGCGACTCGCGAGGATCGAGAGACCTGCGCCTGAGAGATCTTGATGCGATCCCTTTCGTCCCGTCATGGCGAGGATGAGCGACTGAAGTGGTCCTGACACTTGAGGGCCGTTACCGTGAACCCAGTCGACATCGGTGGCGTGCAGTCGCAGCCCTGCGATTCTCCGCTTGGATCCGATGAGGAGGTTCGAGTTCTTCCAACTGTTGGCGACCGCCACGAGGGCGACTTCAGGCGACTGATGCACGAGCCCGAGGGGCCGACGGATGTCCTCCCCGTGCACCACGATCTCGCCGAGCATCGCCATTACCGGGGCAGGAGGGTGGTTGGTCGTTGTGGTTCTCGCTCGAAGGCGACGAACCAGCTCGTCGGGGCTGACTCGTGCAAGGCGTGCGGCCCCACGTTCGGCGAAGACGTTGAACTTGAATCCAGCCGCGATCAGCTCCTTGTAGAAATTGAGAGGAGTCTGCTCGGCGGCGGCCGCGATGTGCCCGACGGTCTCATGGACCGTCCAGCCCGCGCACCATGATGCGGCACCCCATTGCTCCGCAGAAAGTGACTCCAGGGTGTCGGCCAACTGGACTCGCTCCAGATGGATGTACTTCCATGTTTCTTGAGACTTCACGTAAGACCCCTTTCCGTTGGTTCATGCACCGTCATTCGCCGAGGTTCGGACTGTCTGGGCCGGGCTCAACGCCGCTGATGACCTTGTCGAGTCGACCCAGGTAGTAGTTCCATCCGTTCAGGTGGTCGGCGATCGCGTCGTCGGGCAGTCCGCGGTGGACGAGGCGCACAAGGGTGTGTTCGCCCTCCGGGGTCAGCGTGATCTCGACTTCGGTCGAACCAGCCGGAATCGGATGACCGGGAAGGTCCCATCCGAACGTGAAGACGACCTTCTGGTCGGGAACGATCTCTACGAACTCTCCGGCGCTCGGATTGACGCCGCCGCAGAGAACCCGGAACTCGCCGCCCGGAACCGGAAGCAAGGAGACCTCGGTCCCCATCCATTGCACGAACCTCTCAGGATCCACGAGGTAAGGGAAGATGGTTGCGGGTGACGCCTTGATCTTCAACTCCTTGGCGGCTTCGGTGCTCATTCGTGTCCTTTCAGTTGTTCATCCGTCTCTGCGAGATGGCGAAGCCTCTGCAGATTGTTGGTCCAAAACGAATCGATGAACGATCTGAGTTTGGCGACCTCGCCTTGGTTCACCGAATAGAGCCGGCGTGTTCCGTCTCGGCGCTCTTGCACCAATCCCGAGCGGCGAAGGACGCCCAGGTGCTGGGAGATCGCCGAGCGCGAGACGTCGGGAAAGTGCCTCGCAATCTCTGTCGCGGGCATTTCCTCGGACCACACGAGGCGGATGATCTTGCATCGCCGCGGCTCACCCAGGGTCTTCAGCAACGTGTCCATAAAATATATGTTAGCAACTTCTAACGTAAGCAATAACTAACATTAAACGTAAGGGTTGACAGGGCGCGGGTGCGACGGACATCGCCGAAAGGCCCTTGCGCGATGACGACCCTGTTCTCGAAGGCACCCGTCGTGACGTCGGTCTTGAGGCCGCCACGTTGACGTCGGACCGCTCGCCGCCGCCGCAGCGACTTGGGGTGAGTGTCCAGGTTCTGGCCAGCGGACCGCTCGATTTCCGGTCCCGGCGCCGCGATGCTCAAAGGCGTCCATGAGCAGGCGAGAGCCGGAAAGTAGTGGCGTGAAGCCACGACTCTAAGGCAGACTTGCGCAATAACCGCGTGTGGCTGTGTTCGCCGAGCGGACGAGGTCATTGTGGGCACGCGTTGACGATGAGGAGATTACCGACATGGAATCCCGGAAGCACCTGTTGGCGGCTACCCGCGGAGTCGCGGCGCGACGCGTCGCGGCGGCGGCGTTGGCCACGTGCGGGTTGTTGGCGCTGATCCTCGGTCCATGCACGGCGCAGGCTGCCTCCAGCCACGCGGCCAAGAGTCTCGTCATCTCGACCGCGAAGAACTCGACGCTCGGCACGATCCTCGTGAGTCGCACGACCGTCTACACCTTGCAGTCCAACGGCACCGCCTGCGCCGCCGCGTGCTTGAAGTACTGGCCCGAGGTGTTGCTACCGAAGGGCGTCACGAAGGCGACCGCCGGCAGCGGCGTGGGCGCCGCGAAGCTCGGCACTATCAAACGCGCCGGCGGCGCACTGCAGGTCTCCTACGCCGGCAAGCCGCTCTACTGGTTCTTCAAGGACAAGTCTCCCGGTCAGGTCAATGGCGACGTGACCGACACGTGGGGCAAGTGGTCGGTGGTCGTGACGATGAAGCCGAACTCGGGCGCCACGAGTAACACGACCACCACGAGTCCGGGCAGTGGCGGAGTCGGGTTCTAGTGCCCGCTTCGAACGAAGGAAAGTTGCCATAGTGCCGCCCACGGAGTCGCCAGTCCGACGCTTCTCACCTGAACCGGTCGCGCAATCTCTTCCCGACGTCCGAACGCCGAGGCGATCGCTATCGTCACGCGCCTACCTGCCCGCATTCTCGATTCTCGCGCTCGCCGCCGTTCTCATCGGCATCGGTGCGTCGAGTCACTGGGGTGGTGCCAGCTTCGCCGCTTCGATGACGAGTCTGCGCGTCGTCGTCGTTGGCCCGGTCACCCTCGTCGTGCTCGGGGTCTTCCTCGTCGTCGAGCGCGTGCGTCCCGCGCAGCGGCGACCGTTCTTCGCACGGGGCCATCGTCAGGACCTCCTCTACACAGTGCTGAACGCGACGCTCGTCGTCCCGCTCGGTACGGCGCTCGCGCTCTCGTTCGCCGAGGTGGCTCGCCGGTCGCTTCCCTGGATCGTCGTGCCGAGGATGGGCGTGGTGCCTCGCTGGGTCGTCATCGCGGTGATCTTCGTGGCGATGGACCTGTGCAACTGGCTGGCGCACTTCGCGAATCATCGGGTCCGCGTGCTCTGGCGCTTCCACGAGCTTCACCATTCGCAGGAGGACATGAGCGTGCTGACGGTCTTTCGCACTCATCCGCTCATCCACGTTTCGTACCTCTTGGCATTGGTCCCGGGGATCGTGTTGATCGCCAACGGTGCGGTGCCGACGACGATGCTCGTCGTCTACGCCGGCGTCGTCGCGTTCGAGCACTCGAACACCAACCTGGGCTACGGACCGCTCGGGCGGATCTTCGTGAGCCCGAACTACCACCGGATCCACCACCAGCTGGACGGTCCCCAGGACGTGAATCTGGGCTTCGCGCTAAGTGTGTGGGACCAGCTCTTTGGCCGCGCGGTATTCCCAACCGAGGCGACGATCCGGACCGACACCGGCCTGCCGGGCAGGCCGCTCCCGGTCGAGCAGGCATCGGCGCGACCCCGCCATCTTTCGGTGCTGGTCGCACAACTCGTCGCGCCGTTTCGCCCCGTGAGCGCAGCATCGGACCTCCAGGCGACCACGGACGCGAACCGACGGGTCGTTACGGTGATCCAACCGAGCGATGCAGCGAACGGACCGCGGCGCCGAACGCCGATATCGTGACGACGAGTCGACGCCACGGCGAGAAGTTCCTGTCAGTCCTCTTGAGCACCCGGCCCGCGGAGCTCCCGACCGATCTTGCTCTCGTGGCCGTGCGCATCGCGCTGGCGTGGATATTCATCTACTACGGCGCAGGAAAACTCTTCGGTTCGTTCCACGGGCCTGGTCTGCATCAGTCCGCGTTGTTCTTCTCTAACACGGCACATCTCCACCCCGGGGGCTTCTTCGCGGTGCTCGGTGGTGTCGTCGAATTGGGCGGTGCGATATTGCTCATCCTCGGGCTGGGCGCTCGTCTCGCCGGACTGGCACTGTTCGCCGACATGGTCATGGCGATGATCACCGTCACGTGGGTGCACGGCATCAACTCAGAGTCGTTGACGCCGGGCTACGAGTTGAACATGGCGCTCGCCGTGCTGGCTCTAGACGTCGCAGTGTTCGGCGCCGGACGATTCAGCATCGACGCCTTCGCTGAACGGAGGTTGACACCCAGGCCGTCCCCCGAGTAGTCCGCGGACGGCGAAGTCGCTCTGGTGGTCGCGGCGCATTTCGGGCAGAACAGTCGTCGAGACGAACGGGATCTCCGCCGCGGGTGCGACGTCGTCATCCACCTCGTCACTGCGACCACTCGGGTTTATATCGGGTTCGTGAGGTGATGGCTGCGTACACGCAGTCGCGTACGCGGCCATGGTCGAGGTTCCGTGCGCCAAGATCCTGACACTTATCCCGAGTACGCTCGCTGGCTGTGACCTCCAAGCACTCGATCGCGGGTTCTCGCGGGGAGGTGGCTCCGTATCTCGGAGTTGGCGGGTCCGCGCTGGCGGCGGTGCTGTGGGGCTTCGGGGGTATCTTCGCCACCTTGTGCACGGCGCCCGGTCTGGTGCTCACGTTCTACAGATGCTGGCTCGGAGCCGGTCTCCTCGTCGCGATGTTGTATCTCACCGGAAGGCGATTGACGTGGTCGGCGCTTCGCACCTCACTGCTCGGCGGCGTATGCCTTGCTGGAGACATGGCGCTGTTCTTCAGCTCAGTGAAGCTGACGAGTGTCGTCGTCGCGACTGTTATCGGTGCTTTTCAGCCGGCGCTGGTCTTCATCATCGCTCGCTCGATGTTCGGTGAGCGCCTTCCTCCCCGCGATGGGTGGCTGGTCATGCTGGCTATCGCGGGGGTCACGGTGACGGTCTTCGGGTCCGGCTTCCACGGCCGCCATCAGGTCGCGGGGGACGTGTTGGCCGTCGGCTCGCTGCTCTGCTGGACCGCCTACTGGTTGGTCTCGAAGAAGGTCCGCCAGCATCACGACGCGCTGGAGTACACGGCTGGCCTGACCATCGTGGCTGCTGTGGTGATGACGCCGGTCGTGCTGCTCTCGGGCCAGTCCCTTGGTCGAGTCCACGCGGGCGACTGGTTGTGGATCTCGCTGCTCGCTGTCGTGCCCGGTAGCGGGCATCTCGTGATGAACTGGGCACATCGCTACGTCGACGCGTCGGTATCTTCGGCCATTGGCAACCTCAACCCGCTGGTGGCGGCCGTGGCGGCCATTCCCATCTTGGGCCAGTCCCTCACCTCCGTCCAGTGGGCCGGGGTGATCGCAGGCCTCGGGGCGATCGCCGTGATCGCTTTGGACCACCGCGGCGCCTTAGGAGAGGTTCCCCGGTGATCCGTTCACCGCGGCCCTCTACGCCGCGGGGCGTCTCTGGCCAGGGACCGGCCGGGAGCGCCCACGACATCGTGAGATCTCCCAGCACGAGGTCGAGCATCTGCAGTTGGCGCTGCGGTGGGACTCGAGAGGGACGCGCACCCGCTCAACGCCCAGTCCGTCGATGAGCACGATGATTTGATGGCCGGCCAGGCCGAGGTTGTCGCGCAGCTCATCTCGTTCGCGGGCTTCGTCGAGGCGACCGGACAGCCGCCGCCACAACTGGTCAGCTTCTTCGTCGTCGAGCGGCCCAGGACCCTTCTCTGAAAGCCCGAGGGCGCGCCGCACGCATGACGAGGCATGAATTGGGGGGTTGTTTGCATTGCGGACTGGGACCTCACCGCTCTCAATGCGGACCGCGAATCCTCGAAGTCGCGACGTAAAGGCCCGGCTGTGGTGGACAGTGATTAAGGTCGGTGATGAGATCCCAGACGACGGAGTTGCCCTCGAAGTCAAACGGCTTCATCGGCAGGCTCACAGTGTGTGATCTCGACGCCGCCAACAATGACGTCGCCTGCTTAAGGAGTCACAATGGCCGAGAAATCACCCAGCCAGCACAATGCCAAGAAGGTCGGCAAGTCGCTGAAGGAAAAGCGCAACGAGAAGCACGCCAAGAAGGAATCGAAGAAGGGTCTCCTCGGCTAGCGAGGCACCGCCGTCAGCAACCTTGAAGAACCGCGGCTCCGAATCTTCGTCGTCGTGATAAGCATGCCGGAGTACGGACTTAGGTGCAGGACGTGACTCGTTGAACAAGGACTCGACCTGGTCTTCGGCGATCCGGTGCTCGCTTCAAGGCGCAGCAACCCGTCGTCATTGGTTAGTGATACCGCCACCGATGAATCCCTCAGAGAAGTCGCCGGCGTCTACTGACGGCGGGGCCAGGGGGTACCACCCCGCGCCGCCGTCAACCGTGACGTAGACCTTGTAGGTGCCGTCACCTTTCCAGAGCGTCACCACGGCCCTCGTGGGGCTGTCCGCTTGAAGTACTGCCCGCCCAGTCGTATCGGGAAGGAACCTCGCCGCCAGCCTCGACACGGATCCCTTCTGAATCAGGAAGCGCTCCGAGTCTCCGACAGGCCCGGGTCGCAGTGCCCACCACGTCGACGGACTCGCGAGCGAGACTGAGGCCAGCGAACCCTTGGAGACCGTTTCGTCGGTGTAGCAGCCTTCCCTGACGGCCTTCCCGTCGACCCTGACGGGCCCTTTCACGACGAGCGGCGACGCGGCGCCCATGATGAGCGACCAGTGAAGCCCAAAGTCAACCGTGCCGTAGAAGAAGAGGTCCTGGTGCCCGCTGACCGGATAGTCGACCGGCAGCGACCCGTCGCGGCCCGCGAAGACCGGCAGGCCGTAAAGCCCGGTGGCGCCCCGGGGCATGGACGACGGATGGGGAAGGGTCATCTTGGACCAGGTCGAGCCACCGTTGACGGTTCGCCAGGCGTAGGGAAGATTGACGTTCCCGAAGCCCATGGTGGATCCGGCGAGCGGGCTGCCCGCAAAGCCGACGGACGCCGACGAGAAGACGTCGGTCAGGACCGGGCACCCGGTGCGCGGGTAGTAGGCCCGGGTCGCCCATGTCGCGCCACCGTCGATGGTGCGCTGAAGGCGATAGCTGTTGGCGGACCACGAGAACTGCTGGCGCCACCCGACCGACGAGCTCAAGAAACTGATCACCTCCTCTCCCGCGTTCGACCCAGTCGAGTCGCCGGGTTCTTCCACCCAGGTCCTGCCACCGTTGGTCGTGTGTTCGAGGTTCGTCGCGGGGCTGCCCTCGTTTCGCCCGAGAATCCAGCCAACCTCAGAAGAGACGAAGGAGGCGCTGGTCCACACGTAGAGGCAGCTGCCAGCGACAACCTTGTTGGGCGGAGATATGTTGCGCCACCGCGTGAAGTCGGTGGTGAGAAACACGGCGTTGCACCCGGACGGCGATTCGGCTGCGATCACGCCGACGCCGTGGCCCACGTACAGAACGGACGTGGTCACACTCGGCGCCGATGCTGCACTCGCCCCGGCCGTCGGCAAAGCGGCGAGCACGGTCATGCAAGCGAACAAGCGCAGGGGCATCGTAGTCACTCGTAAACCACGCATGGGCCAAGCGTATCCACACTCACTTGAATGATCGCGGTCGCGTGCCTTCCTGAAGGTGACAACGGAGATGGCCCTTGGCCATCGTGATAAGACTTGGCTCACGGACGGTGCAGTGATTGCGGGTGGCGCCGTCGCCCTCTTGGTGACGCTCGCACTGGTTGCCCTGATTCCGCTGTGGGCGATTGCGGACGTCGCGTCGAGACCCCATGACGCGTTCCCCTCGTCGGGCATGACCAAGTCCCAATGGCTCTCACTCCTCATAATTCTCACGGCGTGTATCGGACCCGTCGGGCTGGGACTGGCCCTCAACCATGTACTCACTGAGAGACGGCGGTTGCCATCGGGGATGGGTGAGGGCGAGAAGCAAGATGGTCGCCTCGCGATCGGCGCGGTGGCACTGACACTTGTCTTGTTTGCCCTCGTGGAGTCCGTCATCTTTGTCGGCACAAGATCCACGAGCACGACGAATCCCGTTGTCGCCATCGAGGGGTCGCTTCGGAGCGGCTGCTCCACCGCCGAGAAGGTCAGCATTGCCTTACGTGGGACCTCAGAGGCGCGCGCGTTGCAAGAAACCACGATCGGTGGCAAGACCAACCGTGACTCCTTCGTGTTCCTCGTTAGACCCGGGACGTACACCGTGATCGCCACGTCCACGTCCCGGACCCAGCGTTGGTCGTTGACCTACGGGACCTCGAAGAGTCCCGTCCCCGTGGCAGTGAATCCGCCGGTCGCGATGGATGTCTCCGTGGGAGCAGCCTGTGCATAGCCCTCGGTTGTGGTTTGCCGTTGGCGCAATCGTGATCGGGTGTTCCTTGGTGGCCACGCAGAACGCTGATGGCGCAACGTTGCCGTGCGCCGCACACGTTGTCAATCCCCACCCCGCCAACTACACGCTTGCTCACGTCGTCGTACGAATGGCGCCCCGTGCACGAGTCGTGGCGACGGGGCGCAGAGGCAGTGCGCAATTCGTCCAGATGGCAATCGCGGACTCCAAGGGCATCGCACAGATCTACTTCAAGATTTCCTATGTCATCAAGCGTGTTGCCACGACGGTCACAATTGTCGTGAAGAAGGGCTCAGCCACGGGTAGCTGCCGAACGTCCTTCACAGCGGTCTGACCGAAACCGCGGGCAGCAAGACGAATCAACTCAACCCGGAGAGCCGACATCTTCTGGTCGCAGCGTCGTTGCGTCGGGCCTCCGACACCAGACGAGTCCTGATTGAGTTTGACCGAGAGAGCATCGTGGCCAACGCGTTAGGCCAGAGTCCTCTAGCTCTACGCATCGTTGCCAACCACAGAAGGTCTTCCCTCGTGAACTCCGCCGTTCAGTGTCCGATCGGTCAAGACACGGCGCCGTGTCGTACGAACTTCTTCTTCAGGGGAGCGACGCAAGTTTCCCCGTGGTCACTTCAAAGGTTTGGAGTCCATCAGACCCAGTGCAGATCGGTCTCCGCAATGCCGAGGCCAATTCAGAATGTCTTGGCGCGATCTCTCGGTTGACGTTCTGTCCGCATCAAAATCGGGACCTATGTCCCCAACGTTCCGGTGGTGACGGGTGTAGGAAGGGATTGAGCAGGAGGGAACCATGAAGAGTTCGCTACGAGTTGTTGTAGCACTGGTGGCAGCGTCAATCTCAATGTCGCTGCTTGGACCCGTGGTCGGATCGGCGGCGGGCGTCCCGTCGAGCACCGCCAGCCTCCGGGCTCAGGCAGTCACCATCCACCAGATGCCCGCCGGCTGGGTGGCCGAGGCCCCACGCGGGGATCCGCGTCTGGGCTGCCTGGCCGCTCTATTGGCGCCCAAGGGAGTGAAGGAGACCCATCAGCAACAGGTCTTCTTTGCGGCGGCCAAGGGTTATCCAATCTTTGACGAGACGATCACTACGTACTCCAAGGTGAAGGTGGCCTACAAGAAGGTCGCCGCGGCCATCGCGAGTTGCCGGACGTTCAAGGGTGTGCTGAAGGGCTACCCGGTGGTGGGAACGCTGCGCCCGCTCGTTGTCCCGCACTACGGCACCGCGAGGGTGGCCTACCTGGTCACAGTGTCCGGCAAGAGCATCACCGTGAAGTCGGACTATCTAATCGTGCGCAAGGGCAATGACATCCTGGGAATCCTCGAGGGAAGTTATCCGGCGGTGAGTTTCGCGCAGTTTCAGCACTTTGCCGCTCTGGCCGTGGCGCGCGCCAAGTAGGAGCGAGTCGCGCGGCGCCACACAATGTCCCGCCAGTCCGTTGGCGGAACCAATGCATTGGCTCCCGAGAATGTGAACAGCGCCGGGAAGATTGGAAAGTCTCCAGGAAATAGCGCGAATCAGCCCGGGGACTCGAAACTTGATGCCTGACGCCTACTCAGGACTTGGGATGGCGCCGAGTTGCATGAGAAGGCCAAAGACGTCGATCACGTCCCAATGCTCGATCATCCGCCCCTCGCGGAAGCGAACGATGTCGATCACGTCCCACGACGCGGTCCGACCCGTGGGTGCGAGTCCCAGGAACTCGCCGTCGTGCGTGCCGTGAAAGGTCTTGCGGGTGATCACCTTGTCGCCTGATTCAAGCAAGTCGTGGATCTCGACGTGCAGATCGGGGAATGCTTCAAACAGAGCGAGGAACATGCTGATGACGCCGTCCCGATCGGGCGGAAACGGGGCCACGGGTGTCTGATTGACGCAGTCTTCCGCAATCAGTTCAAGAGCGACGCTGACGTCGTGACCCGACTGGAAACCCTCGATGAACCGCATGACGATGTCGGTCTGACTTGTGGTTGGCGTAACGTTACTCGGGGGCATTGATGACTCCACTGGGGCTCGCGACAGTTGCCGCTAGTGAAGCGTAGTCCAAAGCGACAAAAAATCTAGTTATCTCGCTCTCGTCGACAAGGCTTGGACTTCACCGTACGCAGGTGATTGAGCCGTGGAAGAGGGCGAGTTCAACCGGCCAGCGCAACAAGCTCGCTGACCCGTTCGAGGGCGTTACTTCTCCTCTCTGCTGCGTTGCGAGCGCGCCAGGGGCACCGAAACCACCGGCGAATTGGACGCGCCATGGCGGCACGCTTCGCGTCGGAAGGTGAAGGGCCTTGATGTGTGCAGTTACTTATGTTTATATATCCATTACGACTAAGCAAGTACTTCCGTCACCTCTAACGACGGTGGGCGAATTGAGCCGGAGGCGTCGCGTCGGCATCCTCTTCATCTGCTCGATGAGCCTCCTGATCGTGGGACTCGACGTCACCATCGTCAACGTGGCGCTTCCCTCGATCGGGCGGGCCTTCCACGCACCCCTCTCGGGCCTGCAGTGGACGGTCGACGCCTACACGCTGGTGCTGGCGAGCCTGCTCATGATCTCGGGCTCGACCGCCGACCGGCTCGGACGCCGGCGCACCTTCGTGATGGGCCTGGTGACCTTCGCCACCGGATCGCTACTCTGCAGCCTGGCCCCGAACCTGGCAACGCTCATCGTGTTTCGGATGGTCCAGGCCGTAGGCGGCTCGATGCTGAACCCCGTCGCGATGTCGATCATCACGAACACCTTCACCATTCCCCGCGAGCGCGCCCAGGCGATCGGCGTCTGGGCAGCGGTCATCGGGGTGTCCATGGCCCTGGGACCGGTAGTGGGAGGGCTCCTTGTGTCGTCGGTCGGTTGGCAGTCGATCTTCTGGGTCAACGTTCCTGTCGGGCTGACCGCGGTCGTCCTGGCGCTTCGCTTCATCCCCGAGTCCAAGGCCACCGTCGCACGCAGGGTGGACGTCCCCGGGCAGCTGCTCGTGATCACGCTCCTCTCCTCTCTCACCTACGGGATCATCGAGGCCCCGGACCGCGGCTGGACGTCGGCGCCTATCGTCGGTGCCTTCGCGGTCGCCACCGCCTCGCTGGCCGCGTTCCTCGCCTGGGAGCGGCGCGCGCGCGAGCCGCTCGTCGACCTGCGATTCTTCCGCTCCGTGCCGTTCGCGTCGGCCACCGTCATCGCCGTCGCCGCCTTCTCCGGGCTCGGCGGCTTCCTCTTCCTCAACACGATCTACCTCCAGGACGTGCGTGGACTCTCGGCGCTGCACGCCGGGATCGATACGCTGCCGATGGCGGCGATGGTTATGCTCCTGGCCCCGGTTTCGGGCCGGATTCTCGGCCGCCGGGGTGGTCGGATCCCCCTCGTCATCGCCGGGGTCGCGCTCGCCACCGCGTGTCTCATGCTCGTCGGACTCAGCGCCACGACACCGTTCTCCTGGCTCTTCGGCGCATATGTGGTCTTCGGGATCGGCTTCGGGTTCGTGAACGCGCCAATCACCTACGCCGCCGTCGCGGGCATGCCCCGCGCCCAGGCCGGGGTCGCTGCCGCGATCGCCTCGACGTCACGCCAGGTCGGCGCCACGATGGGCGTTGCCGTCGTGGGCTCGCTCGCCGCCTCGTCGCTGCACCCGGGCAGTCGCGCCGCGTTCGCGCTCGCCAGCCGCGCCGGATGGTGGGTGCTCGCCGGGTGCGGCACCGCGATCCTCGTCGTCGGCCTCGTCGCCACGTCCGGGTGGGCCCACTCGACGGCCCGCCGCACCGCCGCCTTGATCAACCCCGAGTACCTCGACGGGAGCCTCTCGTGACCGAGACGAGTGCGTTCAGGGACCGCGCGGCACACGAGGTGTGGGACGCGATGGCGAGCCTCGTCCTCGACAACGAGCGCCGCCGCGAGGTGAGTGAGAAGGTCGGCCTGAGCTTCGGCAGGTTGCGGGCGCTGCGGCGGATCGCCGAGGGCCCAAGGTCCATGCGCGAGCTGGCCGGGCTACTTGGCGTGGACCCGCCCAATCTCACTGCCCTGGTCGACGACCTCGAGGAGCTGGGCTTGGCCGAACGTCAGGTGCCCCCGATGGATCGCCGAGTCAAGCTCGTGATGGCGACCCCGAAGGGTGCCGCGATGGCCCGCCAGGCCGAGGAGATCCTCGACCGGCCACCCACCGGTCTGCTCAACCTTTCGCCCGCTGACCTTGAGACCCTCGTGCGCATCCTCGCCACGGTTCGTAAGGGCTAATCAAGGGTCTGCCCCTCCACTCATTGGCAAGCGACGCGTCAGCAGCCCCGTCTGATGAGTTTCTCCAGAGTTAAGCCTGGATCCACCGTGAAAGTGCTGGTCTGAGGGGCTGACCATGCGCGAAAAAGGTGTCCCCATCAGGTAGAATTGGAGTCTCTACAAACCAAGTTCAACCTGA
>Ga0224558_1003699_pt1 | contig 12496 bp, 11 predicted proteins | sample 714S32024metaG_FD_180682 | JGI IMG/M metagenome (GOLD analysis project Ga0224558, IMG submission 180682) | Peat soil microbial communities from Stordalen Mire, Sweden - 717 S3 20-24 | ecosystem: Environmental > Terrestrial > Soil > Wetlands > Peat | place: Sweden: Norrbotten County, Stordalen... | reverse complement strand
GATCAAGGCTACGCGGTTTCTCCCAACTGGTCGCCCAACGGGCAGTTTCTCACCTTCTCCTGGATGCGCAAGTACGGGCCCGGAGAGCCGGGTTCCAACGACCTCTATCTGATGGACGTCGCCAGCAAGCAGTGGGTGCAACTCACCCACGACGCCGGGCGCAACGATTTTCCCTGCTGGTCTCCGGACGGGCGGCACATCGTGTTTCAGTCTCACCGCTCGGGCAGCGACCAGATATGGACCATGCTGGCCGACGGCACCAATGTGAAGCAGTTGACTTTTACGGGCGTCAACACGCAGCCCAACTGGAGTTGGAAGTAAATTAGTTAACAGGGTGTGGTGGCAAGTGAGGTTCGTATCAGGGCACGCCTTCAGGCGTGTCGCAGGAGCTACGCCATGAAAGCGCCTTCAGGCGCTGAGGTCGGAAATTGGAGTTGATCACAGGCTGTTAAGAAGCATGGTTGTGCGGCTGGCCCAGAGTGCGCCCTGCCGCGAATCTGCAAACTGCAAGCCACAACGCGGGCGCACAGAAAAGAGGATTCAGTGAACCACGCAATAACAACGAGAATGACGATAACAATAATGATGACGAGATGGCTCACCCTCGTATTCGCACTCGGCACGATTATGTTCTTTGGCGCCTGCGCGAAGAAAGTCGCCCCCCCGCCGCCCCCGCCGCCCCCCGCACCAACGGCTCCCACAGCCTCGTTGTCGGCGAACCCGAATACTCTCGATCAGGGCCAATCGACGACCCTGACTTGGCAGACCACGAAGGCGACCGACATCAGCATCGACGGCATCGGCCCAGTGGACTCGAGCGGCTCGCGTCAGGTTACTCCCGCCGACTCAACCACCTACCATCTCATCGCAAAAGGCGCCGGCGGAATCCAGGACGCCACCGCTCGCGTGACCGTCAACCGCGCACCCGCGCCGCCGCCAACAACAGTTTCCAATGCCACAGAACAGGAACTCTTCGCGCAAAACGTGAAGGACATTTACTTCGATTACGACAAGTACGATGTGCGCGCGGCCGAGCAAGGCTCCTTGCAGCACGACGCACAGTTCCTGCAACAGCATCCCAACATTCGATTCACCATCGAGGGACACTGCGACGAGCGCGGCTCGACCGAATATAACCTGGCCCTGGGCACCAATCGCGCCGACGCGGTGAAGAATGCCCTCATCCAGGCTGGAGTGACCGGCGATCGTATCAAGACCTTCAGCTACGGCAAAGAGAAACCGTTCTGCACCGAGTCGAACGAAAGCTGCTGGCAGCAAAACCGCCGCGGACACTTCGTGTACGAAAAATAAACTGAGGAAGTGGAGGGACGGGCGTCTCGCCCGTCCTCGCTTTCTGGCAAGTTACGAAGAAAACTCGAAGGTTGATTTTGTTTTTGAAGGGCGCGGACCTTGTTTTGAAGGGGCGGAGCTTCAGCCGCGCCCTAAGTGTGCCAAACAGACGGCGGCTTTACAGAGTGCTGAAAAACTCGATTTTGTTCTTGCTTTTGGGTGGCGCAGCGGTTCACCGCTGCGATAAACGGCTTGTTTTCACCGACGGCTTTAGCCGCTGAGGGCGACTGCGGCGCGGCAGCCGCCCGTACTTTCTCGTGGTTTCGCCCGCTGGACTGTTCAGCGGCTTTTGACATCCAATAGGTTAATTATGAAATCGAATCGCATTCTGCTTGTTCTCGCTTTGTTCCTCACGATCTGGATCACTCCCGCCTACGGCGCCAGCAAGGAAATCATCGAACTGCAAACCCAGGTCACCCAGTTGCAGCAGCAGATGACCACGATGATGCGGTCCTTTGATGAGCGCATGGGTGTCATGAAGAATCTGCTCGAGCACAACACCGACGCCGCCAACAAAGTAAGCGCCGCAATCGGCGAGCTGCAAACTTCCGTCAACAAACAACAGCAGGATCGCGCCGCACAGGTCGACCAGATCTCCGGGCAGATTCAGGCGCTGAACGACACCATGGACGAGCTCAAAGTCCGCCTCGCCAAGCTGAGCAAGCAGTTCGAGGACATGCAAACGGCGCAGCAGTCCATGGCTGCACAGCAGGCGCAAGCGCAGCAGCAGGCCCAGGCAATCGCTCAGGCCCCTCCGCCCGACGTGCTCTACAACAACGCCCTGCGCGACTACAACGGCGGGAAGAACGATCTCGCAGCCCAGGGATTCAACGACTACATCAAGTTCTACCCGAACACCGACCTGTCCGGGAACGCATATTTCTATCTAGCCGAAATTCAGTTCAAGGCCGGCGATTACCAGAACGCGGTCGCGAGCTATGATCTGGTCCTGCAGAATTTTCCCGGCGGTAACAAGGCTGCCGCCGCGCAGCTCAAGAAGGGATTCGCGCTCCTCGAACTCGGAAAGGAAAACGAGGGCACGCAAGAATTGAAGCACGTCATCCAGCGCTATCCCCGCACGAACGAAGCCACGCAGGCACGAGAGAGATTAAGGAAGCTAGGCCTGGCGGCGCAGAAAAGCCGGTAGCCGCGTGCTGCAGCTCTTGCCCGTGGAGAGAGCCGGACGTCCCCGCCCAGCTGAACCCTTCCACCTCCCCGCCCGTTTATGGGTGAGCTTCGCCCTTCGGCACCATCACTCCGCCTTCAATCTTCGGGATACCGAAGTGCCCGCCCAGATGCGAGAGGTCGACCGGACTGATGGACCCGGAAACCGCAATAAAGTCGACCTCGGTCGCCTTGGCCAGGAGAACCGCAACGTTACTGATCGCGTTATTCTCCAGGCGCATCCAGATATCGGTTACTCCTTGGCCTCCCTCCTTCTCAGTGTTCATAACCTGTTTCCAGCCCGCCGCGCGGTACTCCTCTTTCACGGAGCTCAGGGCCGCGAGATCGTACATCCCGGCCCCAGAAAACCTGTAGCTGTGCACCGAAATCCCATTCACGCCCGCGATCACGCGGCGAAGGTCCTCGTTGTCGCGATCTAGCTTCGACGCCATTACCAACATGGAGTGATCCAGGGCGAACTCGGTTTTCGACGACGCTTTTTGGCGCAAGGCCTCAACACCCCGAGGGACCCACTCCTGCTGCTGCGCCTCGGTCAATTTGACTGCAGATACGGCGATCAGAAAGACAAAACCAATGGCGGACAACTTCATAGCGCACCTCAATGGTAGGCCCCAATATTTGTAAGAAACGGTCAGACGGGAGCCCGGGCCAACCCGTGAACCAGAACCCCAGATCGATAAGAACCCGGCGTATGAAAATTAGTTGTACGAACCCGCGACTACGCTGTCAGACAACGTCGGCGGCCGTAGCCTTCTCTGCCACGCCGCTGGGCCGCAGCGTGACCCAGTCGGTCTGCACGCGGTCCCATCCCTGAATCAGGAAGCCGTACGATTCGAATAGCTGCCGGATCTGCGGCCGCTGCCAACCTGCAATCTCCTCCAGAATCGGCACCAGCGTGGCCAGGGCGTTGTCGCCGAGCACCGTCCGCTTGGCGATCTGCGCTACCAGCTTCGATTCTGACACGGCAATGGTGAAGCCATCGCGACGGTTCACGTGCAGCATGACGTGAATGTCCGAACTGCCGTCGCCCACGTAAACCACATGGTCTGCCGGAATGCCGAGCTGTTCTTCGAGTTGATCCAGCCGCGTGACTTTTCCGTAGCCGGCCGTCGCTCGCACCAGGCTTTCGATCTCACCCGATGCTTTGTACTTGAACTCGGTGCCAAAGATGTGGTCCTCCGGCACGATCCCCTCCAGCGCCGACTGGATTACCTCTACCGGCGCCGCCGAGAGCACGTAGAAATCAAAGTGAAATCCGTCGATCCGACGGTCGAGTATCTCGTAAATCTGCTTAATGTTTTCCTTGAGGCGAATGCGCTTGCCCACCTCGAACAGGTCGTCGCGCCGGACGCGCGAATGGAACTCGGGATCATGTAAGAGTAAATAAGAAAGTTCGGCGCCTTGCTGAACCAGGTTCAGCTTCGCCATGCCCTTGGCCTTGCGCTCGAATTCCTTGACAGAAATGCCGAGCAGTTCGCTCAGCACGTAGCCCGTATCGTTAAAGGTCAACGTCTGATCGAAGTCGCTGGCAAACAGATAATGTTTACGAAAATTGCTCGTCATATCCTATATTAGATTCAATATCAGGTTAATTGAGTATTAAATTTACCTATCCTAATCATCACAATAACTTGCAGGTACAAACCGCCGCAGCGGCGGATATTGCCCGCTGCCAGCTTTCGGCGTAACCTGACCCTGTAATCATTATTTGTTAACGCACACGCATAGAAAGGCCTGCCATGCCGAAAAGTGCCAGCGATCATCTTCACAATGATGCCGACCGCGGAAAGGGTTCCCAGGAACCAGACGAACGCGGCCAAAGCGGCAACAACTCCATGAAAGACCAGCTTGGGCACCGTAACCCCGACCCCATGGTGGACGGCGCCGATACCGATTTCCCTGAGCCCGGCCACAGCCCCGAGCACTCCTTCGAAGGGGAGTTCAAGAAAAAGAAAACTGTCTAGTGGAGGGCCGCCTGTCGCAGCGCTCTACTGCAGCTCTTCCATGCACTTCGCCAGCACTTCCCGGCTCGGCCGCGTCACCGATTCCGGCAATGTCGCCAGCGGTTGGTCCGTAACGTTAAGCATGTCAATAAAGCTCGGCGCCTTGGCATTGATGTAGAACACGCCAGTCAGCACTTCACCTTTCGCATGCGATTCCATTAACCGCGTCACCGCCTGAACCTTGTCCGTCGGATCGTACTCCTGCTCCAGCTTCCGCAGCCGCAGGCTTGATCCGTCGTGCATGGTAACTTCAAGCGTCGTCCCATGATCGTAGTCAACGTTGATTTCCTCAAAAGACGGCACAAAGCTTACTTCGTGCAGTGGCTCGTCATGAGCCTGCATGTATTTGTAGGATTTGGTCGAGCCCTCGTGGTCGTTGAAGGTCACGCACGGCGAAACCACGTCCAGCATCACCGTGCCGTTGTGCGCGATGGCGGCCTTGAGCATGGTGTGAAGCTGTCGCTTGTCGCCGGAGAACGAGCGGCCCACAAACGTCGCTCCCAACTGAATAGCCATGGCGCAGGTATCAACCGGAGGAAGGTCGTTCACCACGCCACTTTTCAGCGTTGATCCTAAGTCGGCGGTCGCGGAGAACTGTCCTTTCGTCAGACCGTAACAACCGTTGTCTTCGATGATGTAGATGATCGGCAGGTTGCGCCGCATCAGGTGAATAAATTGCCCGGCGCCGATCGAAACCGTGTCGCCGTCGCCCGTGACACCGAGCGTGATCAGGTTCTTGTTCGCCAGCATCGCTCCCGTCGCCACCGAAGGCATGCGGCCATGCACGGAGTTGAAGCTATGCGAGCGGTTCATGAAGTAAGCCGGGCTCTTCGACGAGCAGCCGATGCCGCTGAACTTCGCGACGCGCTCGGGCTGCACTCCCATTTCATACATCGCGTCAATGATGCGTTCGGAAATCGCGTTATGCCCGCAACCGGCGCAGAGCGTAGTCTTCCCGCCACGATAGTCGACCACTTGCAGTCCAATGCGGTTAATCTTTGGAGCAGCAGGAGGAGTAGGAGTTGTAGCCGGCGTGTTAGTAGGTGTGTTCCCCATGTTACTTGCCCTCCATTATCACGAGTTCGTCGGTCACGGAATGCGCGTCGATGGGCAATCCGTGGATATGGCAAATCGAGCGCAAACGCGGCGTCAATTCCGGCTTGATGTCGAGCTTGAGCAGGCTAGCCATCTGCCCGTCGCGATTTTGTTCCACCACATACACGCGCTCGTGCCGCTCAATGAAGTCGTGAACCTCGCGCGTAAACGGGTACGACCGCACGCGAAGATAATCCGTTTCCAGTTTGTGATCCTTCGACAATTGATCGCGCGATTCGATGATCGCCCAGTGCGACGTGCCATAAGCAATAATGCCGATCTTCGCCTTGCCGCCGCCCGCCAATTCCGGTCGCGGTACGAACGACCGGGCGGTCTCGAACTTCTTGTTGATCCGTTCCATGTTGCGTTCGTAATCGTCAGGACGCTCGCTGTACTGCGCCTTCTCATTGTGTCCGCTGCCGCGCGCAAAATAAGCCGCTAAGGGATGATCCGTGCCCGGCAGCGTGCGATAGCCGATGCCATCGCCATCCACATCTTTGTAGCGGGCAAAACTGCCAACCTTCTCAAGATCGGCCTTGCTCAAAACTTTTCCGCGATCAATCGGCTTCTCGGGATAAGGAAACGGATCCGACATCCAGTTATTCATCCCCAGGTCGAGGTCCGACATGACGAACACCGGCGTCTGGAAATGCTCGGCCAAGTCAAAAGCCTCTTGCGCCATGGTGAAGCACTCGCTGGCAGAACTTGGAAACAGCATGATGTGCTTGGTGTCGCCGTGGCTCAGAAATGCCGTCGAGAGCACGTCGCCTTGGGCAGTGCGTGTGGGTAAGCCGGTCGATGGCCCGACCCGCTGAATGTTCCAGATCACCGCAGGAACTTCCACGTAATACGCCAGCCCCGTAAACTCCGCCATCAGCGAGATGCCTGGACCGGCGGTAGCAGTCATCGCGCGCGCCCCCGCCCACGCCGCCCCGATCACCATGCCAATCGCTGCCAGTTCGTCTTCCGCTTGCACGATGGCAAAGGTCGCCTTGCCATCCGGCCCGACGCGGTATTCCTTCATGTAATCAATCATCGTCTCGACCAGCGAGGACGATGGCGTGATCGGGTACCAGGTCACCACCGTGCAACCGGCAAACATGCATCCCATGGCCGCGGCAGAATTGCCGTCGATGATGATCTTCCCCTTCGTCTTGTCCATGCGCTGGATGTAGAACGGATCGCGCTTCTTCAGGTTAGCGGTGGCATAGTCGTGCCCCGCCTTGGCAGCCGCCAGGTTCAAGGTTGCCGCTTTCGCTTTCTTCGCGAACTGCTTGCGGATCGCCTTCTCCACCTCGGCAAAATCAATTTCCAGCAATTGCGCCGCGACCCCGACGTAGATCATGTTCTTGATCAGCTTGCGCAGCTTCGCTTCCGCACCCACCGTAGCCGCCAGCTTGTCGTAAGGCACCGAGTAATAAATCAAATCGTCGCGCACCTTATCCAGCGCCAGCGGCTCGTCGTAGAGCACGGAAGCGCCTGCCCCGAGCGTCTTCACATCGTCCTGCGCCGTCTCCGCATTCATCGCGATAAGCAGGTCGATCTCCTTCTTGCGTGCGATGTAGCCATCTTTACTGGCGCGGATCGTGAACCAGGTCGGCAGCCCCGCAATGTTCGAAGGAAACAGATTCTTCCCCGAAATCGGCACGCCCATCTGAAAAATGCTGCGCATCAGAACCGTGTTGGAACTCTGCGACCCCGAACCATTCACGGTCGCAACCTGAATACTCATGTCATTGACGACACGCCTTTGCCCCATTTGGCCGGACAATTCCTGGGGCACGACATCGGTAGTGGCCATCCCTGTGCCTTTCTGGTCTACACCCAACAAATTTTGTTAACCGGGCAAACCCCGTCGCCCTGAAGTCTAGCGGAGTGAAGAGTGAAAACGCTTCATTATACCCGTTCGAAAGCAGCGGACGTAACCAGAACAGCAATAGGCGTGGACCGCCGGCTGCCCCACTCATTCGCGTTCTTTGCGAATGTGTGGGCGGGCCGCCCAGCTTCACTTCCTCACCTTCAACTCGTCTCGCAGTAAACACTCTAGACTTCCCTGCGCTGGGCCGCGTGCCAAATCGTGCTGACAGTAATGCGCTGGTCCTGCACGCGGTACAAGACGATATACGGCGTGCTTCCGATGACTAACTCTCGGATTCCAGGCTCGGCCCCTGCCCGACCCAGGCGGGGATGATTTCTCAGGGCTTCGACCATGGCAACAATCCGCGTGGCCAGCCGTTCCGCCGCCTCCGGTTTGTCGCGGGCCACGTAATCGCGAATTTCCCGCAGGCGGGTTCGTGCCAAAGCAGACCAGACGATCTCTACCGGCACAGCGCCTCGTCATCATGTTCTTCGCCACAGGCGCACTTCGGAACCGGCAACTCGCGATCGGTCCCCCATGACAGCAGCCACGCCTTCATGTCCTCATTCTTGACGTAGTGTCCCGATTTGACCTGGCGATCCGCCTGCCGAACCTCGGCCAGCATTCTTTCCTGATCGGCGACGTAAGATTCCACGGCATCCGCGATCAGAAAATTCGAACTGCGCCCCGAGGCCTTCGCCAGCTTCGCCAGCCGTTTCTTGGTTTCCGGCTTCAGCCGGATGCTAAGCGTTGCGCTCCGTGTGTTTGCCATGAACACATTCTAGCACAGCGGGTAGCCAAGCCCATTGGACCCGATCGTTGCGAGTGAGCGGACTCTGGAACTAAAGATGCCGGGGAACAGCTCTCGCACGCCTCCCGAGTACCACGGCGTAATTGTGGCGCATCCGCGATGCCGCTTCGGCGATAATGGAGCGAGGCGGGAAAAACCGGTTTGCCGCCTGCGAGGCTGGAACGCGGCTGCGGCTCAACCAAGCCGTGCTCTGAACCAAGTCCGACCCACGGGAGATGGAATGACAGGCACCTCTAAACGCGATCCCCCCGGCAACAGCGCCGTCGTTGGCGCGAAAAACGTCGGCGCGAAAAACCTTGGCGCACAAAACTGCAAAGTGGCTCTCCTTGGCTTCGGGACGGTCGGAAGTTCCGTGGCCAGAATTCTCTGCGAGCGGTCGAACACCCACCTGCGCCTGACGCACGTCCTCAATCGCAACGTGGCGCGGAAAAAAGTGGACTGGCTTCCGTCCTCCGTGCAGTGGACGGAGAATATCGACGATGTTCTATCTTCCGACGTGGATATTGTGGTCGAGGTGATGGGCGGCCTTCAGCCCACGGAGGACTGGATCCGGCGCGCGCTCCAGTCGGGCAAATCCGTGGTCACCGCCAACAAGCAGTTGATCGCGCACTGCGGCCCCGAGTTACTCAACCTGGCGCGGCAGATGAAACAGAAAATCGTTTTTGGTGCGTCGGTCGCGGGCGGCGTGCCGGTGATTTCCGGGTTGCATGAGGGATTGGCCGGCGATGAACTGTTCAAGATCCGCGGCATCCTCAACGGCACCTGCAACTACATTCTCAGCCAGATCGAGACGAACGGCATTCCCTTCGCCACCGCTCTCCGCGAGGCGCAGAAGCTGGGCTTCGCCGAGGCCGATCCCACGGAAGACATCGAAGGCCTGGACGCGCGGGCCAAGCTCGCCATCCTGGCGCGCGTCGGACTGCACTGCAACGTCAGGCCCGAGAGCATCGTGGCGCGCTCGATTGCACCGATCGACTCGGTCGATTTTGAATACGCGAACCAGTTGGGTTGCACGATTCGCCAGATTTCCTGGGCCGAGTTGAGAGCAGAGGCGAAAGGTGATCTCTTGTTCGCCGCGGTCCAGCCCGCGCTGGTCGAACTCTCCTCCCCTCTGGCGCGCGTCGAAGGCAGCCAAAATCTGGTGGTGGCAACCGGAACCTACGGTGGCGAGACCGTCTTTGGAGGCCACGGCGCAGGCGGCAATCCAACCGCCGTCGCGGTTGTGTCCGACATTTTGGCCATCGCTCGCTCCAAGCAAGCCGGCATGAGTTACGCCGGACAGCCGGCGGAGAAAACGCCCACCGTCACCGCCGATTTCACCGCCAAGCACTATCTGCGCTTTCTGGTGAAGGACCGGCCGGGCATCATCGCCAGCCTCGCCACCATTCTCTCCCACTGCGGCATCAACATCGACTCGGTGCTGCAGAAACCGGACTGCCCGAAATCACACCTGCCCTTTCTGATTACGCTGGAGGAATGCAAGGCGTCGCTGGTGGAGCAGGCATTACAGCAGATCAACTCGCTGGATTTCCTGGTGCAGCCCTGTCTGCATTTGCCGATTCTGTAGGCAGAGAAACTAAGCTTCCACCTGGAAGAACTGCGCCATGTTGCGGAATTTCTTGTAGCGGGCTTCCAGCAAATCGGCGACAGGCAGTTGCTTCACTGCGGCCAGATTCTGCTGCAGTGCGGCATCCAGCAACGCCGCTGCCTGCGCATGGTCGGTATGCGCGCCTCCGGGAGGCTCCGGAATAATGCCGTCAATGCAGCCGAGTTCGCGTAAATCTTCCGCGGTAATCTTCATCGCCTCCGCCGCCAGATCTTTCTTGCTGGCATCGCGCCACATGATCGACGCGCAACCCTCCGGCGAAATCACCGAGTACACCGAATTTTCCAGCATCAGCACGCGGTCGGCCACGGCAATCGCCAGCGCCCCGCCGCTGCCGCCGACGCCAATCACGGTCGCCACGATCGGCACTTCCAGCCGCGCCATCTCCAGCAGGTTGCGCGCGATGGCTTCTCCCTGACCACGCTCTTCGGCGTGCAGTCCGGGATACGCGCCGTCGGTATCTACAAACGTAAAAATCGGCCGCTTGAATTTCTCCGCAATCTTCATCACCCGCAGCGCTTTTCGATATCCTTCCGGGTGGGGCATGCCAAAATTTCGATACACGCGCTGTTTCGCGTCGCGCGCTTTCTGTTGGCCCACAACGATGACTTCCGCGCCGTGAAAGCGAGCCATCCCGCAAACAATCGCCGGATCGTCGCGGAAGCCGCGATCGCCGTGAATTTCGCTCCAGTCGGTGAAAATGCGCTCGATATAATCCAGCGTGTACGGACGCTGCGGATGGCGCGCCAGTTCCGTGCGCTCCCACGCGTTCAGCTGCGAAGAAATCTCGCGGCGAAGGTCGTTCACCCTCCCGTGCAATTGCTGCACTTGGCGGAGCGTTTCCGCGTTCTGCCCTTCCAGCGACTGCAGCCGCGTGATCTGCCCCTCGATTTTTGCCAGTTCTTTCTGCGCCTTCAGTCCGGAATCCATTTTGATGACGTTCTCATTCTTTCGCGTATGATGCGCTTCCACGATCGAAAGCATAAAGTCCGTACCGGCGATGGCGGCATTCTCCGCGCCATTTTTCGCGGCGCGATTTGACTTCTCTGCCCGCTTTATTTTCGCTCGTTTCATCGGCCGCATCGGTTAAAACTTGCCAGTGGTTAGCCGGGCGCCACGCCCGTCGCTCCACCATGTTACTCATCAACTGATGACGCGCACGCTGCCGCGCCCGCACAACTCTTCCACACGGCCCAGGAAACTACGGTCCGGCATCACATTATAGCCTTCGGCTTCCATCACCACCATGAAATCGCCTTCCCGCTCCACGTCGAAGAGCACCTTCGCCTCGCCCCTGCGCTCGCTAAATAACGCCTGCAGCGCATCAACCGTGCTCCCGGTCGCGCTCCCCAGCGGAATCCGAATCCGGAGCGCCTTCGGCAACGGCACGCGAGCTTCGTCCAGCGGAATGATGTCATTGGCGGTGATCTTCGGATTGGCGCCTTCTTCAATGCGCACCCCGCCGCGAATCAGCACCGGAACCTCAAGCTTCACCTTATCCGCAAGTTTCCTGTAGGCCTCGGGAAAGACCAGCAGTTCCACCTTTCCCCACATGTCTTCAAGCGCAGCTTGCGCCCACAACTCGCCCCTTCGTGACTTTGCGACCCGAAGCCCCGAGATCAAACCCGCCGTCGTGATGTTCTCATCCTTGGCGGTGGACTTCTTCATGCCGCCAATATCTAGCGTTGAGAGCGCGTTCAGGTCGGCAAGCTTTTCCTTGTACTTTTCCATCGGATGCCCCGTAATGAAAAACCCGAGGATTTCTTTCTCCGCCGACAACCGCGTCTGTTCATCCCAGTCCGGCACGTTGGGGAGCGCGTCGGTCGCCGCCTGCGCCGCTTCATCCGCAAACACGCCAAACAGCCCGTGCTGTCCCGACTCCGCGTCCCGCTGCGCTTTCTGCGCCTGTTCGATCGCCGAGTCGAGCGCCTGCATGAGCTGCGCCCGGCGCCCGAAACCATCCATGGCCCCGCTCTTGATCAGCGACTCCAACACGCGCTTGTTAAGCAGCCGCAGGTCCACCTCTTCGCAGAATTCGTAAAACGACCGGAAATTTCGGCCCAACTTCTTCCGCCCCGCGACAATTGACTCGATCGCATTTCCGCCAACGTTCTTCACCGCGGCCAGCCCGAACCGGATCGCCTGCTCGTGAGGCGTAAAATTCGCATCGCTGACGTTGATATCCGGAGGCTCGACCGCAATTCCCATTTCGCGGCATTCGTTGATGTACTTCACCACGTCATCCGTGCTGCCCGTCACCGATGTCAGCAGCGCCGCCATGAAGTCGATCGGATGATGCGTCTTCAAGTAAGCCGTGTGATACGCCAGCAGCGCATACGCCGCCGAGTGCGATTTATTGAACCCGTAACCGGCAAATTGCGCCATCAGATCGAAAATCTTTTCGATCTTCTTCGGCGGATAGCCGCGCTGCGTCGCTCCCTGCACAAAGCGCTCGCGCTGCGCCGCCATTTCCTCGGGCTTTTTCTTTCCCATCGCGCGGCGCAGCAGATCGGCTTCTCCCAGGGAGTAGCCCGCGAGTTTGTTGGCCGCTTGCATTACCTGTTCCTGATAGACGAAGACGCCGAGCG
>Ga0224558_1003696_pt1 | contig 12500 bp, 9 predicted proteins | sample 714S32024metaG_FD_180682 | JGI IMG/M metagenome (GOLD analysis project Ga0224558, IMG submission 180682) | Peat soil microbial communities from Stordalen Mire, Sweden - 717 S3 20-24 | ecosystem: Environmental > Terrestrial > Soil > Wetlands > Peat | place: Sweden: Norrbotten County, Stordalen... | reverse complement strand
TGTCCCAGACCGTCAAACTCTCCTCGCCCGCCACATCCGAATTCTGGGAAATTCCCGTCCTCTATGAGGACGCCCATCTCCTGGCGCTTGACAAGCCGGCGGGCCTGCCCGTCTCACCGGACCGCTCCGACCCGGCCCGGCCCAGCTTGATGACGTTGCTGCACCAGGGCATTGAGCGCCAGGCGCCATGGGCCAGGGAGCGGTCCCTGGCTTACCTGATGAACGCGCACCGCCTCGATCCCGCCGCCAGCGGCGTCCTGCTTCTGGCCAGGGACAAGCCCACCCTCATCGCCCTGGCCGCCCTCTTCGGGACCGAATCCCCCTCCCAAGTCTATGTGGCGTTGGTCCGCGGTTCTGTCAATCAAAGCACTTTCGCCTGCGACGCCAAACTGGCCCCCCACCCGCTGCGCCCAGGACACCTCCGCGTCGATCCCCAAAACGGCAAGCGTTCCCGCACCGAATTTGCCGTTCGTGAAACCTTCTCATCGGGCTGCCTGCTGCTGGAATGCCGGCCGATGACCGCGCGCCCCCATCAAATCCGCGCCCATCTCAAGCACCTGCGCCTGCCCGTTGTCGGCGACGATCAATACGGGGGCGCGCCCCTCTGGCTGTCCACCCTCAAACCCGCCTATCATCTCAAGCCCGGCCGCGCCGAACGCCCCCTGATCTCGCGCCCCGCGCTGCACGCCGAACAACTCCTGTTCCAGCGCCCCGGCGCCGGCGACACGGTGAAAATCCAGGCGCCCTGGCCCAAGGACCTGACAGTATCAGTCAAATATCTGCGCCGCTGGTCCCCGGCCGGTTGACACGGAGCAGGCATTGAGCAACAGTTGTTTTATGCAGGTGATATTGAGCAAGGAGCTCGAAGCTTCCATAGCCGAAAAGGTTCAGAATGGCGGCTACGCCAACGCTGACGAAGTGGTGCGGGAAGCCTTGCGTGATTTGAAGGCCAAGGATGATCCGCCGAAGTTGACAGTCAAGAATTGGCGGAATTGCTGCTGGCCGCCGTGCGTGGACCGCCTCGGCCCCTCACCGCGGAACATTTTGAGCAACTTCGCTCCCGTGCCCGAGGGCAGGCGAACGCATGATCCGGACGGATTGGCCGGGCGGATGTTTTTTGGGACGACTTGCTAAAACAAGTTGACTGGTATCGGCAAAAGGCCGGTCCGGAAGTGGCGGAAGGAGACGTCAACACCGTTGAAGCCACGCTGCAAACACTGGCAGACAACCCCGGACTCGGACGTCCCCGCTTCCCACGCTGGCGGGAATTGGCAGGCATCGGTGATTTCTAGTGCTTTAATGACCCTGTTCGTCGGCAGGGGATGAACGGGGTGTTGCCCGCGGAACACGCAGAATGACGCAGATTTTAACCACGGCTCCGGGCCATTGAACCCGCACCGCTTCGGACGTCAATTCAGATATTTTGCGGCGAAAACCGCGCCTGCTGCCCCCGGCGCGCCCAAGCGTTTTACGTGGTTCCGAGGACTCGCAGCCTTTCGTGTTTGCTCTTGCTCGGTCGAGATGGTTGCTGCTGGCGCGACGGACAGAGAACAATGACGGAAAGAGGCGCAAAACGCGCTTTACGAGGGCCGGTCGACTTGATATTCTCCGACCATGAAGATTCTCGACTCAAAAACCTGTTTGCGGAATCGCAACCAACCGTTGGAGGAATAATGGAAACCTATACCCTTGTCGTTTTGGTCGCACTGTTCGTTGGAGTCACGGGCATCATTGCTGTGCTGGAACGATGGCGGAGAACTGAATTGACGCGGTTCGAGCAGCTTCAAAAAACGCTCGCCGCAATACATTCCAGCAACGAAATGCAATTTGTCGGATTAACGGAAGCGGTTTCGCAGCTTCGGGCTGCGGTTGATAAAGTTTGATTGCAGGGATCGGAATGCCCGGCGTTGCTAATACTTTCGCGCCGAAGCGTGGCGCAGGCGGGCGTGATTCCTTTCAGCCGCCCTTTCAGGGCTTGGGGAAACGGCGCCGGCCAACCCAGGGCGTCGCTCGCCGACTCGCTTTTGCCCTGGGCTATTTTCTTTCGCCCCGCCGGGGCTGCCGAGAGGATGGCGTCACGGCTTCGCGCACGAGTCCAATTAACCAGCCCGCGCGCCAGCGTCTTCCCAGTGGTTTGTTGCTCTGCGGCTCCGCGGCTTACGCACTTTGCGTTATTCTTGCCGCGCTGGGTATTTCCGTTAAATCCGCTTCGTAACTGTTTGATATTCAACCCTTTCAGGGTTGTGGAACTTAAACGCAGCCACCCAGGGTAGGCCCTCTAGGAATCGGGCCAACCGCTGGGCTGAACGATGCAATCCCTTTGGGATCGAAAAGCAGGCAAAACAAGACCTGCTCACGCCAAGCGGAGTGAACAAATTATTGGCTGCCGGCTTCGCGGGCTGCCAAGGCCAAAATGAGAGGCGAGAATCTGGCTCACCCTCATCCCCCGTCGCCTGGCTATGGAGGGCAGGTCCGCCGTCCTGGTTATGGCGGGGCAAGCCTTAACCCGCATATTTCGCGCTGCGAAATATGCGGGTGAATCCTCTCCCCCAGCCGGAACGATTCGTTTGATATTGGGAGCGCGACCAGCCCGCACTCCCCAAACCAACTGAATCGTTCCGGCCTGGGAGAGGAAATGTTCCTCTCCGCGCCAGGAGTTGCGTTGCGTTTTTCTTCGCTCTTCTGCGTAATCTGCGCAATCTGCGGGCAAAAAAACCTTGCCATCCCTCCCTGGTGTGTTACATTACGCACGCAGGCTTGTTCTTTGAAAGGCTGTTGGCGCGGCCCGTTCCTGCACCGGGCGGCGTGCGTGGCGTGAACCGTCACGCCCGCTTTGCGCCGCAAGCCATTTTTTCCCGCCTGGCGGGCGGCGGGCGTTTCGAATCCGTGTCCATCCGTGGTTAAAAAATTACGGTAAATTACGGTAAATTACGGTAGTTTTGTTGCGGCGCAAGCGGGCTTGCGGGCGCGGTCGCCATATTCGCAAATTTCATTTCCAACGAATACGACGATTTAAAACGTCCAATCCTTTGGGCAAATGAATGATTCTATGGGAGCTGCAATTCCCGGTGATGTTCGTTTTTCATTGCTCTAACGAGCGCCGCCTGCGAAACCCGCATCGGGCCGGTCGCCAGAGTCGGCATCGTGTAGGTCAGGAGTTGGGAGTCGTAGTAGGTTGGATCGCGCTGAGGCAGAACAAAAGGCTTGCCGCATCGCCCATCAGCGCCGACATAGGCCAGGTGAGGACGACTGAACAACGGACTCATGCGTTTGGTGCTGAACACGACCCAGCGGCTGTTCGAAGACCAACTCAGCCAGGATTCGCATTCGGGCGAGCTGATTTCAACCTTGCGCCAGGCAAATTCGGCGCCATTTCCTCCTCTATGGAGGTCAATTTCATACAAGTCGCTGTCCGGATCGTACGTCGGCCAGCAACCATAAGCGGTTCCACAGAAGAAAAGCCACCGGCCATCCGGGCTCAAGCGTGGCAGGGCAATACTCAGCCCCAAAGTGTGCGCGGATAGCACCAATTCCGGCGTGCCCCAGCGGTCTTTGGCAACATCGTACGCGATGCGCATCAAGTCGTACTTGATTTGAGGGTAGGCGTCTTCGATTGTGTTGGTCGCCACAGCCAGCGGGCTGGGCGCGCAACAGTAATAGAGGTATGTGCCATCGGCCGACCATGCCGGGGACCCCGCCAATTTGCTGTTGTCCGCCGCCGGGATTCTCTTGACCGCGCCAGAATCCAGATGGAAATAGCCGAGCCAGCTTTCACTTTCGATAATGTCGCGCATGTCATTTAACCTGGCCGTGTGCAGCAGCAGATGCGGCTTGCTGAACTCGGAGGCCACAATCGGCGCCTTGGGATGCCAGGCCGGGAAACTCACCGTGCCTAGGATGGTTTCGACAGTGCCGTTGTTGATCACCAACAACTGATTGCTGAAAATGAGGCTGCGAATGGCAATGGTGGCCGTGTTGGGGTCATTGTTGCGCAACGTATGGCAATGGCAGCACCCGCCGTTGAATCGCTGATTGTCGAGAATCGAAGTCTCTTCGAAGGTCTGCAACTGGCGCTGATAGAGTCCCATCGTGGACCATGTGCTGTGGGCTGGGTGGATCTTCCGGTAGATGAGAACGGGATCGATGGTTTCGGCGGCAATCCGGTTGGTGATGGTTTGGAATCGTTTCCAGCGCGCGTCGGCTCCCTTGATCCAGATATCCAGCCGCAGGGAGTGACCTGCGTTGCTGGCGAGCAATTGACTCCACGCCTTGCCCGGGAACTGGATGATTGGAGTGCTTGAGGTTACCTCCACGGGCCGTCCAGCGTCGGCTTCCAGGCGGACGCGATAGGCTGAGCCTGGTTCCCGGATCTGAAAGTTGAGGGGGGCAATGTTGGGCGGGATGATTAAGTCGCTATAATCGGGTTGAATCCGGGGCGCAGGCGCATCGAGTGGCGCCTCATCGGCGCCGGAAACAACGGAAGCTGTCGTCGCTGCCGCCGCGGCAATCAGAAGGGCAAGCCGGGCGATTCGCCAGAGGGTGATATTTCGGCGGCTTGATCGAGCAAGCTTAGGGATGGCACAGATAATATAGGAAATAACTATTGGCATATTTCGACCTTAATTGGTTCCAAGTGGCTTTTGCATCGTGTCCGTTGGCCTCATAGGCTTGTAAGATTTGATCCAGGCGCTGAACCAAATCGGGATTGAACCTGGCCTTGATTTCGAGTGCAGGTACTCGCTGCTCACGGCTGAAGACAAGGAGCGCTTCCTCCCACAGCGGAGAAACCTCGTATCCAGGGAAGTCCTGGACCCTTTTCAGGGTTTGAGCAAAGGCGGGCAGGTTCTTCGACAGAAGGCGATGCGTCATGCGGTATTCGAAAGCCATGCGGTTTTGCGGGCAGGCGTTCAAGAGCAGTCCTAATAGATCATCCGTGGGAAAGGGCGGCCCCACCACATCGCGCTTGACCATAATATTTCTCAGACGCGTTATTTCCTTGTCGGTGCGCAGCGAAGGATCGGCTTCGAGGCGACGCAGGTAATCCCGCGCCCATTGTGCGTGGAACGGAACCTTCGTCAACGCGTTGAGGTAGATCCGGGCGGTGGGAAGGTTGCCGACTGCCAGGTTGGCTGTAACCAACTGGCGCAACAGCAAGGGTCTTTCGCCCGAGAGTTCGACATTATCCGCCAGACTGTGCAAGGCCATGTTCACAAGACCCAAATCCAGGCAGAGTCCGCTCATATTGACGCACAACAAGTCGTCAGGGCTGTCCATCTCGGGCAACTGACGCGTGAGGCGGCCCAGATGAAACGCCGCCTGGGCGGCGGCGCAAGCGGCAAAAGGGTCATGCACCGGATGCCGGGCAGTCTCTTCGAGCACTTTCGACCACATTTCATGACAGGCGTAATAGTCCACCGCCAGGAGCGTCTTGAAATGCTGATCATGGGCGGCGAAGTAAACACCGACGGTAATCGCGCCGGCCAACACCGTTTTCGCGATCCAGCCCCCGCGCCATGCCCAATCGAAACAACCCACGTCCTCGGATTGTGTCTTGCCTGCTTCTCTCGATTCCCGGCGGAGCTTTTTGCTTTCCGCCGGCTTGATTTCGGGCCGCAATACTGATTCCGCCTCTGTGTCAGCACCAGCCTTCCGCGCCCTCCATTTCCGCCAAGCGTCTCTTGCCAATGCTCCCAGCCCGAGCGTCGGCAGCAGGCAATACAGCGCGCCAAATGGAACCAATCCGCGCGGTTGCTTCATCAAGTGGACTTGTGCCACGGGCCACAGGGTGGCAAGAACTTCCTCCGGTGCGAGACCGAAGATCAACCAACCTTCCACCAGCGGAAGGGTCACACCTAATGCCAAAGCGCCAACGCTCATCCGCCATCCCCCGCTCCGTCGCCATTCAAAAAGGGCTGCCGTAAGGGTAAAAACTGCTTCAGCACCGGCCGCAACCGGGTAGAGCAAGGCCAAGCCCAAAACCAAACCTGCCCAGCGAAGCCCCGGCCGGTCCGCTGGGAGCAACGTGAACAAGCCGAGCGCCGCCAGCGCCAGTGTCAAGTCCATGACTCCTTGAGCCTCGCAGCCATAGCGAACGTAAATTCCAAAGAACAGCAACGGCGCGGTAAACCCCAACACGTCGGGGGCGGGCAGGTCCAGCGCCTTGACGCATCTCCGTGCAGACACATAAATGATCCCGCTTTGCAGGGTCAGCAACAATGCGCCAAACCACGGAAGGAACAGCGATTGCATGAGGAGTGAAGACACGTAATAGGCCGCCCCGCCTGGCCGAGCCAGGGACTCCCGGGCAAAGTCCAAACCCCAATAGAACGCCGGGAAATCCGGAATCACACCTCCGCCGTGATAAATCAAACCGACATCCACACCCTGCCATAGAACGACGAAGATCGCTGCCAATCCGACCGCGCTTGGGAAGATGCCTCTCCAGTGCGCATGGGCGTGTGCATTGCGGTCGCATCTAAACATTCGACATTTTGGTTTCTTTTCGACAGCACTGGAGCGCCGCGAATTGCGCCGGTATCTTAACGGCACGCCCATCCGAACTCCGGACTGCCGCGCTCACGATCATGCAGTCCATTCCCCCGGCCGCCCCAAACGCACGGTTCTGTCCATGCAAGGGATTTTAGCTCTCCTGCCCCTCCCCAGTCAACGCCCAATGTCGAGCGTTCTAATGATCTGAAAACTTTGGCCTTTGATCGGCCTGGGCGGCCCGGTAGGCTATCGCTTGCGGGAACCATAAGATCGCGGACTTGCCGCGGGCAACCTATGAAACTGATAAAAGTCGGCGCCGGAGTGTTGAACCAGACCCCGTTGGATTGGGAGGGGAATCGAAGGCGGATTCTGACCGCCATCGCGCAGGCACGGCAGGAAGGGGTGAGCCTGCTTTGCCTGCCGGAACTGTGTTTGACTGGCTACGGGTGCGAAGACGCCTTCCATAGCGCCAACACGGCGCGGATGGCGTGGCTGGCCCTGCAAGAGGTGTTGCCGGCCACCCGCGGGATGGTCGTCTCCTTTGGATTGCCGGTGCTGCATCAAAACGGCCTCTTCAACTGCGCCTGCCTGGCGGCCGACGGGGTCATCGCGGGATTTGTGGCCAAGCGGTTTCTGGCGGGAGACGGCATCCATTATGAACCGCGCTGGTTCAAGCCGTGGCCGGCCGGAGCGCGGAGCGAGGCGCTGATCGACGGTCGAAGTTATCCCATTGGCGACCTGTCGTTCCGTTGCGGGGACGTGCGGATAGGGTTTGAGATATGCGAGGACGCGTGGGTGGCCAACCGGCCTGGAGCGGCGCTGGCGCTCAAAGGGGTGGACTTCATCCTCAATCCCAGCGCGAGCCATTTCGCGTTTGGGAAGGTGGAAGTGCGCAAGCGCTTCGCGCTGGAGGGATCGCGGGCTTTTGGGGCCATTTACGTGTACGCCAACCTGCTGGGCAACGAGGCCGGCCGGGCGATTTACGACGGCGGAGCGCTCGTCGCGGCGGGGGGCAAGCTGGTGGCGGCCGGGCCGCGCTTCAGCTTCCAAGAGACGCAGGTGACGACGGCGGTGGTGGATGTCGAGGCCATTCGGATGAGCCAGGCGCGGACGGCCAGTTTCCAACCGCAAATCACCGGAGTGGACGGCAGCCGGGTCCAGGTGCCGTTTGTTTTTCCGCAGGCGCGCCTGGAAGCGCCCAAGATCGCGGCGCCGGCATGGGAAAGCGGTCCTTGCGTCAAAGAAGAGGAATTCGCCCGGGCGGAAGCGCTGGGTCTGTTTGATTACCTGAGAAAATCGCGGTCGAACGGCTTTGTCGTTTCCCTCAGCGGCGGGGCCGATTCGGCGTCGATCTCGTGTCTGGCGCATCTGATGGTGGCGCTGGGAGTGCAAGAACTGGGCGCGGAGCAATTCACCGGCCAGCTGGCGTACGTGCCGGGGTTGGGACACGAAGCGGACGTGAAGGCGTTGACGGGCAAGCTGCTGACAACGGCGTATCAAAGCGCGGACAACAGCGGGACAGTCACGCGAGCGGCGGCGCGGGCGGTGGCGGAGGCGCTTGGGTCCACTCATTACGAATGGACGATCGGGACGGTGGTGCGGGAGTACGTGGAAATCGTGGAGAAAGCCATGGGCATCCGGATCAATTGGCAGGAACACGACGTGCCGTTGCAAAACATCCAGGCGCGCGCCCGCTCGCCTGGCATCTGGCTGGTGGCCAATTTGAAAAACGCGTTGCTGCTGGCGACCAGCAACCGCTCGGAGGCGGCCGTGGGCTACGCGACGATGGATGGCGACACCAGCGGCGGACTCAGCCCGCTGGCCGGGATCAACAAAGCCTGGTTGCGCCAGTGGCTGCGATGGTTGGAAACCAAGGGGTTGGAGGGCCTCTATCCGATTCCCGCGCTGGCCGCCGTCAATGAGCAGGCGCCGACGGCCGAGCTGCGTCCCGCCACATGCAAGCAGACTGACGAAGAGGACTTGATGCCTTACGAGGTGCTCGATGCGATAGAGCGGGCGGCGATACGGGACCGCCTTTCGCCGGTGGAGGTGTTCGAGGTGCTCACGCTGGAGTATCCGCGGGAAACGCCCAAGCAACTGGCCTTTTGGATCAACCGGTTCTTCAAGCTGTGGAGCCGCAACCAGTGGAAGCGCGAACGTTACGCCCCCTCCTTCCATTTGGATGATGAGAACCTGGACCCCAAGACTTGGTGCCGCTTCCCGATTTTATCCGGCGGTTTTGAGGCCGAATTGAGCGAACTGAATAAACGGGCCGGCGCGGCCAAGGCGCAAGCGGACGCTCAATGAGCGATGGGAGCAAATCAGCTTTTGTAGCGCAGACTTCCAAGTCCGCTGTGCCGCCGATTTCCAAATCGGTCCGCCGCGCAAAGTCATTGCCGGAGCAGGCTTGGAAGCCCGCGGCACAGCAGACTTGGAAGTCTGCGCTACGGCTAAAGGCCGCGACAAAAGCTGATTTGCGCCCATGAGCGATGTTCCCGTCACCCCACCCGGCGCGTTCGGGCCAGCCTTGACGGACCCGATACCCCTGTGCGTCGATTTGGACGGCACGGTGGTCAATACGGATTGTTCCTGGAGAAGCGCGGCGCAACTGCTGTCGCGCGATTTCTTAACGTTCGTCAGGCTGGCGGCCGGAGGGTGGAGGGGGCGCGCGTGGCTCAAGAGGGAAATAGGCCGGCGAGTCCGCCTCCCCGTCGAACTGCTGCCGTACAACAGCGAAGTCATTTCGCTGATCAACCGGGAGAGAGCCGCCGGGCGCAAAGTCCTCCTTGTGACGGCTTCGGACCAGTCGGTGGCGGACGCCGTGGGGGCGCATTTGAATTTATTTGACGAGTTGATCGGCAGCGACGGGACGACCCATCTCAAGGGGAAGGCCAAAGCGGCATTGCTGGAGAAAAAGTTCGGGAGCGGCCGGTTCGATTACGTTGGGGATTCCCGCGCGGATGTGCCGGTATGGGAAGCGGCCCGGCACGCTTACCTGGTGCGGCCGTCAGCGGCGGTGCGGGCGCGGATGGCGGGGCGGGCGTCCACGACAACCGTTGTCAGGGCCGAGGCCGATGCTGTCAACGTTCTGGGAGTGGCCGTCAGCCCGATTAACATGGGAATCGCGCTGGAACGGATCACGGGGGCGTTGGCGAGAAAGGAGAAGGGTTATATTTGCGTGACAGGGGTGCATGGGGTGTCCGAAGCGCAGTCGGACCCCGGGTTCCGAGCCATCCTCAACGGGGCGTTTCTTTGCACGCCCGACGGCATGCCGCTGGTCTGGGTGGGGCGTTGGCAGGGGCAGAGGCAGATGGCCCGGGTGTATGGGCCGGACTTGATGCTGGCCACGATGAAGGCCTCCGAACAGAAGGGTTGGCGGCATTTCTTTTACGGGGGAGCCAACGGAACGGCGGAGGCGTTGAGGCGGAGGCTGCTGGAGCGGCATCCAAAGTTGGAGATCGTGGGAACGCATGAGCCGCCATTCCGCCCGTTGACCGCGCCGGAAGAGGAGCGGCTCAAAGAGGAGATTGGGCTGGCCCGGCCGGACGTGATGTGGATTGGGTTGAGCACACCCAAACAAGAGCGGTTCATGGCCGCGCATCTGGAGAAGTTGGAAGTGACGCTTATGATCGGAGTGGGCGCGGCGTTCGATATACACGCGGGCAAGGCGCGGCAGGCGCCGGCATGGATGCGCCGCTCCGGGCTGGAATGGCTGTTCCGGCTGGTCTCGGAGCCGCGCCGTCTTTGGAAGCGTTATTTGAAGAACAACCCGTTGTTCGTCTGGCGCATATTCTGTCAATTCACGGGGCTGAGAAAATACCCATTCCCGGATAAAAGAAATCCCATCCGTGCCATCCGTGAAATCCTTGGTTAACTCCGTTTTTACTGTCCATCCCCCCGGCAGGCCGGAAGCGGGGCCAGCGCTCCGCGCAAAGCGGACCTGTCCTCCGTAGCGCTCCGTGCGAAGGAGGATAAACAGCCGCGACAACCGGGGCATGGCGTGGTTCAAACGGGTTCGCCAGCCAAACGCCCCGATCCGCGGCGTTTCAAAGAACAAACCGCCCTCAGCCGCTGCCCGCAACAATACCACATAACTTACATTGTGCAACATAAATCTTCCATTTGGGATGCGGTCCAGCCCGGCTTCGATGCGAAATGTCATAATTCTCGAACTGACCCCAGGCCCTTGCTTAAAATTAAAAAACATTTGGATTAAAGTTTTTCCGGCTCCGAGCCTTGGCGGTTCTTCTTGATTGCAGTCACTATATCGTCCACGTACGCGCTCTTTTTTGACAGTGTTTTTAATGGGACGACGGAGTTTTCGGACGGCCGTGGGGGGGCATCCCGCATAATCACATATCTCATTGACAGAACGCCAATTTTCGGCCAAGTATCTTGTGGCGAAAGGAATGAGGCGTCGCGGGTGAACGTTTGCCGATCTGGCCGGACGCCGCAAAGGCGATGGGCAAAAGATCGAGACGGCCCGTTGTCTCCGCAAGCAAACAATCATGACCTTGCGCTGGATTGTCCAGCACTTGAACAGGGATGCGGCCGGTTCCCTGGCAAACCTGCGGCGACGGGACAAGCGACACGGGAACGCGCAGGGCTGCTCTAAGGTTACTGTAAGTTGTTGATAGACAAGCAATTGCTTGCCAATGAAAATTGGCGCATCGCAAAAGTTTTGGAAAAAGTTGACGGACCTTGGCTAACGTCCTCTCGTTGTGTGTTTTCCAACTTCCGCCGGGCAGTTTTGCTTGTTGCTAAACAGCATTTTACAGATAAACAAACAGCGTTTGCAACCGACTTTAGAGCAGCCCTGGGCGCTCGCCGGCCATCGAGTTTTCGGCATTGACATCGGAAAAGGAGCGACGGTATTGGAATTCAAATGGGCCGGTTGTCGCTGGCGATTTCGGACCATTCTCTTTGGGGGATTCGTCCGAGGCTTTCCAAAGAGCTGCAACTGCTACCGGATCAAGCAATCGCTATTCATCCATGGAGGCCCGGCAACAAACCTGCTTCTGGCGCTAATCGCATGGAAGCTTCTTTGGTTGGATGAAAGCCTGGAGCCAGGCCCGATCGCCGGCTTCGAGCTAATGAGAACGATTCTCTTGTGCAATTGTATACTGCTGGCCGCCAGTTTGTGGCCGCATCGGGGGAGTTCCGCGCTCGGCAAAATCCCGAACGACGCCCTGTTGTTGTGGCAGACTTGGCGGCAGGACAGCGCAAAAATTGCGGCCGCATTTTTCTACCGCTACCTTCTCGAGGCGGAGGAATGCCGTCTTGATCGAAGATTCGCGGATGCCCGGAAATGGATTGCCGACGGGCTGCGCGCCTTTCCCGGCAACCATTGGCTGGCATTCAGCGCGGCCACAACTCTCATTTTCGAGGACAAACTGGAGGAAGGTCGGACTGCCCTCCGAGCCTTGCTGACCGTGCTTGCAGATGCCCCCGACGTCTTCCCTTCTCTGCTTAACAATCTTGCCTGCGTGGACGCGTTGTTGGGCCAGCCTGAGTTGTTGCCCGAAGCCGACGATTTTTCCCGTCGGGCGCTCGAAAGCGTGCCATGGAACGTTAATTTCAAAGGCACGCGGGGCATCGACTTCGTCGAACTGGGAAAACATGAGGAAGGCATTGCTCTGCTGGAGGAAGCGCTGCGCAGCCATCCTGAAAAATGGGGTAAAGCAATCAACGCATGTTACCTCGGAGTTGCCGCGGCCCGGCGCGGTTACACATCCGAAAGCCGTTGTTACTTTGCGATGGCCCCGCAAGTTCGACCCGCACTGTCCTCGCTTGCGTCGCGAGAAGGAATCAGAAGCCCCCAATTGAAACGTCACGCTAAGTAAACCTCACCAACTTTGGGCGTCATCAAGTTGGCTCCAGGTTCTGTTTCGCCGCGGAACGTCCGCCAGAGTGTCGTTTTCGGAGATTTTCAGATTAAATTGCCGGAAGCGATGTCTGGCGCCTGGCAATCGCGCTGCATTGCGGGTCAAGGCCAAGTCGTTTCCACAGAT
>Ga0224558_1003693_pt1 | contig 12503 bp, 6 predicted proteins | sample 714S32024metaG_FD_180682 | JGI IMG/M metagenome (GOLD analysis project Ga0224558, IMG submission 180682) | Peat soil microbial communities from Stordalen Mire, Sweden - 717 S3 20-24 | ecosystem: Environmental > Terrestrial > Soil > Wetlands > Peat | place: Sweden: Norrbotten County, Stordalen... | reverse complement strand
CTGCTGCCGACGTTCTCGCCGGTGAGAGCCACGTCGCCCGTCGTGGGAATCGCTGTCACCCCCGGCGGAACAGGAGCCTGGATGGCCGAGCGGAACGGCACTGTCCTCAACTTCGGCACCGCGACCGATCGCGGCTCGCTCATGGGCGTGCCGACCACCTCATACGTCGTCTCCATCGCCGCGGTGCTGATGCCGCCCCCCACGACTCTCGCCTACGACCTCGCCGAGGCCAACGGCAGGGTCGTGGCGGTCGGTAAAGCCGCCTACTACGGATCTGCTTTCGGCAAGCACCTGGTCGCGCCCATCATCGAGCTGGTGTCCACTCCTGATCGCAAGGGTTACTGGCTGATTGGCGCCGACGGCAGCGTGTACCCGTTCGGGGATGCGGAGTACGAGGGCGGTGCCGGCGGCAGGCTGCGGCGGGACCCGGTCGTGGCCGCCGCGACGACTCCGGACGGCGCCGGGTACTGGCTCGTCACCGTTACCGGCGGGGTCATGGCCTTTGGCGACGCCAGAAACTACGGCTCGATCAGATCACCGATCACGGGCCACGTCGTAGCGATCGTGGCCACCACCGACGGCAAGGGATATTGGATCGCCTGCAGCACCCGAGGCGTCTTCAACTTCGGTGATGCCAGGTTTTACGGCTCGGCGAGGCCGGGCAACGTCCGACAGCTGATAGTCGCCATGGCGGCGATGCCCGACGGGGGCGGATACTGGCTCGCCGAAGCAAACGGGAACGTGCTCCGCTTTGGCGACGCGATGCACCTGGCGACGTTCTATCCGGCGAGAGTCACGTCGCCCGTCGTGGGTCTCGCCGTCACGCCCGACGGCACGGGAGACTGGATGGCCGAACAGAACGGCACCGTCCTCAACTTCGGCACCGCGGCTGCCCACGGCACGCTCAAGGGCCGAGCGGCGAGCTCGCCAGTCACCTCCATCGCCGCCATGCCCGTTTCGGTCTCAGCGCTGCAGTACCCGCACGGCAGCTTCGGCTACGACATCAACTGGCCCCAATGCGCCGCATCAGGGTCGTCTCAGACCGTGCCTCTCCCCGGCCCGACGTCTTATCCTTCGGGGACCATCGACTACACCGTCGCCGTCGTCGGCGTCGACGGATGGGCCGTCGGCAAGTACAACCCGTGCCTGCAGGCCGAGGTCCGATGGGCCGCAAAGTCCCAGGAGACCGGCGGCGCACCCTACGACCTCTACATGTTCCTCAACTCGCCGTCGTCGTACGACACGATCGACCAACAAGGACCCGCGGGGACGTGCTCGCAGCTCTCCGCCGCCGCTCAGCCGGGCTGTCTCGCCTACAACTACGGCTACAACGCGGCTCAGGCCGCGGTGGAGTACGCGAACTCCCAAAGTGGGTCGTCACCGGTGTGGTGGCTCGACGTCGAGAACGACCTCTGCGGCCAGTACTGGTCGTGCAACCAAGCGTTGAACTCTGCCACGATCCAGGGTGCGCTCGACTTCCTGCACGCAGAGAAGCTCACAGCCGGGATCTACTCGACCTCGGTCCAGTATCAAGGAATCACCGGCGGCTACGTGCCGTCGGGCCCGCAGATCCCCATCTGGGTCGCAGGCGCCTACTGGACCTCACCGCCGTATCCGTCGAGCTACGGCTACTACCCTCCCTCCGCGCTCGCACCGTATTGCAGCGCGAAGTATGCGTTCGCCGGCGGCGACACGTGGCTCTTACAGGAAACCCCCGGCCCGAACAACTATCCCTTCGACCCCGACTACGCCTGCTGATGTTGGGGCGCAGAGACGCGAGATCGAAGAGTCAGTGGAAACCGGAGGACGCGAAGCGTCGAGCCTCGCCTAGTGGCGCGCACCAACACGACCACCTCCGCAGAAGACGGCTGCTGCCGCCGTGATCGCCTCTTCGACATCACCTTTCTGGTAGGCATTGGCGAGCTGGGCACCGCCTCGAAAGCCGCTGGCTTTGCCAAATATGGGAAACCTCGTAGCGGTCCGGTGGACGGTGACGATCGTGCCGTCGTGTCCTTTCACGGTGAAGCTGTTGGTTCCGACTGACTCAACCGTGCAGGCCGCAGCGGGGGGCGTCCCACGTCCGAACGAGCCGCCACCGAAGCCGATGGAGACGCTAGGGCCGACGTGCTCCCCTGCGTGCTCCAAGCAGTCTCCAAGGCTTTTCACAGGTGAGTGCCTTAGCTTGACAGCGCGCCCGTCGGCCGCGTCCGGTCTCACAGAATCCGCTCTCATCCGCCCGGTGTCGGAGACGGTCTTGCGGGTTGACCGAAATGACCCGGCGGGCGCACCAACCGAGGGAGGAACGATGCCGGTTCCAATGAGTGGCAGGCGGGCCAACTTCCTGGACGTCATCGCTCACGGCAGGCGTACCTTACGCCGTCGATGTCCCAGCGCCGCACACGCCGGAACCGATCGATAGTTGCGACCCGATCTCACGCCTGGATTGGCAAGCCCGGGCCGCCTGTCGGGGTATGGGATCCGATCTCTTGTTTCCGCCGAGCGGCAACGCGCTCGGTCTTGCTACGCGGATCTGCGCACGGTGTCCTGTCTTAGAAGAGTGCCGCACTACCGCGCTTGACGACCCGTCACTCTACGGAGTCTGGGCCCGCACGTTCGTAGGGGGAGCGTCGTCATCTGCGAAGTGAAGAAGGACTCGCGAGTGCCCGTGACGTTCCTGGGATTCCGCCTTGACGGGCCCGCCTTGATCGGCGAGCTGGACCTACTTGTCATCCCGTCTCTTAGCGAGGGCACTCCGCTGGTCCTGCTCGAGGGGTCGCCGCTGGCGTTCCGGTTGTCGCCACCACTGTCGGCGGTATCCCTGAGCAGGTCAGTGACGGGATCGAGGCCTTGTTGGTGCCGCCCGGCGACGACAGGGCACTGGCGGATGGCTGCCGACGCATCTTGGCTGACCGGGCGTTCGGGGCCAGGCTTGCCGCCGCCGCCGCCGATCGGCTGGGGCAAGCCGATCCCGAGAGCGCGGTCAACGCCGTAGCGGCCCTCTACGCTCATGCGCTTCGGGCACAGCCGGTGCCGGCGGAGACACTATGAGCACCTCCGCCGGGGAGAGCTCAGCAGCGAGCGACCCTGGTGGGCTCGTCATCCGCGCGGCGAGGGCAGACGATATCGACCGGGTGCTGGACCTGCTGACGCACCATGACCAGCCGCGGGCGGTCCTTGAGCCTTGGTATGAACACGACCCGGCCTACGGACCGGAGCTGTCGTCGCTGGAGGAGACGAACGGCCGGCTGGTGGCGCACCTGCGGATCTACCCGCGCCAGCTACGCCTGGGGGCGGCAGCACGATGAGGGTCGCTGGCGTCGGCAACGTCATCACGGCCCGGGAGGCTGGGAGACACTAGGGCACGCGGACCGGTTGCTGCGTGCCGCTGTGAGACGCGTCAGCAGTGAAGCCGCAACCGCGTTGTCCGCGTTGTCCGCCGCTTTCCTCACGGCTGCCCTGCGAGAGGTCATCGGTTGACCGTCCTGTCAACCCGTTCCGGTGCGGAGCGGGCGACCGCTCGGCGAGTTCGCACTGTTGTCAGAGCATTGTTCGCCTCGACAGGGCTGGTCCTGGTACTCGACGCCATCTCGGCCCGCGTCTATGCAGGTGGTTCCGACAGGGCGACCGCGATCCTCGAGGGTCAAGCCGTGGGCAGCGGCAACGTGTTGCTACACGGTTGGATCCTGACCCACGACTCATTCTGGACGATCGACGCCTTCTTCTACGCCCTGGCAGTGCGTGTCGGTGGGCTTCGGACTGGCCTCCTCAACTTGGAACCAGCTCTAGCAGTCGCGATCGCCGTCGTGGTCGGTGCGCTTGTCGCCAGCCGGGGGCACCGGGGAGGTGCAGCGATTGCCGGAGCGGCCACTGCCGTCGTGTTGCTCGCGTTTCCCACCAATGCGATGGCTCCTTCCTGCTCGGTGGCCCGGACCACGTCAGTACGGCCGCCTTGGCTCTTCTTGCATTCGTCGGACTGAGGCAGGACCGCTTCGACTGGAGATGGGCGGCGGCGCTCGCCGCGCTCGCCTTCGGAATGCTCGGCGACCTCTTGATGGTCGCTTACGGCATCGCGCCGGTGCTCGGCGCGGGCGTCGTTTCCATGTTGCGAAAGCGAGAGTGGCGGTCGGGCATCGCGGCGGTGACTGCGTCCGCCGCAGCAATCATCGCAAGCGAGATTGTCAGTTGGCTCGCCCGAGCGATGGGCGCGTTTAAGTCTGTTGACGGGGTGTCCTTCGCGACTTCTGCCCAGATGCTCGTGAACCTGAGACACGTGTTGAGCTACGGGGCAGGTCTCGTCGGTTTCACCTACGGCTTCGACGCCGGGCGGGTCCCGACCGTCCTGCAGGACGTTCACGTCCTAGGCGCTCTTCTGATTGTCGCCTGCGCGTTGGTGGCAGTGGCGAACCTGGTGAGGGGCGTCGTCCGCGGCCGCCGAGAGGAGTTCGGGCCCCAGATGGGAGCCGAGCGTCGGTGGCTCGACGACGCGCTGGTCATCGCGATGGTCGGTTCTGTCGCGACCTTCGTCGTCCTGGCCGTCAGCGGGGTGCCTGGAGCCCGCTATCTCGTCGCAACGATCGTGTTCGCCAGCGTGCTCAGCGGCCGGATCGTCGCCCAGGCGTGGCAGCGGCTGCGACCGGGTCGCATGACCCGAGGGATCTGCGTCGTCGGCGTCGCGGTCTCGTTGTGCTTTGTCGCGAGTCTTGGCTACACCCTTGCCCAGCCCGTCGCGGCCCAGAGTGCGTCGACGCTCGCCTCCTGGCTCGAGGCGCATCATCTTCGAAACGGCGTCGGCGGATACTGGGCATCGAGCATCACCACCGTCGAGAGCAGGGGTGCGATCACGGTGCGACCGGTGTGGGCGAACCCGGATGGCGAGCTTGGCTGGTACATGAAGCTGTCCTCTGCCAGCTGGTACGCGGGTCAGCAGTTCCAGTTTCTCGTTTACGAGACGCCTGTTTACCAAGGCGTCGACAGTGCCTCGGCGGTCAGGACCTGGGGCCCTCCGGCGCACACTTACGTCGTCGGTGGCTACCACGTGCTTGTGTGGTCCAACACCTTCAGCGTCGCACCGTTTCCACCGCCGCAGGATCAGGCTCAGCCGGCGGGCGGTCCGTCCGGCACATGATCGCGAGCCATGCACAGACAACGGCACTCCCGTGTCGGGATCATCGATCCTCTCATCGTGGGAAATTCGTGGTCCTTCTATCGCCACCTCGGACTGCAGAGTGGGCATCCGCACGCGCCAGCTCCGTCGATGCCTTCCAGGTCGAGACCGGCGTCCAGTTGCTGACTCCGGCCAGATGCCAGTGCAAGCGGGACAATAGATCCGCAGTTCGCATTGGGCGCCAAGACCTGCTGGTGCCAGTCTCTGTGGCGAACTCGTACCACTGGGGACACTCAATGAGGGGCCTCATCCTGCATCCGGGTGGCACAACGCCAATCCACCTGAGAGGTAGGCCGCACGCGTTGCTCCCTCTCCATGCGGGCGCGAGGCTTGTTGTTCGCGCGCTTGCTGCGGGCCGCGTTGGCCGACGACGAGACACGTGTCGCAGACAATGGCGTTGGTCGTGATTGGAGGTGTCACATGCGTAGGTCACTCATAGGCGGCCTGCTCGTGGTAGCAGCAACTTCTCTGCCACTCCTGGTTAGCTTTGCTTCGGCGGTCGGCGCGAGTTCGCGAGCCGCGCCGTCGATCGGAACACAACTCGCCGAGCTGAAGGGTTCCAACACCGTTGCCGACGATTCGTTCGGCTTCTCGGTGGCGATCTCGGGCACGACCGTCGTCGTGGGTGCTCCCGGCCACGCCGAGAATGCCGGCCGGGCGTACGTGTTCACCAAGACGGCGGGCGTCTGGGAACAGACGGCCGAGCTGAAGGGCTCCGACACCACCGCCCATGATGGGTTCGGCGACTCGGTGGCCATCTCGGGTACGGACATCGTCGTGGGTGCGCCCGGCCACGCCTTCGGTACCGGCGGGGGCCGGGCTTACGTGTTCACCAAGACCTCAATCGGCTGGAAACAAGCCGCTGAGTTGAAGAGTTCCGACACCGTCGTTGGCGATGAGTTCGGCTTCTCGGTGGCTATTTCGGGAACGACTGCCATCGTGGGTGCACTCGGCCACGCCGGCGGGGGCCGGGCGTACGTGTTCACCAAGAGGGTGGCCGTCTGGAAACAAACGGCCGAGTTGAAGGGCTCCGACACCGTCGCTGGCGACTGGTTCGGCATATCGGTGGCCATTTCGGGCACGACCGTCCTCGTCGGAGCCGACGGCCACGCCTTCGTCGCCGGCAGGGCGTATGTGTTCACCAAGAGGGCGACCGTCTGGAAACAAACGGCCGAGTTGAAGGGCGCCGACACCGTCGCTGGCGACGACTTCGGCGGCTCGGTGGCCATCTCGGGCTCGACTGTCGTCGTCGGTGCATTTAGCCGCGACAACTCTGCCGGCCGAACGTACGTGTTCACCAAGACGGCTTCCGGCTGGATACAAACGGCAGAGCTGAAGGGCTTCGACACTGTAGCCGGCGACGAGTTCGGCTTCCCGGTTGTGATTTCGGGCACGACCGTCGTTGTCGGTGCCTGCGGCCACGCCAGGAATGCGGGCCGAGTGGACGTGTTCACGAAGACGGCGGGCGTCTGGAAAGAGAAGGCCGAACTGAAGGGCTCCGACACCGTGGGCGTCCTCGGCTACTCGGTGGCCATCTCGGGCACGACCGTCGTCGTGGGAGCATACGACAGGGCGTACGTGTTCACCAAGACTGCATCCGGCTGGGACCAGGTCGCCGAGTTGGAGGGCTCCGACAGCGTTCCCGACGACGACTTCGGCGACTCCGTGGCCATATCGGGCACGACCGCCATCGTGGGTGAGAACAACTACCCGAACTATCCCGGCCGGGCGTACGTGTTCACCAAGACTGCATCCGGCTGGGACCAGGTCGCCGAGTTGGAGGGCTCCGACAGCGTTCCCGACGACGACTTCGGCGACTCCGTGGCCATATCGGGCACGACCGCCATCGTCGGAGCCGACGAGGCCGCTTATCGTGATGCGGGCCGAGCGTACGTCTTCGCCAAGACAGCGTCCGGCTGGGAACAGACGGCCGAGCTGAAGGGATCCGATACAGTCGGCAAGGACCAGTTCGGCTGGTCGGTGGCCATTTCGGGAACGACTGCCATCGTGGGTGCGCTGAACCACGCCAACGGTGCCGGCAGGGCGTACGTGTTCACCAAGACGGCGGGCGTCTGGAAACAAACGGCCGAGCTGAAGGGCTCAGACACCGTGGCCTACGACAGCTTCGGCTGGTCGGTGGCCGTCTCGGGCACCATGGCTGTCGTGGGTGCAAATACCCAAGTCGGCGGGGGTCGGGCATACGTGTTCACCAAGAGGGCGGCCGTCTGGAAACAAACGGCCGAGCTGAAGGGCTCAGACACCGTGGCCTTCGACGACTTCGGCACCTCGGTGGCCATCTCTGGCATGACTGCGATCGTGGGTGCAGACAACCACGCCAACGGTGCCGGCACTGCATACGTGTTCACGAAGACGGCGTCCGGCTGGAAGCAAGTCGCCGAGCTGAAGGGCTCAGACACCGTGGCCTTCGACGACTTCGGCGGCTCGGTAGCTATTTCGGGCACGACTGCCGTTGTGGGTGAATCCGACAAGGCGTACGTGTTCATTAGGACCGCCACTGGCTGGAAGCAAGCCGCTGAGTTGAAGGGTTCCGACACCGTCGTTGGCGATGAGTTCGGCTTCTCGGTGGCTATTTCGGGAACGACTGCCATCGTGGGTGCACTCGGCCACGCCGGCGGGGGCCGGGCGTACGTGTTCGAGGCGTAACAGAGGAGCGGCAGCCGCACCTACCCAACCGGGCCTAAAGCTAAGCCCTGATCCACCGAAAGGCATTGGCCGATCATCTGTCCGGCGCTGAACCCGCTGGGATGGGCTGGATGGTGCAGCCAGAACCCCCCTCGCCTGATCCACACCGTGGCATCCCCAGGCTCGACAGCTCTCTTGACAGTGGTGCACGACCCCCGGTTGCCTTGCGAGGGAAGCCAGGGGGCCGTGCACCTCGTCGTCCTGGTCGAGATGCTCCAGGAGACGCTCGTCGATGGAGTCCAGGTACGCGAGAAGATGTCACTCACGGGCTACTTCTAAGAGGGGCTGGACAGCGGCTGGTTCGGGCGCGAGACTCCCAGTTCCACAACTCAGTGAGACATTGGGGGGAAGACGAATGAAGTTAGAACGAGGCTTAATGAAGGTCGCCCTACCTGCGATTCTCGCCGTAGGGCTGGTCGCGGCGATCGGCAGCCCTGCGGAAGCAGGGGCAAAGCCGAAGGCAACGACGACTCTCTACGTTGCGCCCCTCAGGGGCCGAGCGAAGCTTCCAACGGTTTGCGCGACCGCGAAGTTCAGCAACATCAACGCCGCCATCAAGGCGGCCGCCGTCGGTGACACTGTCATGGTCTGCCCGGGAACCTACAGAGGTTCGGCGTCCATCACGGTCAAGTCCAAAGCCGGGAACATCAAGATCACAAGTGGCGCCCTCATTGAGACCAGGATTCGCCTCGTCGGCATGCCAGGGGCGGTCATCAATGCCACAGGGCTCGTCAATGCCATCACGGTCTTCGGACCGGGTGCCGCGGGCGCCAGCGTTCGTGGATTCACCGCCGAGGATGCGATCGGTGAGGGGATCCTCGCCGCGGGTACTGACGGGGTCACGATCTCGAACAACACCGTCGTGTACAACGACAACGGCACCCCGAAGAGCCCCTGGCCCTTCTGCGCAGCCAATGGAAACGTCCCGGGGGACTGTGGTGAGGGCTTGGGCGTCCTCACCACATCGGACTCGAAGATCCTGGACAACACCATCGAGTTCAACTCGGGTGGCATCTTGATGTCCGACGATCTCGGCCCGACGAGTCACGACACGATCGAGGGCAACCTCGTCGAGGACAACGAGTCCGACTGCGGCATCACCATCGTCGGGCACAACGCGGGCGGCGCCAGCGCGAAGGGCGTCCCGCAGCCGAGCATGGGGGGCGTCTACGACAATCTCGTCACCGGCAATGCGGTTCTCAGCAACGGCACGACAGGCGAAGGTGGCGGCATCCTGTTGGCGGGCGCCGCCTCCTACAACAACACCATCACCGACAACGAGATCGCCGGAAATGGCCTGGCCGGTGTGACGGTCCATGAGCACGGCGTCGATGCCCTGAGCGGAGACGTCATCAGCGGCAACTGGTTTGGAACGAACGACATCACCGGCGACCCTGGTACGCCGGACCAGGTCACAACCGGCGTATTCGTCGAGCGTGACAGCCCGAAGTTTCCGACTGTCGACATCACCGTGAAGAACAACACGATCGCGTGGGATGTCATCGGCATCTACGACATCACAGGAGCAGGGGGCCTCACCCAGAGCGGCAACAAGTTCCTCCATGTCAAGGAGGGCGTGAAGCTGTGACCTGAGACCTGGCACATCGCCAGATGGTAAGGCTCCGCCCCCGCAGGAAGCCCGCTCACCGGGCAGAACTGCGGGGGCGGTCCGCGGCCGAGGCGCCGGTCGGGGCCGAGCTTCCCCCGACACGCGCTCTGGTCACCATTTCAAGCAAGCCTTCAAGGGCAGAACGACCCGCTCAAGGAGAACTTCGATGAGCACTCGGGCGGCGCGTGCGTGTGGCGCACACATGGCTTGCATCGGATCGGGCATCTGTCACCAACCGGCAACCCATACAGCGACGAGGCAGCAGCTCATCACTTGACGACGGTGAGGGTCTCCTTGGCCGAAGTCGAGCCCTTGAAGTTCGCGCTCCCGCCGTAGGTGGCGACGAGCTGGTAGGTGCCCGCCTTGAGCTTCTTGGCCAACAGCGTGCACGATCCCTTGCTCGACGAGAGCTTGATCGTGCACAGCGTCGTCGTGGATTCCTTGACCGTGACCGTCCCGGTCGGCATCGTGCCCGGGAATTGCGGAGAGACGTCGACCGACAGGTGCAGGACCTGCTCGTGTCCGTAGGTCACCTTTGTCGCAGACAGCTTGACGGCAGTCTTGGTTGTTGCCTTGGAGACCGTGAGGGTCTCCTTGACAGAAGCCGAACCGTGGAAGTCCGTGCTGCCTCCATAAGCGGCGACAAGGCCATAGGTGCCCACCGCAAGCTTCGTGGCCGACAGCGTGCACGATCCCTTGCCCGACGAAAGCGTGATCGTGCACAAAGCGGTGGGCCCGTTCTTGATGGCTACGGTCCCCGTGGGCGTGAGCCCCGGGGCGGTCACGGTCACGTGGAAGGTGGCCGAGCCCTCATCCCCGTAGGTGAGCGGGGTCCTGACATTGAGCGTCGTGGTCGTCGTCGCAGGGTGGACCGGGAAGCTCTGGGTGACCTGGGCGGCGGCACCGTAGTTGGTGTTTCCAGCCTGGTTGGCGTCGATGGTGCAAGTGCCCGCCCCGATGAAGCTCACCACCGAGCCCGACACGCTGCACACCGACGTCGTCGCGGAGCTGAAGGTGACCGGGTTGTCCGAGGCCCCACCCGTCGCCGTCACGGTGTAGGTGGCCCCGCCCATGGTCGCGCTGGAGGGCGCCGTCGAGGTGAAGGTGATCGTCTGGGAGCCCTGGCCCACCGGGAAGCTCTGGGTGACCTGGGCGGCGGCACCGTAGTTGGTGTTTCCAGCCTGGTTGGCGTCGATGGTGCAGGTGCCCGCCCCGATGAAGCTCACCACCGAGCCCGACACGCTGCACACCGACGTCGTCGCGGAGCTGAAGGTGACCGGGTTGCCCGAGGCCCCACCCGTCGCCGTCACGGTGTAGGTGGCCCCGCCCATGGTCGCGCTGGAGGGCGCCGTCGAGGTGAAGGTGATCGTCTGGGAGCCCTGGACGGTGACAGGGGAGGTCGTGGCTGAGTAAGGGGAAGTCCAGTTTCCAGCGCTTAAAGCGGCCACGGAGAACGAGTAGGCGTCGCTAGGGGTGAGGCCCATGACGGTTGTCGACGTGGTCGTCACGTAGATGGTCTGCTGATACGTTCCAGAGAGATACTCCTGTACGTAGTAGCCGACGATCGGGGTTCCGCCGTCGTCCGTCGGACTCTGCCACGACAGGTAGACCGAGTCGACGCCCGGTGTTGCGATTAGGTCGGTCGGCGTGCCCGGGGCAGTGACGTAGGTGTCGGAGAAACTCTGTCCGCTAGACGAGGAAGCGGAGGGAGCCGAGGGCATGGCGAGAATCGTGGTGCCAGCTTCGTTCGTCATTTCGATCTCGTTGCTGGCGTCCATGTCCGTGCTGTACCAGGCCGTACCGCTACTGCCGAAGTCCCCATAGATCTCCGTGCCCGAAAAGTAGGCGGTGCCGAAATCTGCCGGGGTCGACTGCTCGTTGTTTACGGTGGGGGCCTCTTCGATCCACTCCGCAGACGCCCCGGGAGTGAGGTAGTAGAAGTCGCCCTCGTAGAACCAGTTCTGAGTGACGTCCTGGATGTAGATCGTCCAATCATTATCTGAGGGGTCCGTTTCGAGAACGTATGCGACCATCTGGTCGCCCGGCTCAACCAGAGCAGGACTGCCGTTCTGGTAGGTGATCTCCAACTCGTTCGCTGGAAGCATCTCGATCCAGGCGTAATAGCTGGTGCTGCCGTTGCTGGTGTCCTGTGCAGTGCCGGTCTGAATCAGGGTCTGGTTGTTCAGGCCATCGACGCCCACCCACGTGCAGGAGTACAGCGCGGCCGTCGAGGGCTCGACGGCAGGCACAGTCCATGCGCCTGCAGCGCCTTCGATGTCGCTCCCAGCCCCGGCCAGCCCCGACCAGTTGGTGGACTCAGAGGCGTCGGTTAGGCGGCCCAACCGCGCCCGCCGCCCTTCTGGGTGACGCAGCTCGAAAGCCAAGTTCCCTGCTCTCGCCCCGGCCCTTAGGCGGGGAAGCTGGCCCTTGAGCCCTGCGACTCCTCTCGTAGGTACTGGTGAGGCGGTTGCTGAAGCAGCAGCTGCTGCTAGGCCGGTGGAAAGCAGCACGATGGCGACAATCAACAGGACCGCAACTGGCATCCGCGAGTGGCTTCCGCCTCTTATTGCTCCACGGCTAGCTTGTTCAGCGAAGCTCATCACTGTCCCCTTCCTTTCCCACTCCTACAGTCCGTCTCATGTCCGCGTCGAAGTCTGCCAGAGCCGCTCGTCGATGGAGTCCAGATAGACGACGAGGAAGTCGTTCATAGGTCCATCATGGCCGATCACTACGAGCCTGAGAAGTACTCCCTGCTGTCGCCCGTCGTCGTCAAGTGCTCGGGTTGTTCACGCGCGCGTCGACGTGGAGAACGACCGACGCAGACGGCACGGTCGCAAGGCGCCCGCACCGTCTGCTCGTGTCCCTCCGTGTCCCTAGGGAACACGTCGGCTCTTGGTGAGGCCTAAGTACCCCTCACCATAAATACAAGCACGTAACTACTATCACGTAAGTGTGGCCCTGCGGTAACGTACGGTGTCCCCAAGGAGGGGATGCTAATGCCCAGGAAGAGCCCCTACGTGCTGAAGT
>Ga0224558_1003689_pt1 | contig 12510 bp, 7 predicted proteins | sample 714S32024metaG_FD_180682 | JGI IMG/M metagenome (GOLD analysis project Ga0224558, IMG submission 180682) | Peat soil microbial communities from Stordalen Mire, Sweden - 717 S3 20-24 | ecosystem: Environmental > Terrestrial > Soil > Wetlands > Peat | place: Sweden: Norrbotten County, Stordalen... | reverse complement strand
CCTGCTCGCGGGTGACGCGGAAATCGATGGAAGCTTCCGGGAATGCGCGGTAGAAATAGCGCGCGGAGAACCAGACCGTGGCCGCCAGCAGGAGCAGGCAAACGGCCAGGAAGCGGAAGTCGGCGCGGCGGAGGCGTTCGGGCATAGGCGTTCGACCAATAAGGATACCGCGCGGGGCAGACCTCCAGGTCTGCCATTGGCGTTGAGATTACTGAGCGCATCCCTGACAGCGCGCGTCCACCCCAGAATGTCTTTGCTGGTCGGCTCTCCGGTTTGTCGATACGTCAATGTGGCCTGCTGCCCGAGCGCATCGCCCAGTTTCACGGAACGGCGTTTCCCAGGAGCAATCCGCGCCAACCGGCCGTCACGCTCGCCTGGCTCCACATCTAGGGGTCGCGCGTGACACGTCCAAGTGGGTAACTCCCGGATGCACCGTGACTCAGGACTTAACCTCCAGGCGATAACAGCACGGGTCAATTCTACGGGATGCCTAACCCAATCCGCAATCAGGCTGAGGAATCAGGGCAATGCCGCACGAGCCTCTCAAGCAGAACGGGGTAATAAAGGCAAGAGTGTTCGGCGATCGCTATCTCTTGGCCGCCAGTTCAGTCCCGGACAGGCGGGCGGCGGCTTTCCGCGCCTCCTGCTCGGTGAGGTGCAGGCTTAGCCGCGTCATCTCCTCGGAGTCCTTGCGATTCCAGGCGGCGCGCATCAGCCCGGAGTTGGAATGGCCGGGTCCCAGCAGGCAGTGGCCGGCCTCGTGCGCCACGGCATATCCCAGCAGGAGGTCGAACGCGATCCCGAACCCGGCGGCTTGCGCCCGGACGGCCGGTACGGACACGCTGGCGAACTGCCCGCCGTCCGCCGTAGCGAGCGTCTTTCCCAAATGCTGCACCCTGTCGCCGTTGGAACTGGGGAGCCCGGTGGGATTGATCCGCATCACGATCTGGTTGGCCTGCATCTCCCGTTCGCAAGCGGCGGCCGGGGGAACAGCCAGCGTTCCCCGGCAGTGGGCCCAGACGACCTGAATGCCCGCGTCGGCCAACGCCAGACCGGCGGTCTCGGTGAGGCGGGTGGTTTCTTTGGCGGAAAGGTCGGCGTAGTCGTAAAGCCCGATGACCAGCGTCTGCGCGGAGCAGGACGCCGAAGCTACAAAGAGGAACAATGGAAGAGTTTTTGTGAGGTTCATGGCCCCACTTTGGGGCGGATAACCTGGGACCTCCATGGCCAAGGGCGGAACCTTTACTGACTTGCATGTGAATCGTCGGCTCCCCGGAGAACCGATTGAAACAACAGCAGGTTAACGGGTCTGATTCCCCGTTGTAATGGGCGCCGAGCGGTGTTACAATTCGGTCCAGTCGGGAGGTGCGGCGGCATGGATCGCTCCACGGCAGAGCAGAATCCTGGCCCGAAGAAGCGGTTCGGCGTATTCGAGTACGACCCGCAGGCCCGCGAGCTCACCAAACACGGCGTCCGTCTGAAACTGCAGGAGCAGCCGGTCCAGATCCTGGCCGCTCTGCTTGAGCAGGCCGGCCAGATCGTTCCACGCGAAGAACTCCAACGGCGGCTGTGGCCCGACGGCACGTTCGTGGACTATGAGCAGAGCCTGAACAAGGCTGTCAACAAATTGCGCGAGGCCCTGGGCGACTCGACGGCCAACCCCATCTACATCGAAACTCTGGCCAGGCGTGGTTACCGATTCGTAGCGCCGGTCGAAGTGGATTCGCCCAAAGAAGCCCCGGCCCAGGAAAGGAAGCCGGCACGCCCGCACGCGCGGCCGTGGCGGACCGCATGGCTACGGCTTGCAGCGGGGGCCGGCGCGGCGATCCTCTTGGCCGCCGCGATTGGGTGGGTTCTGAACAGCACCCGCTCGGGCCACGCCACCGCGGTGCCGTCACGCGCGATCCCACTCACCGGCTTGCCGGGATTCGTTGCGGGGCCATCCTTCTCGCCCGACGGCAAACAGATTGCATACGCGTGGCGGGATGAAGACAGCCCAGACGATGCCGGCATCTACGTGAAGCTGGTCGGGGCAGGAACCGCGCTGCGTCTAACCAACGCCCCGGAAGACAAGAGGCCAAGGTGGTCTCCGGATGGACAATGGATCGCTTTCTGGCGGCAGGTTCCCCCCGGCTCGGCCATTTACGTCATTTCCGCGCTGGGAGGACCCGCTCGCCGGATCATTGCCCTGAAAGACAAGTGCTTCGGATTGGATTGGCTGCCCGATGGCCAACGCCTCGTGGTTTCCGAAGGTCTGGGTACGGATGGATACTCAGCCCGGCTCATATTCGTGAACGTCGATACCGGACAGCAGCAGCCCCTAGCTCCACCGCCGGCAGGATCCATTTCCGATACCTGGCCCGCTGTTTCGCCGGACGGCAAGACTCTGGGGTTTATCCGCTGGACCGCTTCAGGCCTCGGCAGCATATACCTCATGCCGATAGACGGCGGCTCGCCTCGCTGGTTGGCGTCGGACGCGGAGACGATCGCGTGGATGCCGGATGGCCGCGAAATCGTTTTCTCTTCCTTTGAAGGACGCCTGTGGCGGATCCCGGTCACGGGTGGAGCGCCTCAAGCGATCACATCCAGCGCCGAACATGTATCCTCTCCAGCGGTCTCCCGCCAAGGACGCCGTCTCGCATTCGTTGTAGGGGAGGGGAGAGATAGCCTCTGGCGCATCGATCTTTCCGGGACCAACCGAGTTGCTGGGCCGCCGGCGCGCCTCGAAAATTCCACGCGCAATCTATGGGATCCATCTTACTCGCCGGATGGAAGCAGGCTCGTTTTCGGTTCCGATCGCGCCGGTTTTGGCGAGCTTTGGGTGGGCGACGCACAGGGCCGGGGCGTTCAGTTGACCAGGCACGAATCTTATGCCGGCTCTGCCCGCTGGTCTCCCGATGGCTCGTGGATCTCTTTTGATTCGCGACTGAACGGCAATGCGGATATATTCGTGGTTCGGCCAGACGGTGGAACGCCGCGGCGCATGACCACGCATCCCGCCGAAGACGTCGTACCGAGCTGGTCCCATGATGGAAAGTGGATTTATTTCATGTCCACGCGGAGCGGCGAACCGCAGATCTGGAAAGTACCCGCGGAAACGGGCGAATCGCCTTCCACGCCGGCGGTCCAAGTGACGCAAGGTGGTGGCATGGACGCTTTCGAGTCCACCGGCGGCAAATACCTGTACTACGCGAAGGGACGCGGGAAAACCGGTCTGTGGAGGAAGGATCTCGCCATTCCGAACGGCCGCGAGGAGCCGGTCCTGCCGTCGTTGCAGTATCGGGGTTGGTGGGCTCTCGCCCCACAGGGGGTGTTTTTCCTGGAACAGCCGGAATCGCCGCCTCGGGCCAAGGTGCGCCTGAAATTCTTGGATTTGGCATCCCAGCGAATCACCGAGCTAACCACCCTCGAAAAGCCGGTCAATTTTACCGTGCGGGGTATTTGTTTGTCGCAGGACGGGCGGCACTTGCTGTACACGCAGACCGATCGGGCCGGCTCCGATGTAATGCTGGTCGAAAACTTCCATTAGCGCCCCCAAAACTCCGCTACACTTCCTCCGGGAAGGAGGAAACAGGCGTGGGGACTGCGCCTGTACGGAAACCCGTCGTCCTTGCGCTTGACGTGCTGGATGACGGCGTCGCCCATCTCGTTGCCGGCCACGCGCACCGAACGATACAAATGGCTGGTTCCCGGAGAACCGATTGAAACAACAGCAGGTTAACGGATCTGATTCCCCGTTGTAATGCGCGCCGAGCGGTGTTACAATTCGGTCCAGCCGGGAGGTGCGGCGGCATGGATCGCTCCACGACAGAGCAGAATCCTGGCCCGAAGAAGCGGTTCGGCGTATTCGAGTACGACCCGCAGGCCCGCGAACTCACCAAACACGGCGTCCGTCTGAAACTGCAGGAGCAGCCAGTCCAGATCCTGGCCGCGCTGCTTGAGCAGGCCGGCCAGATCGTTCCACGCGAGGAACTCCAGCGGGGCCTCTGGCCCGACGGCACCTTCGTGGACTATGAGCAGAGCCTGAACAAGGCTGTCAACAAATTGCGCGAGGCCCTGGGCGACTCGACGGCCAACCCCATCTACATCGAAACTCTGGCCCGGCGTGGTTACCGGTTTATCGCGCCGGTCGAGGTAGATTCGCCCAAGGAAGCACAGGCCCAGGAAAGGAAGCCGGCACGCTCGCATGCGGGGCTGTGGTGGACCGCCGGGGCCCTTGGACTGGTGACGGCAGCCATCCTGGTGACCGGATTATGGCCGGTACCGGCGCCCAGGGCGCGCGTGACTCAGTTGACCCACGGGGGCCGTTTGAATACCAATGTCCTGGGTGTGCAGGGTGGGAGGATTCTATACAGCTCGTCAGACGAACGGCTGGTGGGCCAGTTCTGGTCCATCTCCACGGAGGGCGGTGAGCCGCGACGGGAAAGAATGCCGTTCCTCAACCAGGAGTACCAGGCCTGGCTGTGGATGGCCCCCCCTGGCGTCATCCTGATAGGATCTCAGGCTGTTTCGACTCCCTCAAGCGCGAGCCGCGGGGAACTCTGGCTTGCGGGTTTCGATGGGAGTAAGCCCCGACGGATTGGTGAAGCTGCCGGAGACAGCCTCTATTCTGTCTCCCCCGACCTCAAGACGCTGCTGAGATCCAGTAAAGAGGGCTTATTTGTGCGTCCGGTAGACGGCGGGCCGGAGAGGCGGGTGGCTCGGGTCGATTGGAACACGCCCTCGTACACATTCTGGCATCCGTCGGCCGAACGGATCGGGTTCCTGGTTCTGAAAGATGGTCCGAATAAGGTCTGGGAGGTGAAGCCCGATGGAACCGGCATGCGGCCCCTTCTGCCGCAGTTTCAGGCCGAGCAATATGCCGCTAACTGGTCGCCCGACGGGAAACGGTTGTACTTCGTCTCCCATGGGGAACTCTATGTGCTGGGAAGCCGGCGCTGGCTTGGCTGGATGCGAAGGCCGCAGCCGCAGCGTTTGACGGCCGGCTCGGTCAGCTACCACCGCCCCTCTGAAGACCCCACTGATCCGCGGCTGATCTACGCGGTAGGAGAGCTGGCCGGCGGGGAGGCGATGAAGCTCAACAAGCTGACCGGCCTCTTCGAGCCCTACCTGGGCGGGCTCTCCGGCGACTGCCTGGACTACTCGCCTGACGGGCAGTGGATCGCCTACGTCAGTTTTCCGGGGCTGGAGTTATGGAAATGCAGGCGCGACGGCAGCGACAAAGTTCTTTTGGAAGACGTCTTGGTGACCTATATGCCCCGCTGGTCGCCGGACGGCAAACGCCTGGCGTTCGCTGCAGTCAGGAAAGGAGTATGGGCAGATCCTCACCGGATCTTTACGATCCCAGCGGCAGGTGGCAAGGCCGAACCGGTGAAGGGCGCGAGCGGTCCCGGCTTCGATCCGAACTGGTCTCCCGACGGAAAGAAGCTGGTCTTTGCACCGCTGGAGGACACCGTTCCGAAGCAGGATCGGCATGTCTCGATCGTGGATCTGGAGACCGGCCGGGTACAGATGGTGCCGGGATCGGAGAATATGTTTTCGGCGCGCTGGTCCCCCGACGGGAAACAATTCGTGGCGCTCCCATCCCAACCTGTCGGGCCTGCCATCTATGATTTTGAAACCCAGCACTGGGCGGGCGTGAACGCAAAGTTCTTTGGGTTCCCCACCTGGTCGAAGGACAGCAAATACGTGTACGGGATGCTGTCGTTTCCGGTCAGACTAGCCCGCATCGAGGTGGCCACACGCAAGCTGGAGGAAATCCGCAGCATCAAGGAGTTTGGCTTGACGGGAACCATGGCTGCCGGTGTTTCCTGGACTCCGGATGGGGAACCTGTCGTGTTGGCGAACCAGTCTATACAGGAGATATACCGCCTTGACGTGGAGCGATAGCCCGCCAGGCAAGCGGGACATCCGGAAGTTGTCGCCCGACGCAACTATGGCCGCGGGCGTGCAGGCACATGGCTGCGTTTTCGGCATGTCGGACTTGTGGCCGGACGGGCGGGGAACGGCGTTTCTGTAAGATCAGTCCCGATAAAGTCCGGGTCACGTCACTTTGACGCGAGAACGCGCACGGCGGAGATCTGGAAGCGGCGCGGCCCAGAAAGTCCACCTCGAGGAATCAGCAACCGAACAACCCAGCTTGGGCCCGAGGCTGAATCTTGGCCGTGCCGCCCAGCGCCCGCTCAGAGAGCGAAGTCCGAGGGGCGAATCGCGATGAACAGAAGTCCGCTGGCGCAACACCGCAGGACGCAAGCTGAAGGAACCTCTATCGATCACACAGCTCGGCGCAACAAGATCCACTGAAAACAAACGCCCAACGCCAATCGCAGCGTCGAAACCCTGTCGCCGCCGTGCTATCCTCACATCGAGCAAGCAAGGGTCTTCCGCACCCGGCCGCACCGCGCACCGCCGGACAGCCCGCGAGTTCATTGACATTAGAATTCCTTTGCCCCACGATTTGCCCTACTGCCCTCCGTTTTGGCTTCCTCCGAAAACTCCCCGGTGGCAAGGCCCGGACGTGCCGTACGCACCCAAACCGCACGGAACCGCAGGCAGCCGTCATAACCAGCAAGCCATGTGTTATCAGCATCATGGGCTTTGTTCGTCAAACCTCGAACCGGCCTGCCGATAGGCGGTGCCTCACTCCAGGGGCCACCGCCGCCTCAACACAATGTTACAGAATGTTACGCAAAACCGAAGAAAACCGGCCCTTCCCAATGGTGCCCTTGCTCGAACACTCGCACCAATTACCATCCCCGTTGGTGCGCCGGCCATCCTAATTTGTTCGCCTGTTATTCGCAATTCGCTGCCCGGACTAGGCCGCAACCGGCTCCGCCCTCCGCCATCGCCTGAGCAGGTAGTTGCTGCACATCAACTAACTGATTTCAAAGGCCAAATGGGTTTGTTCGGACAGAATCCGCATGCCGCCACAAACGCACAAAGCTGCACAATTTCGCACAAAGATGCCCAAACGACCTTTGGCCGGCACCCAGCACCCAGAACCCAGAACCCAGCACCCAGCACCCCGCCCGTCCGGTTGGATCGAGCACTCTCACCTGGTACTCCTACCCGCCCAGCGGAAGCCCCGCTGGCGATCATCGTTAAGGCGCCCGCCAGTCGATCGCGAAAATCTCCATGGAGCCGTTGTCGCGCGTCACTATTGGCTGGTCGTCCGGCGTCAGCGAGAGTGACAAGCCATAGAATCCCGTCGTGCGAACGTCCTTGAGATCCACTGCGGGCACGGCTTTCCCCGCCGAGATGCCCACGCGCATCACGGCCGGATTGACGGTGCCGCGGACGTAGTACAGATAGCGGCTATCGTGCGACCAGCAGGGAAAAGCAAAGAACACTCCTTTGGCCACCTCCCGCCATTTCGCGGCCGGAAAATCGTAGATTGCCACGCGGGTCGAATCCAGACTGAGCGCCGCCAGGTAACGGCCGTCCGGCGACCACCGTGGAGAGAAGTATTCGTTCGACTCCGGCACGTCCGCCACGGCGCGGGTCTGCAGGTCGAGAACATGAATGTTCGGGCCGGGCAGGCGGCCTGCCGTGCCCGTGCCTCCGCCGAAACAGACCCGTTTCCCGTCCGGCGACCAGCTTGCGTCGGTATTCACCTGATTCCATTCCGGCAGCAACACCTGAGGTTGGCCGCCGCGCGCCGCAACGCGATAGATTTTCGGCAACTGCCCCGGCCTCGCCAGGGTGTAGAGGATCTCCGAGTCGTCCGGCGACCAGCGCGGCAGCGCGGCATTGGCGTAATCCGACGGTTGGGTAAGCTGCAGCCGCTCGCTGTAGTCCGCTTTGCCGCGCCACAATGCGCCGTCCGGGTAGGTCACGTAGGCCATCCACTTGCCGTCGTTCGAGTAGGCCGCGAAGTCGGCGGAAATTCCGGGCAGAAGTTGCGCGAACTGCTTGCTCCGGCCATCGTAGCGGGCCAGTTCTCCGCGCTGCACCATTCCCACGGCAAACAGCCGCCGCCCGTCCTTGGAGGGTATGGCTTCGCCGAAAGGAGTGGCGCCGCTGGTTAACTGCACCGGCGCCCGCCGGACGCGCCGCAGCCCGCGCGGCTCCGCCAGGGCCCAGATCTGGCCCAGCCGGGCAAAGATGAAGTATTTTCCGTCGGAGGTCCATGTGCCGCAGCAATCGTCGGAAGGATCGGGTTGGCCAGCGAAGAGCGGGTGCGCCTTGCCTTCTTCCACCGGGACTTCCCAGAGGGCTTGCGAGCGCCTCTGTTCCTCGGCCGCGGTAAAGCGAATGCGCCGGCCGTCGGGCGACCAGGCAGGCTTCAGCACGGTGCCACGCACACTGGCCACCTTGCGCGTCTGGCTGCCGTCGCTCTGGGCGACAAACAGGTCGCCGTGATGGCTGTACGTCAATCGCCGTCCATCCGGCGACCAAGCTGCGGTCAACGCGGTCAGGTCGCCGATGCGATACGGAGAACCGCCCAGAATCGGCACACTCCAAAGAGGACCATCCTCGTAGGTAAGGGTCTCTGCGGCCAGCAGACTCGATCCGTCCGGGGATACATCGAGTAGTTTGAACAATGGAGAGGCCATGGGCATACGGACGGGTTCTTGCCCGCTGACGGCCATCTGCGCAGTCCAGTGGCTGGCGCCCAAGCCTTCGGTGAAATAAAGACGAGCTCCATCGGTGCCGCCGAGTCCTTTCATGGTGCCGTCGTTGGTGATCTGCTTGTACGCAGTCACCGTGGGCGGAGGCAGCGGACGGATCGCCGTGTAAACCAAGCCGGCAACCAGGGCGGCGGCCGTCACCACAAGCACTGCGGCGATCCACCAGGGCAGGCGTCCGGGACGCGCCACACTGAGCGCCGAGTGACTGCTGGCGGGCGTCTTGCCTGAGCTGCTATCGCGCTTGACGCGCTTCAGATCCGAGCGCAGCTCGGCGGCCGACTGGTAGCGCAGGTCCCGGTCCTTCTCCAGCGCCTTATTGACGATGTGCTCCAGTTCGCCGGGCAACTGCGGATTCAACGGCGCCAGTGGAGGCGGCGCTTCATTCAGGATGCGAGCGAGGGTGGCCGCGGTCGAGGCTGCGCCGAAGGGATGCCGGCCGCTGGCCATCTGGTACAGCACCACGCCAAAGCTGAACAGGTCGGTTCGCGCATCGAGATCCTCGCCCCGCGCTTGCTCGGGCGACATGTAGGCAACGGTTCCCACGGTCGTTCCGGGGCTGGTCAGGGATTCATCGGCGATAGCCGAGAGCGTGCTGCCCTGCGAGGGGCTCTCGGCGCTCGCGCGTTCGGCAGACTCATGCGCTGGAGGCTTGGCCAGGCCAAAGTCGAGGATCTTGGCCTGTCCGGGGTGCCCGCTTGCGGGTCCGGTTACGAAGATGTTGGTGGGCTTGATGTCGCGGTGGACGATGCCTTTGGCGTGCGCGGCCACCAGCCCGTCGGCAATCTCAATCGCCAGGTCGAGAAGCGCCGCCGTCTTGAGCGGACCAGCCTCCATCAGGCGCTTGAGAGTGCCTCCCTCGAGGAACTCCATGACCATGAATGGCTCGCCCAGGTGCTCGCCGACGTCATAGACGGCGCAGATGTTGGGATGATTCAAGGCCGAGGCTGCGCACGCCTCGCGCCGAAAGCGTTCCAGCGCCTGGGCGCGGGATCCAGGCGACCCGCCCGGAGTGCCATGCGCCCAGCCAAGCCCTTCGGCACGCAGAAACTTGATCGCCACTGGCCGGCCCAGGCGAGTGTCTTCGGCCTTATAGACCACCCCCATGCCACCGCCGCCCAATTTCGCCAGGATACGGTAGTGTGAGACGGTCTTGCCGAGGACGCCGGTTTCGCGGCCTGTCGCATCGTCCGCGCGCCGGTCGCCGGCCATGGCCCTGGCGGCCACCTCCATGGCGGGCTTATCGAGGAAGCTGCCTCCATGCTCCTGCGCCAGCAGGGATTCCACTTCGCGCAGGAGATCGGGGTCGCCGGCGCAGGTCTGCTCGAGGAACGCCATCCGGCGGTCTTCTTCCCGCTCCAACGCGGCGTGGAACAGGTCCTCAATCCGATGTAAGCGTGCCGGCTCCAATGGCGGCCTCCCTGGTCAATTCGCGCCGCAGCCAGCTCTTGGCGAACTTCCAATCGCGCATGACCGTCTCGGGTGAGATCTTCAGTACTTCCGCGGTTTCCTCGACGCTGAGACCGCCGAAGAAGCGCATCTCGACAACCTGGCCTTTGCGGGGATCGAGTGCGGCCAACGCGGTCAGTGCATCGTCCAGAGCGACGATCTCCGCACCTGGTTCCGCCGAGACCAGGGCTTCCTCCAACTCCAAGGGGTGCGCCTCGCCGCCGCGCTTCAAAGCCTGGCGGCTGCGCGCCCAATCCACTAGAATGCGGCGCATCGCTTGCGAGCACGCGCCGAAGAAGTGGACGCGATTGCGCCAGTTGGCTTGCGTCGTGTCGACCAGACGGAGGTAGGCCTCGTTCACTAGCGCGGTGGTTTGCAGGATGTGCTCGGGGCGCTCGTGGGCCATGTAGGTTTGCGCCAAACGGTGAAGCTCCCCGTACACCAGAGGCATGAGCCGGTCGAGCGCGCCCTGCTCGCCCGCACTCCAGGCTTGCAGTAACTGCGTTACCTGGTGCGACGATGGCTCCATCCTTTCGCTCCTAAAAGGACCTTGACATCCTAATCTATCACTCTTCGACGCGACCCTTGTGCGCCCCGTTCCATCCATCCCCGCCAGAAAACTCCGTCGCCCGATGACAGTTTCCAGCGCCCGTTTCCGCCATTTAGGGTGAAGGAGATTCGGTCATGAAATCGATACGTTTTACGATGCTGAGCTCTTTGGCGCTGGCCCTGCTAGGACCCTGCTTCGGCACGGGACTGGCAAACGCGCAAGGACTCACTGGAAAATTCACGCTGCCCTTTGAAGCTCGCTGGGGGACGGCAGCTCTGCGGCCGGGAGACTACTCGTTTAAGTTGGAGCACGCGCCGGGCGGCTCGCTGTATCTCTATCGCGGGACCAAGCCCGTGGCGATCGTCTATGCCCAGAGTTTCGACCAGAAGGCCTCCGGCCACGATGCTTTGATGGTGGTCCGGGAGAACGCGCCGGCTACCATTCGCGAGATGAAGCTGTCGAGCGCCGGGCTGGTCCTCTATTACGCGCCGCACAGGCCCAGGCGCGGAAGCGCTCCGGAAGAACGGCAAGCCGGACTGGCGATTCCGGTGGACGTAACGCCCGCTGGCGAGTAGGGGCAGGGGTCGCTGGGGGCCAGTGTGGCTGACGCACTGGCCCCTCGGCGTGCCGAAATTACACAACTCTTACAAAGGATAGACGGGTTCCCTGCTAGCGTGAAAGTATGGCACCCAGAGTATCCGTCCAAAAACCGCCCAATATCGAACTCCTCGAGTTCCCGGAGAAGCAAAGCCTGAACTGGTCGACCACCCTGGTGCTGGTGCTGCTGCACATAGGGGCCGTCGCTGCTCTGTTCATGTTCAGTTGGGCCAATCTGGCGGTCCTGCTGTTCCTCCTGTGGTTCGCCACGGGGTTGGGGATCAGCATGGGCTACCACCGGCTTCACACGCACCGGTCGTATCAGGTGCCGCTGGCCCTGGAATACCTGTTTGCGGTCTGTGGCGCGTTGACCTTCGAGGGCGGCCCGATTTTCTGGGTGGCCACCCATCGCATCCACCACCAGAAATCCGATATGCCGGGCGATCCGCACTCGCCGCACGATGGCGGCTGGTGGGCGCATGCGGGCTGGATCCTAATGGGCGAAGCCAAGCACAACAATACGCGGCTGATGTCGAAATACGCGCCCGATTTGGCGAAGCATCGGTTCTACGTCTGGCTGAATAACTATCACTGGCTGCCGAACGTGCTGCTGGCGGGGCTGCTGTTTGCGATCGGCGGTGTGTCGATGGTGCTGTGGGGCGTTGCCTTGCGCGTTGTCGTCGGGTTGCACGCCACCTGGCTGGTGAACTCCGCCACGCACATGTGGGGATCAAGGCGGTTCAATACGCGCGACGATTCACGCAATTCCTGGTGGGTGGCGCTGATCACGTTCGGCGAAGGCTGGCACAACAATCACCACGCCCATCCGACTTCGGCGCGGCACGGCTTGGCCTGGTACGAGATCGACATGTCCTGGATACAGATCCGGGTTCTGGAGTTCTTCGGTGTGGCCAAGGCCGTCAAGGTGGCGAAGATCGACAGCGCGCTGCTGGAGCGCGACGCCGCCTAGCGTGGGGCAGGCTCTCAGGCCGCCTCCTCGTCTCATCGAATCCTAGTGTAATGTCCGCGAATTAACTGTACAGTTCCGGTGCCCGGCGTGGGGCAGACGATCGTTGTTTGTCGTCTGCGCACCGTGCTCGAACTCGGCAGGCCACGAAAAACGATGGCCTGCCCCACAGCGAAGCTGCTCTCGATCTCTGCGAGCAAGCGGGCGGCTTTGCGCGCAAACTCGATTGGCTGGATTCGGCGAAACCCCAAGCGCTGATTCAGGAACACTTCAATGGTGGGCGCGACAGGACTCGAACCTGTGACCTCCTGCGTGTGAAG